>Ga0207976_100020_pt1 | contig 337351 bp, 292 predicted proteins | sample LakWasMe94_HOW11_2_FD_183916 | JGI IMG/M metagenome (GOLD analysis project Ga0207976, IMG submission 183916) | Freshwater sediment methanotrophic microbial communities from Lake Washington under simulated oxygen tension - Sediment Metagenome... | ecosystem: Environmental > Aquatic > Freshwater...
AATAGTCGTCTAAGCCATTGCATACCGCGCATTGTCGTGGATATCGAGCCTCCACGCCAATCGAGTCAATGGAATCTGCCCATGAAGTGGTCCAGCAAAGCGCTCATATTGCCGAGACCGCCTGGAGGAATCCGACCGCCTGGCGTAAGCTTGTCGACCAAATCCGGAAGCATGTTGCTTAGCCGCCTGGCGGTTTCATGCTGGGTGAGGCCTGCTTCCTCGGCAATCTGTTGCAACTGGCGTTCACCCAGTGCTTGTTGTATCTGCGCGCCGGAAATTGGCATGTTTTGACCGCTGCTTATCCAAGACGCAATGACATTGCCTAATCCGGCTTCCTGAAAGCGCTCGACCAGACCATAAAGTCCGCCCGTCCGCCCGTTATTGGCCAATAGCGAAAGCGCGCCTTGCAGAACGCGTGTTCTTGAGTCCATCAATGGCAAATGATTATCGCCAAGCATTTTGACGGCTCTGTCGAGAAGTCCCATTTGCATTCCCCGGTGAATCGCCCGAAAGACACACCTTAGAAGAAACATCCGGCTTTCGGTTGGGAATCAACGTGATGTTTGATTTCGATAGAATGCCTGTCAGATTTGGCCCCACACGGCGTTCAATGCGGCCAGCGCTGCCAATCCTGCCGTTTCCGTACGCAGCACGCGGGACCCGATGGATAAGGTAAGTACGCCGTGGCGGGACGCAGCGTTTTCTTCCTGCTCGGTAAATCCGCCCTCCGGACCGATCAGCATTGCCACCGCTTGGGGCGGATGATGGCGAGCCCAATCCGACAACGATTGTTCCGCACGCGGCGACAGCAATATCCGCGCATGAAGATTCTGCTGTTGTATCCATTCCTGAAAATCGGCTGGTTCCGCTAGATGGGGCAGGCGATTGCGCCCGCATTGTTCCGCAGCAGCAGCGATAATGCCGTGCCAATGTTCCATTTTTTTTGCCGCTCGTTCGGCCGAGAGGCGCACGACGCAACGCTGTGCTGCAAGCGGCTGGATTGCTGTGGCACCTAGTTCAACAGCTTTTTCAATGATCCAGTCCATTTTCGAGCCCTCGGGCAGCGCTTGGACCAGAGTCATGGAATAGGGCAATTCCACTTCGCGCGGCGAAAAGGTCTTGATTTCGACCGATGCGCGTTTTCTATCAATGGAGGTCAAGGTGGCGGTGTGCTCGCCGCCATCGCCATTGAACAGGGTAATGGCCTCGCCGATCGCAAGGCGCAGTACATGGATGTGATGGGCAATATGATCTGGCAAAGCAATCGTGGTGCCGATCGAAAGCGGAAGCGGACAATAGAAGCGTGGCATACCTGGCCTAACCCTGTGCGCCACCGGCGATGCGGCGGCATGACGTCATTGAACCGCCCAATAATGTTTCATAAAAGGCAAACTGCTTTGCCATGTCAGGCACTGCCTCAATGACGGCACAAGGGACAGTGGGAAGGGTTTGTAGCGGGTGAGCAGCTGTCATGGCATGCCTCGTTGGCAATACGGAATCCCCAGATTTTAATTCCGGAAGCGTCTGTCTGGTAAAATATCGGGCTTTGCAGCCTCCGGTTAATGAGTTGTCGATCTGACCGACCGCTCACCGGAATCAGCACCAAGACCCGCCACATACCTCTTGATTTGACATGACTTCTTCTCTCCCGACCGACAAGATGGCCAATGCGATCCGCGCACTGGCGATGGACGCAGTACAAAAGGCGAATTCCGGCCACCCCGGCATGCCGATGGGCATGGCGGAAATCGCTGTCGCATTGTGGGCAAAGCATTACCGCCACAACCCGGCAAATCCGCACTGGATCAATCGCGATCGCTTTGTCGTGTCGAATGGCCACGGCTCGATGTTGCACTATGCGCTGCTGCACCTGACCGGTTACGACCTGTCGATGGACGAGATCAAGAATTTCCGTCAATTGCATTCCAAGACCGCCGGCCACCCGGAAGTGCACGTCACGCCGGGCGTCGAAACAACGACCGGCCCGCTCGGACAGGGCCTGACGAACGCCGTCGGCATGGCACTCGCCGAGCGTCTGCTTGCTGCCGAGTTCAACAAACCGGGCTTTGAAGTTGTCAGCCACTACACGTACACGTTCGTCGGCGACGGTTGCCTGATGGAAGGCATTTCGCACGAAGCCTGCTCGCTGGCCGGCGCACTGCGCCTCAACAAGCTGATCGTGATGTATGACGATAACGGCATCTCGATCGACGGCAAGGTGGAAGGCTGGTTCATCGACGACACGCCGAAGCGTTTTGAAGCGTATCACTGGAACGTCATTCGCAACGTCGACGGCCACAATGTCGCCGCAGTCGAGGCCGCCATTGCGGCAGCTAAAAACTCCGACAAGCCGACCTTGATCTGCTGCAAGACAGTGATCGGCAAAGGCGCGCCTAATATGCAAGGCACCGACAAGGTGCACGGCGCTGCATTGGGTGACAAGGAAATTGCCGCAACGCGCGAAGCAATCGGCTGGTCGCATGCACCGTTCGACATCCCGGCTGAGGTTTATGCAGCGTGGGATGCCAAGGCACAAGGCCAGAACCTGGAAGGGGAGTGGGACGCGTTGTTCAAGGCTTACGACGAGCGCTATCCGCAAGAAGCGGGCGAACTGCTGCGCCGCATGAAGGGCGAACTGCCCGGCAAGCTGAACGATGCAATCGATGCCTACGTCGCTGCTTGCGTCGAAAAGAAGGAAACCATCGCCACCCGCAAGGCCAGCCAGAATGCCATCCAGGCACTGGCGCCGGTGCTGCCGGAGTTCCTCGGCGGGTCCGCCGACCTGACCGGTTCCAACCTGACTAACTGGAAGGAATGCGTTGCCGTGCGCGCCGAGCAGCCGGGCAACCACATCAACTACGGCGTGCGCGAATTCGGCATGAGCGCGGTGATGAACGGTATTGCCCTGCATGGCGGTTACATTCCGTTCGGCGCTACGTTCCTGACCTTCTCCGACTACAGCCGCAATGCATTGCGCATGGCGGCCTTGATGAAACTGCGTTCGATTTTCGTGTTCACCCACGACTCGATCGGTCTGGGCGAAGACGGTCCGACCCACCAGTCGGTTGAACATGTTTCGAGCATGCGCCTGATTCCGAACCTGGACAACTGGCGTCCGTGCGATACCGTTGAATCGGCGATCGCATGGAAGCATGCAGTGGCACGCCGTCACGGCCCGACGACGCTGATCTTCTCGCGCCAGAACCTGCCGTTCATGGAACGTACGCCGGAACAGATCGTCGCGATTAATCGCGGCGGCTACGTACTGCGCGATGCGGCCGGCGCCAAGGCGGTACTGATTGCGACCGGTTCCGAAGTCGAACTGGCCGTCAAAGCGGCTGATGAACTGGCGAAGCAAGGCACGCCGGTACGCATCGTCTCGATGCCGTGTACCGACCTGTTCGATCGCCAGGACGCTGCCTACAAGGCCAGCGTATTGCCGAAGGGCCTGCCGCGCGTCGCGGTGGAAGCTGGCGTTACCGACTTCTGGTACAAGTACGTCGGCCTGGAAGGCAAGGTCGTCGGCATCGATACCTTCGGCGAGTCCGCACCGGCGGGCGTGCTGTTCAAGCATTTTGGCTTCACGACTGAAAACGTCGTGGCTGCCGTCAAATCGGTTTTGGCTTAAAAAATTCGGCTTAACTACGTTCAGGAGAAAACCATGACTATTCGCGTCGCAATCAACGGCTATGGCCGCATCGGTCGCAACATCCTTCGTGCGCATTACGAAGGCGGCAAGAAGAATGACATCCAGATCGTTGCCATCAACGACTTGGGTAATGCGCAGTCGAACGCCCACCTGACCCGCTACGACACCGCGCACGGCAAGTTCCCGGGCACCGTTGAAGTCGACGGCGAATTCATGATCGTCAATGGCGACAAGATCAAGGTATTTGCACAGCGCGATCCGGCGCAGATTCCATGGGGTGAGCTGAATGTCGACGTCGTGCTCGAATGCACCGGCTTTTTCACCACCAAGGAAAAGGCGTCCGCGCATCTGAAAGGCGGCGCGAAAAAAGTCATCATTTCCGCCCCGGGCGGCAAGGATGTGGATGCGACCGTGGTGTTTGGCGTGAACCAGAACGTACTGAAAGCAACGGACACGGTCATTTCCAATGCCTCCTGCACCACCAACTGCCTGGCACCGCTGGTCAAGCCGCTCAACGACAAGATCGGTGTCGAAAACGGCCTGATGACCACCGTGCATGCGTACACCAATGACCAGGTGTTGACCGACGTCATGCATGAAGACTTGCGTCGTGCACGTTCGGCTACCCAATCGATGATTCCGACCAAGACCGGTGCCGCTGCTGCGGTCGGCTTGGTATTGCCGGAACTGAATGGCAAGCTGGACGGTTATGCGATTCGTGTGCCGACCATCAATGTGTCGATCGTCGACCTGTCGTTCATTGCTGCGCGTGACACAACAGTCGAGGAAGTCAATGCGATCATGAAGGATGCAGCTGCTGCGATGAAGGGCATCCTGACGTATCAGACCGAGCCGCTGGTGTCTGTCGATTTCAACCACAACCCGGCATCGAGCAATTTCGACTCGACCCTGACCAAGGTGTCGGGCCGCCTGGTGAAAGTGTCGTCCTGGTACGACAACGAGTGGGGTTTCTCCAACCGCATGCTTGATACCACCGTGGCCTTGATGTCCGCCAAGTAATCGGAACGCTGTACCGATCAGAACGCCCCGCATGCCGGGGCGTTTTTGTTATATTGATTACTTCACTGTCCACGAAGGTAAAACATGCAAAGCATCAGAAAGCTGATTGCTGGCAACAAGGGATTCCTGTTCTTCCTGTTCGGCATGATCGTGGTGCGCAGTGCGGTTGCGGACTGGTATGGCGTGCCGAGTGGTTCGATGTATCCGACCCTGATGATTGGCGACCGCATCGTGACAGACCGCTTGGCATATGACGTGAAGCTGCCGTTTACCGACGTGATTCTGAAACACCTCGCCGACCCCAAACGCGGCGATATCGTGACTTTTTCTTCTCCGGAAGATGGCGTACGCTTGGTCAAGCGCGTGATCGGCCTGCCGGGCGACGTGGTTGAAATGGTCCGCGAGGAGTTGGTCATCAACGGGGAAAAAGCTTCGTATGCTGCCGTTACCGGCGATATCGCAACACAGCTTGCACCTGACTATACGGGCCAGCAATTGGTATTGAGCGAACAGCTATTCGGAAGCAAGCATCCGATTATCATCATGCCGGAGCGGATGGCCGAACGATCCTTCGGGCCGGTGACTGTGCCGCAGGATCAGTACCTGATGCTGGGCGACAATCGCGATGCCAGCAAAGATTCGCGCTATATCGGTTTCGTTAAACGAGAACTCATTACCGGACAGGTAAAGCGTGTGGCGTTCTCGCTTGATACTGAAAAGTATTACCTGCCGCGCATCGAGCGTTTCGGTGCGGCTCTGTCAAGCAGTGCTACCAGCGTGGCCAATCCGAAATAAGCGCTTCCGCAGCCGCACTGTCCATCGGTCGAGCAAAGTAGAATCCTTGTGCGGACTCTACATTCAGCTTGCGCAATTGTGCAAGCTGGGTGGCGGTTTCCACGCCCTCGGCAATGATATCCATACCAAGCGTATGCGCGAGAGTAACGATGGTCTCGATGATGTCGGCATCCCTGCGACCGGTGTCAATTCGCCGCACGAAGGATGCGTCGATTTTCAAGGTGTTAACCGGAAATCGATGCAAGTATGATAGTGACGAATATCCGGTGCCGAAGTCGTCCATCAGCAATTTGATTCCTCTCCCGCGCAATTTTACGAGCATCGCTGCAGCTTCCTCTGCGTGTTCCATGATGACGGTTTCGGTGACCTCCAGCTTCAAGCTGTCGGTGCTAAGCCCGGTTTCAGCCAATACCTGCTCGATCTGCTGCATCAGGTTTGGTTGCGCGAACTGACGCCCGGCCAAGTTGACGCTCATCTGCAAGGGCGGATATTCCGGAAATTTGAGTTGCCAGGCGCGCATCTGGCGGCATGCCTCGTGCAGGACCCAGCGGCCGATATGCACGATCAGGCCGGTTTCTTCGGTGAGCGGGATAAATTCTCCCGGCAACATCAGCGTGCCATCGGCACGACGCATGCGTACCAGCGCTTCGAAGCCGGACAGCCGCCCCGTGTCGAGTGCAACAATCGGCTGGTAGTGCACTTCGAATTCCCTACCTCTGAGCACAGCTTGACGCAGCTTGGTTTCCATCGCAAGCAGTGCGACGGCCCGTTCGCGCAGATTGGATGCAAATACTTCGCAGCAGGCGCCACCGCGCACCACCGCGCGATGGTTGGCGGTTTCCGCATCGCGCAGGATGTCGGATGGCTCGGTGTAGCTTGCTTTGCTTACTACTGCTCCAATACTGGCTGTGGTGTACACCTCGTAATTTTCCAGGGTGTAGGCGCTGACCAGCGCGTTTTGCAGTTGATCGGCAAAGCGTAGTGCCTCACCCGCATCGTGTACGTCATTCAGCAGTATGGCAAATTCGTTGCCGCCCAGGTGTGCGACCGTCTCGCCCAGCCGTAGACCGTCGCTAAGCCTGCGTCCGACATTGATGAGCAACTGATCTCCGACATGGCGGCCGAGACTGTCGGTAATCACACGGAAACGGTCGAGTGTCAGAAATAGCAGGGCAAAACTGTAGTCGCCTTTCACTTTGGCCTGGTCCAACGCATCGTTAAGTCGGTCGAGCATCAAGGCCCGGTTCGGCAGTCCGGTCAAACTGTCGCGCAGCGGTTCCTTCTCGATCACGGAAGCGATCATCACGCGCGCTGATGCAGCGCCGATCACACCCGCGAGTTGCGCTTCGGCTATGCTCACCAGTTCGGCATCGGCTTCACGCGGCCACTCGAGTCCGCGCTGTCTTGCATGGGAAGTAAATAACTTGGCAACCCGGGTCGAGCCGATAAAGCGCGACAACAGCGTATGCAGTTCGGGCAGCGATCCCCGTGCACGCCATACATAGTCCGGCGCACCACGTTCGTGTTTGAATACATCGACGAACAGCGCCGCCTGCGTCTGTTCAATCGCGGTCTGGCCGGTCATGACGGAGACGCCGATGAATGCGCCAATGTTAGCCAGCATGCTCCACATCATCGCATGCGTGATTTCGTCGAGTCCCGTCAGACCCAATAGTTGCAGCGGCCGAAGTAAGCCAATCCCGAACGGACCCTGCTCGAGCAGGCTCATCGGCAACCAGCCTGAGCGGGCAAAGGCCGGGAGCATCAACGTGTACACCCAGAACGCAAAGCCGGCGCCCAATCCGGCCAGTGCCCCCTTTCGCGTCGCCCCTTTCCAGTAGATGCCACCCAGCACCGCCGGCGCAAACTGTGCAACAGCGGCGAACGATATCAAGCCAATTGATACCAGCGCATAGGTTTCTCCGGCAATGCGAAAATAAACATAGCCAAGCAGCATGCCGAGAACGATGGTGACCCGGCGGATGCCAAGCAGCAGACCAGACAGGTCTTCGCGTTCCGTCAGCTTCAGACGCTTGAAATGCAGCAGCAAGGGCATGACCAGATCGTTGCATGCCATGGTCGACAAAGCGATGCTTTCAACAATAACCATGCCTGTCGCAGCGGACAATCCGCCGATAAAAACCAACAGAGCCAGCGCACGTTGATTTTCTGAAAGCGGTAAGGTAAGAACGAAGGTATCCGGATTCACGTCTTGCCAGGAAAAGTGCAGCAAGCCGCCGAATGCAATCGGCAACACGAAGATATTGAACAGCAGCAGGTAGAGCGGCAGTAACCAGATGGCCTTGTTCAGATGCGCCTCGTCGACGTTTTCCACGACTGCCACTTGAAATTGACGAGGCAAAAAAATGATCGCCAGCATGGAAATGAACGCAACGGAACAAAGCGATGCCCAGCTATGGAAAACATCCATTTTGTCGTTGCCGATAGTGAACGCGGCTTTTGCCTGCGGCAATTCGGCGGCTTTCGAAAACAGATCACCAAAACCCCCATAGACGCCGAAAGTAACGTAGATGCCGATGCACAAGAACGCCACCAGTTTTACAAGCGATTCAAACGCAATTGCCGCGACCATGCCCTCATGGCGTTCTGCGGTATCAATATGGCGTGTGCCGAACACGATTGTGAATCCAGCGAGAATCAAGGCGACATAAAGCGCGGTATCGGTCCAGATCGGGCCGGGGCCGGTCTGCGATGCAGCTTCAATGTCCGGATAGTGGAGCAATACATTGAAGCTGGTGGAGATCGCCTTAAGCTGCAAGGAAATGTAGGGAGTAATGCCAACGACGGCTATTGTCGTGACCAGACCGGCCAGCAGACCGCTCTTCCCGTAGCGCGAAGAAATAAAATCAGCCAGCGAAGTGATGTGGTTGTCCTTCGCGATACGGATAATCTTGCGCAGCACCAGCCACCATGCGGTCGCCATGACTGTCGGTCCCAGGTATACCGGAAGAAAGCCGATGCCACTGCTGGCAGCACGGCCTACGCTGCCGTAGAAAGTCCACGCAGTCGCGTATACCGCGAGCGAGAATGAATAGACATAAGGGTTGGCAATAATGCTCCGGCCATTTGCCGCTGCTCTATCGCCGTAATAGGCAACCGCGAACAACACGCCGAGATAGGCTGCAGCGACAAATGCGATCAGCCAACCCGGAATCATTCATCACCTGTTACGGCCAGAAGTGCGATAGATCATTGCGCTATCTTTTCTCGACGATGCAGACTAGCAGTACGATCAGCGTTGCCCAAGCGCCAAACACGTACAAATACAGTACCGGAATGCCCAGCACCGTGTCAGGCCGGTTGAAGAGGGCAAGCATCGGATAATTGAACAGGAGATTTCCGAGAATGAATAGTGCAATCAGGCGTTGCCCCTTCACATTCGGCTTGTTCATGTTGCGCTCCATTGCGCCGAGGCAGCGCATGCAATGCCGCTGCCGATTTATCCTCTTATCAAGATAGTAGTTTGCGAAGAGATTGCAATCACAGCCGCGTCATGTCGTGCCGCAAGTCAATTTATATGCTTGCGCCGAATGTCGCTGACCAGAGTTGTCTTACTTGGGCCGTCTGCTGCGCCACGCGGTCCGCATCAACCCGTGCACGATCGTTGCCTTGCAGCCGGATCTGGTGTTGCAACTTGCGGAAAGTCCTGTACGCGTCTGCCACCTGACCCGCAAGTGTTGCATCGATCAGGCCAAGCTCACCACACAATTTCAACAATGCGATATTGCCGATATCGGCCGTCAATCCGGGATATTGTGCAGCACTGCGCAATACCAGGTACTGCACAAGAAACTCAATATCGATCATGCCGCCGGCATCATGCTTGAGATCAAACTGCGCGGATCGGTTGGGATGGGCGTCATGCATTTTCTTGCGCATTGCCAAAACTTCCTGGCGCAGTTTTTCTTCGTCGCGCGGCTGGCGCAATACCGATTCCCGGATTGCTTCGAAGCGTGCCCCGATCGCCGCATCGCCTGCGCAGAAGCGCGCGCGCGTGAGGGCCTGGTGTTCCCATACCCAAGCCGACTCACTCTGGTATTTCTCGAATGCCACGAGGCGCGATACCAGCAAGCCGCTGGCACCGTCAGGCCGTAGCGCGATGTCGATATCGAACAGGATACCGGCCGGTGTATGGCTGGTCATCCAGGTGATGAAGCGCTGCGCGAGTTTTGCATACAGTGCTGGCGCCTCCTGGTCTTCATCGTCATACAGAAAAATCACATCGAGATCGGATGCATAGCCGAGTTCCTTGCCGCCGAGCTTGCCATAAGCAATCACTGCAAATTTCGGCACTTCGCGGTGGCGATTCTGAAACGTCTGCCAGACCGCCTTGATTGTTGCATCGACCAGAATATCGGCCAGCGCCGACAGATGGTCTGCCAGCCGCTCGACCGTCAGCGCGCCTTCCAGATCCTGCGCCAGAAGTCGGAACAGCTGCGCATGGTGGAGGTCGCGCAATACATTCATCTGGTGTTCGGTATCGCCCTGCGCAGCATCCAGTTGACGTTGCACATCAAGCGCAAAGGCCGGCCAGTCGGGCGCGGCTTTCAGGGTACGGTCTTCCAGCAATTCATCGAGCAGAATCGGATGGCGTGTCAGGTATTTCGCCGCCCAGTCACTTGAACTCATCATGCGAATCACACGGCCTAGTGTGTGCGGGTATTCGGTGAGGAGGGCGAGGTAAGCAGCGCGACGGGCAATCGCTTCTAGAAAATCGAGCAGTCGACCGAGCGTTGTCGAACGTGCTTCTGATGTCTCCGCGACAATCGGCAAGGCGGCATTGATCAGTGCCATCAGTTTGCTGCGGCTGGCCTCCGGCAGCGATTGCAGGCGCGGTGATTGCGATGTGAGCAACAAGCGCTGTGCCGCCGCCGGTACGTCATCGAAACCGAGCGCAGCAAGCCGGGCTTCGATCGCTTCGCGATTATCCGCGTCGGAAAGCGCGGCATGTACCGTCGCCGAGTTTTCCGCTTCTGTCTTTGCGGTCTGGCCAGTGCGTTTGTCGGCAAAAATCGCATCGAATTGCGCTGCGACGATGGCACGATGTGCGTCCAGTTCTTCCAGCAGAGATTCGACGTCGGTGAAGCCCATCATTTTGGCAATGGTTAATCGATCGTCCGGATTCGCCGGAAGCGTATGGGTTTGCGCATCGTCGAGATACTGCAGGCGGTGCTCCAGATTGCGTAGAAAGGTATAGGCAACCTGCAATTGGTCCACTTCATCCTTGGTCAGCAGGTTTTTCTCGACCAGCGTAACGAGCGTCTTGCGCGTGGAACGGTCGCGCAGTGAGGCATCGCGTCCGCCGCGAATAAGCTGGAATACCTGTGCAAGGAACTCGACTTCCCGTATGCCGCCGCGGCCCAGTTTGACATTATTGGTGCGGCCGGGGTGACGCGCTTCCTGGCGCATGACTTCGGCGCGGATCTGAGCATGCATGTTGCGCAAGGCTTCGATTGCGCCGAAATCGAGATAGCGCCGGTACACGAAAGGCCGGACGATCTGTTCCAGGGCAGCGATATCCGAAGGGCGTCCGGTAATCGCACGCGCCTTGACCCATGCATACCGTTCCCACTCGCGACCCTGCACGATCAGATACTCTTCCACCATATTGAAACTGGCGGCAAGCGGTCCTGATGCCCCGTTCGGGCGCAGCGCCATATCAACGCGAAAGGTAAAGCCATCCTCGGTGATCTCGGATAGCGCGGCGATCAGCTTTTTGCCCAGCCTGACAAAAAACTCATGGTTCGACAGGGTGCGCTGCTCTGGCGAGGAAATGCGGGTTTCGCCGTTTTCAGGATAGGCGAAGATCAGGTCGATGTCCGACGAAACGTTCAGTTCGTGGCCGCCCATCTTGCCCATGCCAATCACGATCAATTCTTGTGGCTCACCCGATTCGGCACCGATTGGGGTACCATGCGCCGCCTCCAGTTCCATAGAAAGCGCCTGGACATGGGTCTGCACCGCAAAGTCCGCAAAGTTGCTGATCGTGGAAAGTACCTCGGCCAGATCCGCCTTGCCGTTCAGGTCGCGTTCGATCAGAGTCGCCAGCACGAGATTGCGCACACGACGCATGGCACGGTGCAAGGGCATGCCAGCCGCTGTTTCTTTTTGTAAAAGCTGACCAAAACGGTCAGGGCTAATAGATAATTCGGCAAGATCGGCTACCATGCCTGCGCGGGCGGGATCTGCATTCAGCCATCGGGCATAGAACCGCGATGCAATGTCACTGGTCAAATAAGATTGGGTCACAGTATCGGAGGGGGTAGTGGGGCGTATTTTTTAATGCCTTGAGACGGCATGTGATCGAACGATCAACGAATGCTGTACCAAGGTGATGATATCCATGCGAACATCTTGTTTGCAATATCAATTTGATTCCATTTTACGCCGCTTGTTTTTCCGCTGTTTTTATTGATGTCCATTGCCAAATACATTCCGCGCCAAATCGCCATTCCGGCAACTGCCTGCTGGTACGCCGCGGGAGAATGTTATCGAATCACCAATGCAGTGACCTGCCGCGCGCTCGGCGTGCTGCTCAAGTTTGCAATCGTTGTCTATTTCATCTTCTGCGGCCTCGTGCTGGGGCTGCGTTATGTCGTCCTGCCCAACATCGACAGCTACAAGCCGAATGTCGAAAGAATGGCCAGTCATGCGATCGGCAACAAGGTCTCGATTGCCGATATCAAGGCTTCCTGGTCCGGTCTTCACCCAAAACTCTCCCTCGACAAGCTTGTCATTCACGACAAATTCGGCAATGCGGCGCTGACACTGCCCAATGTCTCGGCGACCCTGTCGTGGTGGACGCTGGTGGTCGGCGAACTACGCCTTCATCATTTGGAAATCAACCGGCCCGACATGGACGTGCGGCGCGATGCGGATGGAAAGTTGTACGTCGCCGGCATTCTGGTCGACTTCAACAAGCGCGGGGACGGTACCGGCGCCGACTGGGTGCTGCTGCAACGCGAGATCGTGATCCGTGACGGCCGGCTACGCTGGAACGACTACAAACGCGCCGCGCCTGAGCTGGTTCTCGACAACGTCGATGTCGTGCTGCGCAACCAGTGGCACCAGCATCGCTTTGCGTTGAAGGCAACGCCGCCTGAGGCATTCGCTGCGCCGCTCGATGTGCGTGCCGCGTTCGATCATCCCCATTTCGCCGGCAGGATATCGGACATGACGAAGTGGAAAGGCGAGTTGTATACCGACCTGCGCGATACGGACCTCACGGTATGGAAAGCCTATGTCGATTATCCGATCGAGATGCAGCGTGGGAAAGGTTCGGTGCGCGCCTGGCTGAACTTCGACCATGCAAAGGTCGCCGACTTTACTGCGGACCTTACCTTGTCGAACGTCTCGGCGCGCCTGCGCAAGGAACTCGATTTGATGAACCTGAGCGAGGTTAGCGGCCGCGTTTCGGTGCGCGAGGAATTCAACCGCGCCAGTGTGGACGACACACCGACGTTCGGTGAAAACGGGCATGCCATTTCGTTTACGGATTTCACCTTGCAGACGGACGACGGCATGTTCTTGCCGCGAACGACCATTAGCGAAAGCTTCGTGCCTGCCAGGGCAGGCCGTCCGGCGAAAACGGAAATCAAGGCGCGCCTGCTCGATCTTGAAACCCTCGCCAACTTTGCCGAGCGATTGCCGTTACCGGCCGAACAGCGTCAGATGCTGGTTGATTTTGCGCCCCGTGGTTTGCTGAAAGATTTTTCCGCGCAATGGCAGGGTGATTATCCCAACATTTCCTCGTACAACGTGAAGGGCCAGTTCGCGAGCCTGTCCCTCAACCCCCAAGCCGCACGCCCGTCAAGGCCGAAAAACGGTGCGACGCCGGCGCAAGCTGCCGTGCCGGCCATCCCCGGTTTTGACAACCTGACCGGCTGGGTCGATGCCAGCGATCGCGGCGGGGCCTTTAATCTGGCATCAAGCAAACTGGCCTTGCAACTGCCCGGCTATTTCGACAATCCGGTGCTGCCTTTCGAGCGGCTCAACATGCAAGCGAATTGGGCATTTCAAGAAAATGACCGGCTTCTGCTCGATGTGCAGAAAATGGACTTCGTGCAGGAAGATCTGGCCGGCTCTTTTTCAGGCAAACATCTGATGCCGCTCAGCCGACAATCGGGCAGTCCACCGGGAACCATCGATATCAGCGGCAAGCTGAGCCGGCTGGAATTACAAAAGGTCGGACGTTACCTTCCCATGCAAACTCCCGCGTCGTTGCGGGAATGGCTGACCGGTGCGCTGGTCGGCGGCGCGGTAAAAGATGTCAAACTGCGATTGAAAGGCGACCTCGCGCAATTTCCGTTTCATTCCATGCATGATCGACCCAAGGGAGAATTCAGTGTCATCGGCAAGATTGAAGACGGCAAACTGAATTACGCGCCGGGAAAGTTAGCGGCTGACGGCAAGTCGCTGATGTGGCCAGTCATCGAACAAATCAACGGAACCATCGCATTCGATCGCGGGAGGATGGAAATCACGGCCGATAATGCGAAAACTTCCGGCACCAATCTGTCGCGCGTGAAGGCAGTCATTCCGGATTTGGCAGCGCAGAATATGATGTTGTCGGTGGATGGCGACGCGACCGGGCCCTTGCAGAATTTTTTGCGTTTTACCAACGACAGCCCGGTCGGCGGCTGGATTGGGCACTTTACCGAAGAAACCAAGGCAACCGGTAATGCGAAACTGGGCCTGAAGCTGCAACTGCCGCTGCAACAGCTGGCTGAATCAAAAGTGCAGGGTGCATTGCAGTTCACCGGCAATACGGTGGTGCTGCTGGAGGCGATGCCGCCGCTGGCCGCCGCAAACGGCAAGCTGGAATTTCACGAAAAAGGATTTTCAATTGCTGGCATCAAGTCGAGCTTCCTCGGCGGACCGGTCACGATTTCGGGCGGTACACAGCGTGACGGCACGACGCTGGTCAAGGCAGAGGGCAGCCTGTCGGCCGATGGCTTGCGCAAAGTGTATTCAACGCCGGTGACACAGCGTTCGTCCGAACGCATTAGCGGCAGTACCCGTTACAGCACATCCATCCGGGTGAAGAACGGTCGGCCCGAAATTACGGTCGAGTCCGGCCTGGTTGGAATCGCCCTCGATTTTCCCGCTCCCTTGCGCAAGGCGACGAATGAAAGCATGCCGCTGCGCTTCGAGTTGACGTCCTTGCCCAGCGATACTTCCGCGCTGCGTGATGAAATGCGCATATCGCTCGGATCGGCAATATCGGCGCGCTATGAGCGCCAGAAAACGGCCGACAAGGGCGCGGAATGGCAGGTCGTCCGTGGCGGTATCGGCGTCAATGTGCCGGCACCGCAACCGGACAGCGGCCTGATCGCCAACGTCAGCATGAAATCGCTAAATATCGATGCCTGGAGACGCGCCCTGAGCTCAGTGGTGGCAACCGGCAAACAGAGCGATGCGCGCAAGCAGTCGGATGCACCTTCCATCGCCCAGTATCTTGAGCCGGAAGTGCTCGCGGCGCGCGCTACCGAGCTGATTGTCATGGATCGCAAACTCGACAACGTGGTCGTTGGCGCGTCGCATCAGAGAGGCGTCTGGCAAGCCAACATCGATTCCGAGCAGGCGTCCGGTTACCTGAGCTGGGTCGAGGCACGCGGTGGACAGGCTGTGGGCCGGGTCACGGCGCGCCTGGCGTCGCTCGTTATCCCGAAGTCAGCCGCGTCCGATGTCACGGAACTGTTTGAAGGAAAAAATACATCGACGCAAATGCCGGCAGTCGATATCGTTGCCGAAAACTTTGAACTATTCGGCAAGAAATTCGGCCAACTTGAGTTGGTCGCTCAGAACGGTCGTGGCTTTAGCGGCCGCGAATGGCGCATCAGCAAACTGTCGATCATCAACCCCGATGCAGAATTGAAGGCCACGGGCAGATGGACTAACAAGGAGGGCGAAAGCCTGTCGAGTCTAGCCTTTACGCTTGATATTGCAGATGCCGGCAAGCTGCTCGATCGCTTCGGCTTTGCCAACGTGCTGCGTGGCGGCAAGGGCAAGATGGAGGGCGACGTCAACTGGAAGGGCATGCCTTTTTCTCTTGATGTTCCCAGCCTTACCGGTCACCTTAATCTCGATCTGGCCAGCGGCCAGTTCTTGAAAGTTGACCCCAGCGCCGCCAAGTTGCTTGGCGTGCTGAGTCTGCAATCCTTGCCGCGCCGTCTGGTCCTTGATTTTCGCGACGTATTTTCGGAGGGTTTTGCGTTTGATGGCGTGAATGCAACCGCAAGCATCACTCAGGGCGTAGCAAAAACAGACAACTTCAAGATGCGCGGCGTCGCGGCCACTGTCCTTATCGACGGCACGGCTGATATCGCCAAGGAAGCGCAGGATTTGCACGTGGTTGTCATTCCGGAGATTAATGTGGGTGCAGCGTCGGTGGTGTATGGGCTTGCGGTCAACCCGGTGATCGGGGTTGGCAGCTTCCTTGCACAGCTTTTCCTGCGCGAGCCTTTGATGAAGGCCTTCACCTTTGAATATCAGGTGACGGGGCCATGGAAAGACCCCGTAGTCACGAAGCTGTTGCGCAAGCCAACCAGCCCGACAGGCGAGGTTGCCAATAATTCCGGAGTCAGTGGTTGAGGTGCATGGATGCTTACCGATACGATGAAAATCGCCGCTGTGCAGATGGTTTCAACGCCGGTGGTCGAGGAAAATCTTTCCGCAGCACGACGCTTGATCGGCGAAGCTGCGCAAAAGGGCGCTGGCATGGTGCTACTGCCCGAGTACTGGCCGGTGATGGGAATGAAGGAATCCGACAAGTTCGCGCATGCGGAGCAGTTCGGAACCGGACCGATCCAGGAGTTCATGGCAAATATCGCGCGTGAACATGGCATCTGGCTGATAGGCGGCACTTTGCCGATGATCGCGCCGGAGGCCGGTAAGGTACTCAACACCTTGATGGTGTATAACCCGCAAGGTGAGCATGTTGTTCGTTACGACAAGATCCACCTGTTTAGCTTTACCAAGGGTGAGGAGTCCTACGACGAGGCGCGCACCATCGTGCACGGCACCAAGGTTGCGAGCTTCGATGCGCCTATCGGCAAGGTGGGCCTATCGGTCTGCTACGACCTGCGTTTTCCCGAACTCTATCGGGCGATGGGAGAGTGCGCACTGATCGTGATGCCGGCGGCTTTTACCTACACCACCGGCCGGGCGCACTGGGAAATCCTGCTGCGCGCGCGTGCCATCGAAAACCAGTGTTACGTCCTCGCGGCGGCGCAAGGCGGGCAGCATCCAAACGGTCGTCGTACATGGGGGCATAGCATGCTGGTGGACCCGTGGGGCGATATCAAAGCGATACAGCCGGAGGGCGAGGGCGTCATTATTGGTGAAGTTGATCCGTCGCATTTGCGAGGTGTGCGCGAAAGCCTACCGGCGTTGAAGCATCGCAAGCTTTGACAGCGGACACAGCCAAAAAATGTTTCTCGCACGGCATTGGTTTCGTGCAAGGGAACAATGCCTTGGCAGATGTTCTACAATCTATTCATCATTAGGGCCAAATTCTGATCTAGCCCTCTTACGCTGATTACCCGATTACTCCAATTCGCGCTGTCAATGCGCGACCAAACATCATGAATCTATTCGAACCGAATCTTCACACCATGGCCATTGCCCGCGATGTTCTTCTCGCGCCCTTCGGTCTGGATGAATCCAAATTGACCAAGGCGCTGGATGCAATTTTCACGCATCGTGTCGACTATGCGGATCTCTATTTTCAGTTCACCAAGAACGAAGGCTGGAGTCTGGAAGAAGGTATCGTCAAGACCGGCAGCTTTTCGATTGACCAAGGCGTCGGCGTGCGCGCCGTATCCGGCGACAAGACTGCTTTTTCCTATTCGGATGAGATATCCGAGCGCGCCTTGCTCGAAGCAGCCGCTGCCACGCGTACTATCGCGCGACAGGGGGCGGGCAAGATCAAGGTTGCATCATCAATCCAGCCGGTGGGTGGTCGTTCGCTTTATCTGCCGCATGACCCGCTCGGTTCCCTTGATGCGACCGAAAAAGTGAAGCTGCTTGAAAAGGTAGAGCGTATCGCTCGTGCCAAGGACCCGCGCGTGGTGCAGGTCATGGCTGGCCTTGCCGGTGAATACGATGTCGTACTGGTGGTGCGTAGCGACGGTGTGCTGGCTGCAGATATCCGTCCGCTGGTGCGCGTATCGGTGACGGTGATCGCCGAGCAGAACGGCCGCCGTGAAGTTGGTTCCAGCGGCGGCGGCGGACGTTATGACTACGCTTATTTCAGCGACGAATTGCTCGAAAAATACGCGACTGAAGCAGTCGAGTCCGCAATCGTCAATCTCGACGCACGTCCAGCACCTGCCGGCCCGATGACGGTTGTTCTTGGGCCGGGGTGGCCCGGCGTACTCCTGCATGAAGCAATCGGCCATGGTCTCGAAGGCGATTTCAATCGCAAGGGCTCCAGCACCTTTTCGGGACGCATTGGCGAGCGTGTTGCGGCTAAAGGCGTCACGGTGGTCGATGATGGCACCATCTCGGATCGTCGCGGTTCGCTCAACATCGACGACGAAGGCAATCCGACACAGTGCACGACGCTGATCGAAGATGGCATCCTGAAGGGATATATTCAGGACACCATGAATGCGCGCCTGATGAACATGCCAGTGACCGGCAATGCACGCCGAGAATCCTACGCACATCTCCCAATGCCGCGTATGACCAATACCTACATGCTGGGAGGCGACAAGGACCCGGCGGAGATCATCGCCTCCGTGAAGAACGGCCTGTATGCAGTGAATTTCGGCGGCGGCCAGGTCGATATTACTAACGGCAAGTTTGTGTTCTCCGCGAGCGAGGCCTACATGATCGAAGACGGCAAGGTCACCTATCCGGTCAAGGGCGCCACGCTGATCGGCAACGGGCCGGATGTGCTGCACCGTGTATCAATGATCGGCAACGACATGCAACTCGACAGCGGCATTGGCGTGTGCGGCAAGGAAGGTCAAAGCGTGCCGGTCGGCGTCGGCCAGCCGACGCTGCGGATCGATGGCGTGACGGTTGGTGGCACTGCCTGATTCGGCACGGCGTCATTCCGGAGGGCTGGAATGACGCCGAAATCAAAGAATTTGGCGCCGATAGCTTGCCAAATCCCTTGAGATACTGCACTATTGATCGGAATCTGCTTCAAAAACACGGGAAAACATGTCTTTAGCGCGCTTTCACTTTTATTTTTACTTTAGCTATTCCAGCCCCAAGGCGGTGGAAAAGCGGTAAGCGCACGAATAAAGAGCCCAAACCGAATTTCTTGAAAAAACCGCCAGCGATGGCGGTTTTTTCATTTGTACAGCCTTCAAACACTAACGGACCACACTGGAGAGCACCATGCCGCGCACCGATGATCTACGCATCAGAGAAATGAAAGAACTCGTTCCGCCTTCGCACCTGATCCGCGAATTCTCCTGTTCGGAGAAGGCGTCGAACACGGCGGCGAATGCGCGCATTGCCTTGCATCGCATCCTGCATGGCCAGGACGACCGTGTGATGGTGGTGATTGGCCCGTGCTCCATCCACGACACCAAGGCAGCAATGGAATACGCGCGCCGCCTGGTAGAGCAGCGCAAACGTTTCATCGGCGAACTGGAAATCGTGATGCGCGTGTATTTCGAAAAGCCGCGTACCACGGTAGGCTGGAAGGGACTGATCAACGATCCGTACATGGACAACAGTTTCCGCATCAATGACGGCCTGCGCATGGCGCGCGAGCTACTGTTGAACATTAATGAGCTGGGCCTGCCGGCCGGCACGGAATTTCTTGACGTGATTAGTCCGCAATATGTCGCTGACCTGATTAGCTGGGGCGCGATCGGTGCACGTACCACCGAATCGCAGGTGCACCGAGAACTGGCTTCCGGACTGTCCTGCCCGGTAGGATTCAAGAATGGCACGGACGGCAACGTCAAGATTGCCGTTGATGCCATCAAGGCCGCCTCGCAACCGCACCATTTCTTGTCCGTCACCAAAGGCGGGCACTCCGCAATTGTCTCCACTAATGGCAACGAGGATTGCCACATTATCCTGCGTGGCGGCAAGACACCAAATTACGATGCCGTCAGTGTTGAGGCAGCATGCAAAGATATTGCCGCGAACGGCCTGGCATCGCGCCTGATGATTGACGCTTCGCATGCAAATAGTTCGAAAAAACCCGAGAACCAGGTTCCGGTCTGCGCCGACATCGCGTCCCAGATTGCGGCGGGCGATACCCGAATCGTTGGTGTCATGGTGGAGTCGCATCTGGTCGCAGGTCGCCAAGATCTCGTGCCCGGCAAGGAACTGACCTACGGCCAGTCTGTGACGGACGGTTGCATCGATTGGGAGTCGAGCGTCAAGGTGCTCGAAGGTCTGGCTGAAGCAGTCAAGCAGCGCCGTCTGACGGGCGCTGAATAATCTGTCCGATCTTCATGCGGGCACGGCGATCGCTGTGCCCCTGGTTTCCTGATAAAAAACCGCAGTCAGAATCGCGAGTGATACTCAAAAACGCTTGGTCAGTACCATCTGTTCGCCATCACGGCGCATTTCCGTGCGATTCAGGAAAGACATGCCGAGCAGGATGATGGACAAACCTTGCTCCTGAATCAACGCATCGACCTGATTGATTTCAATATCGCCGACTTTCACGGTATTCAGCCTGACTTGATAGGCCGGAGCGACCCCATTGGCCGTATTGACGTAAGCGACGCGGCCTTTCTTGTAATCGATTCCCAACCTGACCGCATCGGATGCTGGCAGTGCAATCATGGTTGCCCCGGTATCCAGCAGCATGCGCGCCGTGCCCCCATTGATCTGGCCTTGCACCATGTAATGACCGCGGCCGTCGGCCTGCAGCGTAACGCTCGCCCGGTCGTTTGACACGGGACGGTTGTTGACATGCTCGCCGATGGCGATGGTTTGTCGTTTGCCGCTTGCCTCAACAGTAGCGCTGGATTCGTTCGCGGCGACAAGTTTCACACCATCCGCAATGGTCGCACCGACCGAATAGGTCTTGGGAGACGCGCCGTCCACGACCAGAACCGCTTTGTTTGGAAAGAGCCCCACCACGCTGATATCGGCTGCATGGATGACGGTCGTACAGAGAAGCAGGCTGCTGGCGAAAAGGGTCAGGCGCATGGAAAATCCGTCGTTGAAAGAAACCGTCAAAATAACGGCAGGGATGGAGACAAGAATAGCACTTGCTGCTTCCTGCAGACAATGTTCCGGTTTCTCAACGAATGGCGTCGGAGCAAAGCTCAGTCGCGGAAGTTATTGAATTCCAGCGGCAGGTCCGATACTTCCTTGCGAAGCAGCGCCATAGCCGCCTGCAAGTCGTCGCGCTTGGCGCCGGTGACGCGTACCGCGTCGCCCTGAATGCTCGCTTGCACCTTCATCTTGCTGTCCTTGATGATGCGCACGATCTTCTTCGCCGCGTCCGATTCAATACCATTTTTGACCTTGATGACCTGCTTGACCTTGTCGCCGCCGATTTTTTCGATCTTGCCGAGGTCGAGGAAACGCACATCGACATTGCGCTTCACCATTTTCCCGGTCAGTACGTCACGCACCTGGTTCAGCTGGAATTCGCTGTCCGCGTAGGCAGTGAGTTCGCGCTCTTTTTGCTCGACGCGCGCGTCGCTGCCCTTGAAGTCGAAGCGGGTAGTGATCTCCTTGTTCGACTGGTCGACTGCATTCTTGACTTCGACGATATTGGCTTCGGATACGACATCAAATGACGGCATGGCTGTTCTCTCTTTTCGCTGTTAAGGTGGGGCCTCGTTGCCATTCGTTTGGCGGGCCCTTTTGTGGCTCTATTGTGACTCGATCAACGGCGCATTCTAGCCGACAAAAAATCGGGTGGCTAGTTAGTGCAGCCTCGATATAATGCCAGCGCTATGACACCTGTCCTTCCCATTCAATACGATTTTTCGCTGCAGCGTCTGAATACGTTCGGTATCGACGCCAAGGCAAAGGCCTATCTTCGCGTCACGTCTGCCGATATGTTGAGTCATATCAAGCACGATGCCTTTTTGGCACGTTTGCCGAGGCTAGTGTTGGGAGGCGGAAGCAATCTCCTTCTGACAGGTGACTTCCCTGGTCTTGTGCTTCATATGTGCACTACTGGCGTAGAAGTGGTTCGGGAGGACGACAATGCGGTCTACGTGAAAGCAGCAGCAGGCGAAAACTGGCATCAGTTCGTACGATGGACGCTTCAGCAGGGATTTGGCGGCCTGGAAAACCTGTCACTCATCCCCGGCAATGTTGGCGCTTCGCCAATCCAGAACATCGGCGCTTACGGTATCGAATTGCAGGAACGATTTCATTCATTGACGGCCCTCGATCTGGACTCGGGTGAAACGTTTGTACTTGACCGACCCGGCTGTCAATTTGCGTATCGTGACAGCGTCTTCAAGCATGCCCTGCGTGATCGGGCGGTGGTCCTCGACGTCATCTTTGCGCTACCGAAAAAATGGCAGGCGAATATTCAATATGCAGACCTCGGGCAGGAGTTGAGCGCGCGCCAGATCACCGCGCCGACGCCACAGCAGATCAGCGACGCAGTGATCGCCATACGAACTCGCAAGCTGCCCGATCCAACAATCATCGGCAATGCAGGCAGTTTTTTCAAGAACCCGGTTGTATCAAAAGCCCAGCGTGATGCCCTGATAGGGCGTCATCCTCAATTGGTAAATTACACGCAGGCCGACGGTAGCTACAAACTGGCTGCCGGCTGGCTGATCGATCAGATCGGCTGGAAGGGAAAAAATCTTGGAGCTGCAGGCGTGTACGAGAAACAGGCACTGGTCCTGGTCAATCGCGGTGGCGCAACGGGGCAGGAGATTGTTGAACTAGCTGCTGCGATTCAGGCCGACGTCCTGTCCCGATTCGGTGTGATGCTGGAACCGGAACCTGTTTTCATTTGAAGCGGAACGTTGTACTGATTCCAAAAGAAAGGGCGATCGAATGATCGCCCTTCGTACTTCTATATGCCGTGTATTTACGCTGCGACGAAATGGCAGACGTAATCCAGCGTTTCCAGCGTTTCGATATCGAATGTCGAATTGCCCGGCACATTAAAGCTCTGGCCGCCTTCAAACGTATTCCATGTCTCTTCGTCCTTGAGGCGAATGCGGCACTTGCCCGCATTAAGCTCCATGACTTCCGGCGCGCCGGTATTGAAGGTCAGCGAGGACGGGAAGATCACGCCGATGGTTTTCTTGGTGCCGTCTGCGAACAGAACCGTGTGGGAGACGCACTTGCCGTCAAAGTAAATGTTTGCGTTTTTGACGACGGAAACATTATCGAATTGTGTGGTCATGGTGTCGTATTTGATAGGGAAACGAATGTCGTTATTTGTCGCCGTCTTTGCTGAGGCGGGGCAGTGCAACCGACGGGTTTGCCGTAAGCAGGCCGGCCTTGCCGTAAATACCCAGCTTTTGGCGCGTATCGGTGATGTCCAGGTTGCGCATCGTCAGTTGTCCGATACGATCTTGCGGCGTGAATGCGCCTTCGCCCTTTTCCATCGTCAGGCGTTCCGGCTGATAGGTCAGGTTTTCCGATTCAGTATTGAGAATCGAGTAATCATTGCCGCGACGCAGTTCCAGCGTGACTTCGCCAGTGATTGCACGCGCAACCCAACGCTGCGCCGCTTCGCGCAGCATGATCGCTTGCGGATCGAACCAGCGGCCCTGGTACAGCAGGCGTCCGAGCTTGCGGCCGTTGTCACGGTATTGCTCGATCGTGTCTTCGTTGTGAATGCCGGTGACGAGGCGTTCGTAGGCAATAAACAGCAGTGCCAGACCAGGTGCTTCATAGATGCCACGGCTCTTTGCTTCAATGATGCGGTTTTCGATCTGATCACTCATACCGAGGCCGTGGCGGCCGCCGATACGGTTCGCTTCGATCAGCAGATCGACCGGGTTCGCATAGACGATGCCGTTCAGAGCGACCGGGCGGCCTTCTTCGAAGCGAACGGAGACCTCCTCGCGCTTGACTTCGACGTCATCGCGCCAGAATGCCACGCCCATGATCGGTTCGACAATTTTCATGCCGCTGTTCAGGTGCTCGAGATCTTTCGCTTCATGCGTTGCGCCCAGCATGTTGGAGTCGGTCGAATACGCCTTCTCGACTGACATCTTGTAGTCGAAGCCGGATTTAATCATGAACTCCGACATTTCCTTGCGTCCGCCGAGCTCCTGGATGAAGCGGTCATCGAGCCAAGGCTTGTAGATGCGCAGCGCCGGATTGACCAGCAAGCCATAACGATAGAAGCGTTCGATATCGTTGCCCTTGAACGTACTGCCGTCGCCCCAGATGTCTACTTGGTCTTCCTGCATTGCGGCGACCAGCATGGTGCCGGTCACAGCGCGACCCAGCGGCGTCGTGTTGAAGTAGGTAACGCCAGCAGTCGAGATGTGGAATGCGCCGCTTTGCAGCGCGGCAATGCCTTCTGCAACCAGTTGCTCGCGACAATCGATCAGGCGTGCCTGCTCAGCGCCGTACAGTTTTGCTTTTTGCGGGATCGCGTTGTAGTCGGCTTCGTCAGGTTGGCCGAGGTTCGCTGTGTACGCGTACGGAATCGCGCCCTTCTGACGCATCCAGTGCAGCGCTGCGCTGGTATCGAGCCCGCCGGAAAAGGCGATGCCCACTTTTTGATTGACGGGTACGGACTGAAGTATGGTCGACATGATTTCTGCTTCGCTTGCTGGGTGAGATTAGGTAAATGTATGAGGGAACTGAATAACTGGTCCGATTAATCGAGCTTGCCCAGAACCAGGTATTCGAGCAGCGCCTTCTGCGCGTGCAGGCGGTTCTCGGCTTCATCCCACACCACCGACTGCGGACCGTCGATGACTTCTGCGGAGACTTCCTCGCCGCGATGCGCCGGCAGGCAGTGCATGAACAATGCGTCAGGACGTGCGCGCTTCATTTTTTCGTTGTCCACGATCCAGCCGGCAAAGGCTTTCAGGCGCACAGCGTTTTCTTCTTCGTAGCCCATGCTGGTCCATACGTCAGTGGTGACGAGATCAGCATCCACGCAGGCGTCGGAGGGGTTGGCAAAGACCGTGAAGTTCTTGTTGTCCGCCGCGACGAGCGACGGATCGATCTCGTAGCGCTTTGGCGTCGACACATTGACGTGGAAACCAAACACCTGCGCCGCTTGCAGCCAGGAATAGAGCATGTTGTTGGCGTCGCCAATCCAGGCGACCGTCTTGCCGGCGATCGAACCACGGTGTTCGATGAAGGTAAATATATCTGCCAGCACCTGGCAGGGGTGATGTTCGTTCGTCAGGCCATTGATTACCGGCACGCGCGAATGTTTCGCGAAGCGGTCGATGATTTCCTGGCCAAAGGTGCGGATCATGATGATGTCGCACATGCGCGACATGACCTGCGCTGCATCTTCGACCGGCTCGCCGCGGCCAAGCTGGCTATCGCGGGTGTTGAGATAGATGGCTGCACCACCGAGCTGATGCATGCCGGCCTCGAACGATAGGCGGGTACGTGTGGAATTCTTTTCGAACACCATCACCAGCGTACGGTCGAGCAGCGGATGATAGGTTTCGTAATTCTTGAACTTGCGTTTGATGATTCGAGTCCGTTCGATCAGGTACTCGAATTCATCAAGCGTAAAGTCAGAAAACTGGAGGAAGTGTTTGATTGCCATAAATGAAAACGGCGGTCAGTTGATTTCTGCCGCCGAATTTGTGATAAGCCGTTCAATTATAAGGGATTTTTGTTCAAAAAGATAACTGAAACGGCTGCCGAGGCGGCCGGGCGAACGGCTTCAATAAAGCTTCTGTGACGATTCATGCACCAGTTGCTGATACAAGGCGTGGCGCATTGCGGCAATCTCGCCGGATTCCACGGCGGCGAGCACTGCACAACCCGGCTCATTCAAGTGGTGGCAGTTGTAAAAACGGCAATTCCCCAAACGCGGACCGAATTCCCGAAATGCCCGCTCCAGCATGCCTTCCGTCAGGTGGTAAAGACCGAATTCCTGAAATCCGGGCGAATCGATGATTGCCGTATCTTTCCCGACGGAATATAGGCGGGTAAAGGTAGTGGTGTGCTTGCCGGTATCGAGTGCCGCGGAGATTTCGCGGGTTGCGATATCGGCGTCAGGAACGAGCAGATTGATCAACGAGGACTTGCCCATGCCGGATTGGCCGATCAGGATGGTCGATTGCCCGGTCAACAGCGGCATCAGCGTGGCACACGCGGCATCGGGCGCACTCTTTGCCGATACTTCATGGACCGGATAGCCGAGGTCCGCGTAGAGTGCAAGACGCTCACGCACCTTAGGCAGCAGTTCTACGACATCGACCTTGTTCAGCACGATGTGTGCAGCCATACCGCCGGCTTCTGCCGCCACCAGCGCACGCGAGATGAGGTCGTCCGAGAAGCCAGGTTCGGTCGCGACGACAATAAACAGTTGCGTCAGGTTGGCCGCCAGCAGTTTCGACTTGTACTGGTCGGAACGGTATAGCAGCGTTTTACGCTCCGTGATTGATTCGATCACGCCCTGGTTGGGCGAAGTCTGTTTCAGCGTGACGATGTCGCCGACGGCGACATCACTCTTCTTGCCTCTCGTGACGCATTGCAGGCGGGTATCGCCGTGCTGGACCAGATAGTGCCGCCCGTGCGCGGCGATGACGGTGCCGATGTCGCCTGCCATCGGTCAGTGCACGGCTTGCTGGAAAATTGCATCGACCTTGGCGGCACAGATGAAATCATTTTCCGAGATGCCGCCGCGCCCGCTATTGACGGAATGGGTGTCGAACTTCAATACGCAGCGGTTGTAAGTCACCGTCATTTCGGGATGGTGATCGTCCGCGTGGATTACCCAGGCAATGGCGTTTACAAACGCCAGCGTCTCGTAATAATTCTTGAAGACGAAAGTCTTGGCGATCTTCCCGTCCTGCAGCGCCCAGTTGTCGACGGCGGCAAGATATTCCGTGATTTCGGCATCGCTCAAAGCGGTTTCGAGATGCCGGCCTTTTTTGTTGATCAGTTCTGCGGCAGTTACCATAATGTCACCTTTATCGGCTGGCAAGGAGTTGATGGATACGTACGGTCGCCGGCGGGTGCGAATCGTAGAAGGCGGAATGCAGCGGATCGGGCGTAAGCGTCGATGCATTGTCTTCATATAGTTTAACCAATGCGGACACCAGATCCTGTGCGTCCGTGTGTTTCGCAGCAAAGGCATCCGCCTCGAACTCATGCTTGCGCGAGGTGATCGACGTCAGCGGCGAGAACAGGAAAGTAAAAACCGGCAAGGCGAGCATGAACAGGATCAGTGCCATCGCGTCATAGCTGACCGGAAGTGCCGGAAGCACGCCCAGTCCCTCGTAGAACCAGGGCTTCGTTTTCAGATAGCCGAGCAGCGCGAGAAATCCGAGCGACAGTGCGAACATGACGGCGATACGCTTGATCACGTGGCGAAGCTTGAAATGCCCCAGCTCATGGGCAAGCACCGCTTCTATTTCGTGCGGTCCAAGGCGTGCCAGCAAGGTGTCGAAAAAGACTATCCGCTTGGCGGCGCCAAAGCCCGAAAAATAGGCATTGCCATGCGCGCTGCGCTTGGACCCATCCATGACGAACAATCCCTTCGATGCAAAGCCGACGCGCTGCATCAGGCTTTCGATGCGGGAACGAAGATTTTCATCCTGCAAGGGGGTGAACTTGTTAAATAGTGGCGCGATGACGGTCGGGTAAATCACCAACATGAGCAACTGGAAACCGCTCCACACGAGCCACGCATAGAACCACCACAGGTCACCGGATTTTTCCATCAGCGTCAGGATTACCCAGATCAGCGGCAGGCCGATCACGAGTCCAACCAGCGTGTTCTTGATTAAGTCCGTGAGGAACAGATGCAGCGTCATCTTGTTGAACCCAAAACGCGCTTCGAGGACAAACTGCTTGTAGTAATCGAAGGGCAGGTCGATCACTGCCGAAATGAAACCAAATGACGCAAGCAAGACAAGCTGATAGATCATGCCCGGTCCGGTCAGCTTGAATAGTGTTACCGACAGCCATTGCAATCCACCGAGAAGCGTAAAGCCAATCAGCACGGCTGCATTTACCAGTAGAGATAGAAGCCCAAGCTTGGTCTTGGCCGCGGTGTAATCGGCTGCCTTTTGGTGAGCATACAGTGGGATTTTTTCTGCAAATTCCGCCGGAACGGCATTGCGGTGCATGAGCACGTGACGAATATGCCGCGAGCCCAGCCAGAAGCGAACTACCAGGGTGATGACGAGAAAACCGACAAACAATACCGAAAACGCAAGTGAAGACATGCTGTGCCTGTGAGAAAATGGCGACTTACTGAGGAAAACAATTATGTCACAAGCTACTGGACCCGATACCCCAATCAACACGCCCGCCCGTCCGAACGAATTCAACCTGATCTGGGTTGACATGGAAATGACGGGCTTGGACCCGGACACCGACCGTATCATCGAAGTCGCGGTGGTCGTCACCGATTCCAATCTTAATGTGCTGGCCGAAGGCCCTGTATTTGCGATTCACCAGCCTGATGAAGTACTCGACAAGATGGATGCGTGGAACAAGGGAACGCACGGACGCTCCGGACTAATTGATCGCGTCAAGGCGTCAACCGTGAGCGAAGCAGATGCAGAAAAGACATTGATCGATTTTCTCAAACATTTCGTCCCATCCGGAAAATCACCAATGTGCGGCAACACTATTTGCCAGGATCGACGCTTCATGGTGCGTGGCATGCCGAAACTGGAAGCATTCTTTCATTATAGAAACCTTGATGTATCGACATTAAAAGAGTTGTGCAAGCGCTGGAAGCCGGAAATCGCTAGTGGTTTCAAGAAACACCAGAAACATACCGCGCTGGCTGACATCACCGAGTCAATCGAAGAGCTGCGCTATTACCGCGAGCATTTCATCAAGCTCTAAATCCCGTCCATATCGCCGGGCTATCAGGGACGAATTAGACTTCACCTCTGATAGCCGGTAAACTTCAGTCCTTTTTTCAAGGCGCATCATGGCCTCCGCCCCAGATCTTCCGTTGACCGACATTGTCGACGACGCTTCCGAAACACGCAAAATCCCGACCGAACTGATCGGGCGCGAAGTTGCGCGCCGTCGTACTTTCGGCATCATTTCCCACCCGGACGCGGGTAAAACCACGCTGACCGAAAAATTGCTGCTATTTTCAGGCGCGATCCAGCTCGCCGGCACGGTGAAAGCGCGCAAGAGCGGCCGCCACGCGACATCCGACTGGATGGAAATTGAAAAGCAGCGCGGCATTTCCGTGGCAAGCTCGGTGATGCAGTTTGAATACCGCGATCACGTGGTGAACCTGCTCGATACGCCGGGCCACCAGGACTTTTCGGAAGATACCTATCGCGTGCTGACTGCGGTCGATTCCGCCCTGATGGTGATTGATGCCGCCAAGGGTGTGGAAGAGCAGACGATCAAGCTGCTTAATGTCTGCCGCATGCGCGCCACGCCTATCCTAACCTTCATGAACAAGATGGACCGCGAAACACGCGATCCCTTGGAGCTGCTCGATGAAGTCGAGTCAGTACTGAAGATCCAGTGCGCACCGGTGACCTGGCCGATTGGCATGGGCAAGAACTTCCGCGGCGTGTACCACCTCTTGCGCGACGAGATTCTGCTGTTCAAGGCAGGTTCGGAGCGCGCCGATCAGGAATTCGAAGTCATCAAGGGCATCGACAATCCGCGCTTGACGGAAATGTTCCCGCTCGAGATAGAGCAGTTGAAGACGGAAGTGGAACTGGTGCATGGCGCATCGCATCCTTTTGAACTCGAAGCGTTTCTCGCAGGCACGCAGACACCGGTGTTTTTCGGTTCGGCAATCAATAACTTTGGTGTGCGCGAAATTTTGAATGCGTTGCTCGATTGGGCGCCTGCGCCACGTCCACGTGATGCGACCGTGCGGTCGGTGGAGCCGGTCGAAGTACCGTTCTCCGGTTTCGTGTTCAAGATCCAGGCGAACATGGATCCCGCGCATCGTGATCGCATCGCCTTCCTGCGCGTATGTTCCGGCCGCTTTGAGCGCGGAATGAAAATCAAGCATCTGCGCCTGAATCGCGAGATCAAGGTATCAAGCGTGGTGACCTTCATGGCGTCGAGTCGCGAACAGGTGGAAGAGGCCTATGCCGGTGACATCATCGGCCTGCCGAATCACGGCAATATGCAGATCGGTGACAGTTTCTCTGAGGGAGAATTGTTGCAGTTCACTGGCATCCCGTATTTCGCGCCGGATTTTTTCCGGTCGGTACGTATTCGCAATCCGCTGAAGATTAAACAATTGCACAAAGGTTTGCAGCAGCTAGGCGAAGAGGGCGCGGTTCAGGTCTTTAAGCCAGTGCACGGCGGCGATCTTATTCTCGGTGCTGTGGGCGTGCTGCAGTTTGAAGTGGTGGCGAGTCGCCTGATGAACGAATATGGTGTTGATGCGGTGTTCGAGGGTACGAGCATCAGTAGCGCGCGCTGGATTTCCTGCGAAGACAAAAAGGCACTCGCCGACTTTGAAAAATCATCGGCGGGCGGAAATATTGCCTTTGACGCCTCGGGCAATATGGCTTATCTCGCCACATCAGGGGTCAACCTGAAACTGACGCAGGAACGTTGGCCGCAGTTGACTTTCCATGCGACACGAGAACACGCCGCAAAGCTGAACTGATCATTCGTTAGTTATTACACTATCGCCGGAAACTGCATGCAACAACGCAAGTTTCCGGCGATTTTCTTTATGCGTTTTTGCCGTGATGTTTTTGCTTCATGACTGCAAAAGACAGCAGTTTGTAGTCAAAATGTCTATCAGTTAGCCGACTTTCAAGGCGGATTTGAGAAATCTCAAAAGCGCCACAAGGCCGCGCCCTATACTCACCCCACCTATTTTCATCGCCATTTTTTCCGAGTTTTTTCAGCGCGGCAGACGGACACGATCGTCCCGAGTTGTTTTCTGCATCTATAGAATCAAGGAGCAAGAATGCTAACTGCCACCTATTCTCTCGTCGCAATCGCGGCCGAACAGGATAAGACACGCAGCATGTTGCATCGACTGCAGCAATACGTCCAGACGACCTGGAAAGGTTTACAAAATATTGATTTTGCTTTTCTCGATACCGCATTCAACAAGTTGATGCAATTGGACAAGTTTTGCCAGAATCGGAAGCTGGAGGTTTACCTGATTCCTGCATTGCGCAATGCGAGTCGGGAAGCCGATGCCTTAATCGCCGAACTGGATGCGCTGAGTGCGCGTGGTATGGCCATTCTCCGGTCCATCGGTGAACTGTTGGCCGAGACCTTTCACAAGAGTGCAATTAAAGTGAATCAAATTTGCCATGCAATGGACAGCTATTGCGACTTTTTGCGCATTCGCCTCGAGAAAGAAGAGCGCGAACTGATTCCCTTGGCGCGTCGACTATTCTCCGTCGAGGACTGGTTCACGATTGCAGCGCAGTTTCTCTCTGATAGTCCTGAAAGTAGCGGTGGCCGCAAGCAAGCCGGTAGACCGTATACGACAGCTGTGGTCATGCGCCCCCTTTCTCCGCACGCCAACTAAGTCCTTCAGCGCCGGGCGGGTGAGCTGATCACGCCGCCCACTTGCGCCGCCGAGCATTTCTTGGCATGGTGTGGTCATGATTTCCATCAGGCCACGCATGCCGAAAATGCTTAAGTTCACGCGCTTTTCTCTGCGCGATTTTCTTGTTGCCGCCGGACCCGCTGCGATCGCGGTTGCCTTTACCTGCGTGCTCGCGTACTGGCTGGTCGATCCCGCGCCGCCGGCGAAAGTAACGCTTTCCAGCGGACAGGAAAATAGCGCATATGAAGCTTTTGGCCGAAAGTATGCCGCCGCGCTTGCGAAGCTCGATATCCAGCTTGTCGCCAAGCCCTCGTTAGGATCACAGGAAAACTTGCTACGCCTGAAAGAGGAAGCGTCCGGGATCGATATTGCCTTCGTGCAAAGCGGGTCGACCGAGCACGAGGATATGGAACGCCGAGGGCTGGTTTCGCTAGGCAGTCTGTTTACCGAGCCGGTATGGCTTTTCTTGCGCGACACGAAAAACGTCCGCAGCATGGCTCAACTCAAGGGCTTGAAAATCAACGTCGGTCCGGAGGGCACAGGTGTTCCGGGCCTGTTCAAGAAAATTCTGTCCGTGAATGGTGTGGAGCCCGGCGACCTGAAGCTCGGTGTACTGGAAAACACACCGGCGACGGTGGAACTGCTGGCGGGCCGGATCGATGGGCTGGTATTCAGTTCGGCGCCGGATGCACCCTTGATTCAAATGCTTTTGCAGACGCCCGGCATTAGATTGTTCGATTTCGCGCAGGCCGAAGCGTACACGCGCCGCTTCCCTTTTCTGTCGCATGTGATCCTGCCGCGTGGAATCGTCGACCTAGGACGCGATCTGCCGCCGCGCGACTTTCATCTAATCGCGCCGACTGCAACGCTGGTCGCCCGCGAGGATCTGCATCCTGCGTTAATCGATTTATTTGTGCAGGCGGCGTCCGACATCCACGGCGGCGCAGGATGGTTCAACAAGCAGGGGGAATTCCCCACCGCGAGCTACACCGAAATTCCCGTGGCACGGGCCGCCGAAAAATTTTACAAGAGCGGCCCGCCGCTGTTGCAGCGTTATCTGCCATTCTGGTTGGCCAATTTCTTCGAGCGCATGTGGGTGGTGGTTGTGGCGCTGGGCGCGTTGATCTTGCCTTTGTCTCGCATCATCCCGCCGCTCTATGTTTGGAAGGTCCGTTCGCGCGTTTTTCGCTGGTACGGACAGTTGCGTGCGGTGGAACAGGCGATTGAAGATGTGCCGAGTGAGCAGCAGCAGGACGTCTATCCGGCCCAGTTGCAGCGCCTGAATGAAATCGAGGAGCGGGTAAACCGCATCTCGATTCCCTTATCGTTTGCTGATGAATTGTACGGACTACGCAGTCATATCAACTTTGTACGGCGGCGCGTGACGGATTTGATGAAAGTGTAATAGCGCGTCAGGCGCCGGTCCAAGGCAGACCGGCGTTGCACCAGCCACCGACCGTCTTGCGGTGACCATTGACGTCCTTGTCGCCTTCAAAGCCTTCGAGGATATCGAAGCAGTTGGCATAACCATGTTCAGTCGCCAGCTTTGCGGCATGGCGTGAACGTACGCCTGAGCGGCATAGAAACAAGAGGACATCCTCTTTCTTCGCAATATGTGCAAGCTGCGGCAGGAATTCGGGATTGGGCGTGCCGCCCGGGTAGAAGCTCCATTCGATGGCGGCATGCTGCGCATTGGGTATGGTGACGCGTCCCACCCAATCGCGTTCTGCATTCGTTCGGACGTCAACCAGTTTGATCTCGGGTCTTTGCAGCAGCAGATCGTATGCTTCGGTTGCCGTTAGCGCGCCGGCATAAGGCAACTGATTTTCAGTGCCGCGTTGTCTTGCAGTCGAAAGGATATCCATCAATGCTCCGAACGATTGGTTTTTAATATTTTATCCTGTCAGAGACGCATTTATATTGGATTGATGGGCGCACAAAAATGGTGCAAAAGCGCGTAGGCAATTTAAATTAGCACTTAAACGGTGCGAATAATAAAAGTTGCACCTTTTTGGTGAATAGCTGGCTTTGTGAATTTTTGTTGAAAATCGTTTCAAATGCGCACTATTCCCGTCAATTTGTACGCTTCATCACGGTGCAGCGGACTTGTTTTTTCTCAAGGTGGTGGCATGGAATCTGCTATCATTCCCGGCTGAGTTCTGGTCGCACTTCGGCGTGGTCTGCGGTCTCCGCGCTACGGCGAACACAGTCGGCTCAAACCAATTTTCGCAAAATCCCGTACTACTTTGCTCATTTTAGGAGATTCGCATGGCAATGACGGCCGCAGAGGTCTTGAAGATGGCGAAAGACAACGAAGTCAAATTCGTTGATTTTCGTTTTGCTGACACCCGAGGCAAGGAACAGCACGTAACCGTTCCGGTATCGCAATTTGGCATGGACAAGTTTGAGTCCGGTCATGCGTTTGACGGCTCCTCGATCGCTGGCTGGAAGGGCATCGAAGCCTCTGACATGTTGCTCATGCCGGATCCGAATACGGCCAACATCGACCCGTTCATGGAAGAGACCACCATGTTCATGCAGTGCGACGTGATTGAACCGTCGGACGGCAAGGGCTACGACCGCGATCCGCGCTCCATCGCCAAGCGCGCTGAAGCCTACCTGAAGTCCTCCGGCCTGGGCGACACCGCCTACTTCGGTCCGGAACCGGAATTCTTCATTTTCGACAGCGTGCGCTGGAAAGTGGACATGTCCGGCTGCTTCGTGAAGATCGATTCCGAAGAAGCATCCTGGACCACCGGCGAAAAGCTTGAAGGCGGCAACACCGGCCACCGTCCGACCGTCAAGGGCGGCTATTTCCCGGTTCCTCCGGTCGATAGCTTCCAGGACATGCGTTCGGAAATGTCGTTGATTCTCGAAGCCATGGGCATCCCGGTTGAAGTGCACCACCACGAAGTTGCTGGCGCTGGCCAAAACGAACTCGGCACCAAGTTCTCCACACTGGTAGAGCGCGCAGACTGGACCCAGAACATGAAGTACGTGATCTGGAACGTTGCTCATACCTATGGCAAGACTGCAACCTTCATGCCGAAGCCTATCGTTGGCGACAACGGTTCGGGCATGCACGTTCACCAGTCGGTCTGGAAAGATGGCAAGAACTTGTTCGCAGGCGACGGCTATGCCGGTCTGTCGGAATTTGCGCTGTACTACATCGGCGGCATCATCAAGCATGCACGCGCGTTGAACGCGATCACCAATCCGGGCACCAACTCGTACAAGCGTCTGGTTCCGGGTTACGAAGCACCGGTCAAGCTGGCTTACTCGGCACGTAACCGTTCCGCGTCGATCCGTATTCCGCACGTCGCGAATCCGAAGGGCCGCCGCGTTGAAGCGCGCTTCCCGGACCCACTGATGAATCCGTACCTTGGTTTCGCCGCATTGCTGATGGCAGGTCTGGACGGCGTGCAAAACAAGATCCATCCGGGCGAAGCAGCGTCGAAAGACCTGTACCACCTGCCGCCGGAAGAAGACGCGTTGATCCCGACCGTGTGCTCCTCGCTGGAACAAGCGCTTGAGTACCTGGACAAGGACCGTGAGTTCCTGACCCGTGGCGGTGTGTTCAGCGACAGCATGATCGATGCCTACATCGAGCTGAAGATGACAGAAGTGCAACGTTTCCGCATGACGACCCATCCGGTCGAGTTCGACATGTACTACTCGCTGTAAAGCGACCTGCCGTAAGGCAAAAAGGCGGGGAGGGCTTCGGCGCTCCCCGCTTTTTTTGTTTTCAGGAACTGTTGCGTATTACTGCTTTCTGAACACGGGCGTTTGTAAAGCATTGATTCTTATCCTAAACTAGTAAGCGTTCCCATAGTTTCTGTGAAGAAAGATTATGAAACAACAACTTGTCGCTCTGCTCATGCTGACGGCTGCTGCAGGCTTCGTCCATGCGCAGAGCGAAGTGTATTTGTGCGTCGACGATAGCGGCAAGAAGGAATACAAGAACACCGGTCTGACCAAGGGTTGCAAGAAGGTCGATCTGCCCGGTATTACGATGATTCCGGCGCCGCCGAAGAAGCCGGTTGCGCAAACCGCGTCGATGAAGTCCGCCAGTTCTCCTGCCGATTTCCCGAAAGTCGATGGCGGCACGCAGAAAACCCGCGACAATGACCGCAAGCAGATTCTTCTCGACGAGATGAAGAGCGAGGAGCAGAAACTCGCCAATCTGAAAAAGGAATTCAACGATGGCGAACCAGAACGTCAAGGCGGCGAGCGTAATTACGCCAAATACCAGGAGCGCGTTGCCGGCATGAAGGACGATATCGCACGCACTGAAAAAAATATCGAGGCGCTGAAACGCGAGATCAGTAACTTAAAATAGTGCGGGTATGACGCTTGCATAACAAGGGCCGCGTGATGCGGCCCTTCTTTTTTGGATTACTGTGAAAACAACTCTTACTTCGCTGGACGGACTCGATCTGCTTTCGTCGGCAGTCGTCATTCTCGACGCGGGCAGCCGTGTCGTGTACGCCAATGCCGCAGCGGAAAACCTCCTCGAGAGTTCGTTCAAGGCATTATCGAACCAGAAGCTCGATGAACTGTTCCTCAACAGCGAGGATCTCGCCAGGACGTTTCAGGAGGCGGTCCAGCATCGCTTTGCCGACAAGCGCCTTGACCTGACCCTGGAGCGCGCGGGGCGCGAATCTCTGCAGGTGCATGTAATCGTGACTGCGCTGGACAATCCCGACACGCCGGTCCTGATTGAGCTACGCGAGAACGTCAAGCAGCTCAAACTCGATCGCGAGGAGCGCCTGATCGATCAGAGCCAGGCCAACAAGGAACTCATTCGCAATTTGGCGCATGAGATCAAAAATCCGCTTGGCGGTATCCGCGGCGCAGCGCAACTACTGGAACTGGAGCTGCCGGAGCGCCACCTGAAGGAATTGCGCGAATACACGCAGGTCATCATCAAGGAAGCCGATCGCCTGCAGACGCTGGTCGATCGCCTGCTGGCACCGCACCGACGCCCGCATATCGTCGGCGACGTCAATATTCATGAAGTCTGCGAGCGGGTGCGCAGTTTGATCGTCGCCGAATTCCCGAACGGACTGATGATCAAACGCGATTACGATCTGTCGGTGCCGGAGTTCCGCGGCGACAAGGAGCAGTTGATCCAGGCAGTATTGAATATTGCGCACAATGCGGCGCAAGCACTCTCTGCACGTATCAAGGCAGGCGATGCAGTGCTCACCTTGCAAACGCGTGTCGCGCGCCAGGTGACGCTCGCGAAGGTGCGTTACAAGCTGGCATTAGACTTGCATATCATCGACAATGGACCGGGCATCCCGCCCGACATCCGCGATCGCATTTTTTATCCGCTGGTATCGGGCAAGGATGGCGGAAGCGGATTGGGGCTGACGCTGGCGCAGACATTCGTGCAGCAGCACATGGGGGTGATCGAATGCGAGAGCCGGCCGGGATGTACCGATTTCAGGATTTTGATACCGCTGCCTTGACCGGCTTTGAATAACGCCATACGACGCGGGACGCCGAAAAAATATGAAGCCAATCTGGATTGTTGACGACGACGAATCGATTCGCTGGGTGCTCGAAAAGGCACTCGCCCGCGAGAGCCTAGCCACAAAAAGTTTTTCCAATGCACGCGACGCCATGGACGCGCTCCAGACGAGCATGCCGCAAGTGCTGGTATCCGATATCCGTATGCCGGGTGAATCCGGTTTGGAGCTGCTGCAAGCCGTCAAGGCCAAGCACCCAGGCCTGCCGGTCATTGTGATCACCGCATTCTCCGACCTGGATTCCGCTGTGGCCGCATTCCAGGGCGGGGCATTCGAATACCTCGCCAAGCCCTTCGATGTCGACAAGGCGGTGGAATTGATTCGGCGCGCCTTGGAAGAAAGCCTTCGGGAATCCGACGTTGAGCAAGTCTCCGCCGAGACACCCGAGATACTCGGCCAAGCGCCGGCGATGCAGGATGTGTTTCGTGCGATCGGACGTTTGTCGCAATCGAATGTCACCGTGCTCATTACTGGTGAATCGGGCACCGGTAAGGAGCTGGTCGCGCGCGCATTGCACAAGCATAGCCCGCGTGCCATGCAGCCCTATATCGCACTGAATACCGCGGCGATTCCCAAGGACCTGCTGGAATCTGAATTGTTCGGCCATGAGCGCGGTGCGTTTACCGGTGCACAGGCAACACGGCGCGGGCGTTTTGAGCAGGCGGAGAACGGTACGCTGTTCCTCGATGAAATCGGCGATATGCCTTTCGACCTGCAGACGCGCCTGCTGCGCGTGCTCTCCGATGGTCACTTCTATCGTGTGGGCGGACATCAGCCCTTGAAGGCCAATGTGCGCGTGATCGCGGCCACGCACCAAAACCTTGAGCAGCGCGTCAAGGAAGGCCTGTTCCGCGAAGACTTGTATCACCGCCTGAATGTAATTCGTCTGCGCTTGCCGAGTCTGCGCGAACGCCGCGAGGATATTCCGCTACTGACGCGCCACTTCCTGGCACAGAGTGCCAAGCAGCTGGGTGTCGAAGCCAAGCGCATGTCCGAAGGGGCGATGCAGTTCCTGAGCAGTCTCGATTTGCCGGGCAACGTGCGCCAGCTGGAAAACTTGTGCAACTGGATAACAGTCATGGCGCCGGGGCAGACCGTTGAAGTGAAGGACTTGCCGCACGATTTGACGCACGGGCAGGATTTTGTGCCGCCGCTGACGGCAATGCTGCCATCGCAGAATTCGCTACAGCCGCAAGTCTCCGTTGCGCCGCCCGAATTAGCGAGTGCCAATGCGCAGCTCAGTGCGGGTGCGTTTGCGCCGGCCACGGCACCAGCAAGCGCCAACGGCGCCGCCGACAAAGCGGGCTGGATCGCGTTGCTTGAAAGTGAAGCCGCCCATATGCTCGCCGCAGGGCAGCCGGAAGTGATGGACGCCTTGGGTCGTCAGTTCGAGTCCGCACTGATCAAGACCGCGCTCAAACACACGCACGGCCGCAAGAACGACGCGGCTGTTCGTCTCGGCATCGGACGCAACACGATCACGCGCAAGATCCACGAACTCGGCATCGACGGCGCCAAGGACGAATGAGGCTCAATCACGCTTGCTACGCACTCGCTGCAACAGGCGTAAGGTGATCGTTGCTGCCGCAGCGGTCGCCAGCAGATGCTTAAGCGTATGACCGCTGATGCATCCCGTTGCCGCGAGAATCTCATGGTCGTACACTTCGCTCAATTTTGCGGCTACATACAGTAGAATCGCCGCGCCGAATGCCAGACGGTCGGCGCCGGGTGCGCGATGTTGATGCTGCCAAATCGGAATCAGCACCAGCGGCAAGCCTTGGATCAATAAATACGGCCGCAGGTCTGCGGTGACGTGCCACCACGCAACACTTGATATTGCGCCCGCTATTAACAACGTTATGATGCGGCCGGCGTTTTCGCGCATTGCGGTATCACCAAGCACGCCGTTGAGCAGTCCAACGCATGCCAGTGCAATTGGAATGCGATCGCAGATCAGTCGCACATTATCGGGGCGCAAATGATAGAACGTCGAGCCGGCGGCGGTCAGGATCAGTGCAAACAGAAACAAGCGGTACCCTGGCCACCCACCGGCAATCTCACTGTCGCGCTGCGTATGCCATAAGCCGGCTAATCCCATGATTCCGACGAGAGCAAAGCCCATGTTTGACATGACGTCGAGCGCGTTGGGCAGTCCAAACAATTGGCGCGTATCTGCAAAGTCTTGGTAATGCGCCGGTTGAAGAATAGGGCCATGCGCCAGCATCATCAAAAGCATGATGCCGGAAACGATCAGCGGGACGTAGGCTCTTGTGCGCGTCATGGAAGTTCCTCATATGAAAACGCGCCAGCTTGATGTAACGCGGTATTGAGCGAAACACACATAGCAAACGTTGCAGCGGGTAATCGCTTTAGTAGCGTGGCTTGATACTTTCTCCACTTCGTAACGAATCGCAGTAAGTTCCTGCATGAAGCTTTATCGAGCGCAATGCGCATCTGCATGACCCGTTTATCCTTATCGCTAACAATCAACTTTATCTGCGGAAATTCATGAAAATTTCCCTGCAATCAGCGACGTGAAACGAATGATCAATTTTCTCCATATCGGCATCACTGTCATCGTGACGCTTGGGGCAACGCTATTGGCTGCCAACTTGATGGAGGGGGAGAAAAAGATCGATACGCAGGTGGAAAGCCTGTACGCGGTAACCGATCCGCAGTTTCTGCGTTCGATGGGTGTCTTGCTCGGCCCGACTATCATGAAAGGCAATCAGGTTCAGCATCTTGAAAACGGCGCGAAAATATTCCCGTCGATGCTTGACGCGATTCGATCGGCAAACAAATCGATTACCTTCGAGACCTATATTTACTGGTCCGGAGAAATCGGCCGCAAGTTTGCCGACGCGCTGCGCGAACGTGCGCGTGCCGGCGTGAAAGTCCATGTGCTGCTCGATTGGGTCGGCAGCGCAAAGATGGACCAAGGCATGCTTGAGGAAATGCAGCATGACGGGGTCGAGGTCGAACGTTACCATCAGCCGCATTGGTATAACTGGACTCGACTGAACAACCGCACCCATCGCAAGCTTCTGGTGGTGGACGGTCGTATCGGTTTTACCGGTGGCGTCGGCATTGCCGATCAATGGGATGGCGACGCACAGGATAAATCGCATTGGCGCGATTCGCATTTTCGCATCGAAGGACCGGCTGTCGCCGAGTTTCAGGCGGTCTTCATGGACAACTGGATGAAAGCGACCGGACGGGTGCTGCACGCATCCAACTACTTTCCTGATATTCCGGACGCAGGAAATGTGGCAGCGCAGATGTTCAGCAGTTCACCGACCGGTGGCAGCGAAAGTATGCATCTGATGTATCTGCTGTCGATCGCCTCCGCAAAGAAAAGTATTCTGCTGTCGAGTTCCTACTTCGTGCCCGATGATCTGGCTCTGGATGCCTTAGTGGCAGCTGCCAAGCGAGGCGTGCGCATCCGGATCATCATGCCGGGAGAACATATCGACACCGAGCTGGTGCGTCGTGCATCGCGCGCACGATGGGGTGGACTGCTCGAAGCAGGCGTCGAAATGCATGAATACCTTCCGACCATGTTCCATTGCAAGATCATGGTGGTTGATGATTTTCTGGTATCGACCGGATCGACCAACTTTGACAATCGTTCGTTCAGACTGAACGACGAAGCAAATCTGAATATTTACGACGCTGGATTTGCGCAGCAGATGACGCAGGTATTCGAAAATGACCTGAAACGCTCGCGCCGCATCACGCTGGACCAATGGCAGGATCGACCTGTTACCGAAAAACTCATCGAGCACACGTCGTCACTCATCGGCCAGCAGCTTTAATCACCTTCGCCACGCACCTGACATTCAGGATTGTCTGCGCGGATAGCCCTCGGCAGTAATCCGGACCCACACGCGATCCTTTTCTTCGTCCGTCATGAATACCCAGTTCGCCACTTCGGCAACGGTGCGTCCGCAGCCACGGCACACTTCGTCGAAAGTGGTTGAGCAAACGGCAACACAAGGCGTGTCGGGACGGGAAGAATTTTGCATAATGTAGGACCAAACCATCATGATAAGGCCAATTCCATGTACCAGCTCTACTACTATCCGGGTAATGCCAATCTCGCACCGCACATGTTGCTGGAAGAGCTGGGCGTCGACTATGAACTGCTACTGGTAGATCGCACCGTGGACGCACATCGCAGTCCGGAGTACCTGAAACTGAATCCGACTGGCCGCATTCCAACACTTATCGATGGCGACCTGGTGTTGTTCGAAACAGCGGCGATTTGCCTCCACCTGGCGGACCGGCATCCAGAGGCGGGGTTCGCGCCGCCGCTTGGCAGCGAGCAGCGTGCCGGGTTCTACAAATGGCTGATGTATCTTACTAACACACTGCAAGCGGAATTGATTACCTATTTCTATCCGGAGCGGCTGAGTGATGATGAGGCGGCAACTGCGCAGGTGAAGGCTCATGCGGAAACGCGCATCGGTGACATGCTGGATCTGCTGGACCAGACTCTTGCGGAAAGCGGTGGCCCTTATTTGCTCGGACAGCAGTACAGCGTACTGGATCCTTATTTGCTGATGCTATCCCGCTGGACGCGCATGATGAACCATCCGGCGCGTAACCGCGTGCACCTTGGACGCTTTCAGCAGAGAATGCTCGCCCGTCCGGCAATACAGCGGACTTTCGCCCAAGAGGGACTCGTCGAACCGCTCGTTTAGGCTTTGTTGATTTTTCGCCAAAGAGTAGTACGACTGATGCCAAGATATTTCGCCGCGGCTTCACGGTTGCCGTTGAAGCGGGCGAGCACCTGTTCGATGGATTCTGGTATCGCGGCGGCAACTTGTTGGCGCGGCGTAGCAATCGACTGCGATGCCAGGAGTTCCGGCGCCACTGCTGCGACGAAACTCGGTGAAAGCGCTTGCAACGGTTCTGCTGCAAGGAACAAGGCGAGCCGTTCCATCAGATTACGCAGTTCACGCACGTTACCCGGCCATGCATAGCTGCTGAGTAGCGGTTCGCACGCCTGGATTTCCGCATGCAGATTCGCGTGCGGACGTACGCCGAGCGAAGCCAGTGCATTCTTCAATCCCCATTCCGCCAATGCCACAAGGTCGTCGGTGCGCGCGCGCAGAGGCGGCAAGCTCAACCTCAATACGCCGAGGCGATAGAACAGGTCGGCACGAAAGCGGCCGTCGCGCATACGTTGATCGAGATCGCAATGCGTTGCGCTGATGATGCGGACGTTGACCGGAATCGGACGTGTGCCGCCAACGCGCACGACTTCACGCTCTTCCAGCACGCGCAGCAGGCGCGTCTGCAATTGCAAGGGCATCTCGCCGATTTCATCGAGGAATAACGTGCCGCGATTGGCGGCCTCGAACAGCCCGGCATGGCCGCCGCGGCGCGATCCGGTGAACGCGCCTTCCTCGTAACCGAACAGTTCCGATTCCAGCAGCGACTCGGCGACGGCGCCGCAGTTGATGGCAACAAATGGTTGTCGTGTGCGCTGGCTTTCGCGATGGATGGCTTGTGCCGCGAGTTCCTTGCCGGTGCCGGTTTCTCCCTGGATGAGAACGGTCGCTGGCGACTTGGCGAACAGTTCGATCGAATGGCGTACCGATTGCATCTCCGCGGAGTCGCCACGCAGGTCATTCAGGCCGTGTTTCGCACGCAAGCTGTCAGCAAGCGGGTTGGCTCTGCCACGACCGGATTCGAGTTGCGTGAAACGGGCAATCTCGAGCGCATCGTCGAAGGCCTGACGGATTGACGCCGCTGAATAGACAAAGACGCCCGCCAAGCCTGCTTCCTCGGCCAAGTCGGTAATCAGTCCAGCGCCGACGATTGCCTTGATTCCCATCGATTTCATTTCATTGATCTGGGCGCGGGCATCTTCTTCGGTGACATAGGTGCGTTGCGGAATCTTCAGTCCGAAGGTCGCCTGAAATTCCGCAAGGTCCTGCATCGGTTCCTGATAAGTGATGAGTCCGATGTCTGGGGTGATTTTTCGCGCACGTGCCAGCGCCTGCATCACATCGAATCCGCTGGCCTTGGCAATGACCACCGGCAATGACAAGCGGCTTTTCAGGTAGGCGGCATTGGAGCCAGCGGCGATAACGGCATCACAGCGCTCGGTCTCCATGCGCTCGCGAATATGGCGCACCGCGTCTTCAAAACCAAGATTGATTGGTTCGATTGTCGCGCGATCATCGAATTCGAGCGTGATGTCGCGAAACAAGTCGGACAGACGCGAGATCGACACCGTCCAGATTATCGGCTTGTCGGGAATATCGGCGGTAGGACGGGAAGGGAGGCGCATGTTTCACTGAACGTTCCAATGTTTCAATTGTAACATAATTTGAAACGTTTTGGTGAATTTGATCTTGAATAGCTATGAGGCTAAACCACTGAATCTATAGGGTTTTTTCGGCGCATGCGCAAAATGGAACGCGAGATTTCGCAGTGGCACAGTGATTGCAATATCTGTCACGAGCTTCTTTCATTGAAACAGGACAAGGTAAAAAGACATGAGCTTCTATTCCGCAGGTGCCGCCTTTCGCAAGGCCGTAAAAGAAGAGTCGCCGTTGCAAGTTGTCGGCGCCATCAATGCCAATCATGCACTGCTCGCCAAGCGCGCAGGCTATCGGGCGATTTATCTGTCTGGCGGTGGCGTCGCAGCCGGTTCGCTCGGTTTGCCGGATCTCGGTATTTCCAGTCTTGACGACGTTCTGACGGATGTACGCCGCATTACCGACGTGTGCGACGTACCGCTGCTGGTCGATGTCGATACCGGTTTCGGCTCCTCCGCCTTCAACGTGGCGCGCACGGTCAAGTCGATGATCAAGTTCGGCGCCGCGGCAATCCATATCGAAGACCAGGTCGGCGCCAAGCGTTGCGGCCATCGCCCCAACAAGGAAATCGTCACCAAGCAGGAAATGGTCGACCGTATCAAGGCCGCCGTCGATGCGCGTACCGATGAAAACTTCGTGATCATGGCGCGTACTGATGCGCTGGCAGTCGAAGGCCTCGAAGCAGCACTCGACCGCGCACAAGCTTGCGTCGAAGCCGGTGCCGACATGATCTTTCCGGAGGCAATCACCAAGCTTGACATGTACAAGACCTTTGCCAATGCGGTGAAGGTACCGGTGCTGGCCAACATCACCGAATTCGGCGCTACGCCGCTGTACACGGTAGAAGAACTGAAGAGCGTCGATGTCGGCCTCGTGCTGTATCCGCTGTCGGCCTTCCGCGCGATGAACAAGGCAGCGGAAAACGTTTATACCGCAATCCGCCGCGACGGGTCGCAACAGAATGTGGTCGACACCATGCAGACACGCATGGAGCTGTACGAGCGCATCAACTACCACGATTTCGAACAGAAGCTGGATGCGCTGTTTGCGCAGCAGAAGGCGAAATAAGAGACACGTAAGAGAGACGTCGTTTCCGCGTTCACGGAAACGACGGAGATACCGCAACATTATCTGAGATATCTGGAGAACCACATGAGCGAGCAACAAGCTGCAGGCTTCAAGCCGAAAAAATCCGTCGCCCTGTCCGGCGTAACCGCGGGTAATACCGCGCTGTGTACTGTCGGCAAGACCGGCAACGATCTCCACTATCGCGGATACGACATCCTCGATGTTGCCGACGCCTGCGAATTTGAAGAAATCGCCCACCTGCTGGTGCACGGCAAACTGCCGACTGCAGCCGAATTGAAGGGGTACAAGAACAAGCTGAAATCGCTGCGCGGCCTGCCTGCAAATGTGAAAGCTGCGCTGGAATGGTTGCCGGCTTCCTCGCATCCGATGGATGTGATGCGCACCGGTGTCTCCGCACTTGGTTGTGTTTTGCCGGAGAAGGATGATCACAACACGCCGGGTGCACGCGACATCGCTGATCGTCTCATGGCATCGCTGGGTTCCATGCTGCTGTACTGGTATCACTACAGCCACAACGGCAACCGCATTGAAGTCGAAACCGACGATGAGTCGATCGGCGGCCACTTCCTGCACCTGCTGCATGGCCAGAAGCCGTCGGCCATGTGGGAAAAAGCGATGCACACGTCGCTGATCCTGTACGCCGAGCACGAATTCAATGCATCGACCTTTACCGGCCGCGTCATCGCCGGCACGGGCTCGGACATGTATTCCGCAATTACCGGCGCGATCGGCGCGCTGCGCGGCCCGAAGCATGGCGGCGCGAATGAAGTCGCTTTTGAAATCCAGAAGCGCTACGACAATCCGGACGAAGCAGAAGCCGATATCCGCAAGCGCGTTGAAAACAAGGAAGTCGTGATTGGTTTCGGCCATCCGGTGTACACCATCTCGGATCCGCGCAACAAGGTGATCAAGGAAGTCGCGCGCAAGCTGTCTGATGAAGCCGGTTCGACCAAGATGTTTGACATCGCCGACCGTCTGGAAGCCGTGATGTGGGACGCCAAGAAGATGTTCCCGAACCTCGACTGGTTTTCCGCCGTGTCGTATCACATGATGGGCGTGCCGACGGCAATGTTCACGCCGCTGTTCGTGATTTCGCGTACCTCCGGCTGGGCGGCGCACATCATCGAGCAACGCATCGACAACAAGATCATTCGCCCGAGTGCCAATTACGTCGGCCCGGAAGATCTGAAGTTTGTCCCGATCAAGGACCGCAAGTAAGAGCGCTCAAGGCCTGTCATGAATGACAGGCCTTTTTCCTGAACATTACCTAATTTCGCTGAGCCATGAACAACGCACACCGCAAACCCCTGCCGGGCACCAAGCTGGATTACTTCGATGCGCGCGCCGCAGTCGAGGCCATCCAGCCGGGCGCTTGGGAAAAACTGCCCTATACCTCCCGCGTGCATGCCGAGAACCTGGTGCGCCGCTGCGAGCCCGCCATTCTCACGGAATGCCTGAAACAACTCATCGAGGTCAAGCGCGAGCGCGACTTCCCCTGGTTTCCGGCACGCGTCGTTTGCCACGATATTCTCGGTCAGACCGCGCTGGTTGACCTCGCCGGACTGCGCGACGCGATTGCGGACCAAGGCGGCGACCCGGCCAAGGTCAATCCTGTCGTCCCGGTGCAATTGATCGTCGACCACTCGCTGGCCGTCGAATGCGGCGGCTTCGATCCGCAGGCATTCGAGAAGAATCGTGCCATCGAAGATCGCCGCAACGAAGACCGTTTCCACTTCATCGAGTGGACCAAGGAAGCATTCAAGAACGTCGACGTGATCCCGGCCGGTAACGGCATCATGCACCAGATCAATCTGGAGAAAATGTCGCCGGTCATCCACGCAATCGATGGCGTGGCCTTCCCTGATACCTGCGTCGGCACCGACAGCCATACGCCGCACGTCGATGCGCTGGGCGTAATCGCCGTCGGCGTCGGTGGCCTCGAAGCCGAAAACGTCATGCTGGGCCGCGCGTCCTGGATGCGCCTGCCGGAAATCGTCGGCGTCGAGCTCTCTGGCAAGCGCCAGCCGGGCATCACTGCTACTGACATTGTGCTCGCACTCACCGAGTTCCTGCGCAAGTCGAAAGTGGTCGGCTCCTACCTCGAGTTCTATGGCGAAGGTGCAAGCTCGCTGACACTGGGCGACCGCGCAACCATCTCCAATATGGCACCGGAATACGGTGCTACTGCCGCGATGTTCTCCATCGACCAGCAGACGCTCGATTATCTGAGGCTGACAGGTCGCACCGAAGAACAGGTCAAGCTGGTCGAGACCTACGCGAAGCAAGCAGGCCTCTGGTCCGATAGCCTGAAGAATGCGGTGTATGAGCGCGTGCTCAAGTTCGATCTGTCCTCCGTAGTGCGCAATATGGCAGGTCCTTCCAATCCGCACGCACGTGTGGCGACGACCGACCTGGCTGCCAAAGGCATCGCCGGCAAGTGGGAAGAAGTTCCGGGCCAGATGCCGGACGGCGCCGTGATCATCGCGGCGATCACCAGCTGCACCAACACGTCTAATCCGCGTAACGTGATCGCTGCTGCGCTGCTGGCGCGCAACGCGAACAAGCTGGGCCTGACCCGCAAGCCGTGGGTGAAGTCCTCGCTGGCGCCGGGCTCGAAAGCAGTGGAGTTGTACCTGGATGAAGCCGGCCTGACGGAAGATCTCGAAAAGCTGGGTTTCGGTATCGTCGCTTTTGCCTGCACCACCTGTAACGGCATGTCGGGCGCGCTCGATCCGAAGATTCAGCAAGAAATCATCGACCGCGACCTGTACGCCACCGCCGTGCTGTCGGGCAATCGTAACTTCGACGGCCGTATTCACCCGTACGCCAAGCAGGCGTTCCTGGCCTCGCCGCCGCTGGTGGTCGCTTACGCGCTCGCCGGGACCGTGCGTTTCGACATCGAGCGCGACTCCTTTGGCACCGATGCCAACGGCAAGCCGATCATGTTGAAAGACCTGTGGCCGTCGGATGAAGAGATCGACGCGATTGTCAAGTCGAGCGTCAAGCCGGAGCAGTTCAACAAGGTCTACATTCCGATGTTCGAGAAGCGCGCTGCTTCTACCGAGAAAATCAGCCCGCTGTACAACTGGCGTCCGCAATCCACCTATATCCGCCGTCCGCCGTACTGGGAAGGCGCGCTGGCTGGCGAACGCACCCTCAAGGGCATGCGTCCGCTGGCGGTGCTGCCGGATAACATCACGACCGACCATCTGTCGCCTTCCAACGCCATCCTGCTGGATTCGGCTGCCGGCGAATACCTGGCCAAGATGGGCTTGCCGGAAGAAGACTTTAACTCTTACGCCACCCACCGCGGTGACCACCTGACGGCTCAGCGTGCAACCTTCGCCAACCCGCAACTGGTCAATGAGATGGCCGTAGTTGACGGCAAGGTCAAGAAAGGTTCGCTGGCCCGCGTCGAGCCGGAAGGCAAGGTCATGCGCATGTGGGAAGCCATCGAAACCTACATGAACCGCAAGCAGCCGCTGATTATCGTCGCCGGCGCTGACTATGGTCAGGGTTCTTCGCGCGACTGGGCCGCCAAGGGCGTGCGTCTGGCTGGCGTGGAAGTTATCGCAGCCGAAGGCTTCGAGCGCATTCATCGCACCAACCTGATCGGCATGGGCGTGCTGCCACTGGAGTTCAAGCCGGGCACTACGCGCTTGACGCTGAACATCGACGGCACCGAGACCTATGACGTGGTCGGGAAGCTCAAGCCGCGCGCCGACCTGACGCTGGTCATCACCCGCAAGAACGGCGAACGCGTGGAGGTGCCAATGACCTGCCGCCTCGATACTGCCGAAGAAGTCTCTGTCTACGAAGCGGGCGGTGTGCTGCAACGGTTTGCGCAGGATTTTCTTGCGTCGACGGTCAAGGCTGCATAGTAAGCCAGGGTGCGCTCTGCGTACCCTGTGCGATTCTGTAAAGGGCGGTGCAGAAATGCGCCGTCCTGCTTTCCCAGGAAAACATTCATGCCTCACGTACCCCAAATCAAAGTCCCCGCCACCTACATCCGTGGCGGCACCAGCAAAGGTGTGTTCTTCCGCCTGCAAGATTTACCCGAAGTCGCACAGGTCCCCGGCGCCGCACGCGACGCGCTGCTGATGCGCGTAATCGGCAGCCCTGACCCTTACGGCAAGCAGATTGACGGCATGGGCGGCGCGACGTCGAGCACCAGCAAGACGGTCATCGTGTCCAAGAGCAGCAAGCCCGATCACGACGTTGATTACCTGTTCGGCCAGGTTTCCATCGACAAGGCGTTTGTCGACTGGAGCGGCAACTGCGGCAACCTGTCGTCGGCCGTCGGCCCGTTCGCCATCAGCGGCGGCCTGATTGACGCTAGCCGTATTCCGCAGAACGGTGTGGCAACCGTGCGCATCTGGCAAGCCAACATCGCCAAGACCATCATCGCGCACGTGCCGATCACCAATGGCGAAGTGCAGGAAACCGGCGACTTCGAACTCGATGGTGTCACTTTTCCCGCTGCGGAAGTGCAACTTGAATTCATGGATCCAGCGGCTGAGGAAGAGGGCGGCGGCGGTGCGATGTTCCCGACCGGGAATCTGGTGGACGATCTCGAAGTGCCCGGCATCGGCACGCTCAAGGCGACCATGATCAATGCAGGCATTCCGACCATCTTCGTGAACGCGGAAGCGATTGGCTACACCGGCACCGAGCTGCAGGACGCAATCAACGGCGACACCAAAGCGTTGGCCATGTTCGAAACGATCCGTGCTTATGGCGCGGTGCGTATGGGTCTCATCAAGAATGTCGATGAAGCCGCCAAGCGTCAGCACACGCCGAAGGTCGCCTTCGTCGCGAAACCGGTCGATTATGTTTCTTCCAGCGGCAAGAAAGTGACCACGCAGGATATTGACCTGCTCGTGCGCGCCTTGTCCATGGGCAAGCTACATCACGCCATGATGGGTACGGCAGCGGTTGCCATCGGTACCGCTGCGGCAATTCCGGGCACGCTGGTGAATCTTGCAGCGGGTGGCGGTTCGCGCAGCGCGGTGCGCTTCGGCCATCCGTCAGGCACCTTGCGTGTAGGTGCAGAAGCAACGCAAGTCAACGGTGAATGGAGCGTTACCAAAGCCATCATGAGCCGGAGTGCACGCGTGCTGATGGAAGGATGGGTGCGTGTGCCGGGCGATGCGTTCTGACGAACAAGGCATGCCAGCATGAGATAGCGCAATAAGGCTGCTGTTAGTGCGCTTTTCTTTCGCAAATTTTCACACGCCGACACTTAGCGTAAGTGCTCAGTAAGACGTGTTTTCTATTCTGTGCAACAGGTAATACATTCCGTGTCCAATCGTGCGGCACGGGCCCAATCTGATTTGGAGACGCCATGAATTTCGCAGACTTCTACAAGCAATCGATCGACAATCCGCAGGCGTTTTGGGGGAATGAGGCAAAGCTCATCGATTGGAACGAACCCTATTCCCAAGTGCTGGATTATTCGAAGCCGCCGTTCTCCAAATGGTTCGTCGGCGGGAAGACCAATCTCTGCCACAACGCCGTGGACCGCTGGGTTGCGACGCAGGGCGACAAGCCCGCGCTGATTGCCATCTCGACCGAGACCAATCAGGAAAAAGTGTATTCGTTCAAGGAACTGCAATCGGAAGTCATGCGTGCCGCCGCGATGATGCAATCGCTCGGCGTAGGCAAAGGCGACCGCGTGCTGATCTACATGCCGATGATCGCCGAAGCGGCATTCGCCATGCTTGCTTGCGCACGAATCGGTGCAATCCATTCGGTCGTCTTCGGTGGCTTCGCCGCGCACAGTCTGGCAACGCGCATCGACGATGCGACGCCGAAGCTGATCGTGTCTGCCGATGCGGGTTCGCGCGGCGGCAAGGCAGTTGCCTACAAGCCCTTGCTGGATGAAGCGATCAAGCTTGCCGAGCACAAGCCGTCGCATGTGCTTCTGGTCAACCGTGGGCTGGTGCCCATGGAGAGCGTGCCGGGCCGTGATGTCGATTACTCGACACTGCGCGAGCAGAACATGAAGGCCGACGTGCCTGTCACCTGGCTCGAATCGAACGACATCTCCTACATCCTTTATACCTCTGGCACCACCGGCAAGCCGAAGGGCGTGCAACGTGATGTCGGCGGTTACGCTGTCGCGCTGGCATCGTCGATGAAGCATATTTTCTGCGCCAAGCCCGGTGAGACGTATTTCTCCACCTCCGACATCGGCTGGGTGGTGGGTCACTCCTACATCGTGTATGGCCCCTTGATCGCCGGCATGGCAACCGTCATGTACGAAGGCCTGCCGATTCGTCCGGATGCCGGTATCTGGTGGAGCATCGTCGAGAAGTACAAGGTCACGCGCATGTTCTCCGCGCCGACCGCTGTGCGTGTGCTGAAAAAGCAGCCGCCGGAATTCATGAAGAAGTACGACCTGTCCTCGCTGAAGGCGCTGTATCTCGCTGGCGAGCCGCTGGACGAAACGACCTCGCAATGGATTTCATCCGAACTGGGCGTACCCATCATCGACAATTACTGGCAGACGGAAACCGGCTGGCCGATCCTGTCGGTCGCCAAGGGCATCGAGGACAAGGCGACGCGCCTCGGCAGCCCCGGCGTGCCGATGTTTGGCTATAAGGTCAAGCTGCTCAACGAATCGACCGGTGAGGAATGCGGCGCCAACGAGAAGGGCGTCGTCGTGATCGACGGCCCGCTGCCGCCGGGCTGCATGCAAACCGTCTGGGGCGACGACGAGCGCTTCGTGAAAACCTACTGGGCCAACTTCAAGGAACAGGTCTATTCGACCTTCGACTGGGGCATTCGCGATGCAGATGGCTATTACTTCATCCTCGGCCGTACCGATGACGTAATCAACGTCGCCGGCCATCGCCTCGGCACACGCGAGATCGAAGAAAGCATTTCCAGCCACCCGAACGTGTCGGAAGTTGCTGTGGTCGGCGTGGAAGACAAGTTGAAGGGGCAGGTCGCGGTGGCGTTTGCAATTCTCAAGAACGCCGAAGCGGCCTCGACACCGGAAGGCCGTAAGGCACTCGAAGCCGAGGTCATGGCTGTGGTGGACAAGCAGCTCGGCGCGGTCGCGCGTCCGGCGCGTGTGTGCTTCGTGTCGCTGCTGCCGAAGACGCGTTCCGGCAAATTGTTGCGCCGTTCGATACAGGCCATCTGCGAAGGTCGCGATCCGGGCGATCTGACCACGATCGAAGACCCGACCTCGCTGCAGCAGGTCCGGGAAGCGCTCGGCACCTGAAGAGGTAAATAAGAAAGAAGAGGGGCGGGATGATCATCCCGCCCCGACACCGCATTAGTCGATCGTTGCAACAACCGGTGTGTGATCCGACGGTTGCTCCCACTTGCGCGGCAGCTTGTCGATGATGCAGGCACTGCAACGGGATGCGAGCGGCGGCGACAGCAGGATGTGGTCAATGCGCAGGCCCATGTTGCGGCGGAACGCCATCATCCGATAATCCCACCAGCTATAGAGCTTTTCCGCCTGTTCAAACAATCGGAATGCATCCTTGAAGCCCAAGTCCAGCAAGCGCTGGAATGCGGCGCGTTCCAACTCTGATACCAATACCTGCCCTTGCCACGCCACCGGATCGTGCACGTCGCGGTCGTCCGGCGCGATGTTGTAATCGCCCAGCAACGCCAGGCTCTCGTGGCTCTTCAGTTCCTCTGCGAGCCAGTCGTGCAGCGCTTCCAGCCATTTCAGCTTGTACTGATACTTGTCGGATTCCAGTGACTGGCCGTTCGGAATGTAGGCACATACGACGCGCATGCCTTCGATGGTCGCTGCGATGATGCGTTGCTGCTCATCCTCGAAGCGCGGGTTGTTTTTCACCACTTCGCTCATCGGATGTTTCGACAGGATCGCGACACCGTTATAGGTTTTCTGGCCGGTATAGACGACGTGATACCCGGCCGCTTCGATCGCGGCGAGCGGAAACTTGTCGTCGGTGAGCTTAGTCTCCTGCAGGCACAGCACGTCAATCGGATTGTCCGCCAGCCACTGCAATACTTGCGGCAGGCGGACCTTCAGCGAATTGACATTCCAGGTCGCAATCTTCATGCGGCCTTCTTGCCGTTCGCGCGACTGATCAGGAAGGACGTCAGCAAGGGAACCGGGCGACCGGTTGCGCCTTTCGATGCGCCGCTCTTCCATGCGGTACCGGCGATGTCCAGGTGCGCCCAGGTGTAGTTCTTCGTGTAGCGCTCAAGGAAACAGGCGGCGGTGATGCTGCCGCCCGGCGGACCGCCGATATTCGCCATGTCGGCGAAATTCGACTTCAGTTGTTCCTGATAGGCGTCCTCGATAGGCATGCGCCACGCGGTGTCGCCGGTTGCCTTGCCTGCCGCGAGCAGTTCTTCCGCCAATGCATCATGCACGTCGTCATGGCGTGTAAACAGGCCGGAATTGTGGTGCCCCAGAGCGGTCACGCAAGCGCCGGTAAGCGTCGCAATATCCACCACTGCTGCAGGCTTGAAGCGTTCGACATAGGTCAGCGCATCACACAGGATCAGACGGCCTTCCGCGTCAGTATTCAGGATCTCGATTGTCTGGCCCGACATCGAGGTCACGATGTCGCCCGGTTTGGAAGCGCGGCCGGACGGCATGTTTTCGCAGGTCGGAACCACGCCGATCACGTTGAGCTTCAGGCCCATTTCGCCGATCGCACGGAAGGTGCCGAGTACCGAAGCCGCACCGCACATGTCGTACTTCATCTCGTCCATGTTAGCGCCCGGCTTGAGCGAAATGCCGCCGGTATCGAAGGTAATACCCTTGCCAACCAGCACGGTCGGCGCATCCTTGGCCTTGCCGCCCATGTGCTTGAGCACGATGAATTTCGGCGGCTCGTCGCTACCCTTGGTGACGGACAGGAAGCTGCCCATCTTCAGCGCTTCGAGCTGCTTGCGATCGAGTACCTCGATGCCGAAGCGGAATTCTGTCGCCAGCTTTTTGGCAGTCTTTGCCAGGTAAGTCGGCGTGCAGATATTCGGTGGCAGATTGCCGAGATCTTTGGACAGGTCAATGCCATTGGCGACGGCGATCGCTTGTATAACAGCTTGCTTGGCAGCAGAAGCGCCGGCGGCAGAAGTGACGATCGCCAGTTTCTTCACACCGCCTTGTGTTGCTTCCTTCTTGCTTTTGGTGGTGTCGTAACGGTAGTTGACTTCACGTACCGCGAGGACGGCTGCGCGCACTGCCCATGCGACGTCGCGGTCCTTGACGCCTTCGGTCGGGAGTGCGAGGGCGCCGTCATTTGCACCCAGCGAAGCAAACACCCGTCCAATTGCCTGAACTGCGGACAGGAAGTTCTTTTCCGTAATGGGTTCATTCTTGCCGAGACCAACTAGCAGGATACGTTCGGCAGCCAAGCCATTGCCGCCTCGTAATAGCAGCGTAGAGCCGGGCTTGCCGGTGATGTCACCGGATTTCAGTGCCGCGGTGATTTCCCCTTTGCGGTCAAGTTCGCGCGCTGCCTGCGAAAGTTTCTTGTCTTCAAATACGCCGATTGCGATGCAGCCGGTTTTGATGGTGGCAAGGCCGGTTTTTGCCTCGATTGGTTTTATGCTAAAGTCCATAGTCGCTCCTTCTCCAGACGCAATTATAGTCTTCAATTCAATGATCTTTCAGCGCGCTCTCCGTCGCGAATTGATAAGCACCGCCGGCGCTGTCTTCACTACGCTGTTCACGATCACGATTACTGTCATGCTGATCAAGATCCTCGGGCAGGCTGCCGGAGGAAAAGTCTCATCGCAGGATGTGATCGCACTGCTCGGCTTCGCGGCTCTCAAATTCTTGCCGATTATCCTGAACCTGACCGCATTCATTTCGGTTCTGGTGGTCGTCACACGCAGCTATCAGGATTCGGAAATGGTGGTGTGGTTCGCCTCCGGGTTGAGCCTCGCCCGCTGGGTGAAGCCAATTTTGTCCTTTGGCATGCCGATCGTCGTTCTGACCATGGCACTAAGCTTTGTCGTGACGCCGTGGGCAAACCGGCAAAGTGCGCAGTTCAGGGAGCGCTTCGAGAAACGGGAAGACATTGCCAAAGTGTCGCCGGGCAAGTTCCAGGAGTCTTCGTCCGCCGATCGCATCTTTTTCGTCGAAGGCGTCAGCGGCGACGCAACCAAGGTCAAGAACGTCTTCGTCAATACTGTGCAGAACGGACGCAACAGTATCGTAGTTGCCAAGGAAGGATCGATTGCGCTGGATGAACGCGGCGACAAGTTCCTGGTCATGGATCAGGGACGACGCTATGACGGCATTACCAGTCAGGCAGACTTCCGCATCATGGAGTTCGAACGTTATGGCGTTCTGGTATCGCGGCAGTCGCAGGCCGTGGTCGGCGACCTTTCGGCGCGCTCGCTATCGACGCCGGCCTTGCTCGCCAATCTGAACAACTTCAATAGTGGCGAATTGCTATGGCGCGTCTCACTTCCCTTGATGGGATTGCTGCTGATGCTGCTCGCGATACCGCTCGGTTTTGTGAACCCACGTGGTGGACGGTCGGCAAATCTGCTTGTTGCCCTGGTGCTTTTCATCACCTATAGCAATATGGTCAGTGTGCTCCAGGCGTCCGTCGTGCAGCAACGTCTGTCCTTGAAAATGGCATGGTGGCCGCTGCACCTGACGGCTGCAGTGTTGATCCTCTTTCTGTTTTCGTGGCGACTGCTCATCAATAGCCAGTACCATCCGGCCACCATGTGGGGTGCGCTCAAGCGCGCCTATCTGTTCAGGAAGGCGGGTGCGCAATGAAGGTGCTAGAGCGTTATGTGTCATCCGAGGTGGTCGGCGCAGTGATGTTCGCGCTGGTGGCGTTTCTCGCACTCTTCGCCTTCTTCGATCTCATAGGCGAATTGCCGCAGGTCGGCCGTGGCGGCTATCAGTTGCAACATGCTTTCCTGTATGTGTTGATGGGTTTGCCCGGTTACGTATACGACCTGATGCCGATTGCGGCATTGATCGGCTCGATTTACGCGCTCGCGCAACTTGCCGCGAAATCCGAATTCACCATCATGCGGGCTTCAGGCCTATCGACGGCAAAGGCGGGTTGGATGCTGGCAAAAGTCGGCATTGTGTTTGTCATCATCACTTTCCTGTTTGGCGAAGTCATTGCACCGGCCGCCAGCGAAATGGGAGAGCGCCTGAAATTGCAGGCGCAAGGCTCGACGGTCTCAAAAGAATTTCGATCTGGCTTGTGGACCAAGGACGTGATTCGCGAGAATGGACTGACTGGCGAAGCAATCGGATCACGCTTTCTCAACGTAAAGGATGTGAGCACCGATGGGCAGTTGCAAAGCGTCAAACTGTACGAATTCGATCGCAACTTTCGCCTGACCGCGGTGGTGACTGCGCAGCATGCGGACTATCGCGGGCGCAATATCTGGCGTCTTGCCGATGTGACCGAAACGACGTTTCCTGTCAATGCAACCGATATTGCGGCAGCGGTATCGACCAAGACTGCGGCATCGCGTGATCTTGTGTCCGAGATAACGCCAAATATCCTGTCCGTCTTGTTTGCTGATCCGGACCGCATGTCGGCCTACGGACTGGCGACATATACCAAGCATCTGGAAGAAAACAATCAGAATGCAGAGCGCTATGAGATCGCGTTCTGGAAAAAGCTTTTCTATCCGCTGGCGGTGCTGGTGATGATGGCGCTGGCATTGCCGTTCGCCTACCTGCATTTCCGGGCCGGCGGCGTCAGCCTGAAGATATTCATCGGCATCATGATCGGTGTATGCTTCCAGCTGCTTAATAGCCTGTTTTCTCATCTGGGACTGCTGCACACCTGGCCGCCGCTTGGAACGGCGGTATTGCCGAGCGCCACCTTTCTGCTGGTCGCGATTGCCGCGTTGTGGTGGGTGCAGAAGCGTTAGGACAACTATGACGAAACGCGCTCTCGTATTGTTTGGCCACGGCGCTCGCGACCCGCGCTGGGCAGAACCTTTTCAACGATTGCAAAAGCTGACGCAGGAGCAGATGCCGGATGTGTCCGTGTCGCTTGCGTTTCTCGAATTGATGACGCCGCGCCTGCCTGATTTGATGAAAGAATTGATCCAATCCGGTTGCACCGATGTCACGGTGGTACCGGTATTTTTCGGGCAGGGTGGACATGTGTTGCGCGATCTGCCAATCATGATCGATCAACTGAAGATCGATTACCCGACGGTGACGCTCAAGGCTGTTGCGGCAGTCGGCGAGGATGCTGGCGTATTGAATGCGATCGCCAACTACTGCGCAAGCGCATTACATTGAATTAACTCTGCAAGTCAGCGCCGGGCTGCCAGCGCTTCTCCGATCATCACCAGCACCGGCCCATGGCAATCTGCAAGGCCATTTTCCAGTTCGTTCAGATGAAGACGCAGGACGCGTTCATTTGGACGGCTGCAGTTTTCGATTACCACGACCGGCAGTGTTGGCGACCTGCCCTGCGCCAACAGCTTTTGCGCAGTAGTGATTGCTTCCTTGCCGCCCATGTACTGAATCAGCGTGTCGCAATCAGGTAGTGTTGTTTGGTCGGGATGATTGGGGGCGGTACTTGAGGTGAAGAACGCAACGCTACGCGCAACACCGCGCTTGGTAAGCGGCTGTTTGGTGGATGCAGCGGCTGCGAGCGCGGCAGTAACGCCAGGGATAATCTCGACGTCGATGCCTTCCGCTTCCAGCGCGCGCAACTCTTCGTCGGCGCGTCCGAACATCATCGGGTCGCCACCTTTCAGACGCACCACGAGCTTGTATTTTTTTGCACAATCGACCAACTGCTGATTGATGGCGTTTTGCGCCATCGAGCGTTGCCCTGATCGTTTTCCTACAGGGATTTTCAATGCCTGCGGGCAGAGTGAGAGCATCTCTTCCGTCACGAGAGCGTCATGCAGCACGACATCGGCTTGGGACAAGATGCGGGCACCGCGTACCGTGATCAGATCAGCGGCGCCTGGACCGGCGCCGAGCAGATACACCTTGCCGGGTGTTGTCTGCGCGGCGGGGGAGGAAGACATGAAGCAGTTTGGCCCGGTCAGCCGATGCGGATCATGCCCGCAGCGACCGTCTGGTGCGTGACTTCATCGATCAAGATGAACGAACCGGTTGACCGAATCTCATCATAGGCATCCGCAGCCAGCGGCTGTTGCACGTTGATGGACACGGCGGCAATATCATTGAGCTTCAACGCATCGGCAGCGCGACGTTCTTGCGTATTGATATCCAGCAGCGTGTCGATTTTCGTGACGCGCGCTGCCACCTGCTTGGTCGTGTGCTTGAGCCAGTACTTGCGACGCATGTCGAGCGGTTCTTCCGACAGCCAGCAGACATCGGCAGTGACGGTTTTCTCAAGCGTCGCCGGTTTGTCCGCTGTCGCGAGCATGTCGCCGCGCGATATGTCCAGATACTCTTCCAGCAAGAGCGTGACCGATTGGCCCACCACCGCAGAGTCGTGCGAACCCTCAAGCGTCAGGATGTCCTTCACGGTTGCGGTCTGGCCGCTCGGCTGCACCACCAGCTTGTCGCCCTTGTGCACTTTGCCCGCTTCAATGCGGCCCATGTAGCCTCGGAAGTCATTGGCCTCATGGCCATTGTGGCGTGCCACGAGCTGCACCGGAAAGCGGAAGGGTTCGTCGTGCGATTCGTCGTACACGCTGAGTGATTCAAGCAAGCTGATCAGTGTCGGGCCTTGATGCCACGGCATCTTATCGCCAGCTTCGACCACATTGTCGCCAGCCAATGCCGACAGGGGGATTGGACGCACATCGGTCAGGCCGAGCTGTTTGGCAAATTTCTGATATTCGCCGACGATACGGTCGTACACCGTCTGATCGTAATTGACCAGATCCATCTTGTTGACTGCGACGATGACATGTTCAATGCGTAGCAGGTGTGCGATGGTCGAATGGCGTTTGGTTTGCGTCAGCAATTCAACACTGCCGTCGTCGCCCAGTTTGACTTTGGAAACGTCGATCAGGATGATGACCGCATCGGCGGTCGATGCACCGGTCACCATGTTGCGGGTGTATTGTTCGTGGCCTGGCGTGTCGGCAATGATGAACTTGCGCTTTGGTGTCGCGAAATAGCGATAGGCAACGTCGATGGTGATGCCTTGCTCGCGCTCGGCTTCCAAGCCGTCGGTCAACAGCGACAGGTCAACGGTGTCGCCGACGGTGCGCTTGTGCTTGGCACGCGAAATCGCGTCCAGCTGGTCAGCGAAAATCCCCTTGCTATCGAATAGCAGGCGTCCGATCAGCGTGCTCTTGCCATCGTCAACCGAGCCTGCGGTAATGAAGCGCAGCAGGCCGCGCTCGGTACCGGCGTTGGTGGGCACCTTTTTTTCTGCTACTACGGCGTTCATCAGAAATATCCTTCTTTTTTGCGTTTTTCCATCGATGCTTCGGATGTCTGGTCATCCATGCGCGTCGCGCCGCGCTCGGTAATCTGTGTGACGGCAGTTTCGGCGATGATCGCATCCACGTCAGCCGCGTCGGACGCGACCGGGCAGGTGCAGGAAATGTCGCCGACGGTGCGGAAGCGCACCACGCGTGTTTCGACAGTTTCGCCTTCGCGCGCCGGGGTCAGGTCGGTCAGCGGTACCAGCAAGCCATTGCGCGGAATGACCTGGCGCTCGTGCGCAAAATAGATCGGCGGCAGTGCGAGCTTTTCGCGGGCGATGTATTGCCAGACGTCGAGCTCAGTCCAGTTGGAGATCGGGAACACGCGCATGTTTTCACCCGGATGTACGCGGGTGTTGTACAGATCCCAGAGTTCCGGACGTTGTGCCTTCGGATTCCATTGGCCGAATTCGTCGCGGAAGGAGAAGATGCGTTCTTTGGCACGGGCCTTCTCTTCATCACGGCGTGCACCGCCGATGCAGGCGTCGAACTTGAACTCGGCAATCGTTTCGAGGAGTGTGACTGCTTGCGCCGCATTGCGTGAATCGGTTTGCGGATTGCGCAGGCGCACGGTGCCGCGCTTGATCGAATCTTCAACCGAACGCACCACCAGTCGCTCGCCCAGCTCCTTGGCGCGCTCATCGCGGAATTTGATCACTTCGGCGAAGTTGTGGCCGGTATCGATATGCACCAGCGGGAACGGAAATTTGCCTGGGCGGAAGGCTTTTTCAGCGATACGCAGCAGCACGACAGAATCCTTGCCGCCTGAGAACAGCAGGGCAGGATTCGTGCATTCGGCTGCGACCTCGCGCATGATATGGATCGCTTCCGATTCCAGCCAGTCCAGGTGGCGATTGCTGGCGGCGTCCAGAAAGAGTTTTTCGACTGCGGTATTCATGGTTTTTTTACGCTATGGATTTAATTCTGACCAGCTTGCCGTCGACGACGTGCAGGCCGCATTCCTTGGATTCCGGATTCTCCCACCACCAGCGTCCGGCGCGCACATCCTCGCCCGGCTGGATCGCGCGGGTGCAGGGTTCGCAGCCGATCGACGGATAGCCCTTGTCGTGCAGCGGATTGTACGGCACCTTGTTGGCGCGAATGTAGTTCCAGACATCCTCTTCCGACCAGTCGGCCAGCGGATTGAACTTGGTCAGGCCGTGCGCTTCATCGTTTTCCTGTACGGCGAGTTCCGCGCGGGTTGTCGACTGTGCACGGCGCTGTCCGGTGACCCAAGCCTTGTTGCCGGCCAAGGCACGCTTGAGCGGCTCAACCTTGCGAATGCGGCAGCATTCCTTGCGCATCTCGACGCTATCGTAGAACGCATTCAGGCCGTTTTGCTGAACGTAAGCGTCGACCGCCGTCGGTTCTGGCTTGTACAGCGCCACGTCGTAACCGTAGGTTTCGTTGATGCGGTCCAGCATGCCCAGGGTTTCCTTATGCAGGCGGCCGGTCTCGAGCGAGAAGATGCCGATTGGCAGTTTCGCACGCAGGATCAGATCGGTCAGCACCATGTCTTCCGCAGCCAGGCTGGAAGCGAAAACCGCCGGCGCGAACTCGCGGGCGATGCGTTCCAGCGTTGCCTGCGTGTTCTCGACCAGCGCATTGTAGTTGCTCATGCCGACGCTCCGGCCTCGCGTTGCACGCGGCGGAACAACGGGGATTTGCGATCCCATGAGGTCTGGTAAACCTCGGAGAAATCGGTGAGACCCTTCAGCGCATCGTGGATGTCACGATCTGCGCGTACTGCGAATGCATCGAAGCCAACGCGCTGCATGTAGAACAACTGGTCACGCAGCACATCGCCGATGGCGCGCAGTTCGCCGGTATAGCCTAGGCGCGCGCGCACGTTGTACGCGATCGAATAGCCGCGGCCGTCGGCAAACTTCGGAAAATCGACGGCAATCAGCGTGAAGCGGGTGAGGTCGGCCTTCAGTTCTTCAGGGCGTTCGCTGCTGGCGATCCAGACGCCGAGTTCGGCGCGTCCTTCCAGCGCAGCGCGCTGCGCCTGCCAGACTTTCAGCGGCACGATGACCTTGCCTTCCGGGATGACGATTGCTTCCGGGGTGTCGCTTTCAGTCAGGCGCAGTACGCTCCAGTCGTCGGCGACGACCGCCTTGTTTTTAATAATGTTACGCATACGCGTCTTCTCCAGCGGGGTGTTCAATCTTGATCGGCGTGGCGTACACGAATTCCTTGAATGGCGTGACGCCGATGCGACGCGCGGTGTCGATGAATTTTTCATCTTCATTGCGCTCGCGCAGATAGACCTGCAGGATGCGGTCGATCACTTCCGGCATCTGATGCGCGGAGAACGACGGGCCGATGATCTTGCCAATGCTCGACTGGTTGCCTTGCGCTCCGCCGATCGAAACCTGGTACCACTCGCTGCCATCCTTGTCGACACCGAGAATGCCGATATGGCCGACATGGTGGTGGCCGCAGGAGTTGATGCAGCCGGAAATGTTCAGTTCGATTTCGCCTATGTCATGCTGGAAGTCGATATTGTCGAAGCGTTCGGCGATGTCATGCGCAATCGGGATCGACTTGGCGTTCGCCAGAGCGCAGAAGTCGCCGCCCGGGCAGCAGATCATGTCGGTCAGCAGTCCAATATTAGGTGTCGCCAGACCTTTCGCCTTAATCTCTTCCCACAGCTTGATGAGATCCGATTGCTTGACATCGGAGAGCACCAGGTTCTGCTCGTGGGTGACGCGCAGTTCGCCAAAGCTGTAACGGTCGGCGAGGTCCGCAACGAAATCCAATTGTTCTGCAGTCGCATCGCCCGGCGGCACACCGGTTTTTTTCAGCGATAGCACGACCGCTGCGTAGCCGGAGATCTTGTGCCCCTTGACGTTGCGCTTGATCCAGTTGGCGAAGGCCTTGTTGCTGGACTTGAGTTGTTCCACTGCAGTGTCGGTTGCCGGCAAAGATGCATAGGCCGGTGCGGTGAAGTACGCTGCAACGCGTCCGAGCTCTTCGGTAGTCAGCGTGCTCGGACCATCCTTCAGGTCCGCCCATTCTTCCTCGACCTGACGTGCGAATTCCTCGACGCCGATCGCCTTCACCAGGATCTTGATGCGAGCCTTGTACATGTTGTCGCGGCGGCCGTACTGGTTGTACACGCGCAGGATTGCTTCGATGTAGCTCATCACGTGCTGCCACGGCAGGAAGGCACGAATCTCGCTGCCCAGGATCGGTGTGCGACCCATGCCGCCGCCGACCAGCACGCGGAATCCGATTTCGCCTTGCTCGTTCTTCACGATGGACAGGCCAATGTCATGCAGCATGATCGCCGCACGGTCTTCCAGCGCGCCATTGATCGCGATCTTGAATTTGCGTGGCAGAAAGGCGAATTCAGGATGGAAGGTGCTCCACTGGCGCAGAATTTCGCAGTACGGACGCGGATCGACGATCTCGTCCGGCGCAATGCCGCAATATTCGTCCGATGTGATGTTGCGTACGCAATTGCCCGACGTCTGGATGGCATGCATCTCGACCGATGCGAGCTTGGCGAGAATCGCCGGCGTTTCTTCCAGCTTGATCCAATTAAACTGGATATTCTGGCGTGTGGTGAAATGACCGTAGCCGCGGTCATGCTCGCGTGCAATGTGCGCAAACATCCGCATTTGTTTCGACGACAACAGGCCGTAGGGCACGGCGATGCGCAGCATATAGGCATGGCGCTGGTAGTACAGGCCGTTCTGCAGGCGCAGCGGACGGAACTCGTCCTCGGTCAGTTCATCAACGAGGCGGCGGCGCACCTGATCGGTATATTGTGCAACACGTTCCTTGACGATCTGATGATCATATTGGTCGTAACGATACATCTTCTTCTTCCAATCTTAAAAAACCAGCTTGGCGGCAACGCCGGTGAGTGTGGTTGCCAACAAGCCGCGCAAAATCTTTTCCGGGACCGCCTTGGCGGCGAAAGAGCCGATGGTAATGCCGGGAACGGAACCCACCAGCAAGGCGATCAGCAATGCCCAGTCAATCGAACCGAGCCACCAGTGACCGAATGCGGCAATGGCAGTCAATGGAACGGCGTAGGCAATGTCCGTACCGGCAATCTCCGCCGGGGACAGGCGAGGATACAGTAATACCAGTATCGTGGCGCCGATTGCGCCTGCGCCGATCGAGGAAATTGTGACCAGTGTACCGAGCACCGCGCCAACCGTAATTGTGGCGGCAGTCAGCTTGGCGCCTTGTAATTGCTTTTCCGGATGTTTGATCACCCAGGCCTGCATGCGGCTGCGGAACAAAAGTGCAACCACGGTAAGCAACACCGAGCCAGCGATCGAATACCGAATGATCTGACCGATTTCCTTGTCGAGCGCGCCAAAGTACTTGAGTGCAATTGCAGCGACAACAGCCGCCGGCAACGCACCGTAGCAGAGATGGCGCACGATGTCCCAATGCACCGTACCGCGATAGCGATGTGCCAGCGTTCCGGCCGCCTTGGTCGTGGAGGCGAAAGCGAGATCGGTACCGACTGCGACGGTGGGCGATACCCCGAACAGAAGCGTCAGTAGCGGCGTCATCAGCGAGCCGCCACCGACACCTGTCAGGCCGACCAGCAGACCAACTGCAAAACCGGAAAGTACATAGGAAAGAGTCATTTCACCTCGCGCAAAGTAGCGTGAATCGTAATAAACTTATTCCTTATTCCAAACTACTTAGTATTTATTTGCTTATATGCCTTATTGGTATAAACAAGAATAAGAAACGTATTAGCAAAGAAACAAGGAAAGCGATGAACCTTCATCAACTGCGCTTCGTGCGGGAAGCCGTCCGGCAAAATTTCAACCTCACCGAGGCGGCCAAAGCACTGTATACATCGCAGCCAGGTGTGTCGAAGGCCATCATCGAACTGGAAGAAGAACTGGGTGTGGATATTTTCACGCGTCACGGCAAGCGCATCCGGGGCCTAACCGAGCCGGGCAGGGCGGTGCTGCGCTCGGTCGAGTTGATCATGCAGGAAATCGATGGCCTCAAGCGGATCGGAAAGGAATTTGCTGCGCAGGATAGCGGCAGTTTCACCATTGCTACGACGCACACGCAGGCGCGCTACGCCTTGCCGAAAGTCGTGCAGGCATTCACACAGAAGTATCCCAAAGTGCGCTTGTCGTTATTGCAAGGAAATCCCCGGCAGATTGCCGAGATGGTACTCAAGGATCAGGCCGATCTCGCGATTGCGACCGAAGCAATCGCAAGCGCGGACGGTTTGATTTCCTTGCCCTGCTACCAATGGGAGCATGTGGTCGTGGTACCGCCGGAGCATCCTTTGCTCAAGTCCAAGGCAATTACGCTTGAAGAGATCGCCACTTATCCGCTGATTACGTATGACGGCGCATTTACCGGTCGCGCCAAGATCGATCATGCGTTCGCGATCCGCGAACTAAAGCCAGACATACTGCTGGAAGCTATTGATGCCGATGTGATCAAGACTTATGTAGAACTTGGCATGGGGGTCGGCATCATTGCCGGCATGGCCTTCGACCCCGAACGAGACAAGGGCTTGCAGGCGATTTCCGTGGGCCATTTGTTTGGCACCAACGTCTCGCGCGTGGCCCTCAAGCAGGGCGCTTATCTGCGCAGCTATGTATACAGTTTCATTGAATTGCTGACACCGACCCTCAATCGCAAACTGATCGAGCAGGTCATGAGCGGTGAGAAGGACAGCTACGAGTTATGAAGCCACTGGCGGCGTGGCCCGCAGAGGATCGCCGCCAAATCCGCGGTGTGCTGACTGATATTGACGATACGCTGACCACGCATGGACGCTTGGGCGCGGAAGTGTTGTCAGCGCTCGAAAAACTTCGCGCGGCCGGACTGCAGATCATCGCCGTGACTGGCCGGCCGACCTACTGGACAATGCCTTTGCTGCGTCTGTGCGGGTTTGATGCGGTCATCGCGGAAAATGGCGCCAGCGCATTCTGGCTTGATGGCAATGACGTTATGCAGTCGTGGTTCTACGCCGACGAGATGGCGCGTCGCAAGCATCGAGATGCGTTAAACGCCTTCGTCCCCGTCCTGCAACAACAATTCCCGCATATACCAGTTGCCGAGGATGCGCCGCAGCGCGTCGGTGACCTGACTTTTGATATTGGGGAAAACGTGCTGCCGCTGCCGAAAGCGGAGGTAGAGGCATTACTTGCCTTCATTCGACGTCATGGCTTTTTTGCAACGTCGAGCAGTATCCATGCGCATGTCTCGCTGGTGCCGTTCTGCAAGCAGGCGGCCACCGAGCGGCTGCTTCAGGAAGTTTTCGACATCAGCGACGATGTTGCGCGCGCTGCTTATGTCTTTGTCGGCGACTCAGGCAACGATGCAACAATGTTTGCGCATTATCCTCATGCGGTCGGCGTCGCGAATGTTGTGGACCATCTTCCGAAGTTGCACATTCCACCGGTGTACATAACAACGGCTCCTTGCGGCGCCGGATTCGTCGAGGTGGCAGCGGCGCTTCTTGATGTTCGCGGTGCATGCTGCTAGCCGGAAATGGCAGATTGCAGGTAAAATTCGCTCTGTCATTGGGGAGTAGCCGCCCTCCGATTCGCGAGAGGGGCTTGCGTCAACAGACTTGACCGAAGTTACGCTGAGGTCATGGCGCAAGCGACTCCAGGTTTGGCGAGACCTTTGACCATGCCGCTTCCGTTTTGGGCCGGAGGGCGCGCATGGTCATTGGTATTCATCCGGCCCTGGAGTGTTCATGGAAGCTTTTCTTATCTCTACCGGTATCGTTGCCCTCGCTGAAATGGGCGACAAGACGCAATTGCTGTCGCTTTTGCTTGCCGCCAAGTTCCGCCGTCCCGTTCCCATCATTTTCGGCATTCTCGTTGCTACGTTATTGAATCATGCGTTCGCCGGCGCTGTCGGCAACTGGATTACCGCGTTCATCGGCAAGGATGCATTGCGCTGGGTGCTCGGACTGTCCTTCATCGCCATGGCAGTATGGACGCTGATTCCGGACAAGATCGACGATATCGAGGCAAAGCCCCTCCGCTTCGGTGTTTTCGGTGCGACGGTGATCGCCTTCTTCCTGGCCGAGATGGGCGACAAGACGCAAGTTGCCACGATTGCATTGGCTGCAAAATATTCTGCGCTTGTTGCCGTCGTGGCAGGCACTACCCTTGGCATGATGATCGCCAATGTGCCAGCAGTATTGCTTGGGGGGAAAATTGTTCAGATGGTGCCGCTGAAAGTCGTGCATGCGATCGCTGCTGCCATCTTTGCAGTGCTCGGCGTACTGACGCTTTTTAATTTTGGCAGCATGCTTTAACTCGTCAGTATCTAACGATAGCCGAGGCGCCGCGACAATTGTTCCGCGTGCGCCCGGGTTTCGCACGCAATGAAACCATCCCATGCGGCATCGATATGGGCGGAGGACCCGACCACCGTCAATGCAAAGCGCATCCGGCGGTCATGGTCGAATACCGGCGCCGAGAAGGCATTGAATCCGGCCAGCAAGCGTTCGGCCGTGCGTGTCATACCGGGCGCACGTGCGGCGGACGGGTCCAGTCGCCCAATCATGCGTGCCATCGCATGCTGGCGCGTTTCTTCCAGCAAGGGGGCAAGCTCTTTTTTCGTGTGGGGCGCGTCCAGCTTTTCGCTGCGGTTCAATGCCAGTTCGCTGTGAAGTAGTGCTTCTGTTTCGGATTCCGGCATGAACGCGGCAAAGCACAGTCCGCTCGCGGTATAGGTCATCGGCATCACGCTGCCAATTTGCAGATTGATCGTGACCGGACGCTTTGACTGCAACAGTCGAATATAGGTCGGACCAAAATTTCCCCAGATGGCGAGTGCTACCGTCTCACTGGTCGAGTCGCGCAGGCTGCTCATGGCTTCGTCCGCCAGCTTGACCGCATCTAGTCGTCCGAGCGATACCAAACCCAGTTCCAGCGCCAGTGCCCCGAGATCGTATTGGCCCGTGGTGGCGTCCTGTTCCACCAAGCCGACCCGGATCAGGCTGACCAGGTAGCGGTGAGCCTTTGCCGCTGGCATGCCGGCACTTTTTGCCAAGGTTGACAAACTCAACGGCCCGGGCGCTTTGGTCAGCGCCTGCAGCAATGGGCCGGCCACTTCGATGGATTGAATGCCTTGACGCAAGTCTGTGTCGTTGCTGACTTCGGTTGATTTCATGGGTAGATGGTATTACGATATGGTGAATCAGTTTAATAATGCGTAATTTAGGGCGATGGTAAAGCAGTTTCCGCCCTTGCGCCACCGCTTCCACACCATTCAACCAATTCAAGGAATCCCGGATGAAGCTTGCCACCCTCAAAGACGGCACCCGCGACGGTCAACTCGCTGTTGTTTCTCGTGACCTGAAAACGGCGCATATCGCCGATGGCATCGCGCCGACCTTGCAGCGTGCGCTCGACGATTGGGGATTCATCGCGCCGCAACTTGAGCAGTTGTACGAAGATCTGAATGCCGGACGGGCGCACCGCGGTTTCGACTTCGATCCGAAACGTTGCATGGCGCCGCTTCCGCGTGCCTATCAATGGGCCGACGGCTCCGCCTACGTGAATCATGTCGAGTTGGTGCGGAAGGCGCGCAAGGCGGAAATGCCCGAGTCCTTCTGGCACGACCCGCTGATGTATCAGGGTGGTTCCGACGATTTCATTGGGCCGACGGATGACATCCTGCTGGCATCGGAAGAGTGGGGCATCGATTTTGAAGGCGAAGTTGCGGTCGTTACGGATGACGTGCCAATGGGAACGACACCAGATCAGGCCGTGTCACATATTCGACTGCTGGCATTGGTGAACGATGTGTCGCTGCGCAATCTGATTCCGGAAGAATTGGCAAAGGGTTTCGGTTTTTTCCAGTCCAAGCCGGCGTCTGCGTTCTCGCCGGTTGCTGTGACGCCGGATGAACTTGGCGATGCCTGGCAGGATGGCAAGGTGCATTTGCCGCTGCGCGCGACCTGGAACGGTGTGCTGGTGGGCCAGCCGAATGCCGGCAAGGACATGGTATTCAGCTTCCCGCAACTGATTGCCCATTTGACCAAGACCCGCAGCGCGCGCGCCGGTTCGATCATCGGCTCGGGCACGGTGTCCAACAAGGATTCCGGCAAGGGCTATACCTGCATCGCAGAAAAGCGCTGTCTGGAGATGATTGCCAATGGCGAAGCGAAAACACCGTTCATGAAATTCGGTGACACCATCCGACTTGAAATGCTGGACACCAACGGCAAATCGATTTTCGGCGCAATCAACCAGCAGGTTGCGCAATATACGACGCCAAAAGCGTCTCGCTGATTTTTTTGGAGCTGCCATGAGTTCACTTGCCGCTACCCCCGTGGGGGAAACCGCCGCCATTCCGGCCGCCGTGCCGGTCCATGGCCTGCATCATTTTGCCTATCGCTGCCGCGACGCAGAAGAGACGCGCCGCTTTTATGAGGACGTCCTCGGACTGCCTTTATTTCATTACATCCGCAGTGACATCGTGCCGTCCACCGGCGAGTACTGCCCGTACGTGCATATCTTTTTCCGCATGACGGATGGTTCCTGTCTTGCCTTCTTCGACCTTGGCGATGATGTCGCGCCCGCACCGTCGGACAATACCCCGGCATGGGTCAATCATGTTGCCTTGCGAGTCGATACCGTTGAGCAGCTGGAGGCAATGAAGAGGCGCCTGGAAGCGCACGGCGTCGATGTGCTCGGCGTGACTGACCATCGCATCTTTAAATCGATCTATTTCTTCGACCCGAACGGCATCCGCCTTGAGCTCTGTGCGCAGCTGGCATCCAGTTCGCAAATGTTCAACGAGCAAAAAGGCATTCATGAGAAGATAGTCGCCTGGTCGAAAGAGAAAGCCGAGCGCCTGGCAAAGAAGTAAGGATTTCCCCGGCGTCGGCCCTACAGGGAGTTTGAATGACGCCAAAAGAGTTATGCGAGCAATATCTTGCCGCCTTGAACGCCGGCAGTGTCGAGCGCGTGCTTGCGCTATTCGACGCCGATGCCTTCGTCGTATCGCCGTTGTACGGCAGGTTACCGGTTGCGCCTTTTTACAGGGATTTGTTCGGTGATACCAGTCGCTCCGAAACGTCCTTCGTCGACCTGTTCGAATCCGCCGCCGGCTCGATCGCATTGCAGTTCCACTATCGCTGGACACTCAGGAGCGGAAGGGTGGTGGAATTCGATTGCGTCGATGTGTTTGCGCTAAATGACAACCGTTCACGCTTTGCCAACTTGACCATCATTTACGATACGGCGCCGCTGCGCGCAGACTTCGATGCAGTACACGGTGCTGCACAATCCTAGTTTCCAATGGAGATCGATATGCATGATGTATTCCCGGCCTGGCCACTGCTGATTGCTTTTTTCCTGGCGAGTTTCCTCCTCGCAGTAACACCGGGTCCCGGCGTGATTTATGTGGTAACGCGCACCTTGGCGCAAGGGCGTCGCGCGGGGCTGGCGTCAGTTGCCGGAGTCGCATCGGGAAATCTGGGCAATGCTATCGGCGCGTCGATAGGGCTGGCTGCATTGTTTGCGATCTCGTCGCTTGCTTTCACCCTTGTCAAATATGCGGGAGCGGCCTATCTGATCTATCTTGGCATCAGAGCGCTGCGAGCACCCGCAGCAAAGCTTGCGCAAACCGGAATGAGCAACGCGCCAGCGAACCGGATTTTTCGTGACGGTTTCGTCGTCGCCTTGCTCAATCCGAAGACCACTATCTTTTTTGCCGCTTTCCTGCCGCAGTTCATGGATTCCACCAACGCGGCGATGCTGCAGAGCGTTGCGCTGGGTGCAGTATTTGTTGTGATTGCAGCAGTGACAGATTCAATCTATGTACTGGCAGCGAGCAGCATTGCGCCGCTATTAGGTCGCATGCGCGGTACGCGCTCCATTGGCCGGTATGTGACGGCTAGCGCGTTTATCGGATTAGGCGTGTTCACCGCGTTGTCAGGCGGACGCGGCGCGAAGTAGGCGAGAGAATTGCCGACGAAAGCCCGGACGGCAAAGCGTCCGGGCTTTTTTCGTTCAGGCGGCGAGTAGTGGTGACGCGATGGTCTTGCAACCGTCGAGCAGGAAGGCGAGACTGATCACCAGCACAAGTTCGCCTTCGGCGGACCGTGCGGTGCCGTTGACGCCGGGTACCGACAGCGCCGTCAAGGGTTTGATCACCAGATCCGCAGTACCATCAACGGCCTCAACTGCAAGGATATAGGGCTGCGGTGCCGCGATCACGATGCCGACCTTTTCCCTGCACGGTTCATAGCCGAGAATGCCTGCCAGCGAACGTACCGCAAGCGGCCGGCCCTGGTCGCGCAGGACCGGTGCGCCGCCGACTTCCGAAAACGAGTCCGGCAGTTCCACCACGCGCTGCACGACGGCCATTGGCATTGCCAGTGCAGCACTCGCAGTGCGTACCAGCATGGTTGGAACGATCGACAGTTCGATCGGCAGGCGAATGGTGAAGGTGGTGCCTTTTCCCATTGTTGACTCGATGCGAATTGCACCACGATGTTTTTCAACCGCTGTTTTAACGACATCCATGCCGACGCCGCGGCCGGAAACGCTGGAGGCAACTTCCTTGGTCGAGAACCCCGGCAGGAATACCAGTTGTAGCGCCTCTTCCACGGACTGCGCGGCGTTTTCACCGATGAGGCCCTTGGAAAGTGCCTTGGCCCGCAGGCGATCCGGATCCATGCCTTTGCCATCATCGGATACCTCGATCATGACGCTGCTGCCTTCCTGCCATGCCTTGAGCAGGATGACCGCCTTGGCAGGCTTATCCGTACCGGCACGCTCGTCGGCAGTTTCAATGCCGTGGTCAAGCGAATTGCGAAGCATATGCACCAGCGGATCGTACAGGCTGTCGACCACGACGCGATCGACTTCGGTTTCTGCACCCTCAATCACGAGATCGACATCCTTGCCGAGATCGCGGGCCAGTTCGCGCACGAGACGCGGAAATTTTTGGAACAGGCGGCCGACCGGCTGCATACGCGTCGACAGTGTGGCGCGCTGGAGTTCGGTGGAATAGCGCGAGGCGCGGCTCAGGGTTTCCTGCAATGTCGCCATCAAGGCGGCGGCTTGTCCTTCGAATTTGAACTGCGTCAGCTTTTCCAGCAGGACGCTTGCCTGATTTGCGGCCTGCACTGATTCGCCCGCCACTTCCAGCAACGCATCGAGCTTGATGGCGTCAATGCGAATGCTGTCTTCCTTGACTTGGGCGGTGATCGGACGTACTGCCTCATCCGTGGCCGATTTTGCCGGCACTGCGGCTTTCACCAGAGCTGCCGGTGCTGCCGACACTGCATGAGGTGCTGCGACTGGCGGCGCAGCGGGTACCGTTCCGGCGGGGATGACTGCACGATACAACGCATCCCAATCCACGCCGTCTGCAGACACGGCGCTGGTTGCTGCGACGGGCGCCGACGTTGCCGCTTCAGCCACCGCAGGAGCAGGCGCTGCAATTACAGCTGCTGCAGCAGCGGCAGCAGCACCACCTTCAATCGCTTGCGTCAGAATCGCTTCCAAAGAGGCCGGCATCGCCGGCAGCGCGTCGGGCGCAGCACCGTTGGCAAGCTGACTCAACTGGTCGGCGACAAAGCCGCTGGCCTGCAGTCCGGCTTCGATGGCCGTCGGCGTCACCGGCACCTTGCCGGTGCGCAGCGCATCAAACAGATTTTCAGTCAGGTGGCAGGCGGAGACGATGGCCGGCAGGTTCATGAAGCCGGCGCCGCCCTTGATGGTGTGGAACGAGCGGAACAGCGCGTTCAGCGTATCGCTGTCGTCGGGCCGTCGTTCGAGCGAGAGCAGGTGCTCTTCCACGTTCGTCGCCAGGTCCAAGGCCTCAACGACGAATTCCTTGAGCATGTCATCCATCAGAACCCCAGATCGGCAAGCAAGCTATCGACATCGTCCTGCGCCATGGCGGCGCCTGGTTCGGACGGGCCTTGCATCAATTCAACCGGCTTGCTCTCAGCCATCGCGGCCTTGACTTCCGGCGGTGCATTGTCTCGCAAGAGCTGCGCGAGTTCCTGTTCGACCGTGTTGGTGATTACCACGATTTTTTTGATCAACTGGCCGGTAATGTCCTGGAAATCCTGCGCCATCATGATCTCAAGCAGGCGCGCTTTTTCAGCCTCGGTAGCTTCCATGACGGTCGCTGCAAACTGCTTCGAGTCGCCGGCCAGCGACTTGAATTCATCGATGCTGAGCTTGCCGTCAAACAGCTGCGCCCAGCGACTTTCCATGCTGTGCGCTTTCTTGCCTAGCGTATCTTGCTCAGGCATGCAGGTATCCACGGCGTTCAGCACCTTGTTGGCAGCCTGTTCCGTCAGCGACGCGACGTGATTCAAGCGGCCTTGGGCATCGCTGATCTGGGTGGCGACGTCAGACAGTGAACGGTCATAGCCGAGTTCACGCAGGGAGTCGTGCAGCATGCGCACGATGCCACCCAGACGCTCATACATCGGCTTTTCAGACTGGTCTTCCCCGGAAGTCAATTCAGCGTCGTTTGCCGGTCCGGATTCGGCGAACGCGGCAACTGCCGGTTCAGAAGCGACTGGGGCGACTGTATCGGCGCGCTGTGCGGCCACTTCATCAAACAGTGCTTCAAGATCATCTGCAGCGTCGCTCATGTCGGTACTTCCCTATATTCGTTGTCAGCTTTTTTCTTACAAACAGGCCTGAAATCAGGCAATTGCGCCCGCGTGTATTCAGCAGGATTATCGAACACGGTTTTCTTACGCGCAACTTGAACATCATAATGCCACATTGGGCGCTCCGGCAAAGCCTGAGCAGTCAATCTGTTGTGTCTGTGCGCTTCGTCGTTATTTCAGTCCTGCGATCAGTTTGACGCTGGCATCGAAGAGCGGACTGCCAGATTCGCCGAAGGCATCGCAGATAGTCAGGTGGTTTGCGTCCGGCAGGGCCACATCGAGCCGATGGTTTGTTTTCCAGGATGCGCCCAGCAGTTCTGTCTGGCGCCGGAATTCCTCCGATTCCAGGCCGCCGAACGCGGTAATGAAGGGCGCAGCGTGCGCTTGCGGCATCCATGCCGGGGACAAGGGGGCGATATCCTTTTCAGCAAGCTTCAGGTCGACATTGACAAATTCCGCATGCCGCACCGGTTCCAGATCATAAATGCCGGACAGGAGAATGCCCGCCTTAACCAGGTCGATCGGCAGATCTGGGGCAAACACCGGCCAGACGGCAGCCATCATCATTGCCGTGAGATGCGCGCCGGCGGAATGTCCGGCTACCACGATGCGGCGCGGGTCGAAGTCGTACTTTTCGGCGCTGCGATATAGCCATGCGAGGGCACGCAATTGCTGTTGCACGATATCGGTGATCGATGCTTCGGGGGCCAGCGTGTAATTAGGCAGCGCAACATTGAAGCCGGCGCGCGTATAGGCTGGGGCAATGAACGAAAAATCGGATTTATCGAGTGAGCGCCACCAGCCACCGTGGATGAAAACCAGCAAAGGCGCGTCACTACGGTTGGTCGGGAAGAAGTCGAGACGTTCGCCGCTCGCTTCACCGTAGGGCAGGTCAAACAAGGCGGCGTGGGTGCGACGCACATGCGCGGAGTCCTTTAGCCAACGGGTAAAGATATAAGGATGATCCGGAATCATGGCCCGGGCGTTGTATTGCTGGCTATAGTATTCGGCTTTGTTTTTCATGGAAGGTGCAATCCGTAAAATCATCGCATTTGCATCATTGCAATCGCACAGTTTACTTGGATTGGCATAAAACAAGGGAAACAAACTTGCATGGATAGGTCGGTCGCGATTTGGCCTGCTATTTGACGTGCTCCGGCCGGCCCGCATAAACTGCTCGGGTTCTGGTGCCCGCGCGCATGTCCATGCGCGCAGTTAAACGGGAAACACGGGGCTTGTCATCGAGCTAACGTGTGCTGCCCCCGCAACGGTAAGCAAGCGTCGCGCACGCGCGACAGCCGGTAAGAAACGCCACTGTGCCTGAGTAGTCCAGCATGGGAAGGCAAACCGGTTCGCCTTGTCAGCCCGGATACCGGCCAGGATGGTTCTCGTGTTTGTAGAGCCGTTTGCTGAACGGGGTAAGTTGCCAATTCGGCCCAGCGGTGTTCAGCGTACACCACGTACGCTTGCGCTCCTCGGCCTGACCATGGCTTTCTTGCACCAACGATCAAACGACGCATGAATGCGAAGGACGGATTTGTTGCGGACGGGGTTCGCCGCGACGCCGGTCAATGACTTCACCCACAAAAAAGGATGACGCCGTAGCGGCGTCACAACGTCATGCGCATTCCCCTTGTCGAAACGACAGCTAATTCCGCACTATCGCAAGCGCTCGATGCGGCGATCAATAACAAGACCAAGCCGCTTGGCAGCCTGGGAGCGCTTGAAGCCCTGGCAAAGCAGATCGGCCTCATTCAGAACAGCGTTCAGCCGCAGTTGAATGCGCCTGCGATTATCGTGTTCGCCGGGGATCACGGCATCGTTGCGGAAAACGTCTCGCCGTTTCCGCAAAGCGTCACCTGGCAAATGGTCGAGAACTTTCTCGCCGAGGGCGCGGCAATCAATGTGTTTGCACGACAAAACGCTTGTGCATTGCATGTGGTCGATGCCGGGGTTAACCATGACTTTGGGCAGCGTGACAAGCTGATCGACAGAAAGGTCGGCAAGGGCACGCGCAACTTTGCGATCGAGCCGGCGATGACACCGGACGAATGCATGCGGGCGATGCAGAACGGGGTCGCACTGGTTGCGGAACGGGAAGGTAATGTTGTTGGTTTCGGCGAAATGGGAATCGGTAACACCAGTGCGGCGGCAGCGCTGATGCACAAGCTGACCGGCATTCCGGTACCGCAGTGCGTCGGAGCCGGCGCAGGCCTCACGGAAGATGGCATCGCTCATAAGAGGCAGGTAATCGAGCAAGCCGTCCAGCGGCACGCGGCGATCAGCGATCCCTTGGAAGTTCTGGCGTGCTTCGGCGGATTTGAAATCGCGATGATGGTGGGCGCAATGCTCGCGGCCGCCGAGCGCCGCATGGTGTTGCTAATCGACGGTTTCATTGTGACCAGCGCATTGCTTGTCGCGGCACGCCTTCAGCCAGCCATCCTGGACTACTGTGTATTCTCGCATTGCTCGGACGAACGCGGACACCGGCTGATGCTGGAACAGCTTCGGGCCAAACCTTTGCTGCAGCTTGGCCTGCGTCTTGGCGAAGGCAGTGCTTGCGCGCTTGCCTTGCCCTTGCTTCACGCTGCGGTCAATTTTGTACGCGACATGGCGACCTTCGAATCGGCGCAGGTCAGCGGGAAAGACAAGTAGACATGCAAGAATCTGATGCTCGGTCGTCGAGGCTCTATGCGCGCGGTGTTCATCAGCTGCGACTGTTCTTTATTGCCTTGCAGTTCTTTACTCGGCTACCCATTCCGCGTTGGGTCGGTTTTGAGCCGGACTGGTTGCACCATGCGAGCCGTTATTTTCCAGCGGTCGGTGTCGTGGTCGGTACAGTGACGGCGTCAGTCTATTCCCTTGCTGCACTGGCATGGCCGCATATCGTCGCGGTGCTGCTGTCGATCATTGCCGGCATCTATCTGACCGGCGCCTTTCATGAGGATGGTTTCGCCGATACCTGCGATGGATTGGGCGGTGGCGTCACACGTCAGCGTGTACTTGAGATCATGACCGACTCTCGTATCGGTGCCTACGGCGCCATCGGCATCGGCATGCTGTTGGCGCTGAAATGCATTACGCTATCCTATCTGCCGCCGACGACCCTGGTAGCGGCATTGCTGATCGCACATCCCCTGTCACGATTGGCGGCGACGGCGCTGATCTGGCTGCTGGAATATGCGAAAACGGAGGGCAAGGCAAAGCCGCTCGCGCAACGGATGTCAACTTCGGAATTTGCCATCGCAATGTTATCGGTTGCATTGGTGCCAGCGCTACTCTGTTCGATCGGCTGGTTGTCATGGCAATCGTTCGCTGCGGGCCTGATTGCTGTGATGTTGACAAGTATCTGGCTGGCGCGAAAATTCGTGCAGCGCATCGGCGGTTATACCGGCGATTGCCTCGGCGCGCTGCAGCAGCTTGCAGAACTGGCGTTTTACCTGGCCGTTCTGGCGACGATCGATTGACTATGCGCCTCTATTTGATCAGGCATGCGCGCCCGGATATTGTTGACGGCCTCTGCTACGGCAGCACCGATCTGGCGGTCACGCAGCACGAGCATCAGCAGGTAATGACGACGCTCGCGCCGGTCTTGCCGAGGCAAGTACCGATTTTTACCAGTCCCTTGCAACGCTGCCGCGAATTGGCAACCCGGCTTGCCGATGCGCTTCAATGCGATTCCCCGATACAGGATGCACGCTTGGCCGAAATGCATTTCGGCGCATGGGAGATGCGTGCATGGAATGAGATTCCGCGCGCGGAGGTCGATGCGTGGGCAGCTGATTTGCATGGATATCGGCCCGGCGGGGGCGAAAACGTACTGGCGATGGCGCAGCGCGTGCAAGCGTTTTACGCCGAGCTGCAGTCGCAGCAACGCTCATGTGCTGCGATCGTCTGTCATGCCGGCACCATGCGTTTGCTCTGCGCTTGCGTCCGCCATGCTTCTCCGATTGATATCGCACAGGATGTTGCGCGGACCAGTCACAAAATCGCGTATGGCGAGTTGATTGTATTGGATTGCTAAACCGGCAAGAGTGAGCACGAGATGCATCGCGCGCTGTTTCTTTATTGTCGGGATGTACTGCAAGCCTTACAATACCGGGGTTTTGGTGCCCGCGCGCATGCTCATGCGCGCAGTTAAACGGGAAACACGAAGCTTGTCTCCAAGTCAACGTGTGCTGCCCCCGCAACGGTAAGCAAGCGTCACAAGGAATGTGCTGCAATTGCATTCCAACATGACAGATGGTCCTTCATGCCACTGTGCAGTCTGCATGGGAAGGTCGGCCGTCTCGCCTTGTCAGCCCGGATACCGGCCAGGACAGGTGGAAGTGTGCGGACGGGGATCTTCGCGACGCGAACGGGATTACACGTCCCGGTTTTTCGATCGTCATCCAGTCCGAATACTTCTGTTCAATCCAGCCTGCGGGGAAGCCGGCTGGTTGTTTATTCATTGGACCATCGTCATGACATCACCCGTTTTCCAGCGCGCGCAGGCGGCGAGCAAGCCCCTTGCCATTGCTGTTGCCATTTCTGCCGCATTTTCCGCTTCCGCTTTCGCACAAGAAAAAAAGCTCGACGCAGTCGTCGTTACTGCGACGCGTACCCCGCAGATTGCGAAAGAAGTCCTCGCCGACAATGTCGTCATCACTGCGGAAGACCTCGCCAAATCCGGCGGCACTTCCCTTGCCGATGTGCTGCAACGCCAGCGTGGCATTGAAATCACGCGTACCGGCGGTCCTGGGACGCAATCGTCGGTCTTCATCCGCGGCACGGACAACAAGCAGAACATCGTGCTGGTCGACGGCGTGCGCGTGGGTAGCGCAACCAGCGGCGGCGCAAGCTGGAACGCGATTCCCCTATCGCAGATTGACCATGTGGAAATCGTGTACGGTCCGCTCAGCACCATGTACGGCGCGGATGCAATGGGTGGCGTGATCCAGATATTCACGAAGCAGGGTGACGGTACGCCGACGCCAACGGCCTCCATTGGCGCCGGCACATATGCCACCCGTAACGCGCAGGCAGGCGTATCCGGTTCCGGCAATGGTTTCCGGTATGCGATCAATGCCGCGCATGAGCGCTCCGATGGGTTTTCGGCAACCAAGCCGTCTGCAAGTGTTTTCACTTACAACGCAGACAAGGACGGCTACGACAGTACGAGTGCGAGTGGCCAGCTTGCCTATCAGTTCGCCAAGGGGCATGAGGTTGGCGTGAGCTTCCTGCATAATCTTCTGAAGTCGCAGTTCGATTCCGGACCGACCTACAATGACCGGTCGCGCTACAAGGTGGCGACCTATGGGGTGTATGCAAAGAACCAGATTCTGCCGTACTGGAACAGTCACGTGCAGGTATCGCAATCCGCAGATCATAGCGCCAGCGACGCATCGTTCGGACGTCCGGTCTACGATACCAACCAGACCAGCATCAGTTGGCAAAATAGCTTTAACGTTGGTACGTCCGACGTATTGCAGATCGTGGCGGAGCATCGCAAGGAAGATGTCGATTCGAGCGAGGCCGCACTTTCCCGCGACCGCACCACCAATTCGATTGCAGCGGCTTATCAGTTGCGGCGCGGCGCGCATCTCGGTGCGCTCAGCGTGCGCAACGACGACAATTCCCAATTCGGCTCGCGTACTTCCGGTAGCGTTTCTTATGGCTATCGCATTACCAGCGCATTGCGTGCCAACGCCAGCCTCGGTACCAGCTTCCGTGCGCCATCTTTCAATGAACTATATTTCCCGCAATTCGGCATTGCGTCGAACCGTCCTGAAAAAGGCAGGAATGCGGAAATTGGCATGTACTACGAGGATGGCAAGACGCAGTACAGCGCCGTGTACTACCGCAATCGCCTGACCGACCTGCTGGTCACCGCCAATGTTTGCCCGGTCGAACAATCTACCCATGCGTTCGGTTGCGCATACAACGTCAACGAGGCCTTGCTGACAGGACTGTCGTTCGGCGCAAGTTCAACATTGGGCAATTTCACCCTGCGCGGATCGCTTGATCTGCAAGATCCCAAGGATGAAACGACGGGACGTCAACTGGCGCGACGCGCGAAAAAACATGGCACGCTTGGTCTTGATTACACCGCGGGCGCTGTTACAACGGGTGGCGAACTGGTGTTTTCCGGCGATCGTTTCGACGATGCCAATAATCGCAGTCGTCTTGGCGGATATGGGTTGCTTAATCTATATGCCAACTACGACGTGGCCAAGAACTGGACCGTCTTCGGACGCTGGAACAATGTGCTCGACAAGAACTATGAACTCGCCCGTCATTACAACACGGCCGGTTCCAACGTCTTTGTCGGCCTGCGATATGCCATGAAGTAAGCCATGAAATAAGCCATCGAGGTCTACGTGCACGCCACCACCATTCCGTTGCCTTCATTCCGCGAACGGCGCCGCGCCGTCATCATTCTGGCGTCGCTAGTCGCGCTTGCGGGCGTCAGTATCCTGTTTGCATGTGGTGTCGGCTCGGTTTCCCTGTCGGTGCAGGAGCTGTTGTCGGCATTGGTGGAAATCTTGCAGGGCAAGCCTTCCACACTGGCAGCAACCTTGCTGGAATTGCGACTGGGCCGTGCACTGTCGGCTTTTGTTACCGGTGCAACACTGGCCCTTGCCGGTGTGATGATGCAGGCGCTGCTGCGCAATCCGCTCGCTGACCCCTACGTACTCGGCGTATCGGGCGGCGCGGCGGTTGGCGCCTTGGCAGCAATATTATTTTTTACTACCGCGTGGCTGGTTGATCTGGCTGCGTTCGCGGGCGCCATTGCGGTGGCTATGCTGTTGTTCGGCTTGGCTTATCGCGATCTGCGCGGCAGTGTCAATTCTGATGGCAGCGCGCCCATGCTGCTGTTGACCGGCGTGATCATCGCCTCCGGTTGTGGCGCGCTGGTGACGCTGATGCTTTCGATCGCGCCGGACAATCGCCTGCGCGGCATGGTGTTCTGGCTGATTGGCGATCTGTCTGCAACGCAATTGCGCGGACTGCCCTGGTTTATCTGGCTGGCTGCATTAATTTTTGCCATTCGGGTGGCGCGCGCGGTCAATGTGATGGCCTTGCACGCAGAGGCAGCGGCCACGTTGGGCATTCGCGTCAGCCGACTGCGGCAAGGACTCTTTCTGTGTTCCGCACTGCTCACGGCGAGCGCAGTCAGCAGCGCCGGCAGCATCGGTTTTGTCGGGCTGATCGTGCCGCATGCCTGTCGTTTCGCGTGGGGACCGGATCATCGCCTGTTGTTGCCGGCATCGACACTGGCCGGCGGCAGTTTTCTCGTGCTCGCCGACACGCTCGCCCGTAGCGTGCTGGCGCCGCAGCAATTACCGGTCGGGGTCATTACCGCGCTGATCGGTGTACCGGTGTTCCTGCTGCAACTCCATCACATTCACAGGAAATAGGCGATGCAAACCATCGACTTGTCCCTGCGTATCGGCCAACGACGTTTGCTCAATGGGTTGAACTGGAAAATCGAAGCCGGCCAGTGCTGGTGCGTCATCGGGCGCAACGGCGCCGGCAAAAGCACTTTGTTGCGTACGCTGGCCGGTTTGCGTGCAATCGACAGCGGTGCAGTGCTCATGGGCGGGCGGGCGTTGTCCGACTGGTCCTTGGCCGCGCTTGCACGCGAGCGCGCTTTCCTGCCGCAAGGACGCAATGACGCGTTCGGTTATCGGGTAATCGAGACAGTGCTTGCGGCGCGCCATCCCTACCAGGACGATCGCTACTGGGATGCAGATTCTGATTTCCGGTCCGCGCATGCCGCACTGCGCGCGCTCGACGTCAGCGAGCTCGCCGAGCGCGACATACGCACCCTGTCCGGCGGCGAACGCCAACGGGTGGCGATTGCCGCAGTGCTGGCGCAAGATACCTCGCTCATGTTGCTGGACGAGCCCGCCGGCGCTCTCGACCTTGCGCATCAGGTCGGCGTAATGGAACTCCTGGCACGACTGTGCCGACAGCAGCAAAAGGCCGTGGTGCTGGTCAGCCACGATCTCAATCTTTCGCACAGTGTTTCTACTCACGCGCTGCTGCTCATGGGAGACGGTGAATGGCTTGCCGGACCGGTGGACGAAGTGATGCGCGCCGATGTGCTGAGCCGCTGCCTCGGCTATCCGATCGAAACCGTCCAGCATGGCAAACGCATCATTTATATTCCGGCAGAAGAGGGAAGTCATGACTGAAGGCATTAACGAGCGCCATCGTTCGCGCATGCAGCGCAAGAAGGAAGTCGTCGACCAAAAAATCGACGCGGCCAAGCGCGAAGCCGGTGTGTTGCTGGTCAATACCGGCAACGGCAAGGGCAAGAGTTCCAGCGCCTTCGGTATGGCGATTCGTGCGCTCGGCCATGGCATGAAGGTTGGCGTGGTGCAGTTCATCAAGGGCGCAAAATCGACCGGCGAGGAATTATTCCTGCAACGCTTTCCAGACGAAATCAGTTTTCATGCAATGGGTGAGGGCTATACCTGGGAAACACAGAATCGTGAACGCGACGTTGCCTGCGCGGAGCGCGCATGGGCGCGCGCGAAACTCTTTCTGACCGATCCTGCAGTCGGCTTCGTCGTGCTGGACGAACTGAACATCGCATTGAAATACCGCTACCTCGATGTCAACAAAGTGATTGACGACTTGCGCGCGCGTCCGCCCATGCAGCATGTGGTTGTGACCGGCCGTGGTGCGCCCCCAGAGCTGATTGCCGCAGCCGATACCGTGACCGAAATGCAGCCGGTCAAGCATGCCTTTGCGGCGGGCATCGCGGCCCAACATGGGGTCGAGTGGTGATTGACCTGTTTATGAAAGCCCGCCCATGACACGCAGCTTCGTGTTTGGCGGAGCGCGTTCCGGCAAAAGCGCCTATGCCGAGCAAATTGCCGCATCCAGTGGCAAGCCAGTTGTGTATATCGCTACCGCGCAAGCGGGTGACGGCGAAATGGGGCAGCGCATTGCACATCATCGCGCTCGGCGGAATGAGGGCTGGACTACGGTCGAAGAGACGATGGCGCTGGGCAGTGCACTCCACCAATGGAGCATGCCCGACAACATCGTGCTGATTGATTGCCTAACAATCTGGCTGTCCAATCTTCTATTTTCGCAAGACCAGACGTTTCCGGAAATCGGCAAGATCGATCCGCCAGCCTGCTTTCATCAAGAGAAGGAACACTTCCTGACCGCGCTGGACGAGGTACAAGGCGACCTCATCGTCGTGTCCAACGAAGTCGGTATGGGCATCGTGCCGCAGGGCGCAATCTCGCGCTGGTTTGTGGACGAGGCGGGACGTCTGAATCAAGCAGTCGCAGCGCGTTGCGACCGCGCGGTATGGGTTGCCGCCGGTTTGCCGCTGACCCTGAAAGGCTGAGCATGTTGAGCGGACTGGGTCTGAGCTTGCTGGTAGTGCTGATGGTGTGCGGCATTGCCGTCGACTTCTTGATTGGCGAAGTTCGTCGCTGGCATCCGCTGTCGGGATTCGGCACCTTTGCCAGTGCAATCGAAAGGTGGTTGAACGGGGGCGCACTTCGATATGGCAGGGGTGTGCTGGCATGGTCGCTGGCAGTGCTACCTCTGGTGGCGTTCGCCATCTGGGGAATCGACTATGTGAGCGGCCTGAATTTCCTGTTTGGTGCAGCCCTCCATATCCTCTTGCTTTACTTTGCATTGGGCCTGCGCAGCCTGCGCGATCACATGTTGCCTATCGCGTGTGCGCTGGCACAGAGCGATCTGCCGCGCGCCCGTCTGCTCACTTCCCGAATCGTGACACGTAACACACGCAATGCAAATGAGACGGACCTCGCGAAAGCCGCCGTCGAATCGATGCTGGAAAATGGCAATGACGCCGTGTTCGGCACGCTGTTCTGGTTTGTCGTTGCAGGAGGTCCGGGGGCGTTGCTATTCCGGCTGGCCAATACGCTCGACGCGATGTGGGGTTACCGCAACGAGCGCTTCCATGCATTCGGGTGCGCGGCTGCCCGCATCGACGATGTATTGAACTGGATTCCGGCCCGCCTTACGGCATTGTCGTATGCGGTACTTGGCGATACGCGTTGCGCTAGCCTTTGCTGGAAGACCCAGGCTCCTGCATGGAGCAGTCCAAATGCCGGTCCGGTGATGGCGGCAGGAGCAGGCGCTTTAGGACTCGCCCTGGGTGGAAGCGCGGAGTACGACGGTGTGATCGAACAGCGCCCGCCGCTTGGCATGGGACGCAATGCATCAGCCGCAGACATCAGCCGCGCATGGCATCTCGTCGCAAAGACAACGCTGCTATGGACGATCGCGCTGGCGCTTCTGGCATTTCTTTCTGAAAGGGTCATGCATGCTTGAGCACGGCGGCAACCTTCGTGCGGCGGCTGCCCGGTACGGCAGACCGCTTGAGGAATGGGTCGATCTATCGACCGGAATCAATCCGAATCCGTATCCTGTTCCATCGCTTGCGATCAACGCGTGGCATCGTCTTCCCGAAGACCATCCCCTGCTGGCAAAAGCGGCACAAAACTATTACGGCGCACCGCACATGTTTCCCGTCGCCGGAACGCAGGCAGCGATCCAGGCATTGCCGCGCTTGCGTGGGTCGTCGCGCGTCATCGTATCGGCACCTTCCTATGCGGAGCATGCGCACTGCTGGCGGCAGGCAGGCCATACCGTTCGTGAAGTACCCTACGACCGGCTCGACCAGAACATTGAAGAGGGGGAAGTGGTCGTCGTCTGTAATCCCAATAATCCTACCGGCGCGCTCGTGGTGCCGGAAGTCTTGTTGGGATGGGCCGACAGGCTGGCGGCCAGAGGCGGTTACTTGCTGGTTGACGAAGCCTTTGGTGACGTGACGCCGGAAGCCAGCGTCGCGCGCTGGGCCGACCGGCCTGGTTTAGTCGTGTTTCGTTCGGTTGGTAAATTTTTTGGACTGGCCGGCTTGCGGCTTGGTTTCGTTGCGGCGGAACGAGCGCTGTTGACTTCACTGGCGGAATTCATCGGGCCATGGTCGGTCAGCGGCCCTGCACAAGACATTGGCTGCGCAGCCTTGAATGATCGTGAATGGCAGATCAATACCCGCAAGGCGCTGATGCACGCCGGTGGACGTCTGCACCGATTGCTCGCGCAACACGACATCCATGCAAGCGGCAGCGCGCTCTTTCAATGGTGGGCTGAGCCGACGCCGGAAGCGTTTCACCTGCACATGGCTGCGCATGGCATCTGGGTGCGCTTGTTCCCGCAAAAGGCGCGGGGCATACGTCTTGGATTGCCCGGCGACGAAGCTGGCTGGCAGCGCCTGCAGGGTGGGCTTGCGACATGGGTGAAGGAGAGCGCTGGATGAATCGCTTCTGGCTGTTTCTTGGTTGCCTGTTTGCGATCTCGGCACATGCCGAAATCAACGTGACGGACGATGACGGCGCAAGCATCGTCTTGCAGCAGCCGGCGCGGCGTGTTATCTCGCTGGCGCCGCATGTCACCGAGATGCTGTTCGCCGCAGGTGGTGGCGAACGGATTGTTGGCGCCGTCAACTATAGTGATTATCCGGCCGCGGCGCGCAGCATTCCGCGTGTGGGCGACAATCGTCAGGTCGATATCGAGCGCCTGATTGCGCTGAAACCCGATTTGCTGGTGGTCTGGCGGCACAACGCCGCGTCAAGGCAGATGGAGCAACTTCGCAAGCTCGGCATTCCCTTGTTTTACAGCGAGTCGCACAAGCTTGAAGACATACCTGATGCCATCATTAAACTCGGAAGGCTGATGGGGACGACACAGGCTGCCGAGGAGTCGGCGAGTGAACTGCGCCGGCAATTGCAATCGCTGATCACCCGCTACCGCAACCGGCCGATGGTGCGCGTGTTCTACCAAGTGTGGGAGAAACCTCTTTACACCTTGAATGAACGCCACATCGTCAGCGACGCAATACGCATCTGTGGCGGGGAAAACGTCTTTGCAAAGCTGCCGATGGTTGCACCCAGCATCACTGCCGAGGCGGTCATGCAGGAAAACCCGGAAGCCATTGTCAGCGGCGATCGGCGAGACCACGAGACGAGCGGCATCGAAATATGGAAACGGTATTCGTCCATGCTGGCTGTGCGCCGCGGCAACCTGTTTGCACTCGATGCGGATCTGATCAACCGATCCGGGCCACGCATCATCGCCGGCGCTGCAGAATTGTGCGAAAAACTGGAGCTGGCCCGAAAGCGCAGAGGAGATCGGCAATGAATTACCAACGGATCGTTTGCCTGAGCACCGAAGCGGTCGAGACGCTGTATGCGCTCGGCGCCGAAGATGCCATCGCGGGAATTTCCGGATTCACCACGCGTCCCGCGCGAGCGCGCGCCGAAAAACCGAAAGTCAGTGGATTTTCGTCGTCGCGCATCGAACGGATTCTTGCCGTCAATCCCGACCTGGTGATTGGCTTCTCTGACATGCAGGCTGATATCTGCCGTGATCTTGCGGCGTTCGGCGTGGAAGTGCACTTGTTCAATCAGCGTAATATCGCCGGCATTTATCGCATGGTGAACGTGCTTGCTGCACTTGTGAATCAGCAGGACGCAGGAAAGCAGCTGATTGAAGACTTGCAGGCCAAAGTCAACGCGGTCCGTGCGCAGGCAACCCAATGGACAGTGCGCCCCAACGTCTATTTCGAAGAATGGAACGATCCGCTGATCAGTGGAATCGGCTGGGTATCAGAATTGATTTCGATTGCCGGGGGCAATGACATATTTAGCGAACTGGCCGTTCATGCCAAGGCGAAAGAACGCATCATCGCCGCGCCTTTCGACGTGGTGCAGCGTCAACCGGACATCATTATCGGATCTTGGTGCGGCAAGAAATTCCGCGCCGAGACGGTATGCAGCAGGCCCGGTTGGGACACCATTCCTGCCGTAAAAAACGGTATGGTCGCCGAAATAAAATCCGCCGATATCCTGTCGCCTGGCCCCTCCGCCATCATTGATGGCTTGCCCCAGATCGCCGCGCTGATCAATCGCTGGCATGAGCAACGAACATGAACTTTCCCTATGCGACGCTGATGGTCCAAGGCACCACCTCGGACGCTGGTAAAAGCACCGTGGTCGCGGCATTGTGCCGTTTGCTGATGCGCGACGGTGTCAAGGTCGTACCGTTCAAGCCACAAAACATGGCGCTGAATAGCGCGGTGACCGCCGACGGTGGCGAAATTGGCCGCGCACAAGCGCTGCAGGCGCAAGCAGCGGGGCTTGCGCCGCACACCGACATGAATCCGGTGCTGCTGAAGCCGTCCAGCGACATCGGCGCCCAAGTCATCGTGCACGGCAAGGTACGCGCTGACATGAATGCGCGCGACTACCACCAGTACAAGACAGTCGCGATGCAGGCAGTGCTGGAATCCTGGCGTCGGTTGTCGAGCGCATACGACGCCATCGTCGTGGAAGGCGCAGGTAGCCCGGCCGAAATCAACTTGCGTGAACGCGATATTGCCAACATGGGATTCGCGGAAGCCGTTGATTGTCCGGTTGTCCTGGTGGCTGATATCGATCGTGGCGGTGTGTTTGCACATATAGTCGGCACGCTTTCGTGCCTGTCCGAAAGTGAACGAAACCGCATCGTCGGATTTGTAATCAACCGATTCCGCGGTGACATCAGCCTTCTGCAACCGGGACTCGACTGGCTGGAACAACAGACCGGGAAGCCGGTACTCGCCGTGCTGCCATACCTGCACGGATTATTCCTCGACGCAGAAGACGCGATCCAGCCTGCTCAGGCCACGCAAGGCCGTTTCAAAGTGATCGTGCCGGCGCTGCCGCGCATCAGCAATCACACCGATTTCGACGCTTTGCGTGCGCATCCGGATGTCGATCTCCGCTTCATCGGGCCGGGACAGACTATTCCACCCGCCGACCTGGTGGTTCTGCCAGGCAGCAAGAACACGCGTGGCGACCTTGCATGGCTAATCGCGCAAGGCTGGCCGCAGGCATTGCGCAAGCATTTGCGCTACGGTGGGAAAGTAATCGGCATTTGCGGCGGCTACCAGATGCTGGGGCAAAGCGTCGCCGACCCGCAAGGCGTGGAAGGCGCGCCTGGGGTGTCGCCCGCGCTTGGTTTGCTTGATATCGATACGGAAATTACGCTTAGCAAGCGGCTGGCACAGGTGGAAGGGCGTTGTGCCTTTGCGGACGGCGCCACTGTCAGCGGCTACGAGATTCATATGGGCACGTCGCAGGGAACGGCGACCGCGACACCGGCCTTTTATATCGATGGTAGGGCGGAAGGCGCGCGCTCGCCGGATGACCAGATCCTTGGCACCTATTTGCACGGGCTCTTTGACACTTCACAGGCACTGTCGGCACTCCTGCGCTGGGCAGGACTCGACGGCGTGGTCGACGTCGACCTGTGCACGCTGCGCGAACAAAGTCTTGATCGGATGGCGGACGCCGCGTTGCCATTGCTAGAGGCACTGCGCAGACTGGGTCGTGCAAGCTAGCGCAGGACCAAGTTTGCCGTATGTCATGATATTCTTTCATCAAGGAAACTGCATTTCAACACGACACGCCGCATTCACCCGGAGGAGAAAAACATGCCAGTCATCGTCATCGCCAACCCGAAAGGCGGCGTCGGCAAGAGCACCATCGCTACCAATCTCGCCGGGTATTTTGCAAAACGCGGGCACAAGGTCATGCTGGGCGATGCCGATGTGCAGCAATCATCACGCGCTTGGCTGGCGCTGCGTCCCGGCAGCCTGCCGCAAATTGCCCCCTGGGATATCGCAAATGGCCATGTAGCCAAGCCACCGAAGGGCACAACGCACATTGTGCTCGACACGCCGGCCGGACTTGCCGGCCCGCGTCTAGACGAGGTGTTGCGCATTGCTGACAAGGTCGTGGTGCCGCTGCAACCCTCGATGTTCGATATCCTCGCGACGCAGGAATTCCTCCAGCGCCTGTCCAGCCGGAGCAGCAAGCCGGGCATCGGCGTGCTCGGCATGCGTGTCAACATCCGCACGCGCGCGGCCGACCAGCTGGCGCATTACGTGAGCAATCTCGGATTGCCGATGCTTGGCTACTTGCGTGATACCCAAAACTATGTGCAGCTTGCCGCCCACGGCGCAACCGTGTGGGATGTCGCTCCGTCGCGCGTGGAGAAGGATATTGATCAGTGGCAGGAAATCGTGAAGTGGGTGGATCAATAAGGCAGCAAAAGAAACATTCGTTGGCCTGGCCCGGCAGCGGGATTTCCGCAATACCGCATTCATTGCGTGGTCTACAGTATGGGCAACGCAACAGATTCCCAGCTCGACGGAGCCGCGCATGATCAGCCCAAAGTACGCGCACACCATGGCGCAATACAACCAATGGATGAACGACAAGGTGTATGTCGCCTGCGAGCGCCTGACGGATCAGGAACGCAAGGCCGATAGCGGTGCCTTCTTCAAGTCGATCCATTCCACGCTGAACCATTTGCTCTGGGGTGATAGCATGTGGATAGGTCGATTTACGCAGGGAACATCACTGGCGAAAGAATATCCCAAGGCGCCGATCGGAACGGATCTGTATGAACACTGGGAAGCGCTGAAAGCAGCCCGCATTGCGATGGACAAGGACATTCTTGCCTGGGCCGACATGCTCGATGTCGACTGGCTGGCGCGCGATTTCAGTTGGTACAGCGGACTGACAAAGTCAACCCGTTCAAGACCGGCGTGGCTGCTGGTAACGCATCTGTTCAATCATCAGACGCATCATCGCGGGCAGGTAACGACCCTGCTGTCGCAACGCGGTATCGATCCGGGCGATACGGATCTGATGCTGATGCCGCTATAACGCGAATTCAAGGACGCTTCCTTCGTACGGCATCAAGCTGCTTGCACAAGGCTTCGGTGCCGTCAAGAATGCGCGGACCTGAGCGGTTGAGCAGTTCACCATCGATAGAAATGAGATTGCCACCTGCGACGGCTTTCAAGCCCGGAAAACGGCGCCAGGCCGCGAACACGTCATCCTGCTCTCCGGTACTGGCGATAATGGCCTCGGGATTCGCCTTCAGCACCGCTTCAACGCTAACTGTCGGCGCCAGTTGCGGCAATCCGGCAAAAATGTTCTCACCGCCGCACAGCCGTAGTGCCGAGGACACCATATGCGAACCATTCAGCGTCATCAGTGGTGAGCGCCAGATCTGGTAAAACACGGTAATGCTGCGCCGCTGCTGATAGGTATTCCTCAAGCGTTCAAGCCGTGAACGGAAGGCATTTGCGGCAGTACGTCCGGTCGTCTCCGTGCCGACGAGGTGCGCCATTCTCTCAATGGACAGTGCAATCGTTGCGAAATCGTAAGGCTCGCTTTTGTATACCGGGATGCCGAGTTGTTCCAGCCTTGCCAACTGCGTGGCGGCAATCCCGTTGTTCCAGCCTACTACCAAGTCCGGCTTGAGTTCGAGAATGCGTTCGAGGTCAAGTGAGACGCCGCTTCCCACTGAGGGAAGACGTTTTGCTTCAGGTGGGTAATCGCTGAATTCAGTTACGCCGACGATATAAGGGCCGGCACCTGCAGCAAACAGCATTTCGGTTGCATGCGGCGCAAGACTGACGATACGGCGCGCCGGACTGTTGAGGGTGACGGGGCGCTTGGCATCGTCGACAACCGTTACTGCAGCCATGGCGGTCGCGATTGGCGCCAGCGCCATCGCACAGCACGCGAGCAGTCTGCTTGTCCAATGCTGCATCAGCATGGCTATTGCAAGCGGAGCGCTGCGCTCAAATTTCGAGATTGTCGATCAGGCGCGTGGTGCCAAGCTTGGCTGCTGCCAACACGACCAGTGCCGCATTTTGCGCGATGTCCCCTGCGGACGGCGGCTGCAAATCGGCGCGTTTGCGGATGGAGACGTAATCGGGTTTCCAGCCGCGTTGCGCCAGCTTGGCGACGGCATGCCGCTCCAGTTCAAACATGTCGAGGTGGCCGGAACGCACTTCATTGGCGACTTCATTGAGCAGCTTGTATAGTTCCGGCGCTTCTGCGCGCTCGTGTTCCGACAGATAGCCGTTGCGCGAGGATAGGGCGAGTCCGTCTTCGGCGCGCCAGGTTTCCGCAGCGATGATTTCGGTCGGCAGGGCGAATTGCTTGGCCATGTTGCGAATGATCATCAATTGCTGGTAATCCTTCTTGCCGAAAACGGCAACGCGTGGCTGCACGCAGGAAAACAGCTTTAGCACGACCGTCGTCACGCCAGTGAAAAAGCCAGGACGGAATTCACCTTCGAGGATATTGCCGAGATCATCCGGCGGACGCACGCGATATTCCTGCGGTTCCGGATACAAGTCTTTTTCCGTCGGCGCAAACAGTACGTACACGCCTTCCTTTTCCAGCTTTTCAACATCAGCCTGGAAGGTGCGCGGATATTTGTCGAAGTCCTCGTTCGGTCCGAACTGCAGGCGGTTGACGAAAATCGACGCGACCACCGGATCACCATGCTTGCGTGCCAGGCGCATCAGCGACAGGTGGCCTTCATGCAGATTGCCCATGGTTGGCACAAACGCCGTGCGCAATTGTCCGCGCAATTGATCGCGCAATTCATCGATGGAAGAAATGATTTTCATGAGACGACCTTGCTACGGTAAGTGCCGGCATGCGGCAGGAAGGTATTGTAATCAGCTAGGAGAATACGCGAGGCGGACATAGATCGGGGCAAAGGCTTCCGCCTGTGTGATTTCAATCAGTGTTTCCTTTGCCAGTTCAAGCAGCGCGATGAAATTCACGACCAGCACCGGCACACCGCGCGACGGGTCAAACAGGTCCGCGAATTCGACAAACTTCGCCGATTGCAGGCGACGCAGAATGCCAGTCATATGCTCACGTACCGACAATTCTTCGCGGCTGATAGTGTGATGCGCGGTCAGCTTGGCACGCTTGAGAATGTCGCCCCAGACGGCCTGCAGTTCGCTGATGCTGACATCGGGCCAGCGGGTGACCATGCTCTGTTCGATAAAAATCTGGGCGCGAACATAGTCGCGGCCGAGCTGTGGCAAGGCATCGATTTCCCGGGCGGCGACTTTCATTTGCTCGTATTCGAGCAATCGGCGCACCAGCTCTGCGCGTGGATCTTCCGCTTCCTCGCCGGTATCAGTCTTTTTTATCGGCAGCAGCATGCGCGACTTGATCTCGATGAGCATCGCCGCCATCAGCAGGTATTCGGCTGCCAACTCGAGATTGCGTACACGGATCTGGTCAACGTAATCAAGGTACTGGCGCGTGACCTGCGCCATGGGAATGTCCAGAATGTTGAAATTCTGCTTGCGGATCAGGTACAGCAAGAGGTCGAGCGGACCTTCGAAGGCCTCGAGAAACACCTCCAACGCATCCGGCGGAATGTACAAGTCCGTCGGCATCTTGAACAGCGGTTCGCCGTACAGTTTTGCGTAAGCCATGCCATCGACCACGTTGGGCGTCGAATCCGGCTGGTTTGCGAGCGCAAGCTCGGGCGCGTCAGCCGGCAAATGCGCAAGCAGCGCGTCCTGCGTGGACATCAGTGCTTGGGCTGGTAAACGTAAGGCTGCTGGTTAACGCGCGACTCCTCGGCACGACGCTTGGCATCGAGATCGATCGGCGCCTTGTCCCACAAGATGGCGCGGCCGGCACGCTGCTTTTCGTCGATCGTCGGATCTTTCTTCTTCAGGTCATCCAGGAACTGGGTGAATTCGGATACGTACGTCGTCTGTTGCTTGCTGAATTTCATGATAGGTGTGATCACAGTGGAAAGTTGGGTAGGAAGGACCCGTTACTGGATCCCTCCCCCCGTAGAACCGTGCGTGCGACTTTCATCGCACACGGCTCGCGCATAACAAAAGCTCCTATACAGGAGCCGGCTTCATAACTTGTAAACCAAGGCTATGCACCTTCCGGTGACAGGCTGGATGGATCAGGACGCGATTGCCGAGGGCATTGGAACCGCCATCGACGCGCCGGATGATATGGTGATCATGCCATCCAGTATCAACATCCATCTCGTATCCGCACAGGCCGCACAAGCCTCGTTGATCAGCGTACAGTTTACTCCACTCCTTGCGATAACGCATGGTTTTGAGCATGCGTTCCTGTCGAAGTGTTTCGCCGTACATTTCCCAACTCTCGTCGTAGGGGTTATACGCCCCCTTGATTTTCTTGTGCCGCTCGATCGGTGTGCTGGATAACTGGTACAGCTCCAACACACCTTTGCTGCCGTCCTGCAGGGCAATATCCGCCGCAAACACCCATTTTCGATCGCCGACTGGTCGCCAATACTTCTTGCGAATCCAATCGACTTTCTTGTTTGAATGTCTACGTTTTGCCCAGCGCCAGAGTCGCCAGTGAAGCTGCCACTCCATCCGCGAGAACGCCTGTTTGGCCACAACGGGGCTGTGATACTGCGCCCAGCCCCGCAGCATCGGGTTCAGCATTCGGATGAGTTCCTCCTGCGTCACCGTCAAATTGTCGCTGATCGTCTTCCTGACCTTTTCATAAAACGTTTTCACGTTTTTCTTACTCGGCTTGATGAGCATCTTTTCCGAGTACTTCCGGAAATTCCACCCAAGGAAGTCGAAACCTTGGTTGATGTGCACGATGCGCGTCTTGGCTGCGGACAGTCGCAATCCCCGCTCGGCGAGAAAAGCTTCTATCCATAGCTTGATTTCAGTTTCCAGCAACTCTTGTGAAGCGCCGGTCACAACAAAATCATCTGCGTACCGTATCACGCCAATTTTCAGTTTCGCGGCCTTCTTAACACCCCACTTCGCATCAAGATGCGCGATGAGTTGCTTCTCCAGGCCATTCAACGTCCAATTCGCTAAGGCGGGACTTGCTATGCCGCCCTGAGGCGTTCCTGCTGTGGTAGCTACCAACTGCCCCCGGTCTACCACACCGGATTTCAACCATTTCCGAAGGATCGATTTATCCATGCATACATGGTCGATCATCCATTGATGATTGATTTGATCGAAAAATCCCTCGATATCCGCATCCAAAGCCCATAGAGCCGAAGTCCTCTGGGACATCCTCACGAATATCTGCGACATTGCATCGGCGGTGCAGCGGTTTTTCCTGAACCCATATGAGTTCGGGTCGCTTACCGATTCCAAGACCGGATCAAGCGCCAGCAAATACAGCGCTTGCATGGCTCTATCCCGCATGGTCGGAATGCCCAAAGGGCGTTTCTTTCCATTCGATTTCGGAATATAGACCCTCCGTAACGGCAGGGGCCGATACCGATACTTCTTCAACCGGGCAATTGCCGCGTACTTCTTTTGCGGGGTATCCCACAATTCGCGGTCTACACCAGCGGTGCGTTTGCCTTGATTCTCAGTCACTCGTTTGACTGCCAGTGCTTTCGCACTGAACGAGCGGGTCAGCGTCCGTTGCAAGGCTTTCACCTTGCGCCAGTCGCCAGCCTGTGTTGCCTTCGCTATTCGGTTCTGCAAGACTCTCACGTTCTTTTGGATTTTCTTCCAGTCGATGGAAGTCCAGCCATCAGAGACGTGCGGGGCTGCAGAACCGATCTGACTGCGATCGTCGTTTTCCATGCTAGTCCTCGGGTAGTTGATGCCCGCCGAGGACGCACGCCTCCCCCGAAGGGAGAAACAGCGTCCCTTCGGGGCGGTTGAAAAGAAAACTACGAACTACGGAGTCGAATACAGCCGACTACGACTGTTACACGTGATGGAAGTGGGCACCCTTTCAGGTCGGGGCAAAGCTTGAACCCCTGTCCGGTCCATTACAGACCGGCATTCGCTTTTTCCATCATCCTCTACCCGCTCCTCCAACAGCTTCCCTGATGGGTTGCCTGCCGCCCTCCATTGTTCCGGAAGGTTGGGCGGAGAGTCGGGCTTACCACGTTCCCTGCAATACCAACACGTCCAACTGCGACGTGCTTAGCCGTTTAGGGCCGATCTTTCCCCCGGTGGTTTGATGACGACGTGTTCCCACCTGCTACGAGAACATCCAACTACGTACCGTTTTGGTTAAGGCCAACAGCAGCTTGGGCCTGTCAATAGTAACGAGGGTTCAGGCGATCGTTCACATTACATTACCCGTGCGGCATTCCCTTAGCCCCTTGATCGTTTGCTGCTAACGATCTCTATCGGTTCACTCGCGTGAAACCGACACCACAGAAGTGGGGGTACATTGTCGTCGGAGCTTTAGACCTCGCCGTTACCAGCGACGCATATCCGACTAAGGGACGAATGGTCGTACATCCGGTCGTGGCACCAGACATCTCAGCATCAAGATGCACGGGCACGACAAGATATTGCAGAGCTGTGCGCTCTGTGGGTGATGAGCTAGAGAGTGAACAGAGTCGTTCAACTAACCGACTCGCGCTGACTTGCCTTGGGTAAAGACAAGTCGACGAAGGTTTGCGTTTCATCAAACGGCATGAAGCGCGTTCCGTCGCATCGACGCGACACTTTCCCGCCTTATGAGCAAATCCAAGGCGAGTAGCGTCGACTTCACAGGAAAAAACCTGTGACTTCTCAGCACCCAACTTGGACCCATTGGGCGCCATGTCTGCTATGACTGGACAAGCCAGTCGCAAGAAGTTGGCACTGTGATTCAGTGGACTTCCCTCTCTGGAGGCCTGGAATTTATAGAGGGTCGGCGTCCTCTTTACTACTCGGTGACGTGATGTCACCCGACACAGCGCGATCGCGTGTCGCACAGCAGGCGCTATTTTACCTCGTCTTCGGTGCTATTCCTTTAATCCAACAGGGACATGTGGTTTGTTATTAGCAAAATTGCATTTCTAATAATAATTCTGCAGATAAACATTATTTGTGGCGTCAAACAGCCAATATCAGTATTATTTCCATAAAGTAACAATAAATTATAGTGGGAGTAGCGAGTGACTTGGCACATCCATTCCCTGGATGCCAGCCTCGCACGGGCTCATAGCCGGCCCGGAGACAAAGAGGCATGATATGCGCATGGCTTCCGATGATGATACAGCCGACATCCTCGTCGTTGACGATACGTCTGCGGATTGCCATCTTATGGCGGCAATTCTTGCGGCACAGGGATATCGGGTACGGACCGCATCCGATGGCAGACACGCGCTGCAGGAAATCGACAGCGTAGCGCCGGATTTGATTCTTCTTGATATCAATATGCCGGACATGGACGGCTTCGAATTGTGCCGTCGCCTGAAACAGTCCCTGCAGTACGCGAGTATTCCCGTCATTTTCATCAGTGTCTCGGACGATACCGATACCAAGGTCGCGGCGTTCAGTTGCGGCGGCATTGATTACGTCACCAAGCCGTACCGCGTGGCGGAAATCAAAGCGCGTATTCACGCCCACTTGCAGATGAAACGTGCGCAGGATCGGCTGGGTTACCAGGCAGGACACGACCCGCTGACTGGCCTGCCCAATCGCAGCCTGTTGGTGGATCGCCTGCATCAGGCAGTCAGCTTTGCCGAGCGATACGGCGGTCAAGTCGCAGTTGCCTATATCGATCTCGATAATTTCAAGACAGTCAATGACCGTTTTGGCCACAAGGCCGGCGACCAGATGCTGGTTGCGGCAGCGAGCCGCTTGCAGACCTGCGTGCGCGAATCCGACACGATTGCTCGTATCGGCGGCGACGAATTTGTCATCGTGCTCTATGACCAGGCCGATGAACATATTGCAGCGCATGCGATGCAGCGCATCCTTGACAGCATTTCGACCCCGGTTTTGCTGGACGGTTTTGCAATGACCCCGACCTGCAGTATTGGCTTCGCCTGCTTCCCTGACGACGGTCTCGATGTGGACACCTTGCTGCGCAATGCAGATGCCGCAATGTACCGCGCCAAGGAACTTGGTCGAAATAACTTCCAGTCTTACACCAGCGAACTCAGTTGTCGGATGAATGAACGGATGGCACTCGAAAACGCGTTGCGCAGCGCGTTGGAGCGCGATGAGTTCGAGTTGCACTATCAACCTAGCATCGAATTGCGCAGCGGTCGTGTAATTGGTCTGGAGGCATTGATTCGCTGGCGTCACCCGGAACTTGGTCTACTGCCGCCTTTGCATTTCATTCCGGTGGCGGAAGAGGCCGGCCTGATTGAGCAGATCGGTGACTGGGTAGTGCGTGCCGCATGCAAGCAACACCAGCGGTGGCGGCAGATGCAGTTGCCGCAAATACCCATCGGAATCAACATATCCGCAAATCAGTTTCTTGCGCCCGGATTTCCACAATCGGTTGCGGCCGTTTTGCGCGAAACCGGCGTAGGAGCATCTCAACTCGAACTCGACCTCAAGGAATCGTTGCTGATGCGCGATCCTATTGTCAGCATCCGCGTGCTCAACGAGTTGAAGGCATTCGGTGTTGGTCTTGCAATCGATGATTTTGGCACTGGCTTTTCCAACCTTGGCTTCCTGAAGCGCTTCCCGATCGACAGGATCAAGCTGGACCCGAGCTTCGTGCGCGACATACAGAGCCAGCCGGATGACTTGGCAGTGGCAGACGCGGTCATTGCCATGGCGCACAGCCTGCGCCTGAAGGTGGCCGTCGAGGGTGTGGAAAGCGGCAGCCAGTTGGCCCTGCTCGCCGACCGCGGCTGCGATGAAATGCAGGGCGATTATTTCAGTCCAGCGCTACCGGTCGACCTGTGCACTGCGCTTTTGCGGGAAAACCGCATTTTGCAGATCGAGAAGCTGGGGCGGCATCAAAGTGGCCGTACCTTGCTGCTGGTGGACGACAATAAGGACACTCGGCACGCTCTCTCAGGCATGTCACACCTTGCCGGGTATCAGTTGCTGCAGGTGCCGGACGCGCAGGCCGCTTTCGATGTGCTTGCGGCCCAGGAGATCGGAGTCATCGTGTGTGACCAGACTTTAGCGGGCATGGACGGAGTGGAATTCTTCAGTCGTGTCAGGCGCATGTACCCACGCACCGTGCGCGTCATGCTGAATGGCCGCGGCGACGTAGCACTCATTGCCGATGCGATTAATCGCGGCAATGTCTTTAAATTCCTGTGTAAACCTTGGAATGAGCGTGAACTGGTATCGATCCTCGATGCCGCGTTCGCCCAATATGAAAACGGGTCACATTTGACAAGCTGCGCGTAAGGTCGCTTTGCCGGTTCATGCAAGGATGTCGGCTCGTGTCAAAAATCGCAGCCATACCCGATATGCGGTGATCAATACGGTAAGCATTGCACCTGGACAGCTTTCTTTGCACTGACAGAAAAACCGGCCTAGCGGCACGCCAGTACATTGGCACGCAACACTGCATGCATGAAATCTTCGACGCAATTGTCGCGTCCCAATCGTTCAAGAAAACCCGTTCGTGTCATCAGGCTGAGCGGCTGATGGTTGGGTCCGCACAGGACCAGCTGGCAGCCATTTTTCAGCAGCGCTTTGCGCACCGTTTCCAAGGCATCCAGACCGGTGGTGTCAAGATTGATGAGCTGGGTCATTTTCAGAATCAGCACTTTTTCTGGCATGGATTCCGGCATGGTCAGGAATTCCATTTTCCCAACCGCGCCGAAGAATAGCGAACCGAAGATTGAATAAGCGGTCACTCCAGACGCCGGCGGCACAGGCAGGTCCGTCGAGGGAATGAGCTCAATACGGGTGAGGCTGGACACGCGATAAATAAAAAATACGCAGGCCAGCACCAGACCAACCTCTACCGCCACCGTCAGGTCAATGATAACCGTGAGCAGGAAGGTCAAAACCAGCAGGATGCGATAGTTCATCGAGAAATGAAGCAAGCGCGCAAATTCATGCCATTCGCCCATGTTGTACGCGACATGCAGCAGGATGGCCGCCAGCGCGGCCAGCGGTACATTGGTCGCTAATGGAGCGGCGATCAGCACGATTACCAATAGCGTCATTGCATGAACAATGCCGGCAATCGGCGATGTAGCACCGGTGCGAATATTGGTGACGGTACGTGCGATCGTACCGGTGGCGGGCAAGCCGCCGAAAAACGGCGTGACCACATTGGCGATGCCCTGTGCCATCAATTCCTGATTAGGATCATGACGGTCGCCGGTGATATTGTCCGCCACGCGCGCGCAAAGAAGCGATTCGATTGAGCCGAGAAGCGCGATCGTGACAGTTGGCGCAAACAGCTGCTTGACCAGTTCCCATGAAAATGCAGGCAGCTGAAAACTCGGCAAGCTTTGCGGCACGCCGCCGAATTTGGAACCAATGGTTTCTACTGGCAGATTGAATATCGTGACCGCAAGCGTGGCGAGGACGAGGACCAGGATAGGGCTGGGAAGCGGTTTGAGTACGCGTGCCACCAATGGAAATCTGGATGGTTTTGCCGAGCCGTCAGGGTTGGTGCGAAACACCGCCGGCCAGCTGAACATGATGAACAAGGATGCGCTGGCGACGCCCAACGTTATAAAGTCCACCGTGCCTGCCTGAGCGCTCAGCAGTTTGATCTGCGCGAAAAAATCCCCCGGCATCCTGTCGATCGCAAGACCAAAGAAATCCTTCATCTGCGACAGTGCAATCAATACCGCGATCCCGTTGGTAAATCCGATCACGATCGGCACCGGAATGTAACGAATCAGCGTACCCATGCGGAACATGCCCATGGCGAACAAGAGCATCCCGGCAAAAATCGTGGAAATCAGAAGATTGGCAAGGCCGTATTTTTCAACGATGCCATAGATGATGACGATGAACGCGCCTGCCGGGCCGCCAATCTGCACGCGCGAACCCCCTAGCGCGGCAATCAGGAAGCCAGCGATGATGGCGGTGAAAATTCCGGCTTCCGGCTTGACGCCGGATGCGATTGCAAACGCCATCGCTAACGGTAATGCCACTACGCCAACGGTAAGACCTGCGCTGACGTCGCTCACTAAACGCGTGCGGTCGTATCCCTTGAGCGCGTCGATGAGCGCAGGGCGGAAGCCAAGCATGGACAGATTCATTCAGTCTTTTCCCTCATTGACTGCATTCTTGTTCGAGGAGTCCGAGGCACGATGTTTCGATTGCCGGTGATGCTGCTGCCAGTTATTGTGCGCCGGGAAACCGGGACCTGCCAAGCCTAATACCGCAGGATCCGCCGCATTACCGACGGTGCCGGCTCCAGAGGGTTGGTGTGGGTGTATTCCAGTTCAGGTGCCAGTTCAAAGCCGAGTGCTGCATACAGATCCAGTAAACGTGTCTGGTCGGCGCGCACGCCGAGGCGCAATTCGGTGACATCGGAAGCAAGCGCGCGATGGATTACCGCTTCAAGCAAATGTTGGGAAAGGTGCTCGCCACGATAGTCGGGCAGGACACCCATGCGCATGATTTCCCACACATCCGGTTCTGTCTCGACTGGCGCCCAGCGTACCGACCCGATGGGCGTCTCTTCCCTGAGCAGGATGAAGCCGCCGCCGTGCTGCAAATCCTGCAGCACGCGCACTGCTGTTTCACGGTGGCCGCTGGAACTGACGGCCACCTTGCCGGCCCACGCCGTGCGGGTCAAGTCCGCAATCAGTTGGGCGTCATCGAGAGTCGCTTCACGGACGATGACGTTCATGGGACGGACACCCCCTGAAAACGCTTGGGTGAGTCTCCAAGAGGCATGATTAACGGACCCGCATGCCCGGTTCAGCGCCCGGCCAAGGATTCAGCACGTAGATGCCGGGATTGGTTTTTTCATTCGCAGCAGAAGCGGCAAGCACCATGCCTTCAGAAATACCGAACTTCATCTTGCGCGGCGCCAGATTGGCGACCATCACCGTCAGCTTGCCCACCAGATCTTCCGGCTTGTACGAGGCTTTGATGCCGGAGAACACATTGCGCGTGCGACCTTCGCCAACGTCGAGCGTGAGTCGCAACAATTTGTCGGAGCCTTCCACGTGCTCGCAGTTGACGATCTTTGCGATACGTAAATCAATCTTGGCAAAATCGTCGATCTTGATCTCGGGAGCGAGTGCTTCAATGGACGCTTCATCCGTCGCTTCTGCGGCGGAAGGCGCTGCTTCAGTGGTAGCAGCAGGCTCAGGCGCTTCGAACAAGGCATCCAGCATCTTTGGGTCCACGCGCTGCATCAGGTGTTCGAAGGTGCCGATCGACGTTGGGCTCGACTGCAAATCGCTCCACGTCAGATCACGCTTGATGCCGAACAATGTCGATACTTTGCCAGCCAACGCGGGCAGGATAGGAGCAAGATAGATCGTCAGGCAATAGAAGCAGCGCAGCAGGTTGCTGCAGACGTCCTGCAATTCCTGATCGTTCGCTGTATCTTTCGCCAATTCCCATGGTTTCTTCGTGTCGACGTACTGATTCACTTCGTCGGCGAGTGCCATGATCTGGCGAATTGCCTTGCCAAATTCGCGCGCTTCAAAGGCTTCCTTGATGGCTTCTTCCTGTTCACCGAAGCGCAGGCGCCAGGTTACTGCTTCATTGCCGGTAATCGGGTCACTCAGCTTGCCGCCGAAACGCTTCGTGATGAATCCTGCGGCACGGCTCGCAATATTGACATACTTGCCGATCAGGTCGGCATTGACGCGCGACACAAAATCATCAGGGTTGAAGTCGACGTCTTCCACCTTCGCATTCAGCTTGGCCGCAATGTAGTAACGAAGCCATTCCGGATTCATGCCGATGTCGAGATAGCGCAGTGGCGAAATACCAGTGCCACGCGACTTCGACATTTTTTCCCCGCTGACGGTTATAAAGCCATGTACAAATACATTGCTCGGAACTTTCAAACCGGAAAACTTCAGCATCGCCGGCCAGAACAGCGTATGGAAGTAAATGATGTCCTTGCCGATGAAGTGATACTGTTCGGCAGATTGGTCGTCCATGAACGCCTGATAGTCGCGTCCTGTCTTGTCGAAGTAATTTTTCAGCGAAGCAAGATAGCCAACTGGCGCGTCCAGCCATACATAGAAATACTTGCCCGGTGCATCGGGAATTTCAATGCCGAAGTAGGGGGCATCGCGGCTGATATCCCAGTCGCCCAGGCCTTCCTCGCCATCCAGCCATTCCTTGGCCTTGTTGATGACTTCCGGCTGCAGGCGGTTCGGCGCCTGTGTCCATTCGCGGAGAAATTCCACGCATTTTGGATTGGACAACTGGAAAAAATAGTGCTCGGAGGACTTCATTACGGGCGTAGCGCCCGACAGTGTCGAGTACGGGTTCTTCAGGTCGGTCGGCGCGTACACCGCGCTGCAGACCTCGCATGAGTCTCCGTACTGGTCCTTGGCGCCGCACTTCGGGCACTCGCCCTTGATGTAGCGGTCAGGCAGAAACATGCCCTTGACGGGGTCAAAGAATTGTTCGATCGTCTTGGTCGTAATCAGCTTCGCCTGATCACGCAGGCGACGGTACATGTCCTGCGATAATTGATGGTTTTCCGGCGCATCGGTGGAATGCCAGTTATCGAAGCTGATATGGAATCCGTCCAGATATTGCTTGCGGCCCGCAGCGATGCGAGCCACAAATTCCTGCGGCGTGACGCCAGCCTTTTCGGCGGCAATCATGATCGGTGCGCCATGCGCATCGTCGGCCCCGACGAAATGCACCTCGTTGCCTTGCATCCGCTGGAACCGCACCCAGATATCGGCCTGGATATATTCCATGATATGCCCGATGTGGAACGCGCCGTTGGCGTAGGGCAGGGCGGTGGTAACGAACAGCTTGCGATGCGGTGTGGTGCTCATTTGGCAATGCTTCTGTAAATAAAACCGCCATTTTAGCAGTCCGGCACCGCTTATCGCAGCGAACCGATGTCAAACTAGAGTGCGATTTACCTGACCTGGCATGGATTTGGTTTAGACTTGTTGCAACAAAATTCAGGAGAATTAATGAGTATTACCGTTGAGGCCGTCAAGTCGGCGCTATCCCAAGTTGTCGATCCAAATACCGGCAAGGACCTGGTTTCAGGAAAATGCATAAAAAACGTGCAGCTGAACGGTGCGGACGTCACCTTCGAAGTGGAGCTCGGTTACCCTGCTAAAAGCCAGCTTGAATTGATTCGCGCAGCTGCCGTCAATGCGGTGCGCACGATTCCCGGCGCCGGCAATGTGGGAGTGAACGTTTATTCCAAAATTATTGCCCATTCAGTGCAGCGCGGCATCAAGCTGATGGCCAACGTCAAAAACATCATCGCTGTTGCATCCGGCAAGGGTGGTGTTGGTAAGTCCACCACGGCGGTCAACCTGGCGCTCGCTTTGGCCGCTGAAGGCGCGCAAGTCGGTATTCTGGATGCCGACATCTACGGCCCGTCGCAGCCGATGATGATGGGCATTTCCGGTCAACCGGAATCGCTTGACGGTAAAACTATGGAGCCGCTCGAAAACCACGGTCTGCAGGTTTCGAGCATCGGTTTCATGATTGACCCCGATCAGCCAATGGTCTGGCGCGGCCCAATGGTTACCCAAGCGCTTCAGCAGTTGCTGGAGCAAACCAATTGGCGCAATCTCGACTATTTGATTGTCGACATGCCGCCCGGCACCGGCGACATTCAATTGACGCTGTCGCAAAAAGTCCCGGTCACCGGCGCAGTTATCGTGACTACGCCGCAGGACATCGCACTGCTTGACGCACGCAAGGGCTTGAAGATGTTCGAGAAGGTTGATATTCCGATCCTCGGCATCGTCGAAAACATGAGTACGCACATTTGCTCCAATTGCGGCCACGCCGAAGAGATTTTCGGTGCGGGCGGCGGCGAGAAGATGTGCAAGGAATATGGCGTTGAATTTCTCGGTGCGTTGCCGCTCACCATGTCCATTCGGGAGCAGACCGATTCCGGCAAGCCGACGGTGGTTGCCGATCCGGATGGCGCCGTCGCCAAGGTGTACAAGGACATTGCGCGCAAGGTCGCTGTCAAGATCGCCGAAAAAGCGAAGGATATGACCAGCAAGTTTCCAAGCATTGTCATCAAGAACGATTAGACCCTTGTTTCTGGCAAGGTAAAATAGCGCACCTTTTTCATTCATACGGCTTTGGCGTTCCAAGGCCGTTTTTATTTGATCCGTTATGACGACAGTCCGTACACGTTTTGCTCCCAGCCCGACCGGTTATCTTCACCTTGGTGGTGCACGCACCGCGCTTTTTTCGTGGGCCTACGCACGCCATTTCGGCGGCACTTTTATTCTGCGCATTGAAGACACTGACCTGGAGCGCTCGACGCCCGAAGCTGTGCAGGCGATTCTTGATGGCATGAACTGGCTCGGCTTGCATCATGATGAAGGCCCGTTTTACCAGATGAAGCGTATGGATCGCTATCGCGAAGTGGTCGCCGAAATGCTGGCGGCCGGTACGGCCTACCATTGCTATTCGTCGCCCGAAGAAGTTGAGGCGATGCGCGAACGTCAGCGCGCTGCTGGCGAAAAGCCGCGCTATGACGGCACTTGGCGTCCAGAGGCAGGCAAGACACTGCCGGCGGTTCCCGAAGGCCGCAAGCCTGTCGTGCGGTTCAAGAATCCGCTCGATGGCGATGTGTCATGGATCGACATGGTTAAGGGCCAAATTACGATTTCTAACCGGGAGCTTGATGATCTTGTAATTGCACGTCCTGATGGCACGCCGACCTACAACTTCTGCGTTGCGGTAGATGATTGGGACATGAAAATGACTCACGTTATCCGCGGCGACGATCATGTCAACAACACGCCGCGCCAGATCAATATTCTACGCGCGCTCGGTGCGCCGCTGCCGCAATACGGCCATGTGCCGATGATCCTCGGTGCGGACGGTGAAAAACTGTCCAAGCGCCATGGTGCGGTAAGTGTGATGGATTATCCGGCGCAGGGTTATCTGCCGGAGGCGATGCTGAACTATTTGGCGCGCCTCGGATGGAGCCATGGTGACGAAGAAATTTTCTCCATGGAGCAGTTCTGCCAGTGGTTCGACGTTGATCATTTGTCGAAGTCTCCCGCGCAATTCAATCCGGAAAAGCTGGCATGGCTGAACAATCACTACATCAAGCTCGCTGATAACGCGCGCCTTGAAACGCTGACGCGCCCGAAGCTGGAGCAGGATGGGGCTGAGTTTGACGGCGCGCCGGATCTTCAGGCGGTGATCGCGTTGATGAAGGAGCGTGCCAACACCATCAATGAACTGGCGGATGCAGCAATGTTGTTCTATCGCCGGCCTGCGCCGGATGCCAACTTGGTGGCGCAGCATGTGACAGAGGCAATCAAACCGGCACTGATCCAGTTTGCGGCGCTGTGCAAGACCATTGAATGGAGTAAGGCCGCGATCTCAGCAACGACGAAGGAAGTGCTTGCCGCCCACAAGCTGAAGATGCCGCAACTGGCCATGCCATTGCGTCTCATCATTACCGGCCAGTTGCAGACGCCGTCGATCGATGCGCTGCTTGAACTGTTCGGTCGTGACACGGTGCTCGCACGCCTTCAGAAATTTATTGGATAAATTTTTCAAAGGCATTTACACGGAAGAAAAAACTTTGCTATACTCTCGTTTCTTCGCACGGGGGGTATAGCTCAGCTGGGAGAGCGCTTGCATGGCATGCAAGAGGTCAGCGGTTCGATCCCGCTTACCTCCACCACTGAGCAGTGCGAAGAAAAGGCTTCCGACCCCATCGTCTAGAGGCCTAGGACATCACCCTTTCACGGTGAGTACCGGGGTTCGAATCCCCGTGGGGTCGCCAGAATATACTGGCAATCAACGGCTTAGAGGTTAATCCCTCTAAGCCGTTTTTCTTTTTCCGGCGTTTTTTCAAAACAAAACGCGATTTTTTGTTGCTGTAGGATAACGGTGGAGGTTCGCGTATAAAGTCTACGACCTCTTGCTATGCTCAAGAGGTGAGAGCTAACTATGCGAAATAAAACATGGTTGCTTTCATCGTTGGAGTGGACGAAATATTTAAAATAAGAGAAAATGCGTCCGCGTTCTTTAGGGCAATAAACGGTCCTTTGCGTGGCGCAATAGACTATTCATTTGTTCATTAGCTTCTGCCGATTTTTTAAGCACCAAGCCTTCAAGAGCACGCCATTTTTTAGGCGATAAGTCTACTCGAGAAGTCAGCGGTTCGATCCCGCGTACCTCTACCAGCGACACGCGTGCGAAATAGAAATAACGTAGTATTTAGGCTGCAGTTCGACAGATTTCTGTCCCCATCGTCTAGAGGCCTAGGACATCACCCTTTCACGGTGAGTACCGGGGTTCGAATCCCCGTGGGGACGCCACTTAAAAAACGCCACGCAACTGCGTGGCGTTTTTCATTCTCCGTAATACTTGTTCCCGTAATTACCGCGCTTCGGTACCATTCCGCTGATGGCGTGCCTTGCCAAGTTTTTCGTGCCTTTTAAAGGACGTTTGCTTGTCACGATTGCCGCCCGCCTGAAATTCAGTCATCAAAATGTCCATCAAGAAGAATCAGATAATATGCTTGGCGATATTCTGCAAGGTCGTCGATAACTATGGCGACATCGGTATCTGCTGGCGCTTGGCAAGGCAAATGCAACGCGAGCACGGCCTCGCCGTTACCTTGTGGGTAGATGATTTGCAAAGCTTTCAGCGGATTTGTCCTGGCGTTCTGATTCACGCTGAAGTGCAGCAGCTAGAAGACGTGATGGTGCGCCACTGGCGCAATCAGGACGGCGTGTTTTCAATTGACGATATCGCCGATATTGTCATTGAATTTTTCGCGTGCGATATCCCACCGGGCTACATTGCCGCAATGGCAGAGTGTGATCCGCGTCCGGTGTGGCTTAACCTCGAAGGATTGACCGCTGAGGAGTGGGTGGAAGGCTGTCATACCTTGCCGTCGCCTCATCCACGCTTGCCGTTGACGAAATATTTTTTCTTCCCGGGTTTTACGAGCAAGACGGGCGGCTTGCTGCACGAGGCATCATTGGAAGAGCAGCGCACGCAATTTCAATCGGATCAAGCGGCAAAGGCGGCTTTTCTTGCGCAATTTGGTGTGACGCCAGTTGAAATGGCGTCGTTGAAGGTGTCCATGTTTTGTTATCCGCATGCGCCGATCCTTGCGCTGTTTAATGCATGGCGGGGCGGCGACATGGCGATCACTTGCCTAGTGCCGGAGGGGGTTGCGAAAGAAGCAGTACAAGCTTTTCTTGGAGCGGATGCAAAGCCTGGCGCAGTGCGTAGCTGTGGCGCGCTCACCGTGCGTGTCTTGCCCTTTGTTGCGCAAGCGGATTATGACAAGCTGTTATGGTCGTGCGATTTCAATTTTGTGCGTGGAGAAGATTCATTCGTTCGTGCGCAGTGGGCAGGCAGGCCATTCATTTGGCATATCTATCCGCAAGATGAAAACCTGCATCACAAGAAATTGCGCGCGTTTTTGCAGCGTTATGCCACTGACATGGAAAGCTTGAAAGCGTTTTCGTTGCACTGGAACGGCGCCAAGACTGAGGGCGGGGAAGAGGTGGGCGACTGGTCCAGGCTATGGCAGCGATTTCACGCCGACATGCAAAAAGTTGACGACAGAGCTGCGGAATGGCGCCGACAAATGCTTGCACATGGCGATCTGGCATCCAATTTGCTGAAGTTTGCCAGTTCAATTCGGTCAGTGCCTCCGGAAAACACGGTATAATGCGCGGTTAATTTTTAGCGCTTTTAGATCAAACGTTTGCTTGCTGCACCGTTGGCCATAAGGCGAAAGATGATTTTTATGCAACCTATTTTTTACGTACATTCATTATGAAACCTGCAAAAGAAGTTCGCGTTGGCAACATCATCATGGTAGACGGCAAGCCTTTCATCGTACTGCGCTCTGATGTCAATGGTTCGAGCCGCACTGGCTTCACCTATAAATGGAAGATGAAGAATCTTCTGACGAATGCGCCGCTGGAAAACGTATTTCGCGGTGATGACAAGTTCGATGTCGTTGTGCTCGACAAGAAGCCGGTGACGTTTTCGTATTTCGCTGATCCGCTGTATGTGTTCATGGATGCTGAATACAATCAGTATGAAATTGAAGAAGAAAACCTGGGCGATGCGTTGCATTACCTGAAAGACGGCATGGAATGCGAAGCTGTTTTCTATGACGGCAAAGCGATTTCTGTAGAACTGCCGATTACCATCGCTCGCAAGGTGATTTACTCGGAGCCAGCGGTCAAAGGCAATACTTCCGGTAACGTCTTGAAAGAAGCCAAGATTGAAAACGTCATCGAGGCGCATTGCCACATCGTTCAAGTGCCCTTGTTTGTCAGCACGGACGACGTGATTGAAATTGATACGCGCACTAACGAGTACAAGCGGGTGGTTCGCAACTAAATTCGCGAACATGAGAAAACGCTGCCCACATTCGGCAGCGTTTTTTTTGTCTATCGAAATTGCAGGTGCGACTTTACGTTTGAATTGTTCAGATCGTTTCTGAAAAAACGACGATTTTTCATTCGCCGGAATTCCGGCTTTGCAACTGAGGCACCTCGCGGTATAAACTGAGCGTCGATTGCGGAAGCGGGGCGCGTCACGCTTCAGTTTGGCCAAAATCCATCAGCAGGTCGGCAGTGCGTATCATGCGCCGCGCCAACCTCGCGCTTGCATATACAGGAGAAAACGCAATGAGGAACATCCAGGTGCTCTGGGCAGCAACGGCCTTGTTTATTCTTGCAGGCTGCTCTTCAACAGGCATCAAATTTTTGGATGAAATGGCGGCGCAATGCTGTGCCATTGAACAGTCTGCGCACTCCTCAAGCGACGCAATGAAAAAGAACGCCGAAGCCACTTCGTCTTCGGCATCGTCCTCGCGTAACGTCTTGGTGCCCGGACAGATCAAGGTCAATGATGGTGAGGGGGATGTTGTGATTCAAACCGTGGATTTTCGACCCGGCACGTCCTCCGCTACTGTTGAGCGCCTCGCAAAGCGTTTCGGTTGTACCGGTACCGTGGGAGCTGGATTGGTGACAGACAAAGGCCCGGTCGAGGTGTACCGCATGAAATGCGACAATGGCACGACCTTCATGGCGCAGTGCGAACTGCGCCAATGCCGGCCGATGCGCTAGGTCGGCAGTGCCAACTTCACGCACTGCAAGATTCCGCTAATACTCTTTATCGTGCAGAGCGAATTCGCTCTATACGATCGCTTGTGGGCGGATGGCTGGACAGATACGGCGCACGGTTGCTGGAATCCTTATCCAATTTTTCAAAAGTACGGATGAGCGCCGACCGACTGATGCCGTTCTGCTTCAGCATTGTGATTGCGAAATCATCCGCTTCAGTTTCTGCATCACGTGAATATTTCAGGTCGAGCATGAGCGTAGGGATGTTGGCTACGACAGACGACACATCTCCATACATTACCGTGGCCACCGCGCCGATCGCCGAGCTCTGAAGAATGCGCCGCGTCAGATGGCGTTCATGCAAGTGACCTAGTTCATGACTCAGGATGCCCATCACCGCATCGTCACTGTCGACCAGCTTCACGATTTCATCCGTCAATACGATATGACCAGACGGAAGCGCAAAGGCGTTTGGACCAATCTTGCTTTTACGGAATACGATTGTGTACCCGGGTGTCGTGTCCTGCGGCGAAGTCAACGATCTGAATCGATTCACGATCGCTTGTTGCCGCTCGCTCGGAAGTTCCGACGGCGCTAGCATGCGCGCATCGAGAAAGTTCAGCGTTTCCGTACCAATGGCGCGTTCCACCTTTTCCGGAAGTGCTTTTGCCACAACTTCCGACAATGCGGGTAATGCGTACAAGTAGCCGAGTGTCAGTAGCGTAGTCGTCAGTACGACGGCGGCGATGATTGCGCGCCCGCTTTGCTGGAGTTGCACTACGAGTGAATCGTCGTGACCGGTTGTCGCCAGCAGTGCGTTGAAGGCTGCCGTATCCAGAATCTCCAGATACGCGCCGTCGGGAAAAGTGACTTTGCGAGATGCATTGCTCAAGCGTTCAGACACATGCAGATCGGCGAGCGGGCATCGGCGTTGCACATCACCGCTAAGGATCGCGAGCCCATCGTCCACCGTCAGGCTGACTGCCATCCGGCGGGACGTCCTACCATCAAAATAGAATGCGGGGACCATCATGGAAAGTGCCGATTAAAGCGAAAGATCAAAATCAAGCAGGTCGGACATGCCTTCACCGGTGGCGGAAGCGCTTTCCTGCGTGTCGGCGATGAACCCATCAAGGTTATCGGCGGGCAGCAAGGACATCGATTCGATTCGGTACTTCATTGTCCGTATCTGTGCGAACGGAATGAACAGGCCTAGGGTGATCACAATACCAATCAGATTGCTCAGCGCAATGAACGCCATTTTACCGATGCGCATCCGGCTCTCGAAATGTTGTTCTCCAAGCTGCGTGTTGTTCCAGACGAGATTCTGAATCAGCGTAAGAAAGACCGGGAACAGTGAAAATAGCCAGGCATACAGGGCAAGGATGAAAAGCATCAGTGTGCCGGCGGCCACTGCGCCGGCCTGTTTCAGACTGCCTGCCTTGAGCAAACCGACAAGGGTGCCGCTGAACGCCAGTCCGATTACGATGATACCTGCGAGCGCAATCAAAAGTGCAATGAAATAGGCCTTGTAGAAGCGCCCTGCCGAGGCATGAAATGAAAAGGAAGTGCCGCCATATCGGCTTTGCTCATGCTGGAATTTCTTCATGCGCTGATGCGTGAATGGCGCCATCAGGTAGGCGCTCAGGAAGGTAAGAATCGGGAGCGCCAGATAGACGAAATAAACACGTCCAATACTCCCCGCAAAACCGAAACGAATGCCGCGATAGCTAGAGTTGTACAGCTTGAACTGTAAACTTTTCCAGATTAGCCACGGAACAAGTGCGCCCAGTATCGCCAGCATGACGAATCCGGCTGTATCGGAAATCAAGAAGGCGACATTGTATGCACCGAAAAACAGTACTGCGACCATCCGGCCCTTGAGGATAGCTATCGGACGGCCATGGTAATCAAAGCTCGCGCCGGCGAGCTTGGTGTTGTCATAGAAATAGCGCGTTTTGCGCACCTTCGCCCATGCGGAATAGATACCTAGTGTGAGGATGGTCAGTAGCAGATTGACGATCCAGATGCGGAAGTATTCGCCGCCGCTTCCAGTGAATGTGAAGGGCTCGATTTTTAGCTCGGACTGTGCCTGCACCGTCGCTTCGTTAAGAGTAGGTTCTTTCCGCAAATCGACTGAAGTCACCATGGTTCTCCCTCCGTTATATTGTTGTTTATATAAGATCGCGAGAGAGTGACCTGTTGTTGGTGAAATGTCAATAATGCCGTGATGGGCGGTAAAAACACGAATGGCACATCCAATGTGCCATTCGTTCCGCTGCTGCCAGACTTGCGGCGCTTAGGATATACGATCAGTCCTTTGCGACTTGAAGGATAAGTTTGCCGAAATTCTTCCCTTCAAATAGCATCAGCAAGGCCTCGGGAAATTTTTCCAACCCTTCGACGATATCCTCACGCGTCTTGAACGTACCTTCTTTCATCCACTTGGCCATTTCAGCAACACCCAGATGATAACGGTCGGCATAGTCGAATACGACGATGCCTTCCATGCGCGCGCGGTTCACAAGCAGCGACAGGTAGTTGGCCGGCCCCTTGACCGGTGTGGTGTTGTTGTATTGCGAGATAGCGCCGCAGATAATGATGCGCGCCTTCATGTTGATGCGGGTGAGTACGTCGTCGAGGATGTCGCCGCCGACGTTGTCGAAGTAGACATCAACGCCTTGCGGGCAGTGTTTTTTCAAGCCTTCGCGTACTGATTCGTTCTTGTAGTCGATGCAGGCATCAAAGCCAAGTTCATTGACAACAAAATCACATTTGTCCTTGCCGCCGGCAATACCGACCACGCGGCAGCCCTTGTGCTTCGCCACCTGGCCAACGGTCTGACCGACTGCGCCGGCCGCACCGGACACCACCACGGTTTCGCCGGCTTTCGGCTGTCCCACTTCGAGCAGTCCGAAGTACGCGGTCATGCCAGGCATGCCGAGCGCGTTCAAGTATTTCGGCAACGGGGCTGCTTGCGGATCGACCTTGTAGAAAGCAGCGGTCTTATCGTCGGCTGAACCCACCCAGTATTGCTGCACGCCGATCCCACCTGATACATAGTCGCCTACAGCGAACTTGGGTGACTTCGAAGCCACCACCTTGCCGATGCCGCCGGCGCGCATTACTTCATCGATGGCCACAGGACGGATATAAGACTTGCCTTCATTCATCCATCCGCGCATCGCTGGATCGAGCGACAGGAAAAGCGTCTTGACGACGATTTCACCGTCGACGATTTCTCGCAATGTTTCAGTGGTGAACTTCCAGTTCGTCTGATTTGGCATGCCGACGGGACGTGCCGCCAGACGGATCTGCTGATTACTCAATGTGGTAGTGGCCATGGTGTCTCCTGTAGGATTTTGCAGAAGTCGAATATACACGAAATTGAACGACCGTGCTTTTTTGGCAAAGTGTAACAGTTTAAAACTTCGTCGGAACTTTCCGAGCAGCATACGGACCAAGTGAGGAGCCGCAACATTGCTGCGGTTCAAGTGGTGGGGAGATTGCTTCCTGCAGCGCAAACGCACCCTTTAAGTGTTGCCTCGTTTACGACGCAATGGAAATGCCGGGCGCGTTTCCATGACATCGCAAACTGTTTTTAACTACGCATTCAATTTTCTGGAGATCACATGCTTCGTTCCGAAACGCTCTTTGGCAAGCGCGAAACCAATACGCCAAATTCTCCCCTCAACACCGCCAGCGGCATTGTCCCGACTGGTACTTCGGGGATCTCCAAGCCGATGTCTTCCGCCGCTGCGCCGACGAACAACGCAGATGTAACTTCCAGCACAAATGAGGGTGGCAGCAAATTGATCGTTGGTCCCAATATCAAGCTCAAGGGCGTTGAAATTACCGATTGCGACACCTTGGTTGTTGAAGGCCGTGTCGAAGCCACCATTGATTCGCGCGTGATCCAGATCGCCGAGCGCGGTGCATTCAAGGGCTCCGCAGAAATCGACATCGCCGAAATCCACGGTGAATTCGATGGTGAACTGACGGTACGCCAGAAACTCGTCATCTATTCTACCGGCAAGGTCTCGGGCAAGGTCCGTTACGGCAAGCTGGTCATCGAAGAAGGCGGCCAGATTGCCGGCGACATTCAGGTTGGCACTGCAACCGCCAGCAAGGGACTTTCCGTCGCGAAAGTTGGCTGAAACCCGATTGCAGCAAACGTATACGAATAGCAAGAAAAGGTGAGCTGCCATTGCTTGGCGTAACCGCACTGGCATGCTTCACTGGACCATTTGACGGCCGTCAAAGGCTGCTGATGGCGTAAATGTGGGGCGCCGTGAGGCATTTCAGATAACCCGGATCACGCACATGCGTATCCGGGTTTTTGTTTTGTCGGGCGTGGCCGTGCGACAATATAAGACTTTCGCCTGTCGCCTTACCAAAGATAATCATGACGCACCCGGAATACATTCTTACACTGTCCTGCCCAGACCATCGCGGCATCGTCCATCGCGTTTCCGGCTTCCTTGCCGAACATGGCTGCAACATTATCGATTCCGCGCAGTTTGGTGATGCGCAATCACAGTTGTTTTTCATGCGCGTGCATTTTGCGGCGGAAGATCCATCTGTCGACGATGCGAAATTGCGTGCCGATTTTGCGGATGTGGCACGGGAACTGGGAATGGATGCGCAGCTCAACGATGCGCGCAAGAAGCCGCGCATGATGCTGATGGTGTCCAAGATCGGCCATTGCCTGAACGACCTGCTGTTCCGCTACAAGAGCGGTTTGCTTCCGGTCGAAATTCCAGCCATCGTGTCGAACCACACGGATTTCTATCAGCTCTCCGCCAGCTATAACATTCCGTTTCATCACCTGCCGCTCGCAACCGGCGCTTCACCGGAAGCCAAACGGGCGCAGGAAGAACGTGTTTTGGAAATTGTGAAAGCCAACGATATCGATTTGGTCGTGCTGGCGCGCTACATGCAGATTCTGTCGCCGGAGATGTGCAATGCCCTGAAAGGCAAGGCAATCAATATCCACCATTCTTTCCTGCCAAGCTTCAAGGGGGCGAAGCCCTACTATCAGGCGCATGAACGCGGCGTGAAGTTGATCGGCGCGACAGCGCATTTCGTTACCGGCGACCTGGATGAAGGTCCGATCATCGAGCAGGATGTCGAGCGCGTTGATCATGCGATGGATCCGGATACGCTCACATCGATCGGTCGCGACGTGGAATGCGTCGTGTTGGCGCGCGCGGTGAAATGGTTTGTCGAACACCGCATCCTGCTAAACGGCCACAAGACCGTCGTGTTCAAGTAATTTTCCTTGCCGCGCGCAGCTGCTTAGATGCGGTTGCGCTCCGTTCAGGCCAGCACGCGCTTCAACCAGGCGCTGATGTCGTCGAGCTCTTCTTCGCACACGGAGTGCGGCATCAAGTAATCGTGCCACTCCACGTTGTATCCCAGCGCCAGCAGCATGTCGCGCGATTTTTCCGCGCGGTCGATCGGGATGATGGGATCGCTGCGGCCGTGCGCCAGAAAGATTGGTGTTTCGTGATTTGCGCTGTTGCGTTCTGCCGCGATGGTGGCGTGAATAGGCAGATAGCCCGACAGGCAGAGTAGTCCGGCGAGCTTTTCCGAATGACGCAGTCCTGTTTGCAAAGTCATCGCGCAACCTTGCGAAAAACCGGCAAGAATAATGCGGTCGGCAGGAATGCCACGTGATTTCTCCTGCGCGATCAATTGCTCCACCAGGATTTGCGAATTGCGCAAACCCGCTTCATCTTCACGGTTCGCGATATCAGTGCCGAGTATGTCGTACCAGGCGCGCATCACATAGCCGTTGTTGATAGTCACCGGCATGGTTGGCGCATGCGGGAACACGAAGCGAATCGCCGGGCAGCCGCTCAGGTCGAGTTCACGAACAATGGGAACGAAGTCGTTGCCATCCGCGCCAAGACCGTGCAGCCAGATCACCGAGACGGCGGGATTGGGTGCGGTTTCAATCTGGATGGTTTCCAGCGAGGTGTTAGTCATGTTCATGGCTTCCTTGAATGCGGCGACGCAACTGCCGGCGCGTCCTTATTTTTGCCGGATTGCCGACTTCGGACGAAACGCTTTGCACACCGCTTCATTGGTGTCGATATACGGACCGCCGATCAGGTCGATGCAGTAAGGCACGGCGGCGAAGATCCCGGAAACAAGTTGTTTGCCATCGCCATCCTTCAGGCCTTCCAGCGTCTCCTTGATGGATTTCGGCTGGCCGGGTAGGTTCATGATGAGGGCCGCGTGATCCGCGGTTTCGCGGATGACGGCGACCTGGCGCGACAGAATTGCGGTGGGAACAAATTTAAGGCTGATTTGCCGCATTTGTTCGCCGAATCCGGGCATCTCCTTGGTGCCGACGGCCAGCGTGGCCTCGGGGGTCACATCGCGTCGCGCCGGTCCGGTTCCGCCGGTGGTCAGAACCAAGTCACACCCGACTTCATCAACCAGTTCGATTAGCGCCTTTTCGATCAGCGGCTGCTCATCGGGGATCAGTCGGGTTTCCATTTGCCACGGACTTGCCAGCGCTGTCGTGAACCAGTCGTGCAAGGCAGGTATGCCCTGATCTTCATATACCCCGCTGGACGCGCGGTCCGAGATCGAAACCAGCCCAATCAGCAGTTCGTCGGGATTACTCTTCGTCCGCTTCGTCATGCTGTTCAGGCGCCGGTTCAGACGGCTTCGCTTGAAGTTGCTTGAGGATCTGGAAAATTTCGCGGTAAGCCTTGGGCGGCTTGTTCTCCGCCTGCTCCTTGCGCGCGTTGCGGATCAGCGTGCGCATATGCTGCACGTCGATCTCCGGATGCCGCTCTTTCAATTCGGTGAGCACCTTGTCGTCAGCCAGCAATTTTTCACGGCGGCGTTCCAGCGCGTGCATCGCAGCGGTTTCTGCCTTGGACGCGCCTTTCCAACTGTCGAGGACTTTCTGGATTGCGGCAATCTCATCCTCTTCGAGGGTGCGCATCTTCTTTCCGACGAACTGCATCTGGCGCCGGCGGCCTTCGTGGTCCTTGATCTTTTGACATTCAAGGATGACGTCGCGTACGTCTTCCGGCAGCGGCACCCGCATCACGCGTTCTTTCGGTTGCGATACCAGTTCTTCGCCAAGTTTTTGGAGCGCGGTCATGTCACGCTTCAACTGGGATTTGGATGGACGATCGTACTGCTGTTCGAACTCGTTCGAGCTGAAGCCGACGGCGCCGCGGTTGGGATTAACCATGATGAATCAAAGCCATTCTGTAAACGACTGCTATGATAACTCTTTTAAACCGACTTCCAAAAAACAAGCTCATGAGCAACCCTGTATTTACCCATAGCCAGGAACAGTTGAAGCAGCTCGCACAGGATGTATTGCGTTTCGCCAAGGAAAAAGGCGCGTCTGATGCATCGGTCGAAATCAGCGAGGGCAGCGGCCTGGCGGTGACTGTACGCAAGGGCAAGATCGAAACAATAGAGCAGAACAAGGACAAGGGAATCGGCGTTACGGTGTATATGGGCGAAGAGCGTCATATCCGGCGTGGCAATGCCAGCACGTCGGATTTTTCGCAGCAGTCGCTGAAAGATACCGTTGAGGCAGCGTATAACATTGCCCGCTTTACTGCGGAAGACGATTGCGCGGGCTTGCCGGATGCCGACACGCTGGAAATGAATCCGCGCGACCTGAAGCTGTGCTATCCATGGCTGATTTCGACGGAAGAAGCAGTCGAGCTGGCCAAGCGTTGCGAGGCCGCTGCGTTTGCGGTGGACAAGCGCGTCACCAACAGCGAGGGTGCCAGCGTCTATGCGCAGCAGTCGCACTTCATTGCGGCCAATACGCGCGGCTTCATGGGCGGCTATCCCTACTCGCGTCACACGGTGTCAGTGGCGCCCATCGCGGGCAAGGGCGGTAACATGCAGCGCGACGATTGGTATTCCTCTTCGCGCGATCCGAAAAAACTCTCCAGGCCGGAAGCCATCGGACGCTACGCAGCGGAGCGTGCTCTGGCGCGCTTGAACGCACGCAAGCTCGACACGCGCAAATGTCCGGTTCTGTTTGAGGCGCCGCTGGCGTCTGGCTTGCTCGGCTCCTTCGTGCAGGCCATCTCGGGTGGCGCGCTGTATCGCAAATCGACCTTCCTGCTCGATTCGCTAGGCAAGCAAGTATTTGCGCCGCATATCCAGATAATTGAAGATCCGCATATCGTTGGTGCAGTTGGCTCTTCCCCTTTTGACGAAGAAGGTGTCAAAACCAGCAAGCGTGATGTGGTGAAGGATGGTGTGGCGCAGGGATACTTCCTGTCCACGTACTCGGCGCGCAAGCTCGGGATGAAAACTACCGGTAATGCCGGTGGCTCCCATAACCTCTCTCTGGTGTCGACGCTGACCCAGCCAAGCGACAACTTCAAGGCGATGCTGAAGAAGCTCGATACGGGCCTGCTGGTAACGGAACTGATGGGGCAAGGCGTCAATTATGTGACTGGTGACTATTCGCGCGGCGCATCAGGTTACTGGGTCGAGAAAGGTGTGATCCAATATCCAGTGGAAGAAATCACCATTGCAGGCAATATGAAAGACATGTTCCTGCAGATCGTGGCGATTGGTGCCGACCGTCTGGTGCGCGGCACCAAGGAGACCGGTTCACTCCTGATTGAAAGCATGACGGTCGCCGGCAATTGAGACACTGGCGAGGAACACGTTAATACCTCTTGCGATCGGCCGTCGTAGCAGGATGCGATGCGTTAGGCTACCGAGGTGCTTCCGCTATTGTCCAAAAAATCGCGCAACGCATTCATGCATAGCACTGAAGTTCTGCAACGTTTCCGTGTACCCAAAAAAATGCCGTTCAGTTTTTGACTGAACGGCATTGATTCACAAGCGAATGATGCATCGCGCGGGTCGCAGAGGACTGCGACCGCACTTTGTCAGGCTGCCTTCGGCGTAACTGGCATGTGCACTTCTACTTGATCCAGCACTTCTTCTGGCTCATCAGCTTCTTCCACTGTCTCGTTGTTCAAGTGCTGTTGCATGCGAGCGGTATCGAGATCACCGGTCCACTTGGCGACAACCACGGTTGCAACGCCATTGCCAACCAGGTTGGTCAGCGCGCGTGCTTCAGACATGAAGCGGTCGATGCCCAAAATCAGCGCCAAGCCGGCAACCGGCACGCCGCCGACAGCAGACAAGGTGGCAGCGAGAACAATGAATCCACTACCAGTGATGCCCGCGGCGCCTTTAGATGTGAGCAACAACACAGCCAGTAATGTGAGCTGCTGCATGATCGACATCGGGGTATCTGTGGCTTGTGCAATGAATACGGCAGCCATGGTCAGATAGATCGATGTGCCATCAAGATTGAACGAGTAGCCAGTCGGGATCACCAAGCCGACGACCGACTTCTTCACGCCCAGGTTTTCCAGCTTGGCCATCATGCGTGGCAGTACCGACTCGGACGAGGAAGTGCCCAGTACGATAAACAGCTCTTCCTTGATGTATTTGATGAACTTCCAGATCGAAAAGCCGTGAATCAGCGCAATCAGTCCCAGTACAACAAAGACGAACACCAGGCAGGTCAGGTAAAAAGTACCCATCAGCTTGCCGAGTGAGAGCAGGCTGCTGACGCCGTATTTGCCGATGGTGAAAGCCATCGCGCCAAATGCGCCGATCGGTGCGAACTTCATGATGATGCCGACGATGCTGAACAGGACGTGCGAGGATTTCTCGATGACGTCAAATACCAGCGTGCCGCGACCGCCGAACTTGTGCAGTGCGAAGCCGAACAACACGGAGAACAGCAGCACCTGCAGGATGTCGCCCTTGGCAAAAGCGTCGATCGCGCTAGACGGGATGATGTTCATCAGGAAGTCTGTCGTGCTCTGCATCTTGCCGGGCGCTGTATAGGCAGCGATGCTCTTTGTATCGAGCGAAGCCGGATCGATATGCATGCCAGCGCCTGGCTGAACCAGGTTGACGATGATCAGGCCGACCACCAGTGCGATGGTGCTGACCGCTTCAAAATACAGCAGGGCTAGGCCGCCGGTCTTGCCGACCTTCTTCATGTCTTCCATGCCCGCGATGCCAACCACGACGGTACAGAAGATGATCGGGGCGATGATCATCTTGATTAGCTTGATGAAAGCGTCGCCAAGAGGTTTCATTTCCGCGCCGAGCGCCGGATAAAAATGTCCAAGCAATACGCCGATGATAATCGCCGTCAGCACTTGGGCATATAGCGACTTGTAGATCGGTTTCTTTCCCATGTTACTTCTCCATATGTTTGAGTGAGGCGCTGCACAGTGCCAGAGCATGAGTGCCGAGAGAATTGCGGTCGGCTCGTCTGTGACTGAAGCAAAGAACCAAGAATCAGGATAGCGTCCGCATTTTCGCTGTCGGGCCGTCGACAAACAATTGTGGACATCCACACGATTTCGCTAAGGAAAATGTTGCTAGCCTTGATTCTGCGTATTGATTTTTTTCGCTTACGTATTAGTACGTAAGCGCTTGCACGAACACCTAGTGTTTATATTGCTACCTCGGTTTCTGGACGCCTAGAATCGGGAATGCTCTTTTGTCGGCGCTTTCGCCGCAATACAAGACATGACATGGTTCAAACAATTCATGATTAATCCCGAGGAGACAAAATGGAACGACGTTCCTTTTTAAAGAAGGCAGCAGTAGGCGCATCGGTAGGTGCAATGGCGGCACCGGCACTGGCGCAATCGCTGCCGGCATTGAACTGGCGCATGGCGTCGAGCTTTCCGAAGACGCTCGATACGGTGTTTGGCGCATCGGAGACGTTTTGCAAGCGCGTGGCGCAACTGACGGGCGGCAAATTCAATATTCGCTTGTTTGCCGGCGGCGAAATCGTGCCGGCGCTGCAAGTCATGGATGCGGTGCAAAACGGCACCGTGGAAATGGGCCATACCGCGTCGTACTATTACTTTGGCAAAGACCCGTCGTTTGCGTTCGATTGCGCGGTGCCGTTCGGCATGAACTCGCGCCAGCAAACCGCGTGGATGGACCAGGGCGGCGGCCTGCAACTGATGCGGGACTTCTTCAAGGATTACGGCATCGTCAATTTCCAGGGCGGCAATAGCGGCGCGCAAATGGGTGGCTGGTTCCGCAAAGAGATCAAGGGCGTGGCCGATTTGCAAGGCTTGAAAATGCGCATCGGTGGCTATGGCGGGCGCGTGATGCAGCGCCTGGGCCTGGTGCCGCAGCAAATTGCTGCCGGCGACATTTATCCGTCGCTGGAAAAGGGCACCATCGATGCGGCCGAATGGATCGGTCCGTACGATGATGAAAAGCTGGGCCTGTACAAAGTTGCGCCGCATTACTATGCGCCGGGCTGGTGGGAGCCGAGCACGCAATTCTCGTTCTATGTGGGTGTCAAGGAATGGGAAAAGCTGCCCAAGGAATACCAGCATGTGATCGAAGTGGCCAGCTATGAAGCGCACGTATCGATGCAAGCTGAATACGATGCCAAGAATCCGGCGGCGCTGGCGCGCCTGTTGCGCAATGGCGTGAAGCTGCATCATTTTTCCAAGGACATCATGGAAGCGTGCTACAAGGCTGCTACCGAAGTCAATGAAGAAGAAGCGGCCAAGAATGCCAAGTTCAAGAAGATTTACGAACCGTGGAAGCGTTTCCGCCAGGACCAGAACCAGTGGTTCTCGGTGGCGGAAGCGACCATGCAAAACTTCATGATCGCACGCAAGTAATCCAGCACCTCGCGCACGACCCCTTCGTTGCAGGGGCGTGCGTGGGAGTGGGCCCGCCTCGCGAAAGCAGGGCGGGCTTTTTTATGCGCGCCTCGTATACGCAGGCATCGGTCGGCTGTGCACTTCTTAACCGCGCCGAAACAAAACTTTGTTTTTTATGGCATCCTCTTTCGTGCTTTTGTTGTAGGTCAACTGACCGAAACAGCGCGATGATTAAATTTTAAGCAGGTGTGCATAGGGCACGCGATGGCATATGCAGTAAATGCGTGTTCGCGTGTCGAGATGAATTTATCTTGGTTAGGAGAAAATATGGAACGGCGTTCCTTTCTGAAAAAAGCAGCAACTGGTGCAGCAGTAGGTGCAGTTGCGGCCCCCGCGCTGGCACAGTCACAACCCACAATCAACTGGCGCCTTGCATCGAGCTTCCCGAAGTCGTTGGACACTCTTTTCGGTACTGCTGAAGTATTCAGCAGGCGTGTAGCGCAGCTGACCGGCGGAAAACTGAACATCCGTGTGTTTGCTGGCGGCGAAATTGTTCCGCCGCTGCAGGTCGTCGACGCGGTTCAAAATGGTACTGTGGAAATGGGACATACCGCGCCTTACTATTACTTCGGCAAAGATGCGACGTTCGCGTTCGATTGCGCAGTGCCGTTTGGGATGAGTTCGCGCCAGCAGACCGCATGGTTTGATCAAGGCGGGGGGCGCGACTTGTTGCGCGAGTTTTACAAGGACTACGGTATCGTCAATTTCCTTGGCGGGAATACCGGGGCGCAAATGGGCGGTTGGTTTCGCAAGGAGATCAAAACGCTGAACGACATCAAAGGACTCAAGATGCGGATCAGTGCGTTTGCCGGCAAAGTGATGCAGCCACTCGGCTTGGTTCCGCAGCAACTGGCGGGTGCTGACATTTATCCTGCGCTTGAAAAAGGTGCGCTCGACGCGGTCGAATGGACCACGCCGTATGACGATGAAAAGCTCGGCTTCTACAAGGTCGCGCCGTTTTACTATGCGCCAGGCTGGTGGGAAGCGGGCGCACAGTTGGCGTTCTATATCGGTGCCAAGGAATGGGAAAAACTGCCCAAGGAATATCAGGCAGCAGTCGAGGCGGCATCGTACGAGGCTCATGTGACGATGCAGGCGGAATATGATGCAAAAAATCCGGCCGCACTGGCGCGTCTGATCAAGAACGGCGCGAAACTGCGTTTCTTCTCCAAGGAAATCATGGAAGCCTGCTACAAGGCTGCCGTGACGACAATGGAGGAAGAGGCGTCGAAAAACGCCAAGTTCAAGAAGATCTACGAGCCGTATAAGCGGTTTCAGCGTGATCAGAATCAATGGTTCTCGGTCGCGGAAGCACCGATGCAGAACTTCATGTCCAGCCATAAGTAGGTGGATCGGCCGGCAGTACGAAAGTGCCGCAGGCCGGCTCCTTGCACATGCCTTGATGGTGCCGGGTATCGTCAGGCGGCAGACATGCTGCGCTTGTTGAATTATTTTCAGCAAAGTCCCAAGCGAGGCTTTTACCTTCGCCCGGAAATGCGGGTGGGCGCGTAACGCCACCGCATTCCTTACGCAATCCTTTCTCCGAGCATCAATATTTTTCACCTATCGAATTTTTCAACGGCCCTACAATCGCCGACAACATATAGCAGATCTATATGTGCCGTGTACCGGTCCGTATGGTATTCATGATTAATCCCGAGGAGACAAAATGGAACGACGTTCCTTTTTAAAGAAGGCAGCAGTAGGCGCATCGGTAGGTGCAATGGCGGCACCGGCACTGGCGCAATCGCTGCCGGCATTGAACTGGCGCATGGCGTCGAGCTTTCCGAAGACGCTCGATACGGTGTTTGGCGCATCGGAGACGTTTTGCAAGCGCGTGGCGCAACTGACGGGCGGCAAATTCAATATTCGCTTGTTTGCCGGCGGCGAAATCGTGCCGGCGCTGCAAGTCATGGATGCGGTGCAAAACGGCACCGTGGAAATGGGCCATACCGCGTCGTACTATTACTTTGGCAAAGACCCGTCGTTTGCGTTCGATTGCGCGGTGCCGTTCGGCATGAACTCGCGCCAGCAAACCGCGTGGATGGACCAGGGCGGCGGCCTGCAACTGATGCGGGACTTCTTCAAGGATTACGGCATCGTCAATTTCCAGGGCGGCAATAGCGGCGCGCAAATGGGTGGCTGGTTCCGCAAAGAGATCAAGGGCGTGGCCGATTTGCAAGGCTTGAAAATGCGCATCGGTGGCTATGGCGGGCGCGTGATGCAGCGCCTGGGCCTGGTGCCGCAGCAAATTGCTGCCGGCGACATTTATCCGTCGCTGGAAAAGGGCACCATCGATGCGGCCGAATGGATCGGTCCGTACGATGATGAAAAGCTGGGCCTGTACAAAGTTGCGCCGCATTACTATGCGCCGGGCTGGTGGGAGCCGAGCACGCAATTCTCGTTCTATGTGGGTGTCAAGGAATGGGAAAAGCTGCCCAAGGAATACCAGCATGTGATCGAAGTGGCCAGCTATGAAGCGCACGTATCGATGCAAGCTGAATACGATGCCAAGAATCCGGCGGCGCTGGCGCGCCTGTTGCGCAATGGCGTGAAGCTGCATCATTTTTCCAAGGACATCATGGAAGCGTGCTACAAGGCTGCTACCGAAGTCAATGAAGAAGAAGCGGCCAAGAATGCCAAGTTCAAGAAGATTTACGAACCGTGGAAGCGTTTCCGCCAGGACCAGAACCAGTGGTTCTCGGTGGCGGAAGCGACCATGCAAAACTTCATGATCGCACGCAAGTAATCCAGCACGACGCGCACGACTGCCCTCGTTGCAGGGCCGTGCGTGGAAGTGGGCCCGCCTTGCGAAAGCATGGCGGGCTTTTTTATGCGCGCCTCGTAGACGTTGGGATTGGCAACCATACTTGATAGTTGTCATCCTTCAGGCAATTCCGTCCATTCCTGTCCGGGCCATCCGCAGCGAATAAAGATTATTTATGTTTGTAAGCTTCTTCCTACGATATGATGTTGCGTCGCAAAATGATTATGTATTGCAAGCGTATTATCGCGACCATACAATCTTCGACAACATATGGCAAAGAGCATATGTCTTGCACGGTACGATCTTGAACAGATTTTTCGGTGTTAACCCCAAGGAGACAAAATGGAACGTCGTTCCTTTATCAAGAAGGCATCTGTCGGCGCAGCTGCCGGCGCAATTGCAGCTCCGGCGCTGGCGCAATCCCAGCCCACGATCAACTGGCGTCTTGCATCGAGCTTTCCGAAATCGCTCGATACGATTTTCGGCGCGGCAGACACGTTCACACAACGCGTCTCGCAACTGACCAACGGCAAATTCAATATTCGTGTCTTCGCTGGCGGCGAGATCGTTCCGGCACTTCAGGTAATGGATGCGGTGCAGGCAGGCACCGTTGAAATGGGACATACCGCTTCCTATTATTATTTCGGCAAGGATCCGACGTTCGCATTCGACTGCGCAGTGCCGTTCGGCCTGAATTCGCGCCAGCAGACCGCATGGTTCGACCAAGGCGGTGGGAAGGCCTTGCTGCGCGAATTCTTCAAGGATTACGGCATTGTTAATTTCATGGGCGGTAATACGGGCTGCCAAATGGGCGGCTGGTTCCGCAAGGAAGTTAAAACCGTACAGGACCTCAACGGCCTGAAGATGCGTATTGGCGGCTTTGCCGGCAAGGTCATGCAACGTCTCGGCCTGGTACCGCAACAGATTGCCGGCGGCGACATTTATCCTTCGCTGGAAAAAGGCACCATCGATGCAGCAGAGTGGGTCGGTCCGTATGACGACGAAAAACTCGGCTTCTTCAAGGTCGCACCGCACTACTATGCGCCGGGCTGGTGGGAAGCCGGTCCGCAGCTGTCCTTCTACATGGGCATCAAGGAATGGGAAAAGCTGCCGAAGGACTACCAGGCAGCAGTCGAAGCAGCGTCTTATGAAGCGCACGTCGTGATGCAGGCTGAGTACGATGCACGCAATCCGGCTGCGCTGGCCCGCTTGCTGAAGAATGGCGTCAAGCTGCACAATTTCTCGAAGGAGATCATGGATGCCTGCAACAAGGCAGCAAATGAGGTGATGGATGAGGAAGCGGCCAAAAATGCCAAGTTCAAGAAGATCTACGAACCGTGGAAGCGTTTCCGTCAGGACCAGAATCAGTGGGCGTCCGTGGCAGAAGCGCCGCTGCAGAACTACATGATCACGCGTCGATAAAACTTTCGATCGCAATTGACCCGCAGCGCGCGAGCCCTGCGGGTTTTTTATTTGAGCCGTTTTTTTTCAGCCGTACTATCAGAAGAAAAAAAGCACTGCTGCGACCAGTGTCGGCGGCAAGGCGCCGAGCAGAAGCCCACCGGCACCGATTGATTCATCTTCAAAGCCGTGTCGCAGAAGGGCGACGCCGGCTGGATTCGGCGCATTCGCTATGACCGTCAAGCCACCGCCGGCGACAGCGCCAGCAACCAGCATGTACTTGCCTTGATCCGATATGCCTTCGATCAGCGAACCAAGATACGTAAGGGCGGCGTTATCGGTAATTGCAGTCAGTGCCACGGCGCTAAAGAAGAGCGCAGTCGGTTCAAGTTTCGAGACGATTGGTTGCAGCCACCATTGTTGCATGCCGCCCAGGATGACCAGTCCGGCCAAAAAGAAGCCGACCAGCAGGCCTTCCTTGAGGATGGGCGGATTTTGATAGCGATCGTACGCCTGCATGAATCCAAGGAAAAACAGAAAGAGGCCAAGGAAGATAACCGGATGGTGCGCAGAGATGACAACGCCCGCGAGGAAAGCGAGGTGTATCGCACTGACCAGCAAAGGCACAGCAGGCTTGCCATCGTCCGTAGCGGTCAATACCTCATCCGCAATATGTGATCGCAATAGATACGTAATTGCAGTGGCGTTGATCAGCACCGCGATGGTGGCCCTCCAGCCAAAGGTCTTCGCCATGAACAGAGTGTCCCACTGCCATGCTGATACAACCATCAACACCGGCGGGGCGGCATAGGAGGTCAATGTCCCGCCAATCGAAATATTGACAAACAGTACGCCGAGCGCCCCATATTTCAGCCACTCAGGCATGCCCTGCCGAAAGATTTGCGGGGCCAGCATGAGAGCTGCGAGCGTCATTGCTGCCGGTTCGGTGATGAGCGAGCCAAGCAGGGGGACTGCTGCAAGCCCGAGCCAGACTTGCGCCAGCATGGTTCGTGCCGGAACAAGACGTGCTGTGGCCGAGATCAGGCGTCTGACCATTTCAAGAACCGGGCGCGATGCCGCGATCACCATGATTACGAATACAAACAAGGGTTCAGTGTACTGGCGTGATTCTGCATACGCGACTGCCTCCTTGCCACCGGACAGCACCGCCATTGCCACGATTAACACGGCGGCCCAAAAGCCAAACACTACTTCCACTTCGCCAAGAAGGTGAAACAGTCCGGCGTGTCGTGGAAAACGATCTGCCATGCGCTCGAACCACTTTGTTGCAAAGGTGTGTACAAGCGCTGCGGCAAAGAGGGCGGCTGCAATGTGCTCAATCGTCGGCATCGGAATGTCGTCTTGATAATGGAATGATTCGCCATTATCACCGACTTGCAAGTGCTCGCGAAACTACTGACAGCGACCGGTGCGACTTTATCGTGCAGCGATAAAAATTCCAGGCAATAAAAAACCCCGCAGGGCGAACCATGCGGGGTGAAGGGAAATCGGAGATCCGATTATTTCTTGTCTGCGTCCGAAGAGAAGTTCAACTGCGGCGCACCGCCATCCTTGTTGTCACCTTCATTCGAGAAATTCAACTGCGGCGTTTCGCCACCTTGATCCGGTGCAGGCGCGTCAATCTTCAGTTCAATCTGTTCCTTCATGTCGGTTTTCTCAGCGATTGATACGACATCCGGGAAGATGATGATCAACGAGACCATAATCACCTGGATCAGGACGAACGGTACCGCGCCCCAATAAATGTCCTTTGTCGTCACTTCCTTTGGTGCCACGGAACGCAGGTAGAACAACGCGAAACCGAACGGCGGGTGCATGAACGAGGTTTGCATGTTCACGCCCAACAGCACGCCGAACCAGATCAGGTCGATGCCGAGCTTGTCTGCAACCGGACCGACCAACGGCACCAGAATGAACGCGAGCTCAAAGAAGTCGAGGAAGAACGCCAGGCCGAAGAACAGCAGGTTGACTACGATCAGGAAGCCCGTCGTGCCACCCGGCAAAGACGTCAGCAGATGTTCGACCCACAAATCGCCGTTCACTGCGCGGAACACCAGACCGAACACGCTGGAACCGATCAGGATGAACACCACAAAGCAGGACAAGCGGGTGGTGGAATCCATTGCCTGCTTCATCAGCGACCAAGACAGACGACGATTCATCATTGCCAGCACGAGTGCGCCGAACGCGCCCATACCGCCACCTTCAGTCGGCGTTGCGATGCCGACGAAGATCGTACCCAGCACCAGGAAGATCAGTGCCAACGGCGGAATCAGGACGAACACAACCTTTTCCGCCATGCGCGACAGCAGGCCAAGCTTGAGCCTGCGATTAAGGAGAGCCAGCACAAACGCACCAATGATGCCGACTGCGCCGGAGTAGATTCCGACTTCGTCACTGGCAGCTTTGGGATGCGTCGAACCGAAATAAGCGGCGAACGCGAACGATGCTGCTACTGCCACGCCTATCAATGCAATGAGGGAAACGATACCGCTCTTGCCGTTCGGTTCGCGCAGGTTACGCGCTTCCGCCGGCAGGGCAGGCACAGCATGCGGCTTGAAAATCGAAACAGCCAAGACATAGCCGGCGTACATCGCGGTCAGCAGCAAGCCCGGTACGAACGCTGCCTTGTACATGTCGCCGACGGAACGGCCCAACTGATCGGCCATCACAATCAACACCAGCGACGGCGGAATGATCTGTGCCAGCGTACCGGATGCGGCGATAACGCCCGATGCCAGTTTCTTGTCATAGCCGTAACGCAGCATGACCGGCAACGAGATGAGACCCATCGAAATCACGGAAGCCGCCACCACGCCGGTCGTCGCCGCCAGCAGCGCGCCGACGAAAATCACCGCATAGGCCACACCGCCGCGTACCGGCCCGAACAACTGGCCAATCGTGTCCAGCAAGTCCTCTGCCATGCCCGAACGTTCAAGAATGAGACCCATGAACGTAAAGAACGGAATCGCCAGCAACGTATCGTTCGCCATGATGCCGAAAATACGGTTCGGCAAGGCCTGCATCAATTCTGGTTTCAGTAGTCCGAGTTCAATGCCCATCAGACCGAAGAACAGGCCGTTTGCAGCCAGCGCAAATGCAACCGGAAAGCCGGATAGTAGAAACATCACCAAGGTGCCGAACATAATCGGCGCCATATTCGCAATCAGAAACTGCTCCATTTTTCTCTCTCCGACGATCAGTTAAGGTTGTTTGCGGCTTTGATCGCCTCAATTTCTTCTTCCGGCGTGGTGGCATGCTTGTCAAATGCGCTCGCCTCCACTTTGCCTTGCAGGAAGCCGATGCGCTTGATCAGTTCAGAAATGCCTTGCAGCGTAAGCAGGAAAAACCCCACTGGGATCAGCAGCTTGGCAGGCCATACGATCAGGCCGCCCGCGTTGCTGGAAACTTCCTGGTTCTGGATTGACAGCCATGCATACGGCACGGCGTAGTACAGAATGATGAGTGACATCGGGAGCAGGAATACCAGGAAGCCGGCGATATCGATCTTTACTTGCGTGCGCTTGGAAAAATGGCCGACGACGACGTCAATGCGCACATGTTCGTTGCGGCGCAGGGTATACGAGGTGCCAAGCAGGAAGATAGCGGAAAAAAGATACCACTGGATTTCGAGCCAGGCATTCGAGCTGGTATGCAGCGAGTAGCGGATCAAGGCATTGCCGGTACAGATGAGAACGGATAAAAGAAGAGCCCAGCTGACGGCTGACCCTACCTTTTCATTGAGCGCGTCAATGAATCTCGACAACGAGAGAAAAAAAGACATGGTTGTGTCTCCATTATTAAAAAATCATTGGAACGGTTCGCTTGTTTTTTCTGTGCGACCGGTATCCCGCAAGGGGGCTGATTCAGGGTTCGGGGCAGTATATGTCATTTCATTCTGCAAGCGAACACCTCTCTACAGACGGCACGATTCTTTTCATGCTGCGACGCAAAAGTGCCGGATTTTTTTCATCTTTTTTGGATCTTTTCCGCACTACCTCGTAAGTAGAACTACCTAGTTGCGTGCGGCGAGGGGAAAAGCGGTTCGCTCGTGATGCGCGATGAATGCATTGACGCGGTTCTTAAAATAAAGACGCCGGAATTTGATGTCGTCAGCATACGACGTTTATGGAATTCGTGCTGACGAAAACCTCCCCGAACGATACGCCGCCAACGATGCTCTCGCCGACGGCGGTTCTGCAGGAGTCAGCTTAATTGCTTGCGAATGTGCGCGATAGCTATGCGCACCTGTTGTGGCGCGGTGCCGCCAATGTGATTGCGTGCAGCGACCGATCCTTCGAGCGTCAGGACTTCGAATACATCCGTGTCGATCAACGGTGAGAAAGCGCGCAGTTCATCCAGCGACAAATCGGTCAGGTCGCAGCCGCGCTTTTCACATGCGCGTACTGCATGGGCAACGGCCTCATGTGCATCGCGGAAAGGCAAGCCCTTCTTGACGAGGTAATCGGCCAGATCGGTTGCGGTTGCATAGCCCTGCAGTGCGGCTGCGCGCATCGCTTCGGGCTTGACGGTGATGCCGCGCGCCATGTCCGCAAAAATTCGTAGTGTGTCGGTAACCGTATCGACGGTATCGAACAGCGGCTCCTTGTCTTCCTGATTGTCTTTGTTATACGCAAGCGGCTGGCCCTTCATCAGCGTCAGCAAGGCGATCAGGTGACCATTCACACGGCCTGTCTTGCCGCGAGCCAGTTCGGGCACATCCGGGTTTTTCTTTTGCGGCATGATCGACGAGCCGGTGCAGAAGCGGTCGGCAATATCGATGAAGCCGACGCGCGGACTCATCCAGATCACCAGTTCTTCTGACATACGGGAAATATGCGTCATGACAAGCGCGGCAGCGGCACAGAATTCGATTGCGAAGTCGCGGTCCGAAACCGCGTCAAGCGAGTTGCGGCAAACGTCGTCGAAGCCAAGGGTCTTCGCCACGCGTTCGCGGTCGATCGGGAAGGTGGTGCCAGCAAGTGCCGCCGCACCGAGCGGCAGGCGGTTGACGCGTTTGCGGCAGTCGGCCATGCGCTCGGCGTCCCGACCGAACATTTCCACGTAAGCCAGCATGTGGTGACCGAAGGTGATCGGCTGCGCCACCTGCATGTGGGTGAACCCCGGCAGAATGGTATCCGCATGCTGTTCCGCCAGATCGACCAGCGCCAGGCGCAAGTCGCGCAGCAGGACGCTGATGCCGTCGATGGCCGTGCGCATGTACAGGCGGATATCCGTGGCCACCTGATCATTGCGTGAGCGGCCGGTGTGCAGGCGCTTACCGGCGTCGCCGACCAGTTCGGTCAAGCGCTTTTCAATATTCAAATGAACATCTTCCAGATCAAGCAGCCATTCAAACGTGCCGGCGTTGATTTCGGACTGGATCTGCGCCATGCCACGCTGGATGTCGGCATGGTCCTGAGCCGTAATGATGTTTTGGTGCGCCAGCATTTCTGCATGCGCGAGCGAGCCCTGGATGTCGGCATCGGCCATGCGCTTGTCGAAGAAGACCGATGCGGTGTAACGTTTGACCAAATCGGAGACCGGTTCGGAAAAGCGCGCCGACCAGGCCTCGCTTTTTTTGGAAAGTTGTGCTGTCATAGTTGGACCTCGGTGAATACGTGATTATAGAGCAAGCGTCGCCCTCCATGCCGCAATCTAAACCTTCCACTTCTGCCGCCAGACCGGTCGAGACTGTCATGCCGGACTGCTGCAATATCGGCGTGGTGTTTCGTGCCTTGGTTGGCGTGAATATGGCTGCGCTGACGGTTAGCCTGATCCATTCGGGTAATTGGCATCTTGGCGTCATGGAATTCGTCGAGGCATCGATGGTGATCGAACTGGCATGTCTCTGGTCGCTTTTTGCGCTATGCGGCCTGCGCCAGCTATTCAAACGCTTTCCTGCGGCAGAAGCAATGCCGCTGTGGATGCAGCGCGCGGTATGCGCAGCAATTCCCGCGCTGGTGACCGGCATCATTGTTCATTTGTTCATCTCGGTCGAATGGTTGATCGGTAGTTTTGCACAGATGACCGAATGGAAAGCAGCGTTGACGGCCGCATTGCTGGGCGCCTTGTTTCAGCATTATTTCGAGTTGCGCAAGCGTGCTTTTTCCCCGGCGCTGGTCGAGGCGAGGCTGCAGGCGCTGCAGGCACGAATTCGTCCGCATTTCCTATTCAACAGTCTGAATGCCGTGTTGTCGCTCATCCGGACTGAGCCCCGTCGCGCCGAAACCACACTCGAAGATCTGGCTGACCTGTTCCGGGTGCTAATGAGTGATCCGCGCAATATGACCACGCTCGATAATGAAATTCGTCTGTGCGAACAATATCTTTCTATTGAAAAAATACGGCTGGGTGAGCGTCTCCAAATCAAGTGGGACACGGAGAATATTGGCGAAGATGTGCTGCGTCGAGCACAGATTCCAGTGCTGCTTCTGCAACCGCTACTGGAAAACGCCGTGCATTACGGGGTGGAGCCTGCGCTCGAGCCAGTGCAGGTACAGATACACGTAGGGCGTTCTCTGGACCGCATTGAAATTTTCATCGTCAATCCCTATCACGCGGATGCTTTCTCCGCGACTGGCAATCATATGGCTCTCGACAATATCCGCGAGCGTCTCGCCCTGCTCTACGACGTCGAGGCGCAGTTGACGACGACGATCGAACGCGGATTCTTTGAAGTGCGTTTGCGCTTTCCCTACGTGAAGGGCGTGGCATGACTCCCAAGCTGTTCATCGTCGATGACGAAGCGCCGGCTCGCGCCAGGTTGAAGACGCTGCTGTCCGACATTGCCGCCGAATGTCCGCACGATCTGATAGGCGAGGCCGATGGCGCGCAGAGTGCACTGGACGGCATCGCGGCACTACGCCCGGACATTGTGCTGCTTGATGTGCAAATGCCGGGCATGACAGGCATTGAATTGGCGAGCCATCTGATGAAAAATCAGAGCCCATGCGCTTTAATCTTTGTTACCGCTTATGACGAATATGCGCTGAAGGCATTCGAGGTGCACGCATTGGATTATCTGCTGAAACCTGTGCGGGCAAGCAGGCTGGCTGAAGCGATACGTCGCGTCAGCACATTGCGCACGAGTGCCGAGTCGCAGGAAACATCAGTCTTTGACGTGGCAAAGTCAATGCAGGTCAAACGCCAGAATTTCTCGGTGCAGGAGCGCGGTCGCGTACTCCTTGTTCCGGTTCGGGACGTCATCTATTTGAAGGCGGAACTGAAGTATGTCACCCTGCGTACCAGAACGCAGGAGTATTTGATTGAAGAATCGCTAACCTCAATTGAAGAAGAGCTGACTGCGAGTTTTGTCCGGGTACATCGCAATGCGCTCGTGGCGCGGAATGCCATTGTCGGGGTTGAACGCGCTGCACACACGGTCGATGGTGATGAAAACGACAAGGCGCAGGATTCATGGCAAGTGATCCTGCGCGATATCGATGAACGTTTACCCATTTCACGTCGCCAGTGGTCGGTGATCAAGGCACTTGTTCGTTAGGCGCCTATCTTGGTAAGGCGCATTCTTCTCTTACGGCACGAAATCGACTGCTGTTCCCTGCCCAAGTGGGCTCAAAGAAGGTGTTCTTAACTGATCCCTCTTAGCCGGTATTGCGCAAACCGGCCGCGATGCCGTTGATCGACAGATGAATTCCGCGTCGTACCCGCTCGTCAGTGCTACGCCCATCAGCAGCAGCCGCGCGATGGCGCTTGATCAATTCAACCTGCAAGTGATTGAGCGGATCGAGGTAGGCAAACCGATTCTTGATCGAGCGCGCAAGCAAGGGATTGCCGGCCAGACGCTCCTTCGCGCCTGTAATGATGCCCAGGCAAACACTGGTGCGTTCATGCTCCTCGGTAATGCGCTTGAAAATTACATTGCGCAGTTTCTTATCATTCGCGAGCTCTGCATAGCGTGATGCCACTGCGAGATCAGTTTTCGATAGCACCATGTCCATGTTCGACAGCAGTGTGGCAAAGAAGGGCCAATCCTTGAACATCGCGCGCAAGGTGGCAATTCGCTTCTTGGACTCCTTCGTGTCGTCGCCTTCATGCATCCAGGACGAAACCGCGCTGCCAAACCCGTACCAGCCAGGTAGCAGCAAACGGCACTGGCCCCAGGAAAATCCCCAGGGGATTGCGCGCAGATCCTCAATGCGACGGCTTGACTTGCGCGATGCAGGGCGGGAACCGATGTTGAGTTCGGCAATTTCCGCAATCGGCGTGGCTGAAAAAAAATAGTCGGTGAAGCCCGGCGTTTCGTACACGAGGTTTCGATACGCCTGATATGCACGATTCGATAGTTCGTCCATGACTTCTTCGAAATCGGCAAGCTGTTTTGCACGCTTGCCGCCCACGGCGTGCGGGGTCAGGCTGGCTTCCAGCGTGGCTGCTACCAGCAGTTCGAGGTTGCGCCGGCCGATCTCTGGATTTGAAAATTTGGAAGCGATGATTTCGCCTTGTTCAGTCAGTCGGATCTGGCCGTTAACGGTACGGGCCGGCTGCGCCAGAATCGCCTCGTAGCTTGGGCCGCCACCACGGCCAACTGTGCCACCGCGTCCGTGAAAGAGGCGCAGTTTGACCCCAGCGCGGTCGAACAATTCAACCAGTTGCGTCTCTGTCTTGTAAAGTTCCCAGTTCGAGGTGAGAAAGCCGCCATCCTTGTTGGAATCGGAATAGCCGAGCATGACTTCCTGCAAGTCACCTTGCTTCAAAATCAGGTGGCGAACTTGCGGCAGCGACATGAAGCTTTCCATGATGCGTGCGGCGCAACGCAGATCGGGAATAGTCTCGAACAAGGGAATGACCATCAGCTCCATCTGCGCCTCCAACCCTTGGGTTGTCGCGTCGGACCATTCGGCACGCAGCAGTCCGGTTTCTTTCTGCAGCAGCAATACTTCAAGCAAGTCCGACACGGTTTCGGTATGCGAAATGATGTAGTTGCGGATGGCGCGTTCGCCGTAGCGTTGTCGAATTTCGCGTGCGGCGCGCAAGATAGCGAGTTCGGATTCGGTCTCTGTGGAATAACCGACGTAGGGGGAATAAAGCAGGCGCGGCCGATTTAATTCCTCCAGCAAGAGCGCAACCTTTTCTTCTTCCGTGAGGTCCGCGTAGCTCTGCGCCGTCTTGGCGCGTGCGAACAGCTCCGTGAGCACGCGCTCATGCACATCCGAGCTCTGACGCATGTCAAGTGTGGCCAGATGAAAGCCGAAAATTTCCGAAGCGCGCTTGAGAGAGGAGAGCCGCGGCTGGATCAGCGCCGCGCCATGATGTCGCTTGAGCGAGTCAACCAGGATTTGCAGATCGCGGGTAAATTCTTCCGGCTCCGCGTACGGCGCGGCAGACCCGATTTCCTGGCGCAGCACATGTGCTGCGCCGAGTGTTCGTGCGGTCGCCGCCAATCGTGCATAAAGGCCAATCAGCGCGCGACGGTAAGGTTCGTCGGCACGATGCGCGGACTGATCCGGAGACGCGTCCGCCAATGCCTGTAGTTCAGGACTGACACCGACCAGCAATGTGGAGATCGACAGTTCCGCGCCGAGTGCATGCACTTCGTCGAGGTAGAAATCGAAGATTGCCGTCGATTGCCTCGTGAGCGCGTGCTGCATGGTGCCGGCATTAACGTTCGGGTTGCCGTCGCGGTCGCCACCGATCCAACTTCCCATCTGCACGAACGACGGCAATTCCTTGTCGGATGCAGCGTGCCGTTGCGGAAACTGCGCGGCAATTTCGTTTTCGATATCCTCGTACAAGCCCGGCAGCTCGCGCAGGAAAGTGATGCGGTAATAGGAGAGCGCATTCTCGATTTCGTCGGCGACGGTGAGCTTCGTATAGCGCAACATGCGCGTCTGCCACAGCGTGGCTACGCAGGCGTGCAGCAACTGCGTGTTGTGTGCGAGTTCTTTCGGTGTCAGGGGATGATCGCGCTCAGCCAGCAGGCGGGCAATATCGCGCTCCGCGTCGAGAATGCTCTTGCGTTGCACTTCGGTCGGATGCGCAGTGAGTACTGGCGAAATCAGCGCGTCCTTGAAGAAACTGCGCACGGCGGAACCGGCGACGCCGGCGTCGTCCAGCTTGGACAAAGCATAGGCAATGCTTCCTTGTTGCGGCGCCGAGCCGGCCAGCAAGTGCGCACGACGGCGCCGGTTGTGGTGTTGGTCCTCGGCGATATTGGCCAGATGCGAAAAGTACGAGAATGCGCGCACCACCGAAATCGTCTGATCGCGCGTGAGTTTCTTGAGCAGTTTGTTCAGCTCGGCACCGGATTGGGCGTCAGATTCGCGGCGAAAACGCACAGCCGTCTGGCGAATTGTCTCAACGACATGGAAAACCGTTTCGCCTTCCTGTTCGCGCAGGACGACACCGAGCAGGCGCCCAAGCAGGCGAATGTCTTCTTTTAATGGAGCGTCTTTGTCAGTGACCGATTTAACGGCGGCGGGCGGGGAGTTCGGTTGTTTTGCCATGATGAATGCTTGCTATCAGTCAGGAAAGTGGCTTACGTACACGGTTTGCATGCGCGCACATGATAAAATTTGCGCTCTGCGATCAGTGTCGATCAGCATCAATGAAAATCGAAAGAGCCCCGTCGTGAAAGTATCCCCACCAGCAAAACTAGTGATCGCGTCGCGTGAAAGCCGCCTCGCAATGTGGCAAGCAGAGCATGTCAGAGCACGGCTCTCGGCATTATATCCGCAGTGCAGTATCGAAATTCTTGGCATGACAACGCAGGGCGACCAGATCCTCGACCGTACGCTCTCCAAGGTCGGCGGCAAGGGATTGTTCGTCAAGGAGCTCGAAGTCGCGATGTCAGAGCGCCGTGCCGATTTCGCGGTCCATTCGCTGAAAGACGTGCCGATGGAACTGCCGGAAGGCTTCGCGCTAGCCGCTGTGCTGGAACGCGAAGATCCACGCGATGCGTTCGTCTCCAATGATTATGCTTCGCTCGATGCATTGCCCGCCGGTGCGGTCGTCGGTACCAGCAGCTTGCGTCGCCAGGCACTGATTTCCGCTCGCTATCCTCACCTGGTAATCCGCCCCTTGCGCGGCAATCTTGATACGCGTCTTGGCAAGCTTGATCGCGGCGAGTACGCAGCCATCATTCTGGCTGCTGCCGGTCTCAAGCGACTCGGACTGCCGCAACGTATCCGCGCGCTGATCGAACCGGAGCAAAGCCTGCCGGCGCCGGGACAGGGAGCAATGGCGATCGAGATCCTCGACGGACGTGACGACCTGATGGCCTTGCTGGCACCGCTCAACCACGAACCGACCGCGCAGGCGGTCAGTGCGGAGCGTACCGTTTCCCGCGTGTTTGGCGGAAGTTGCCAGATTCCGTTGGCAGCATTCGCGACAGTAGAGGACGGCAACATGCGTTTGCGCGCCATGGTCGCCACGCCGGACGGCAAGCGCATTGCCGTGGCGGAGACCTCCGGTGCCGCAAATGGACCTGAGGCGCTCGGCCAGCAAATCGCACAGACCCTAAAGGGCCAGGGTGCCGAAGACATCCTCACGGCTTGCCGAGCGATGGACGCAGGCTGAGATCGATTGCATTCAGCGGCCGATGGCCGCTGAATCTGCTTTCATGAGTGCGGACATCCGCCCGCCAGCAACTTTCCAGAAACGCTCCCGTCCCCGATCTGCACGATGACCAAGCATAGCTACCGTCCTGTCGTCATCACGCGTCCGCTCGCGCAGGCCGTGCCGCTTGCCCGGCAGGTAAGAGCGATCGGGCGTGAGGCCGTCGTGTTTCCCCTGCTCGAAATTCTTCCGCTGCCTGACCAGAGCAGGCTGCTTGCCGCCATGCAGGACCTTGGCAGTTACGCAATGGTTGCTTTCGTCAGTCCGAACGCGATCGACGCCGCTTTCAGGCACGTCAAGACTTGGCCGCCGCAGGTCGCGCTTGCCGTCGTCGGAGAGGGAAGTCGGGCTGCACTCGCGCAACATGGCCTTACCGCCGACAATGCCACCATCTTCAGCCCGGCAGACCGGGAGCGCACTGATTCGCAAACACTATTGGAAGTGCTCGATCTTGAGGCACTGCGCGGCAAACGGGTCCTCATCATTCGCGGTGAAACCGGACGTGAGTTGCTCGCCGACGCATTGCGCAACGAGCACGTGGCCGTCGAACAGGTCGCCGCCTACCGTCGCGCAGCCCCGTCGCTCGACGACGCTAAGCGCGATGAATTGCAGCGGCTGCTTGACGCGTCGGGAGACTGGATCATCACTAGTTCGGAGGCGTTACGCTTTCTTCTGCAAATGGTTAAGGACGTATCCGGCGATGCAGGCGTGGTGAAAATGCAACAGCAGCATCTCGTTGTCCCTCATGTGCGTATTGCAGAAACGGCACAGGCGCTTGGCTTTATCCATGTCACGCAGACCGCATCAGGCGACGAACCCTTGTTAGCCGCGTTACAATTTCACGCATGAACGAAATGCCATCCTCTTCCGACGCAAGTCAATCCGCGCAAGCCAATCCGGTATTACCCCAGATCGAGCTCATGTCAGCTTCTTTGCAAAAAGATAATTCGGTGCGCGTGCATCGACTGCTCTATGCCGGCGTCGGTGTATTGGCGCTTCTGCTGGCAGCGCAATGGTGGGCTTCGCAGCGCGAGATCAGTAGCTTGCGGGAGGAAATGGCCCAGCGCCTGAAAAACGGCGAATCGGTCACGACCGAAACCAAACTCATCGTTAAATCGGTGCAGGACGGCGTGAAGGAGTTGCAGGCAAAGACCAATGTCCTTGAAGGCAAGCAGGTGGAGGCACAAAGCCAGCAACTCGCACTCGAACATCTTTACCAGGAGCTGTCGCGCAATCGCGACGACTGGGCGCTCGCGGAAATCGAACAGGTACTATCCACCGCCAGCCAGCAGCTCCAGCTTGCCGGCAACGTACAGGGTGCAATCATCGCGCTGCAAAATGCCGATAATCGCCTGTCGCGCTCGGACAAACCGCAATTCATTATCATTCGTCGTGCGCTCGCCAAGGATCTGGAGCGGCTGCGTTCGCTGCCAGTCATCGATATGACCGGCATCGCTTTGCGGCTCGACAGCATCATCGGGCAGATTGACCACATGCCGCTTCTTGCAGACGAAAAACCGGCAATGGCGGCAACCCAACCGAAGACATCGCGCCGTGCACCAAAAGCGGTTGACGTCAAGACTCCGCCGGGTAAGGGAAGCGGTGGTTCTGACTGGGTGGCCGACCTCGAAGATGCGTGGAACAGCTGGACCAGCGAAATGTGGAATGAAATCCGACAGCTGATCCGCGTTCGCAATGTTGAAGTGTCGGATGCATTGCTTCTGTCGCCGACGCAGGCGTACTACGCACGCGAGAATCTCAAGCTGCGCCTGCTCAATGCGCGCCTGGCACTCCTTTCGCGCAACGAATCGGCGTTCCGCAGCGACTTGATCGCAGCTCAGGACTCCGTTACCAAATATTTTGATACCCGCGCCAAACAGACACAAACCACGCAAGCACTGTTGCGCCAGGTCCAGGCGAGCAATCTGTCAATCGAAATGCCGACGCTCGCAGAGAGCCTGAACGCGGTGCGCAACTACAAGGCAAAGCCATAAGATGCGGGTATTTCTTTCGCTTGTCATTCTCTTTGCTGCGGCGATCGGACTTGCAGTCGGGGCGCGCTTCAATTCGGGCAATGTCGTTTTCTTCTACCCGCCTTATCGCGTCGATCTTTCACTGAATTTTTTCATCGTGCTGGCTGCGCTGGTATTCGCGGTGTTGTTTGCTGTCCTCAATGCCATCCGCAGCACGCAGAAAATGCCGCAACGCGTTGCCGCTTACCGTCGCGAAAAACGTGATCGCGAAGGCAACCGTGCAATGCGCGATGCGCTCAAGGCCTTGTTCGAGGGACGTTTCGGCCATGCTGAAAAAGCGGCCATGCGCGCGTCGGAATCGCCGGACAATGCAGCACTATCCGCCTTGATCGCCGCCCGGGCTGCACATCGTATGGGACAGCCCGAACGCAGGAACGTGTGGCTGTCAAAGGCCCAAGACGAGCCATCACTGAAGACGGCGCGCCTGATGACGGCGATTGAGCTATCCATTGATGGGCATGAACCAAGCCTTGCACTGGATGCGGTCAAGGAGCTGAATGCCAGCGGAACACGTCATATTCATGCGCTGCGCCTCGCGCTCAAGGCCAATCAGCGCGCCAAGAACTGGCCGGAGGTTTTACGTCTGGTTCGTCTTCTGGACAAGCGCAATGCCATTCATCCTGCTTTGTCGCGCCGCTTGCGTGAAATGGCCTATGAAGATCTGCTGACAAGCCAGGCGCACGATACGGAATCAATTCGCCGCGTCCTGGCCAGCATTCCGGTCGACGACCGCTTGCAGCCCTTCGTTGCCGTTCGCGCGGCCCGCGCATTGAACGCCAAAGGTTTGCATGATGAGGCGCGCAGTGTGGTGGAAAAGGCGCTTGCTGCAAAATGGGACGAGCGCCTGGTGCGTACGTACGGTAATTCTGCCGGTGCAGAAGGTTCCTCCGCATTGCTGGCCCAGATCGAACGCTGCGAGGAATGGGCTCAGACGCGACCGACGGACGCGGAACTTGCACTGACGCTCGGAACGCTTTGTCTGCGCCAGAAATTATGGGGCAAGGCGCAGCGTCATCTCGAACACGCTCTGTCGGATGCGACCGAGGCCGAAACAGTACGAGAAGCCCATCTTAAACTGGCGCAACTGCACGAGGCGCTGAACCAACCGGAGCAGGCTGCAGAGCATTATCGCCAATGTGCGTTGGCGACGATTCTCTAGCAGGCGACTGATCACGCTGCGCACACGGTCGAATCCGGCCCGATGCGCTACAGAACTCCACGCTTTACCAGTTCTTCCTGACGTGCGCCTGACGTGTCTGCAAGACCGTTGCGAGCGTTGCCATTGCTGTGCTGCGACGCACAAAGCGCTTATGAAAACCGCTATAATCTTGAGATTCCGGAATTTTTATTTCTACTGAAAGAGCATCATGAGCTTGAGTAATGTTCCTGCCGGCCGTAACTTGCCGGAAGACTTCAACGTCATTATCGAAATCCCCATGAATGCCGACCCGATCAAATACGAGGTCGACAAGGAAACCGGCGCGATCTTCGTCGACCGGTTCATGGGCACCGCGATGCATTATCCTTGCAACTACGGTTATATCCCGCAAACCATTTCCGACGATGGCGACCCGGTCGATGTGCTGGTCGTGACGCCGTTTCCGCTGATTCCGGGCGTGGTAGTGCGCTGCCGCCCAATTGGCGTCCTGAAAATGAAGGATGAAGCCGGCGGTGATGCCAAGCTGCTCGCGGTACCTGTCGACAAGGTCCTGCCGATCTACAAGCACTGGCAGAAGCCAGAAGACATGAATGAATTGCGTCTGCACCAGATCCAGCACTTTTTCGAGCATTACAAGGATCTCGAACCAGGCAAGTGGGTCAAGGTCGAGGGCTGGTTCGGCCCGGACGAAGCGAAGCAGGAAATTCTCTCCGGCGTCGCCGCCTACAACAGGGAACACAGCAAGTAAGCTGCAGCTCGCTGATCTCTGAAAAAGCGCACTGACCAGTGCGCTTTTTTATTTTGTCGTTGCCTGCAAGCGATAGCAAGGCCGCTCATCAACCGGCGCTCAATATATATCGCTCGCTGCCGTTATAGATGCAAAGCGTAATTTGCCCGTGTGCCGTCGCATCGACAACTCAGGGTGAATGCGTCATCATAAGCGCACCCAGCAAGCGCACATTCAGGAGCCTTTCGACGTGGTCTTTGAAAACACAGGGCCGGCAAAATCCGATGCCGGAGCCCAAGTGGGCACCGAGATGCCATCCGACAGTGCGCGTGACCGCCTGCTGCTGAAAATCAGTGCCGAAGCCGATTTGCCGGCACTAGGCAGTTCCGTCTCCCGTGTAGTGCAAATGACATCGTCAGACGGCGAGGCGGTAAAGAATCTCGCCCATTTCATTCTTTCCGATGTCGCATTGACGCAGAAGATTCTGCGTATTTCCAATACTGTCTGTTACCGCACCGCGTCCGGCACGCCGGTGACAACCGTATCAAAGGCCATTTTTCTGCTCGGCTTCGATACCGTCAAGACGAGCGCGTTGGCGATGTTGTTGGTCGACGGCATGTCGAGCAAGAATGCAAAAAGCGTCCGAAACGAACTCAGCCATGCGCTCTGCGCAAGTATCGTTGGCCGTGAAATGGCTCGGCGCAGCCATTTCAAGGACGCGGAAGAAGCCGCGATTGCCGCATTGTTCAAAAATATCGGTCGCTTGCTGGTCGCAGCGCACGATCACGAGCTGTACGACGAGATCACCAAGCTCGTTGAAGCTGGTACGCACACACCTGCGCAGGCATCAATGAAAGTGTTGGGCTGCAGCTTTGATGCGCTGGCAGAAGCTGTGCTTCGTGAATGGAACATCCCCGAAACGATCGTGCAGGCGCTCAGCCCGCCGCCGCCTGGAGTATTGAAGGCCGCGAAAGGCCGGCAGGAGTGGCTGCAACAGGTTGCCGCATTCAGTTCGGCTGCGGCGCGATTGATTCCCACAATGAATGCATCGGGGCAGGAGGCGGCGAACAAGGCTGTGTTGACGCGTTTCGGTGCGGCACTCGGTCTGGATCATGCGAAACTTGGACAATTGTTTGCCAGCGTCGCGCAGGAAACGCGGGCCTTGGCGAGCAGTACCGAGCTGGCTCTGCATGTTGATGAGCACGAGCACGGACATGCTCCGTCTGCTGCTGCAACCGCTGCCGCATCACCTACTGACGCGTCTGGTGCAAAGGCGGCGCCGGCTGTTACCGAAGCAGAGGAGTCAGGACTGCCAAGCGACTTGCTGCTGACCCTTGTTGAAGACGCGCAGCCCTTGCAGGTAACGGAGCGCCACGCGAGCGGCAAGCCAATGAATGCGCGCGATTTGTTGCTGGCCGGTGTGCAGGATGTGACGCAAATGATGGCCTCCGGACGCTGCAAGGTAAACGATCTCATGCTCTTGGTGCTGGAATCGTTGTACAGCAGTTTGGGTTTTCGGTTTGCCACGGTGTGCCTGAAGGACATGCATACGCATCAGTTCCGGGCACGTATTGCCATCGGCGAGAAAAATGCCGAGCGCCAGGCCGGCTTCGTGTTCCCGATCGCAACCGGACGTGACCTGTTTCACCTGGCGATGGACAACGACGCGGATCTGATGATATCGGACGCCAGCGCGCCAAAGATCCGCGACCTGCTTCCGGCATGGCATCACGCATTGCTGCCGGACGCTCGCAGCTTTATCGTGCTGCCTTTAATCGTGCAGAAAAAACAGCTTGGGTTGTTTTACGCCGATCGCGCGCAGGTCGCATCGGAAGGGGTGCCGTCCGATGAAACCGCCCTGATCAAGACCTTGAAGGCGCAGGTGCTGACTGCACTAAACTCTCCGCGCTAAGTTTCCTTAACGAAGCAGGCTAGCCCCAATTGCTGCCGCAGTCGCGGCAAGCGTCAGATATCCTACCCAGACCAGGGCATTGCGTTTGGGAATGAAACCATTGGGATCGCGCTGTTCCAGCGCCGGAACCGGGATTTGCAGGCGGCGTCGCGCGCGCCTTTGACGCACCAGGTAACGTTTGATGTCGAGCGCCATTATTTCCGCTTCCTGATAGCGCTTCTCTGGACGTTTTCCCATGGCTTTCATTACGATTTGCGACAGTGCTACGGGGATACGCGGGTCCAGTTCGTGCGGGGCGGGCGCTGCCTTGTAGGCAATCTGGTGCAGCAGCTTATCGGCACTCTCCGACTGGAACGGCTTGCGCCCGGTCAGCATCTCGTACATCACTGCGCCAAGCGAATAGATATCGGTTCGGGCATCGATCGGCTTACCCGTCGCCTGCTCCGGTGACATGTAATTTGGTGTGCCGAGCAAGTTATTGCCGCCGAACATCGTGTACGGTTCGTCCGGGTTCGCCGTATTGCTTCCCACGCGATTAGGAGCACGCGCGATACCGAAATCGACTAATTTCGGTTGATCGTTCGTCACCATGAATATGTTGGCTGGTTTGATATCGCGGTGAATGACTTCGCGTTTATGCGCATGGTCAAGTGCGTCGGCGATTTTCCAGATAATCGTTGCGACTTCATCCGGCTTGAACCGATGCTTGTTGTCGAGCAGCTTGTTCAGTTCACGTCCCTGCAGGTATTCCATCGCGATATAAATTGCGCTGCCTTCGATTGACGCATCGTAAATCGTGATGATATGGGGATGTGACAGACGTCCGGCTGCGCGCGCTTCGTTGATGAACTGCTGTTCGTAGCGGTATTTTTCGGCAGGCGTCAGACGCGGGTTAAAGGTCTTGATCGCCAGATCGCGGCCGATAACCGGATCGTGCCCAAGGTAAACGCAACCGACTGTGCCGCGACCGAGTTCACGCGTAATATAGAAGCGGCCGATGCGACTGACCGCCGGGCTAATTGGGGTAAATGGAGCGGCGGACTGGAAGGACATGATGCCCAGAGAATGCCGCGAAGTGTTGTTTTTGGCAAGAAAATCTATGCGCACCGAAGCTTAATTAACCAAGTATTTACGCCCTTAGCGATTCGGTAACCAGCAGTTAAGCTTGTTTGAATGGATTGCGTTCTTCCAGCTCATCAATATAGGCGTCAATACCTCCGGCTTCCTGTTTCAGAAAACGCTCGACGGCATCGGCGAAGGCGGGATGCGCGAGCCAGTGGGCCGACCAGGTCTTTTGCGGAAGAAAGCCGCGCGCCATCTTGTGCTCGCCTTGCGCGCCACCTTCGAAGCACCGGATCCCATTGTCGATGCAAAATTCAAGCGGCTGGTAATACGCAGTTTCAAAGTGAAGGCAGGGCACATCGTCGATCGCGCCCCAGTAGCGTCCGTACAGGGTATTTTCATCATGCACTACCAGCGAAGCGGCGATTGGCTTGCTGTCCTGCTCAGCGATGATGAGCAGGATGTGTTCAGGCATCGTTTCGCCGATACGCCGAAAGAACGCAAGATTGAGGTAGGGCGTTGAATAATGCTGCGCATAGGTGCGATCGTAGCAGCGCTTGAAAAAGCGCCAGTCTGCCTCGCTTGCCGCCACACCGCGAACGTGACGGAATCGGATGCCGGCCTCATGCACCTTGCGGCGTTCGGCGCGGATGTTCTTTCTTTTCTTGCGTTCCAGCGTCGAAAGAAAATCATCGAAGTGCCGGTAATCCTGATTAATCCAGTGAAATTGCACGCCTGAACGGAGCAGGAAGCCATGATCCTTGAGCGCTTTTGCCTGTGATTCAGGCGGGAAAAGTATATGCGTCGACGAGATTCCGTTGTTTTTTTGTAATGCACACAGGGCGGCGATCAGCTTTTGCGCCGCATCTGCTGTCCGCGCCAACAGTCGACTGCCGGCCACCGGTGTGAATGGGATTGCCGAGAGCAGCTTGGGATAGTAATCGAGGCCACTGCGGCGATAGGCGTCTGCCCACGCCCAGTCGAATACATATTCGCCGTAGGAATGCGATTTGACATAGAGCGGAAGAGCGGCTTCAAGTTGCTCACCGTGCCACAGTGTTACGTACTGCGGCTGCCATCCCGAATCAGGGGACGCGCAGCCGGACTCATGCAGCGCATCCAGGAACGCAAACGAAAGGAAGGGATTGCGTTCCGCTTGCGCAGCGATGAGCGTATCCCATGTTGTCTGCCCGATGTCCGACAGAGAAGAGACGATTCGCGTGCGATAATTCACGATTGATAATTCATATTTCAGCAAGACCTGCCTGCTATCTTCACCATGACAGTTAAAGTTGCCATTGCTCAAATCAACAGCACCGTCGGCGATTTCGTCGCCAACCGTGCAAAGATTGCGGAATTTACGCGACGCGCCGCTTCACAGGGCGCAGACGTTGTATTGACGCCGGAATTGTCGCTTGCCGGATATCCGCCGGAAGACTTGTTGCTCCGTCAGTCATTCTACGCAAAATCGGCAGAGCAGTTGAATGCGCTCGCTTCCGATATCGCTGACCTGACGAATGTTCATGTGGTGGTCGGGCATCCGGTTTTGCAACACGGCAAGCGCTATAACGCTGCCTCAGTGATCGTCAACGGCAAATTGCTGGGCACTTATCACAAGCATGACTTGCCGAACGACACGGTATTCGACGAAAAGCGCTATTTTTCGTCGTCGGACGAGCCATTTGTATTCGATGTCAAAGGGACGCGTTTCGGCATTAATATCTGCGAAGACACGTGGTCTACGCACGCACCAATGCGTGCAAAGGAAGCGGGCGCCCAAGTGCTGCTGGTGCCCAACGGTTCGCCATTCCACATGAAGAAGCAACACCTGCGCTATGAGGTCATGCGCGCGAATGTGTCGTCGCTCGGCTTGCCACTGGTGTATGCAAATCTGGTCGGTGGACAGGATGAGCTTATCTTCGATGGCAATTCTTTCGCTATGGATGGCATGGGCACGGTCTGCGCCCAGCTGCAGCATTGCGAGGAAGACTTGCAGATTGTCGAGTTTGATGGCGCTCAGCCCAAGGCGGGTGTCATGGCCGCTGAATTGCCGATCGAGGCGCAGGTGTATAAGACACTCGTGCTCGGCGTACGCGATTACATCGGCAAGAATGGTTTTCCGAGCGTGATCATCGGCTTGTCCGGCGGTGTGGATTCAGCGCTGACGCTAGCCGTTGCGGTTGATGCTCTCGGTGCGGACAAGGTAAGAGCGGTCATGATGCCCTCGCCGTATACCGCTGAAATTTCCTGGCTCGATTCGCGCGACATGGTCAAGCGTGTCGGCGTGCGATATGACGAGATTCCCATCGTTGACTGTTTCGCCGCGTTCCGCAGTACGCTGGCGAAAGAGTTCAGCGGGCTGCCCGAAGATACGACAGAAGAAAACATTCAGGCGCGGATTCGCGGCACCATCCTGATGGCCTTGTCGAACAAGTACGGATCCATCGTACTCACCACCGGCAACAAGAGCGAAATGGCTGTGGGCTATTGCACGCTGTACGGCGACATGGCCGGCGGCTTTGCAGTGATCAAGGACATTGCGAAGACCTTGGTGTATCGCTTGTGCGATTACCGCAATACCTTGTCTGACGTGATCCCGACGCGCATCCTGACACGTGCGCCGTCGGCCGAACTGCGACCTGACCAGACCGATCAGGATTCGCTGCCGCCCTACGAAGTGCTCGACGCGATCATGCAGATGTACATGGAAGAAAATCGCAGCATTGCCGAGATCATTGCTGCGGGGTATCGTAGCGAAGATGTGGAACGCGTTACGCGCCTGATTAAAATAAATGAATACAAGCGCCGTCAGGCACCCATCGGTATTCGCGTCACGCACCGCGCATTCGGGCGCGACTGGCGCTATCCGATTACCTCAAAATTTCGTGAGTGACATTCAATCTAAGGAGTTGTTATGAAGCTGGTTACTGCAGTCATCAAACCGTTCAAGCTGGACGAAGTGCGCGAGGCGCTGGGCGAAATTGGCGTCACTGGCCTGACGGTGACCGAAGTGAAGGGTTTTGGCCGCCAGAAAGGGCATACCGAACTGTATCGCGGTGCCGAATACGTGGTCGATTTCCTGCCGAAGGTGAAGATTGAAGCTGTCATCGACGACAAGGTGGTCGATCAGGCAGTGGATGCGATCATTAAGGCGGCACGCACCGGCAAGATCGGTGACGGCAAGATTTTCGTGCGCGAAGTCGAGCAAGTCATCCGTATCCGTACCGGTGAAACCGGCCCCGACGCGGTTTAATGCAGTTTGCTGATTAGAGTACGGCGCCAATTTCAAGCTTGAGGGGGCTCCGTGTACATCTACACGTTCGCCTCTCGGCCGTATCTTGGTTCGCGTACATTGATCATCAGACGACTATGATCATGTAGTGAAGGGCAGGGCGTCCACCGCTCACTCGAGCTTGACGCCCTTGGCCCATGTCAGCAGGCGAAAAACCGTAATCGCCAGCGCGCTCGACCACAAGGCGAAATCCGGCGATACGCCGGTTTTCTGCATCAACAAATACATCCAGCATCCACCGAACGCGCAAATTGCGTAGGGCCTGCCGTCGCGCAGCACCATCGGAATTTCATTGCAGACAATATCGCGCAGCACGCCGCCGAAGATGCCGGTGATGACGCCCATCATTGAAGCAATAAACAGAGGCATGCCGGCAGCGAGCGCTTCTGATACGCCAACGATCGAGAACAGCCCAAGCCCCAAGGCGTCAGCCACCACGATGAGCCGTTCGGAGACAATTTTGCGTACGGTCCGTATTGCCGGGACTGCGACCAGCGCCAGCAGGAAAATCAGGATGGCATATTCCTGATGCGTCACCCAGAACAAGGGGCGCTTGTCGAGCAGGATGTCGCGCAGCGTGCCGCCACCGAAGGCGGTAATGAAGGCGACCGTAAACACGCCGACCACGTCCATTTTCTTGCTGCGCGCTTCAATGAAGCCAGAGAAGGCGCCGACCAGAATTGCCAGAATTTCGAGAATCTTGATGAGGGTCATGCGCAGGCCGGCGGGAATGGTTTGTTGTGCATAATACTTGGCCAAGGTGGGAAAGCAAAGGAGCCTTGCGCGCTTGCTCGCGTCCGCCGAACTCCTGTCTGCGTCGTAATGACGACGAACAGGGTCTCAAGCCTTCAGCAGGACCACTAATGCACCTGCGCCGCCATCGGCCGCGCGTGCCTGACAAAACGCGATTACTTCTTCTTTCTGCACGAGCCAGCTGCGCACTTTGCTTTTGAGGACAGGCTCCTTGTTGATGGAGCCAAGGCCCTTGCCGTGAATGATGCGCACGCAACGCATGCCACGCTTAACGGCATTGCGCAGGAAATCCGCCAATGCCTCGCGCGCTTCTTCGCGCCGCAGACCGTGTAGATCCAGCTGGCCCTGGATTACCCAGTGCCCCCGCCGTAACTTGCGAAGTGTGTCCGGGCCGATGCCCGTGCGCGCATAGCTCAATTCATGATCGGTATCGAGCAGCGTGTCGACGTTGAATTCATCGGACAGCGATTCTTCGAGGGCAGCCTGTTCATCGGCCAGATGCTGGCGCGCGATGGGTGGTGGTCGGGGAATTCTTGATTCAGCCTTGTCGGAGTTTGGCAGCGGCGCCACATCGCCGATGGAGCGGCGGAAGAGTTCGGCGTCGCGGCGGCATTCTTGTTCGCGGCGCACACGCTCCGCTTCCGCGGCCTTGCGCGCTTCTTCTTGCGCCTTGAGTTGCGCGCGCATGGTTTTCAGCGCGGCGAAGTCCTTGATCGAGCCAGACATGGTGCTTTTCCTGATGCCGCTGTACCAGCCTTGACCGGTACAGCGGGTTGCTTTCTTTGTTCCGAGCGACTGCCGGATCAGCCTTCCATGCTTTCCAGGTAGCGTTGCGCGTCGAGCGCCGCCATGCAGCCAGTGCCGGCGCTGGTCACAGCTTGGCGATAGACGTGGTCCTGCACGTCGCCGGCTGCAAAGACGCCGGCGATGTTGGTTGCGGTCGCCATGCCTTCGAGGCCGCCCTTGGTCTTGATGTAGCCGTTCTGCATGTCAATCTGACCCTCGAAGATTCCGGTATTCGGCTTGTGGCCGATGGCGATGAATACGCCGTGCACCGGCACCTTGCTGATGCTGCCGTCCTTGGTTGACTTGATGTTGATGCCGGTAACACCACTGTCGTCGCCAGTTACTTCATCCAACGTATGGTCCCATTTGACTTCAATCTTGCCTTCCGCGACTTTTGCCATCAGACGGTCGATCAGGATGGGCTCGGCGCGGAACTTATTGCGGCGATGGATAACCGTTACCTTGTTGGCAATGTTCGACAGATACAGCGCTTCTTCCACTGCGGTATTGCCGCCGCCGACGACAGCCACTTCCTGGCCCTTGTAGAAGAAACCGTCGCAGGTCGCGCAAGCCGACACGCCCTTCCCCATGAAAGACTCTTCTGACGGCAGGCCGAGGTACTGCGCCGACGCGCCGGTTGCAATGATCAGTGCGTCGCAGGTGTATTCGGCGTTGTCGCCGATCAGGCGCATCGGTTTCTCGTTCAGTTTTGCCGTGTGAACGTAATCGAACACGATTTCGGTATTGAAGCGCTCCGCATGCTGCAACAGGCGCTGCATCAATTCCGGACCCTGGACGCCCATCGGGTCGCCGGGCCAGTTTTCAACATCGGTGGTGGTCATTAACTGACCGCCTTGTTCGACGCCAGTGATCAACACGGGCTTCAGGTTTGCGCGCGCAGCATAGACTGCCGCGCTATACCCGGCAGGACCGGAACCGATAATCAGAACGTGGGCGTGTTTGGTGGTTGCCATAGCGGTAGATGGGGGGAGTGAAGGAATTGGGTGCTGGCGGATTCAGGGACAACGATGCGATGCATATGTCGCCAAAAGGCAAAATTTCAAGCGCGCCGGGATTAAATCGGTATTGCACCTGAAAAACTGGTTAAGATTATAGACGATCATGCTACGCCAAGCCGAACGGCGATGCGAAATCGCCTTGATCCGGCAGCGAACCGGCGCTTCTCCGAATTCTGCAAGACTTATGACTCGAACAACCCAAGCCTATACCCGCAATACCAATCCTCCGGAAGCTGCACCGCTGCCGAATCGCCTCGTACGTTTGTTGTCCGAGGCGCGCTGGTTCCTGCTTACGGTTGTTACCGTTTACCTGATTCTTATCTTTCTGACCTATTCAAAAACCGATCCGGGCTGGTCGCAAGCCAATGTGGTACCGCAATTGCATAACTGGGGCGGGCGCATCGGCGCGTGGCTGGCGGACCTGATGTTGTTCATTTTCGGTTTTTCCGCGTGGTGGTGCTGCGTGTTTCTGCTGCGCTCGGTATGGGCGGGTTATCGCCGGCTCTCGCATCGTTTTTTGATGCAGAAGGAACCGGAACCAGAACATCACCAGGAAGTCTGGATTCGGGCCATTGGTTTTGTCCTGATGCTGCTCGGAAGCGTGGCGATCGAGTATCTGCGCATGTACTCGCTCAAGGCGCAGTTGCCGCGCGCACCGGGTGGGGTGCTGGGTGAACTGATCGGTGGCGCGGCGCAAAACGCCTTTGGTTTCACCGGCGCGACGTTGTTCCTGCTGCTGATCTTCGGTGTCGGCTTCAGCCTGTTCTTCCATGTGTCATGGCTGGCGGTCGCCGAACGTGTCGGCGGTGGTATTGAAGACCTCATCAACGGTATTCGCAGCCTGTACGCTGCGCGGGAAGACCGCAAGCTTGGTCAGGTCGCCGCCGTCAAGCGTGAGGAAGTCGTGGTGCAGGAACGCGCCAAGATTGTCGAAGCAACACCGATCCGCATCGAGCCGCAAGTGATCGCGGTGCCGAAGTCGGAGCGCGTCGAAAAAGAAAAGCAGGTGTCGCTGTTTGCCGATCTGCCCGATACCAATCTTCCGCCGCTGTCGCTGCTGGACGAGGCGCCGCCCGCGCAGGAAACCGTCAGCATCGAGACATTGGAATTCACCAGCCGCCTGATCGAAAAAAAGTTGTCGGACTTCGGTGTCGAGGCAAAAGTAGTCGCCGCTTATCCGGGCCCGGTGATTACCCGTTACGAGATCGAGCCGGCGACCGGCGTGAAGGGCAGCCAGATTGTCAATCTTGCGCGCGACCTCGCGCGTTCGTTATCGCTCACGTCGATTCGTGTGGTCGAAACCATCCCAGGTAAAAACTACATGGGACTAGAATTGCCGAATCCAAAGCGACAGATCGTGCGCCTGACTGAAATCCTTGGTTCCAAGGTGTATCACGACGGGCATTCAAGTCTCACGGTCGCGCTCGGTAAGGACATCGCTGGCAATCCGGTGGTCGCCGATTTGGCAAAGATGCCGCACCTGCTTGTCGCAGGTACAACCGGCTCCGGCAAGTCCGTCGGTATCAATGCCACCATCTTGTCGCTGTTGTACAAGTCCGATCCAAACAGCGTGCGCATGATCCTGATTGATCCGAAGATGCTCGAAATGTCGGTATATGAAGGCATTCCGCATCTGCTGGCGCCAGTCGTGACCGATATGCGCCAGGCGGGTTATGCGTTGAACTGGGCGGTGAACGAGATGGAGCGCCGCTATAAGCTGATGTCCAAGCTCGGCGTGCGTAACCTGGCCGGCTACAACAACAAGATCGCCGAGGCGGAAAAGAACGAGGAAAAAATTTCCAACCCATTCAGCCTGACGCCGGATGCGCCGGAGCCGCTGGAAAAATTGCCAACCATCGTCATCTTCATCGACGAGCTTGCCGATCTCATGATGGTCGTCGGCAAGAAAGTTGAGGAGCTGATCGCGCGCATTGCGCAGAAGGCGCGTGCCGCCGGCATTCACCTGATCCTTGCGACGCAGCGGCCATCGGTGGACGTCATCACTGGCCTGATCAAGGCCAATATCCCCACCCGTATCGCATTCCAGGTCAGCAGCAAGATCGATTCGCGTACGATTCTCGACCAGATGGGCGCTGAAACCTTGCTCGGCATGGGCGATATGCTTTACATGCCCCCGGGTTCCGGCCTGCCGGTGCGCGTGCACGGCGCGTTTGTGTCGGACGAGGAAGTGCATCGCGTAGTGCAGCACCTCAAGGCGCAAGGGGAACCGAATTACATTGAAGGAATCCTAGAAGGTGGTGTAGCCGAAGAGGGTGGGGACGCTGCATTTGGTGGCGAAAGCGCAGGAGGTAATAGCGAAGCGGATGCCTTGTATGACCAGGCAGTTGCTGTGGTGCTGAAAAACCGTCGCGCTTCCATCTCGCTCGTGCAGCGTCATTTGCGCATCGGCTACAATCGCGCAGCACGTTTGTTGGAACAGATGGAGCAGAGCGGACTCGTTTCCACGATGCAATCCAACGGCAATCGCGAAATTCTTGTCCCCGCTGGCAACACCTCAGAATAGGAACGCACTTTGAAACAGACAGGACGACTTTCCGTTCATTTCCTTCGTGGCGCAGCGCGTCTGATGGCGGCGTGCGCTTTTACCGTCCCTGTATTTGCCAGCGCAGCTGCACTGGACCAGTTCAAGACCTTTGTCGGCGGCACCAAGGCAGCCAAGGGCGAATTCACGCAGCGTCAGGTCAAGATGATGGATGGCAGCGCGAAAGTATCCAATTCATCGACCGGTACGTTCGTGTTTGCGCGTCCGGGGAAATTCATCTGGACTTACCAGAAGCCCTATGAGCAGTTGCTGCAAGCGGACGGTGAAAAGCTCTACATCTATGACAAAGACCTGAATCAGGTAACGATCAGGCGACTCGGCGACGCGCTTGGCTCTTCTCCGGCAGCGATCCTGTTCGGCAGCAATGACCTCGAAAAGAATTTCACGCTGAAGGATGCCGGTACCAAGGACGGACTGGAATGGCTGGAAGCGACGCCAAAGACCAAGGACACAACGTTTGATCGCATCGGTATCGGCTTGAAGGACGGCGTGCCGCAGGCGATGGAGTTGCGGGATTCTTTTGGCCAGGTATCGCTGCTGTCCTTCAAGAAATTTGAACGGAATCCACCCTTAGCCCCCGAACATTTCAAGTTTGTGATCCCCAAGGGCGCGGACGTATTTCAGCAGTAATGACCGGACAGCGAATGTCCGCACCGAAAATAAGAACGGCGCACACCGCCTCCAATCATGAGCTCCATTCCTCTCGCCGAAAGGCTGCGCCCCCAGACGCTTGACGACGTGATCGGCCAACAGCATCTGCTTGGACAGGGCAAGCCTTTGCGTGTTGCCTTTGAATCCGGCGAGCCGCACTCGATGATCCTGTGGGGGCCGCCGGGTGTTGGCAAGACGACGCTGGCGCGCCTGATGGCCGATAGCTTCGACGCGGAATTTATTGCGCTGTCCGCGGTGCTTTCCGGTGTCAAGGACATCCGCGAAGCTGTCGAGCATGCGCAGGTGATGCGAGCCAATTCCGGCCGACGCACGATTCTGTTCGTTGACGAGGTGCATCGATTCAACAAGAGCCAGCAGGACGCCTTTCTGCCGCATGTGGAAAGTGGGCTGTTCACCTTCATCGGTGCTACGACCGAAAACCCGTCATTTGAAGTCAATGGCGCGCTGTTGTCTCGTGCCGCCGTCTATGTGTTGAAGTCCTTGTCCGATGAGGATTTGGACGAGCTGATTGATCGGGCAGCCATTCAGGAACTGGACGGACTCGACTTCACGCCGGAGGCGAAAGCGACCTTGGTTGCGAGTGCAGACGGCGATGGTCGCAAGCTGCTGAACAATCTGGAAATCGTCGCGCGCGCCGCCGCTGCGAAGGATCAGCACGAAGTCGACGAAGCATTGCTGGCTACGGCACTCGCTGAAAACCTGCGCCGCTTCGACAAGGGCGGCGATGCGTTCTACGACCAGATCTCGGCTCTGCATAAATCGGTGCGCGGCTCCAATCCTGATGCGGCTTTGTATTGGTTCGTGCGCATGCTCGACGGCGGCGCCGATCCGCGTTATCTGGCGCGCCGCATTATTCGCATGGCCAGCGAAGATATCGGGCTGGCCGACCCGCGCGCCCTGCGCTTGTCTCTCGATGCGGCTGACGTCTACGAGCGGCTCGGATCGCCGGAGGGTGAGCTGGCTCTGGCGGAGGCGGTGGTATTTCTTGCCTGCGCGGCCAAGTCGAATGCGGTGTACAACGCCTACAATGCCGCCCGCGCTTTCGTCGCAAAAGACAAGTCACGTCCTGTGCCTGAACATCTGCGCAATGCACCGACAAAGCTGATGAAGGAGCTCGGTTACGGCAAGCTGTACCGTTATGCGCACGACGAGCCGGATGCCTATGCAGCAGGGGAGACCTATCTTCCGGAGGGAATGCGAGAGCCGGGTTGGTATCAGCCGGTGGCGCGTGGCCTTGAAGGCAAGATCGGCGAAAAGCTCGCTTATTTGCGTTCGCTGGATCAGGCCGCGAAAAAAAACGAAAAGAAGTAAAGGGCATTGCGAAGCGAGCCGGACGCTCGCGAACGCGTTTTCGTAGCGCGACTTGTTTGGCATTGCTCAAGGTCCGCCAGTGCCGCTGCGTGGCTGGAAAAGCCTCTCCGCTTGGTACAATGGCGTTTTCGCATTCAACATTCCCGCATTTTCATGATCGATATTCAACTCCTCCGAAAAGACATTGACAGCGTCGCCGCCCGTCTGGCAGCGCGTAAATTCCAGCTTGACGCGGCTGCCTTCAATACGCTTGAAGCCGAACGCAAGCAGATCCAGACCCGTACCGAGGAGTTGCAGAGCAAGCGCAATACCTTGTCCAAGCAAATCGGCATGCTTAAAGGCAAAGGTGAGGATACGACTGCCGTGATGGCCGACGTGGCAGGCATTGGTGATGAGCTGAAATCATCTGCAGAGCGGCTCGATATCATCCAGGCCAGGATGAGCGAGTTCATGCTTACCGTGCCGAACCTTCCCCACGAATCCGTGCCCGCAGGGCAGGACGAGTCGGCCAATGTGGAAATGCGCAAGGTAGGCACGCCGCGTTCCTTTGATTTTGAAGTCAAGGACCATGTCGATGTCGGTGCCGGAATCGGCCTGGATTTTGACGTTGCGACGAAACTCACCGGCTCGCGCTTCGCGGTAATGAAAGGCGGCATTGCACGACTGCATCGCGCACTGGCGCAGTTCATGCTGGATACGCATACCACCGAGCATGGCTATACCGAGTGCTATACGCCCTACATGGTCAATGCGGATTCACTGCGCGGCACCGGTCAATTGCCTAAATTTGAAGCCGACCTGTTCGCCGCGAAGAAGGGTGGCCAGGAAGGCGAGGGCGAGGCGCTGTATCTGATCCCGACCTCGGAAGTGCCGCTGACGAACATGGTGCGTGATGAAATTGTCGCCGCCGATGCATTGCCGCTGAAGCTTACTGCGCACACGCCGTGCTTCCGTTCAGAAGCCGGCAGCTACGGTCGTGACACGCGCGGCATGATCCGCCAGCATCAGTTCGACAAGGTCGAAATGGTGCAGATCGTGCATCCGGAAAAATCCTATGATGCGCTGGAGGAGATGGTTGGCCATGCCGAGAACATCCTGAAAGAGCTCGGCCTTCCGTATCGTGTCATCACGCTATGCACCGGTGACATGGGTTTTGGCGCGGCCAAGACCTATGACCTGGAGGTATGGCTGCCGGCGCAGAATACCTATCGCGAGATTTCGTCGGTATCCAACTGCGAAGCCTTCCAGGCCCGTCGCATGCAGGCACGCTTCCGCAATGCCCAGGGCAAGCCGGAACTGGTGCATACGCTGAATGGCTCCGGACTTGCGGTCGGCCGGACGCTGGTGGCGATTCTTGAAAACTATCAGCAGGCAGACGGTAGCGTAGATATTCCTGAGGCGCTGCAGCCGTACATGGGCGGCACCAAACGACTTGCGCCTTCGGCATAATGCCCGCTCGTGAGCCTCGCTGTCGTACGAAAAAAGCGAGAACTCCGGCATGCGTTTGTTGATTTTGATGAATGACTATTGGATACGGGGTGCAGAAGAGTAATGGCGTTCCAAAATCCATAGAAGGATGCGCTCTGGTTTCAATGAGCGCGTAGTCCTATTTATGAAAGGAAGCTATTCCTTCCGAGTGTGGAGTCTGTTATACTCTTGTGCTTTGCGGCGCTAACATGCTGCATACGACCGAATCCGGAGAGGTGGCAGAGTGGTCGATTGTACTTGACTCGAAATCAAGCGAACCGCAAGGTTCCGAGGGTTCGAATCCCTCCCTCTCCGCCAATATTAAAGATAAGCCCTTGATTTCAAGGGCTTTTTCTTTTTGTGCTTCTGCTACCCACCGGCCTACCCACCATCTCAACGCCGAGAAGAATAAAATTGGCAGATTGATGTCGTGGAAACAGCGCACTGTTGGCACGCTAGTGCTCCATGTTGCGCGCGGTTGGCGCGTCGATGCTGACATGGACGAAGACTGCCCGCATCCGCTGCATGATCCGCACAAAACGCGGCCGGCGCGCCCCCCACCCCGTCCGGGGGAGGCACTATCGAGGAAGGAGTCCCGCATTCTCTGGATTACTATTCCAGACGTTCGATTTCCGTTTTTTGAAATTATGTACTTGGCGCCCCTCAAAAAAATTTTTGCAAAAATTTTTTGCCCTAGGTCATAAATATATTTACACAATAACGCCGCTCGCTTGGTGCGTAGGACATGATTGAAGCAGTGGTTGTACTGGCAAGCGCGTGCGTTGCGGTCCATTAACGGAGTACTTACAACCTTCAGTTCGAAGGTACTTAAGGAGAAATAACGTGGTGGATCATTCTTACAACAAGGCCGGTGTCGAGTACACCATCTTCCAACAGAATAGTGCCGTCAAGGTTTCTGGCTACCTTAGACCAGATGCTATGACATATCTAATTTCTTTGGAGCGGGCTGTGGCGAGAGCATCTGTCGGGGAAACTGATGAAAATAAGCGCTTCTTGGGGAGTATCAACGGATGCCTACATCATTTATATGCCTTTTTGCTTCAAGTGGAGAGAATGGTTGAGCACGTCGTCGCACTCAGACTTATCCCCAGCAAAACGGTAAACCCGGTTTACCCAATCGAAGTGTTTAAAGAAAACTGGCTAGGCGTTGGAACGCCCGTAAGTGCTCCTGCATTGGTTCGGGTCCGTATCGATCTCGTTGAGTACGACTTCATTCAGTTACTGTTAATCGGCGTTGCTACCTTGGAGCGCTTGGCTACTTTTGTCTCCATTTCGTTAGCAGGCAAACAGTGCAATTACTATCACCTACAGCACGAACTTAGCCTCTGCCCTGATTCGAGGGCTGCGGTTATCCTGAGCATTGCAGCAAAGGTGGCTCCGCAGCTAGCCGATGTTCTCGTCTCCGGATCACAAAAGAGTCTTCGTAACAGAGTCGCTCACCTTTCTTCTATACCGGAATTATCCGACCGATCCATGTTGTTTCACCTACTGCCAAGCGACAAAATTCTAAGGTTTGATAGCGAACTTGCTGGATTCCCTTTGCTAAAAACAGCGCACACAATATCCGGGGCATTACCGTATCTAGTTGCTGCCGTTTGCGGTGAGATGTTTGGACAAGATGCATCTGGCAAGGTGATAGCTGGACGTAGTGACTTTACACAGGTTGACCCTGCAAGGTTTACCCCAGACTGGATGAATCCCACTATTCACTTCGATGACTTTATTGATCCTACAGAAACCGGGCCGCAGATAGCCTATATAAAGCCAGGGCTTCACGAGTTCACGATTGACAAACGACATCTTAGACCCGAGATATTCGATCATCTTGAAGACTTTGTCTGCTTATAAGACGCTGCCCTTGCAGTGGGTGACGGCAAATTGCGTAAAGCCCAGGAACGCCATCCATATTGTCGGTTGGGCGCAGCCAGCTCAGCTTTTCTGTGTGAACCGCCACTTCGGACAGGTCGGTGCTAACGATAAATTAAAGGTCGCCTGTCTTTTTCAGTGCAGCCTTCACCTGCTTCATCAGCTTTCCGTTTTCCCTGCTTGAAGCTCTCGCGTCAATTGTTTCTTGCCCATGAAGGAACCGGGGATGGGCTGCACCGGATTTTATAGACTCGCGCTTTCTCGCTCCGTGCATGCGGCAGGTGGCGCAGCCGTATGCGGCAGGAGAGCGGCATTGCTGGCCTGTACTTTTTGCCTTGGCGCGGCAGCGGCGGGTCGTTCCATGTCGGGGGAAAGGCATGTTTCGCTCTCCTAAATTAGATTTATCGGCGGTGAATGTGTGCAACCAGTCGGTTTTTTCGTTCACCTCAAACACATGCAGCAGGACCGTATGAATTCGTTACGACATTCACATAACATTCCGTTGGGAGGAAATATCATGCGAGTCAGGCGATATATATCCTCCGGCATGAAAACTTCTACAACTACGTTCACCATGTTCACCATGTTCACGGGATTGCAGAACCGAAGCTCGAAGTGTGAACTTGGTGAACATGGTGAACGTGGTTCTGAAAGTTTTCATGCCGTGGGATATATATCGCCCTTGATCTGCCAGTGGTAGCCATCTCGCCTGCGCCCGAGGCACTCCACCTCGATACCAATCATGCGCAATGCCGGGCTGATCCGACGCAGGCTGTCGCCGAGCGCATGCGCCGAGCGCGGCCAATGTTCGCCATCGGGGCGGTATATCCCGAGTGACGTGTGCAGTTGCTTGAGTGCGCCGGAGAACCCGGCTGGAGTCTTGTCCAGCAATGCCAGTATTGCGGCGGCAACCGGGCTTGATTCGATGGTCTGCTCAATGCCGTGCCGACGCTTCTCGCGATACTTTGTCAAGAATTCCCCATCCGCGTGCCCGAGTGCCCGGAACACGGCTTCGCCGAGATAGGCAAAATCCGCCATCCGTGGCAGGTCTGAGGGAGCAATCTGCACGCACGGCAGTATCGCAAGTGCTTGAGAAAACAGCGTCAGCAGTGCGCCAAATATCCCCGCCTTCGCTTGGTCGAATGCATCCTGCATATCGGCTTCGCTGCGACGGTGTGCAATGGGCGGCAGGCTCACAAGCAGTGTGCGGTCCATCAAATCCTGTCTGGTCGCTACGACGCCGATACCGTTCATCAAGATCGGGCGCTTTACTTCGTGCACGCACTCATCTGCGTTCGTGTATAGCTGCCTCCCGCCGTACCCCGCGCCTGTCGCTAATGCACATAGCGCATCCTGCCAGTCCGGTTGTAGAAAACTCAGATTCTCCAAGCTGACCGCATGGGACACCTTTGCAGATACAAACAGATCATCCAGCGTCTTTGGCTTGGCTCGGAGATTTGCTTTGTTCGGATCAAGCAAATCCCGCAGCACTGATTGTGTGCTTGATTTTGCCGACCCCTGTTCACCGCACAGCTCCAAAATGGGGAACGGTGTGTCACAACGATAGGCATCTACCATCCATGCCAGCACTAATTCCCGATCTTGAGCGGCGATATTCGCAAACTGCCACAGGTCGGCAATGCGGCCACCTGCTACCGGCGTAGGTAACGAACGCATCGCGCTATTGCGCACGAACATAATGGGCGGCGAGTCGATAACCTGCCACCCTTCTGGCGTTACCCGTACGGCTTTCCAGTCATCGCTGCATAGGTCGACGTAGTAGTCATTGCCGTGCTTCGCAACGCGAACCGCGACAGGTCGTTCCTCGCCCTCGAACTTAGCCTGACCAGCTAGTGTACTTAACGCAGTCGCCATCGACGGCTCTGCCGGTGCGGTGCCGCACGATTTGTAGGATTGGTAAGAAGTCCACTCGGAGAAACCTTTACTGTGCAGATGCCAGCATTCACGATGACCTTCCTGCATGAAGGTCGCGTGCGGCTCCCCGTCCAGATCGTGAAATAGCGTGCAATGCTCGCGTGCGAGAGATACCAGCGTGTCGGCAGAACTTTTGTCTTTCGGTTCCGTCTCGCCTGTCACGAGTGCATCGAGACTCGCAATTGATACATCACGATTTGATTTTTTGAGTGCCGAACGCATCCGTTGATATTCTGCCGCGTCGTTCTTCCTGAGTGCCTGAAGGGCTACAACGACATTCGGTTCAAACGGTGCGCCGCAGTCGCCAGCCTTGGCGCGTTCTTCTGCGTCTCGAATCACTGCCAGCACCTCATCGATTGGTATGAATGCCGTGGCATCGTCAATCTCGCCCAATTGTATCGGCGACGTGATCTTGCCCTTGTGTGGACAACCGTTACAGAGCGTCGGCCAGTTGGACTCGAACGTGCTGCATTTGAACGGGCCGACCAACCCCTGCACCTTCTTGGCCGTTTCGTCGTATGTGTAGCTAGGATGGTGTTTGGACATGTTATGCACGGCTACGTCACCATCATCACAGTAGTGCGCGATGGACAGGCCAGCACGCCACCTATCTTCCGATTGTGATGCCTGATTGCCTGCGATGTCGATTATCTGCGCACACCCCTTGTCCATGCCTTGTGCACACTTGCGCAGAATGACAGCGAACGACTTGGGTTTGGAAACCAGAAGGCTCTCGGTTTCCTTGTCCAACTTCACACCGCGCAGGTGTGCCGGGATCGCGCCAAGCATCAGTTCCGGCAGTTTGTCTTCGGCCGGTGCATTCGATGTATGCCCTATCGTGGAATGAAGTTCATCAAGTCGATCAAGAATGTCGTTCGTGCTGTGCACGGCGACGGCGCTCTTCAGCTTGACCTTGCGAGCAACGGCCTGCTTGTAGTTCAGTGTTTGAGGCACACGCAGCACGCGAGCCACATCCCCCGTAATAGCTCTGTCGAACTTCAATCCGTGTGCGATACATATCGCCTTCAGCTTCTCGCTGTACAGCTTGCCATCTGCGGCATTCAGCGCCGCGTCAATGATCCAGTAGCTGTGGATACCCCCGCCGCTGTCGATGGTCGTCGGAACTGGCAATCTTACGTCGGCGCAGAACTCTAACAATGCCTCAACGGCTACACGCTTCGATGTGTACTTAGCCGCGTTGTCAGCACCGATATCGATATCGAGCTTGAGGCATTTGACTGCGTGGACGTTTTCAGCCTTGCGACTCGCGTCGCTCATCAACGAAGACGTGCAAAAGTATGCGTCGAAGCCGTTGCCGCTAAGTCGCATCGCTTCATCGACGGCGCGTTGATACTCGCCCGGCGCGAAAAACTTTTGGATCGGCTGCGCATTGCGCTTGAGTCCGACGATGCATATGTAACCTTGCTGGTCGAGTGCGGCCGACAGAAGTTGGAATGCATCGGTTTGGTGTAAACTTTGAGACATGATTTGTCCTTTCGCCCGGCCTTGCGCCGGGCATTTTTCTTTGGTCGATTGGATTGGTTTTACAGGTCCGGATCGAGGTCCGGTGCAGATGTGCGGTTGAACGGCACGCCAAGCCGTGACTTGATATCGTTGAGCGCGTTCCGAAGCCAAGGGAAGGTGATCAGGTATGTAGACGTGCCGTTACCATACGGGGCGTATTTCTCGGGCACCCGAAACCACGCCATGCCCGACGCAATCAAGTCTGCTTCGTGGTCCGACACGTTGTAGGGTTCATTCATGAAAAATACATGGCCTTCGACATCGGTCAAGATCGTGACGTGATCCCAGTGGATGCACGCGGGCATGTTGGCACGCGCTGGAAAACGTATGTCGCCGTCGAGGAAAAACCCGGCACGTTCAACGAGATTTTCGAGGCGAGTGCGGCAGGACATATCGTTTTGGTGGTAGTTGTAGCGTGTATGAAGGGCGCTCATTTCACACCCCTCGATGCTGCGGCACGGGATTCTACAATCGCATGAACATCATCCGCCCACCACGCACGTGCGCGAGACCGCTCGCCCGGTGTTAACAGGAACCCGGACGGGAAAAGCCCTGCTGCGATTTCTTTGTATAGCTGCGCTTCGCTAACGGGATAAATTTCGAGAACTTGGGGCAGGCGTATCGCCCGGCGCTGAGTGGTTTGTGTGCCGCTGCCTGCTGCGTCGTGTTTGGTTTTCATAAAAGTACCTTTTGATTGAGATGTGCGCACGGGGCTGCCTTATGGCGCTCACGCACGGCACTGGTTTTTGAGGTATTGGGTACGGCGCATGCAGCGCGATGATCCGCCTGCAAGATATGTGGGGTATTGCGCATGCAGTGCGGTGATCCGCCTGCAAGATGGTGTGGGGTACGTCGCATGCAGCACGGGTGATCCGCCTGCAAGGTGTGTGGGTGTTACGGCCTTGCTAGACTTCAATATAGCCTAGTGGAGTCCGCTCCTTCAATCTTTATTTCGAACTTTTTTGAGCGGCAGGTGCATGACCTGCACAAGCCGGGCCGGGGTCTCGATGTACTTGCCCCAATCCGCCATCAGCCGTGCACGTTTCTCAAACAGATCGCCGCGACGGTATGCGGCTTCGACGCGGTTCTCAATTGTATGTGCGAGGGCCATTTCAATTACTTCGTTCGGGTAGTTCGTGCGCTCTGCGGACCAGTCACGGAACGCGGACCGGAAGCCGTGAGGCGTGTACTGCTTGAATTCGTCCATACCTTTCATGAGCGCGAGCATTGCGCCGTTCGATAAACCCATGTCGGCATCAGCTTTCCATCCGGGGAAAATATAGCTGTTCGTTGCATGCGACTGCAACGTACTTAAAATCTCGATGGCGCGGTCGTTCAACGGTACGCGATGCTGCTTACCGGCTTTCATGCGTTCTGCCGGAATAGTCCATACACGGTTCTGAAAATCGATTTCGTCCCATCGTGCGCCAGTCGTTTCACCAGTTCGCGCTGCGGTCAAAATCAGGTATTCAAGTGCCAGCGCAGCGATACCGCCTTTCTCGCGCAGTTTGGTAATGAAGGGATTGATTTGCTCGAACGGCAGGGCGGGGTGATGCACGACTTTTTTTATTTTTCGTGCTTGGGGAAGCAGTTCGCTCAAGTGGCCGTCAAGGCGGGCAGGGTTATCGCCTGCAAATTGCCCGCGTGCTGCGCAGAAGTCGAGAACCGTTTCAACGCGCTGACGTACGCGTGTGGCCGTCTCGGTCTTCGTGGTCCAGATCGGCTGCAATATACGCAGCACCAAGCCGGTATCGATTCGCTGCACGGGGAGTTCGCCGACAACTGGGGAGGCGTATTGTTTGAGGGTGTTTGTCCATTGCGCGGCATGTTTGGCGTTGCGCCACTCGTGTGACTTAGCTGCGATACAAAGCTCTGCAGCCTTGTCGAAGGTGAGCACCTTGCTTTGTTCAAGACGTGCCGCAATCGCATCCTTACGGGCTTCTTCGAGCGGGTCTAGCTTGCTCAAAACCTGCTGCTGTAACTCCCTCGCTCGTTTGCGTGCACCGGCAAGCGACTGCGTACTTAGCGGCCCCAATCCCATTTCCCGGCGTTTGCCGGTCGCCGCGCTGGTGAACCTGAATACCCAGCTTCGTTTGACGTCGGCCTTGCCTTGGCTGACTTGCAGGTATAAGCCTTGATACTCAGGATCGGCGTGATACCCAAGCCGTGTTTCGGTTTCGATGCCGCGTGCCGTGAATTTGCCCATTTTTCTACCTCCGCTGTACCCACCAGCCTACCCACCACGTTGAACTGGATTGCCCTGTTCTTTAGTGGAGTACATTGGAGCATAAGTTCAAAATCTCCCTATGAAAGTGAGCTTTCGTGGAGTTTGCTGGAGTTTGTTAGAGGTCAGGCGGACGGACTCCCTCTCCGCCAAGTAATACCTGCAGTACTTGAAGCCGCCGTCAGGCGGCTTTATTTTTTCGCGTGGATTTTCCAAGCTCCACCAGGCGTCTCTGCTTTTTTCTTTTTCGCTCAATTGGTCGTCGTTTTCATGCCGGATGCCATCCCCGGCAAGACCCGCCACGCATTCCTTTTCACTTCACAGTACAGGAAATGATATTATTTCCATAGAGAAATAATAGGTTCCGGTATAAGCGCATCTCACCGCATAATGCGACGCGCGACATCGTGCGATTAACATATTTGACTGTCCAGGATCTGCTACATGAGGAAGCTGTGGCTCAGCTATTCGCAATCAAATCCTCTCGCGCGGCGTGTTCTTGCAGCCATTCTTGTTTGCAGCACCTGCCTCGCGATTCTGGCAACGGGCTTGCAACTCCTGCTCGACTACCGGCATGGCGTGTCTGCCATCGAGTTGCGGCTGGATGAGATTGAACGCGGCTACCTCGACAGCATCGGCGCTTCATTGTGGACCATGGATGAGCAGCAGACGGGCAAGCAGCTGGAAGGCATTGCCAGGCTCCCCGGTATTGTCCTGGTTGAACTCAGTGACCCGGCTGGAAAATTCCTCATGCGCGCGGGATTGCCCGGTAATACCGGTCTCAATACCATCCGACGCTCCATGCCGATCAAGTTTTCCGAGACAGGCCGGGAAGTGGACAAGTATCCGCTCGGCACGCTCGACGTCACCGCTAGTCTGGAAGGCGTCTATCGCGAATTGCAGGACAAGGTATTACTGATCCTGATTACGCAGACCACCAAGACTGCGATCGTGGTCATCTTCACGCTGTTCATTTTTCGTCGTCTGGTGAGCCGGCATTTATCCAAGATTGCCGATTATGCCCGCAGGCTCGATATGAGCAACCTGGGTGATGCGCTGGCACTCCGGCGCCGGAAACCGAAACAACAGGACGAGCTGGATATCGTCGTCTCCGCGTTTAACGACATGACTGCTTCGATCAAGCGGGATGTCGAGGAGTTGGCCAGTTATCGCGCAGACCTGGAGCGCCTCGTCGCCAGTCGTACCGAGGAACTCGCGCAAAAAATCGCCGAAAAAGAAGAGGCAATTCGACGCTTGCACGAGGAGATGACGGAGCGCCAGCTGGCAGAGCAGGCCGCACGGGAAAATGAGGCCCGCTACCGGCAGGTGGTCGAGATGTCGCCGGACGCCATCATGATCGAGCGCGAAGAAAAGATTATCTTCGTCAATCAGGGAACGTTGTCCCTGCTTGGTGCGCCGAATGTCGAGCAGGTCAAAGCCATGCCTTTCCTGCAACTGGTGCCGGTGGGCTGGCGTGAACGCATGCAGGAAAAAATGGATGAATTGGCCGAGCACAATGAGCAGCGTGCTTTCGAGAGCAAGATGGTGCGCTTCGACGGCACCGTCATCGATGTTGAAATCCGGCGTGCGACATTTCAGTATGGCGGCGAGCCCGCAATTCAAACCGTTATTCACGATATAACGCGGCACAAGGATTACGAAGAGCAGTTGCGCAAGCAAGCCTTGCATGATGCCTTGACCGGTTTGCCAAACCGACTGCTGCTGATGGACAGGATGGAGCAGGCGATCCTGCTCGCCGGCCGGGACGGCAGCTCCTTTTATGTGCTGTTCTTCGACCTCGATCGTTTCAAGTACATCAATGACACGCTGGGCCACGATGCCGGCGACGAGCTGTTGAAGACGATCACCGAACGTATGTCGGAATGTGCGCGCAAGGGAGATACGCTGGCGCGCCTTGGCGGCGACGAATTCGTGCTCATGCTGGAGGGAATCGATGACGAGGAGGTCATTGCGCCGCTGGTGCAGCGGATCATGGACCGCATCTGCGAACCCGTGGTGCTCGGCAAACAGGAAGTGGCGGTAACTTGCAGCATCGGCATTAGTGTCTATCCGCAGGATGCGACCGATCCGTTTACGCTGCTTAAATATGCCGACACCGCGATGTATCACGCCAAGGATAAAGGCCGCAACAGTGTCGAGCGTTATTCCGCTGAAATGCACAGTCGCGTGAACGAGCACCTGGTGATGGAATCGCATTTGCGGCGTGCGTTGGAGCGTAATGAGTTTGTGGTGCACTACCAGCCACTGATCAACCTGCGTAGCGGTAAAATCGTCGGTGCCGAAGCGCTGGTGCGATGGAAGCATCCAGAACTCGGCCTCGTTCCACCGGCACGGTTTATCCCCCTGGCAGAAGAAATCGGCCTGATTTGCGGTATCGGCGAATGGGTCATGCGTACTGCCTGCGCGCAGGCGAAAGCCTGGCACGCCGCAGGTTTCAATGACATGCAGGTGTCTGTCAACCTATCAGCCCAGCAACTGGTGCGGCCGCAGTTCGAGGCGGAAGTGGCGCAGGCGCTGGCCGATGCCGCCCTGCCGTCACGTTATTTAGAACTCGAAATCACCGAAAGCACATCAATGCGCAGCCCGGAGCAAACCGTGCTGCTGCTGGCCAAGTTGAAAGCGATGGGCATACGCATCGCGATTGACGATTTCGGTACCGGCTATTCCAACCTCGTTTACCTGAAGCGTTTTCCGGTGGACCGGCTCAAGCTTGATCGGTCCTTTGTGTCCGACATCACCAGCAACCCGGAGGATTCGGCACTTGCCCATGCGATTATCGGCATGGCGCGCAGCCTGAAACTCACGGTTGTCGCCGAGGGCGTGGAAGGGCAGGCACAGGTGCGCCAGCTTTCATCCTATGGTTGCGATGAAATGCAGGGTTACTATTTCAGTCGGCCGGTCGAAGCGGATGGCTTTCTTGCCATGTTGCATAGTGGTCGTACACTGGATACGGCTTCTTGTACCGTGGTCGAGGACGTATCGCTCGCCTGATTTCGCCTGCATGAAGGGCGTTCAAGAACGGCGCACAATGTGCATCGCCGGTAGTAAAATATTTCCGTCCATCCACTTGGCGAAGGCAGTAAACGCTATGCGCCGTCCCGATTTTCGTGTCCGCAACGCCCGCTTCCTGAACGCAGCGATAAAAGCTGCGAGGGTACTTGCGACTATTTCCCTGGCACTGCTGCCGCTTTCCGTGTCGGCGCAGACGGTCGACGAGTTGACCTTCATTACCGAGGATTATCCCCCGTTCAATTTCGAGCGCGACGGCAAGCGTCAGGGAATTGCCATTGATGCGCTGAGCGAAATGCTGACGCTGGCCGGAGCACGGAAAACGCGCGCCGACATCAAGATCTGGCCATGGGCACGCGGCTATGAAACAGCGCTGAAAGAAAAGAATACGGTGCTGTTTTCCACCACACGTACCGAAGCGCGCGAGAGCCTGTTCAAATGGGTGGGCCCCATCATGCCGTCGCGGATCGTTCTGGTCGCGAAAAAGCAGCTGAGAATCAAGCTCGGCGAGCTGGAAGATATTGATAAATCAAATTACAAGATCGGCGTCGTGCGCGAAGACATCGGCGGTCAGCTGCTCGCGAAAATGGGTGTCAGCAAGGACAGGACCGTTCAGGCCAATTCCGGCGTCAGCGTCGCCAAGATGCTGCACGCCGGCCGTGTTGACATGTGGGCATACGGTGCGCCCGTCATTATGTGGAATCTGAAGGAGCTGGGCTATTCGACGCAGGACTACGAAGAAGTCTTTACCCTGACCGAGTCCCAGCACTACTATTTCGCCCTCAACAAGGATACCGACGACAAGCTCGTTGCGCGCTTGCAGGCGGCATTGGACGATTTAAAAGCCAAAGGGAAATTCAGCGAGATTGTTGCACGCTACCGCTGAGCTTTGGTTTTCAGCAGACGTTTCGCATTTCCCGTCGCGCGTGAATGGATCGGCTTGAGGCCGTGATGCGCAACGCGTGCCATCGAGCCCGACAGATGCGAAGCGACGGTAGCAGAACTCGTCAGCGCATCGCGCAGCAATTCGGCCTGTCCCTTGGCAGACATTGCCACGGCCGGGCTGGCCAGCAAACTCATGATGCCGCTTACGCCACTCAATAGCTGGCGAAAAGCAAGTGCACCGAGCTGCGTGTTCATCGTCACCATGCGCGCGGCGATTGCCTGCGCAGATTCGGTGACGGCTTCAATTTTTTCCTGGCCCATCAGGGTGAACTCCCGTCGGTCGCGTGCATTCGGAATTGCCCCTGCCATCGCGATACGGTTGGTGCGATGATTGATGACCTGTGCGGAGGCGAACAGCATTTCGCCGGCGTTCATTGCGATCTGTGTCCATGCCACCAGGGGATTCGCGCTTGCATAGGGAGTTCTGTGTCGTTTCATGCTGTTTCCTTGTTTTCGTATAGGGGGATGGCGAATGCTATCTATGCATCCGCATTACACCGGCGTACCTGCTAAAAAGAATTGTTTAATCGGAGGGAGGAATCCGCAAAGCTTTTCAGTTGGAGTGCTTGGCGGGATGTTAAGTTCGGCGCACCATCTCGGTGAGCAGAGCAAACGCTTATACCTCGTTTGACCAGTTGTCTTATGTGAACTAATCGCAACATTCATGCTCGAATTGCATATCAGATTTTCAACCGGATAAGCCAATCGATGCACGAACAAGAGCAGGCCGCTCAACTTAAAAAGACACGACGACTGGCCACCGGCCTGCTACTGCTGATGGCAGTGGTGTTTGTTGCCGTCAGGCTGGTGCAGCCGCGATATCCCTATCTCTCCTTCGTGTCGGCCTTTGCCGAGGCCGCGATGGTTGGTGCGCTGGCGGACTGGTTTGCCGTCACCGCCTTATTCCGGCATCCGCTTGGCCTGCCGATCCCGCATACCGCTATTATTCCGCGCAACAAGGATCGCATCGGCGACAGTCTGTCGAACTTTCTTGAACACAATTTCATGACGCAGGAAATCATTCGCGACGAATTGCGGCCGATCGACTTTGCTGGCGCTGCTGCCGGTTGGCTGTCGAAGCCGGAAAATAGTCGCGCCATTTCTCGCCAGATTGTGCGCAGCGTGCCGTCCCTGTTGCGCGTGGTGGAGGATGAAGATGTGCGTCTGTTCATGCACAATCGCCTGACGGCGGCGCTGGAACATACGCACTTCGCGCCGGTCGTGGCCGAGATTCTTTCCGTGCTGGTCGCCAGTAATCACCACCAGGCCTTGTTCGACCACATGATTGGCCTGGGCTCGCGGGCGCTGGAGCATAACAAGGATTACATCCGCTGGAAGATCCACGAGAACAGTCCGCGCTGGTTGCCCAAGGCGATCGATGACAAGTTTTATCAGCGGCTATTGGATGCGCTGCAGAGCACGCTGGACGAAATGCGTGACGAGGATAGCGAGTGGCGCACGCGCTTCCAGCATCTGACAGACGATTTCATTCATCGGCTTCGTACCTCGCCGGAATACGAAGCCAAGCTGGATGCCGTACTGAGCGACATCCTGGGCCATCCATTGGTGCGTGACTACACCATCCAGGTTTGGCATGACATCAAAATGCGCGTGGCGGCCGATGCCGCCTCGCCCGACTCGCAGATGGCTGCCAAGCTGGATCAGGGATTGCGTTCGCTCGGTAATGAACTTCTGTCAGACAAGCGGGTGCAAAAGAAACTGAATCAATGGATCCGCATCTTTGCCACGGAAACCATCGTTTCGCGGCGCGAAATGATTGCTGATCTGGTGGCGCGCGTGATCCGAAAATGGGACGCGGAGACCATGTCGCACAAACTTGAACTGCATGTCGGCAAGGATCTGCAATATATCCGCATCAACGGCACGTTGGTGGGCGGTCTCGTCGGCCTGGTCCTCCACGCGATCTCGCGAGTGCTTTAAAGAGGTAAACTGGCGGCAATTCAAAACCATGCGAATCATCGCAAAATGCACAACCACGAGGCCAGACCATGAAACAGGATCCCCGCTTTCCAAACCTTTTTATCCTTGATCATCCGCTGATACAGCACAAGCTGAGCTATATGCGCGACAAGGACACCTCGACGCGCACTTTTCGCGAGTTGCTGCGAGAGTTGACTTTGCTGATGGGATACGAAGTTACGCGTGATCTACCGATCACGACCAAGCGTATCGAAACACCGATGCAGGTCATGGACGCGCCCGTTATTGCAGGACGAAAACTTGCCGTGGTCCCTGTTTTGCGCGCCGGGATCGGCATGAGCGATGGTTTGCTTGACCTCGTACCGTCAGCCAGAGTCGGGCATATCGGCGTCTACCGCGACCATGAAACGCATCAGCCAGTGGAATATCTGGTCCGGCTGCCGGATCTGCAGGAGCGTTTGTTCATTCTGTGCGACCCGATGCTGGCCACCGGCAATTCGGCGGTGCATGCGGTGGATGTATTGCGCAAACGTGGTGTCGAGCCGGAACGGATCGTGTTTCTCGCGCTGGTTGCCGCACCAGAAGGTGTCAGCGTTTTTCAGGCCTCACATCCGGACGTGAAAGTGTATGTCGCCTCGCTCGATAACCATCTGAACGAGAATGCGTACATCCTGCCGGGCTTGGGCGATGCGGGTGACCGACTGTTCGGCACAAAATAGCTGAACGACCCTCTTTCCCAGGGAATTCGCCGTCGGTAATACGGCACATGACAATTCCATGACGTAAATTCTGCCATCTCCGGTCTTTATGACATGTCCGTTCCCGCATGTCATAAAGCCGTCACATTTGTTGGCTAGAGTGCCCACTGTCTTACATTGACAACTTCGTGGAGCACTTATGCGACTGAACAAATTCTTCACATCGGTAGCCTTGGCGGCCGGTACTGCTATCGCGTTTTTCCCAGCTGTTGCCGCCGACATCACTGGCGCCGGCGCGACCTTTCCGTATCCGATTTACGCAAAATGGGCGGAAGAATATAAAAAGGCCAGCGGCAATGGACTTAACTACCAGTCCATCGGTTCTGGTGGCGGCATCAAGCAGATCAAGGCAAAGACGGTGGATTTTGGTGCATCCGACATGCCGCTGAAGGCCGAAGACCTGGAAAGCGAAGGCTTGATGCAGTTTCCTGCAATCATGGGCGGCGTCGTGCCGGTCGTGAATCTGGAAGGTGTCACGCCGGGGCAGCTGAAGCTTACCGGTCAGATCCTTGCAAACATCTATCTGGGCAAAATCACCAAATGGAATGCGCCAGAAATCGCTGCCTTGAATGCCGGCATCAAACTACCGGCAGAAGACATCACCGTGGTGCACCGCGCCGACGGCTCCGGCACTTCATTCCTGTTCACGGATTACCTGTCCAAGGCCAGCTCCGACTTCAAGACCGCCGTTGGCGCAGGCACGGCAGTCAAGTGGCCCACTGGTGTTGGTGGCAAGGGCAATGAAGGTGTCGCCGCCAACGTGCAGCGCATCAAAAATTCGATCGGCTATGTCGAGTACGCCTACGCAAAGAAAAACAAGATGAGCCACGCGCAAATGAAAAACCGCGACGGGCAGTTCGTGCAGCCGGATGACGATACCTTCAAGGCTGCCGCCGCAGGTGCGGATTGGGCCAAGACTCCGGGCTTCGCGGTGGTATTGACCGACCAGCCTGGCAAGAGCAGCTGGCCGATCACTGGTGCGTCGTTCATTTTGATGCACAAGACGCAGACAGACGCTGCCAAAGGCAAGGAAGTGCTGAAGTTCTTTGATTGGGCATTCAAGAACGGTGGCGGCATGGCAACTGAGCTGGAGTACGTATCGATGCCGGCGCCGGTCGCCAAGCTGGTTCAGGATGCATGGAAAGCGCAACTGAAGGATGCTTCGGGCAAGGCAGTCTGGTAAGCATTTGCAGGCCTCACCTGTAGCGTTCACAGGCGGCGGTCCGGGATGGATTCGATGTCATCCCGGTCGCAACCATTACAGCCCATCGGGCACTCGACTCATGAATGCACATCTTTCTTCGATTGCCGCGCCTGCTGTGGATAAAGTGCGCCAATCCATTGAAAAAGACGCCGCTGACAAGGCCATGGTGTCCACCATGCGTCGTCAGCGGCTTCAAGATTTTCTGTTCCATAAAATAACGCTCGCCTTCGCCTTGAGTGTGTTGATCGTCCTGGTCGGCATCATTATTTCGCTCATCATCGGCGCATGGCCGGCGATCAAGCAATTCGGCCCGGCTTTCATCACCACCGTGGAGTGGGATCCGGTCAACGACCAGTACGGCGGACTGATCGCCATCGTCGGCACTGTGGTGACCTCATTGATTGCGCTGCTGGTGGCATTCCCGATCAGCTTCGGCATTGCCTTGTTTCTTACCGAAATCTGTCCAGCCGCATTGCGCCGTCCGCTTGGCACGGCCGTCGAATTGCTGGCCGGCGTGCCGAGCATCATCTACGGCATGTGGGGGCTATTCATTTTCGCGCCGCTGTTCGGCGATTACGTTCAGCCGGCGCTGAACAAGACCCTCGGCCAGTTGCCGGTCATCGGCCAACTGTTCAAGGGCCCGATGATGGGCATCGGGATCCTTACCGCCGGATTGATCCTGGCGGTCATGATCATTCCGTTCATCGCATCTGTGATGCGCGACGTATTCGAAGTCGTTCCCGCGGTACTGAAGGAGTCGGCCTACGGTCTGGGTTGCACCAAGTGGGAGGTTGTACGAAAGGTCGTGCTGCCTTACACCAAGACCGGCGTAGTAGGCGGCGTGATGCTCGGGCTCGGCCGCGCGCTCGGCGAAACCATGGCGGTTACTTTCGTGATCGGCAATGCGCACAAACTCTCCTGGTCGGTTTTCGCGCCGGGCAACAGTATCGCGTCCACGCTCGCCAACGAATTTGCGGAAGCAGAATCAGGATTGCATATGGCCTCGCTGTATTCGCTAGGGCTGATTCTGTTCGTGATCACTTTTATCGTGCTGTCCGCGGCAAAGCTGATGTTGATGGGCCTGTCCCGCAGGGAAGGAAGCAAATGAATCCGGTTTATCGCAGACGCCTTTGGGCGCACCGCATCGGTATCGCGCTATCCATCATGGCGATGGCTGTCGGTCTGTTTTTCCTGATGTGGATTCTGCTGACCTTGCTGATAAAGGGTGGCGGCGCGCTCAGCATGAACATGTTTACGCAAACCACGCCGGCACCGGGTAGCGAGGGTGGCGGCCTGATGAATGCCATCGTCGGCAGTCTGATGATGGTCGGGGCTGCCACGCTGGTCAGTACGCCGGTCGGTATTCTGGCTGGCATCTACCTCGCGGAATACGGCGAAGAAAGCTGGCTCGCGCAACTGACCCGCTTCGTCACCGACATCATGCTGTCGGCACCATCCATCGTGATCGGCCTGTTCGTGTACGCAATCTACGTTGCCAACGTCAAGCATTTTTCCGGCTGGGCCGGCAGCTTTGCGATTTCGCTGATTGCCATTCCGGTGGTGGTGCGCACGACCGACAACATGCTGAAACTGGTACCGAACAGCCTGCGCGAAGCAGCCTTCTCGCTCGGGGCGCCGCGCTGGAAAGTGGCGATGATGGTACGCCTGCGGGCAGTAAAGGCCGGCGTCATCACCGGCGTGCTGCTGGCAATCGCGCGTATCTCGGGCGAGACTGCCCCCTTGCTGTTTACCGCCCTGAATAACCAGTTTTACAGCGCCAACATGAATGCGCCGATGGCCAATCTTCCGGTCGTGATCTTCCAGTTCGCGATGAGCCCCTACGACAACTGGCGCGATCTTGCCTGGGGTGGCGCGCTCCTGATCACCTTCAGCGTGCTTGGTTTGAATATCCTTTCGCGCACCTTGTTCAGCCAGAAAGTTCCGAACTGACATGCGAACTGACATCATTATGCAAACAACGCAAACAATGGAAAAAATCACGCTCGAAATCGCCGGTCTGAATTTCTTCTACGGCAGCTTTCAGGGGCTGAAGAATGTCGATCTGAACATTCATGAAAAGAAAGTCACCGCATTCATCGGCCCGTCCGGCTGCGGAAAATCCACCCTGCTGCGTACGCTCAACCGCATGTACGACCTGTACCCCGGCCAGCGCGCCGAAGGCAGGATCATGTACAACGGCCGCAACATCCTCGACCCGGATCAGGACGTCAACATGCTGCGCGCAAAGGTCGGCATGGTGTTCCAGAAGCCGACGCCTTTCCCGATGTCGGTGTATGAAAACATTGCCTTCGGCGTGCGCCTGTATGAAAACATGTCCAAGGGCGAAATGGATGAGCGCGTCGAATGGGCGCTGAAAAAAGCGGCGCTGTGGACCGAAGTCAAGGACAAGCTCAACAAGAGCGGCCTCAGTCTGTCCGGAGGCCAGCAGCAGCGCCTGTGCATCGCGCGCGGCGTAGCGGTCAAACCTGACGTGCTGTTGCTCGACGAACCGACTTCGGCGCTCGATCCGATTTCGACCGCAAAGATCGAAGAGCTGATCGCGGAATTGAAAGAGGATTACACGATCACCATCGTGACGCACAATATGCAACAGGCGGCGCGCTGCTCCGACTATACGGCCTACATGTATCTGGGCGAACTCGTGGAATTCGGCGAAACCGACCAGATTTTCATGAACCCCGGAAAGAAGGAAACGCAAGACTACATTACCGGCCGTTTCGGCTGATGCCGCGCCGCAAACCGACAACCGAATCATTTAGGAGACCCTGATGCCAGGCGACCACTCTTCCAAACAATACGACATGGATCTCGAAACGATCCGCTCCAAGGTGCTGCAGATGGGCGGACTGGTCGAGAGTCAGTTCAACGATGCGATTGCCTGCTTTCGTAGCGGCGATGTCGCCCAGGCCGATCATGTCATCAAGTCGGACGAAACCGTCAATCGCCTCGAGGTCACATTGGACGATTCCTGCAGCCACCTCATCGTAAAACGCCAGCCGGCGGCGAATGATTTGCGCACCGTGATGGCAACGCTCAAGGTAATTACCGACCTTGAGCGCATCGGTGACGAAGCAACCAAAATTGCGCGTACATCTAAAAACCTCCATGAACGTGGCTTGGGCGGCGTCCTCAACCATTACGAATCAATTCGCGTGCTTGCCGCCAGTGCCGCAGAGTCCTTGCACGATGCGCTCGATGCCTTTGCCCGTCTCGATGAAAAGCAGGCGGCCAGGATCATCGCGCAGGACGAAAACATTGATCATGAATTCCGCTCGATCACGCGGACCATGGTTACTTTCATGATGGAAGATCCGCGCACTATTTCGGCGGCCCTGGATACCTTGTGGGTGGCGAAGGCGATCGAGCGGATCGGCGACCATGCAAAGAATATCGCCGAGTATGTAATCTATGTCGTCGAAGGCAAGGACATCCGGCATACTGACTATGTGTACACCAAGCTCAATAGCGCTGTCTGACCATGCCTGTCGATAAAACCACCATCCTGATTGTAGAAGACGAACCGTCCATCGTCGAACTGGTGAGCTTCACCCTGAAGGAAGCGGGCTGGAATACCTTCGCCGTCAACAATGCGGCAGAAGCTTGGGAAGTCATCCAGCGCCGCATGCCGCACATGGTGCTGCTTGACTGGATGCTGCCCGACCAGAGCGGCTTGCGCCTGCTGTCGCGCATACGCGGTGACCGTCAGTTGAACGAATTGCCGGTCATCATGCTCACCGCGAAGAGCATGGAAGAGGACAAGATCGCCGGCCTGGATAACGGCGCCGACGACTACATTACCAAACCTTTCTCGCCGCGCGAACTGACCGCACGCATCAAGGCACTGTTGCGCCGCAAGGCGCCCGAACATGCGCAAAGCCTGATGAGTGCCGGTCCGGTGACACTGGACCCGGTCAGCTTTACTGTCAGCCTGCACAACGAGAATATCGACATTGGCCACGCGGAATTCAAGCTGCTGAAATTCTTCCTCGCGCATCCGGAGCGGGTGTTTTCACGCAGCCAGTTGCTGGACAAGGTGTGGGGCGATCACGTGGTCATTGAAGAGCGCACCGTCGATGTGCATGTGCTGCGGCTGCGCAAGGCGCTCAAGGATGCCGAGTCGCTGATCAAGACGGTGCGTAGTGTAGGATACATGCTGTCAGAGAAGTAACACCTCTATGAATCCACGCCTCCTTTTCTGGATTCCGGCCTGCCTCCGCTTGTCCTTCATTCTGCTTGGCGCCGGGATCCTCTGGTATTTCTTCGGCCCGGTCATTGGCATCGCCGCTGCAATGATCGGCATGCTAGTCATGCTGATGGTGCAATTGCACTATCTTTTTCAGCTCTCCACTTGGCTTGATCATCCATCGAGCGCAAAACTGCCGGATGGCTGGGGCGCATGGACTGATATTTTTTCACGACTTTACCGCCTGCGCCGCGGCGATGAAAAAAACCAGGCCGAACTGACTGAATGGCTGACCCGTTTTCGGCAGGCGATGAGCCTGCTGCCGGACGGCGTCGTTATCATGGATGATGTGTTGTTCTTGGAGTGGTGCAATAACGCCGCAGAGAACCATCTTGGCCTGCAGCTTGATCGCGACAAGGGTATGCGCGTCACCAATCTGATTCGCAGGCCCGAGTTCATTGACTACATCATCCTTGGTCGCTACGAGCAGCCGCTAGTGCTCAGTGTGCGTGAGCGCAAATTGATTGTGCAGATCATACCGTTCGAAAATCGTCGCCAGATTCTCGTCACGCACGATGCAACCGAATCGGAACGCATCGAGATGATGCGACGCGATTTCATTGCCAATGCATCGCATGAGTTGCGCACACCGCTCACGGTCATCAACGGCTTCCTCGAAATCGCCAACAGCAATCCAAACCTCGAATTGCAGACCCGCATGGCGCACTTGAAGCTGATGGCCGAGCAGGGACAGCGCATGCAGAACCTGGTGGAAGACATGCTGACGTTGACGCGACTGGAGTCGGTCGAGTATCCGCTGCGCCCCGAGAAGGTCAATATTTCCGTGCTGCTTGAGCAGATTCAGCAAGAAGCACTTGCTTTGTCTTCCGGCCGGCACACTATTTCCGTGCATATCGACGGGCCCGATATCAAGGGTAGTACGGAAGAATTGCGCAGCGCATTCGGGAATCTCGTGTCGAATGCCATTCGTTACACACCCCAAAACGGCCATATCGATATTGCATGGGAGCTAAAAGAAACGGGCCCCCAATTTGTTGTGCGCGACAACGGCATCGGCATTCGCCCGGAGCACATCGCGCGCCTGACCGAGCGCTTTTATCGCGTCGACAAGAGCCGTTCGCGCGAAACGCAAGGGACTGGGCTCGGCCTGGCGATCGTCAAACATGTATTGCTGCGTCACGATGCCACGTTGCTGATTGATTCGGAGCCTGGGAAAGGAAGTACCTTTACAGTGCGTTTCACGAAGAAACTAGTCTGCGAAAGCGCACATAGTTGACCACATTAGGGCCACGGCTCAGGACAGTGTTGCTTTGCTTAGGATAAACTGTTCCTTACGGTAATTGATTTACCGGCTTCCTGCGCAAACCATCATGGATATGATCCACAGAACAGCAGTAAGCCGGCGTGCGATTGCGACGGTGCTCATCGCAACTGCATTGTCCGGTTGTGGGGGCTTGCTCCCTCATGCGAAGCAGCAAACGCAGACGCCTTGACATAGTTATGCGGATGCCCAAGCGATGTTTGAAAAAATTCTTCCAGGGAAGACGCAGTTGGTCGAGCTCAAAGCGCTTGGCGTTGATCCGGATCAAACTCCCAATGTGAAATATCTTGGCCATGCCGACCTGCTTCGCAGGCTTGTCCCCGCCTCAAGTTTCGATATCAGCTTGCTCGACCCCGGCCTGCAGGAATGCATGTCATCGCAACAGGCTTGCTTTGCCTACGAGGTCGAACAGACGACAGTCGACCGCCAGCGTTTCGGTAGCTTTTGGCTCGATTTCTTCAACTTCAAACGGCAGATCAGTGTTTCAGGCTGGCAGTTCGATGCTGTGGTCGTGATCAAAAACGATACCGTTGTCTACAAACTGTGGAGTGGTGTGCCGAACTTGCAGCATGTGGAAGAAGAGCGCAGTCCGCTCGGACCATTGCAAGGTTTTGGATCATCGCTGATACGGCGCTGACTGCGTTGCAGGCGCTACGGTGTGCCGACAAACCGGTCAGAGATTTAAATGGAATCCGGCGACGGTGCGCCGGATTCCGCTTGCACGATAGATTACTTGTAGCCGACCCGATCCAGGATGCGCTGTGCTGCGATCTGGTTCTTGCCGATTGTGGCGATCGAAAGGTTCTCGGCCTTGAATTTGCCCATCGCCTCCAGCGTCGGGTTCTTCGCGACGGCAGTCGTTACGACTGGCCATTCGTTATTGCCGTTAGCGAAGTATCCCTGAGCTTCGTCACTGGCCAGGTATTCGAGGAATTTCACCGCTTCCTCGCGATGCGGCGCATTCTTCGCGACACCGCCGCCTGAGATGTTGACATGCGTGCCGGAAGTCTTTTGATTCGGCCAGATGAATCCGACCTTGGTCATCAATTCCTGTTCTTCCGGCTTGGTCGAGCGCAACAGACGGGCGTAGTAATAAGTATTGGCAACGGCAACACCGCATTCGCCGGATGCAACACCCTTGATCTGGTCGGTGTCGCCACCGCGCGGCGGACGTGCAAAGTTAGTGACTACGCCCTGCGCCCACTTTTCAGTCGCTGCTTCGCCATTGCGCTCGATCATCGAACCAATCAGCGACAGCATGTAAGGATGCGAACCGGAACGGGTACAAACCTTCCCTTTGTTTTTCGGGTCTGCCAGCGACTCATAGGTCGCTACGTCTTCCGGCTTCACGCTTGCCTTGTTGTAAACGATGATGCGGCCGCGTGTGGAAAAGCCATACCATTCGGAACCATTGCCGTCGTCCTTGCCGCGCAGGTTGGACGGAATCCGGCTTTCGAGAACCTTGGATTTGACTGGTTGGAACAAGCCGTCGATCTGCGCACGCCACAGGCGTGCAGCATCAACCATCAGAATAACGTCCGCCGGACTGTTTTTGCCTTCATTCTTCAGCCGCTCCAGCAGCGGATTGTCTTCCGCTTCAATGCGATTGATCTTGATGCCGGTCTGCTTGGTGAAGTTGGAATACAACTGTTCATCAGTCTGGTAATGGCGAGCAGAGTACAGGTTCAACACCTTCTCCTGCGCGTGTACGGAAGCAGTAGCAGCCAGTGCCAGTACAGCAGCGGCAATCTTTGCAAGCTTGGTATTGAGAACGTGGTTCATCGGCTTTCCTTGTTGAGAATGATGTGCAATGACCAAAAGTATAACGGCTTTTTATGATAATGGGAATGATTCTCATTAGTGATAAAGCGGGCCATTACACCATATCCGCTACAATGCCGTTTTCCCGTCAGGAGCCGCCCCGCCAACAGGGCGTTTATATATTTTCATGACCCGTCGTTCGCTCTTCTTCCTGTTTTTCCTTATCGCGTTACTAACAGGATGTTCTGCCGTTGTGGTGCCGCCATCGGCCCCCATTCCGGTCGCACAGCCAACGCCGCCACGCAATGTACGCATTGGACTTGCTCTCGGAGGCGGTGCGGCGCGCGGCTTTGCGCATATCGGTGTTATCAAGGCCTTGGAAGCCCAAGGGATCGTGCCAGACCTGGTCGTTGGTACCAGCGCCGGTAGTTTGGTTGGTGCCTTGTATGCCGCCGGCAATAACGGTTTCGCATTACATAAGCTGGCACTCGAAATGGATGAGGCCGCCATTTCCGATTGGTCGGTTCCCTTATTTGCCAAAGCGACCGGGGTGTTTAAAGGCGAGGCCTTGCAAAACTACGTTAATCGCACGGTTAATCATGTGCCGATGGAAAAGCTGAAGGTTTCTTTTGGCGCGGTGGCCACCGATCTGAATAGTGGTCAGCCAATCCTATTTCGGCGCGGCAATACCGGCGCAGCAGTACGTGCTTCCTCGGCCGTGCCGGGCGTCTTTCAGCCGGTGCGTATCGGTGATCATTCGTATGTTGATGGCGGCTTGGTTTCTCCCGTGCCGGTGCGTTTTGCGCGCGAGATGGGGGCCGACTTCGTGATCGCAGTAAATATCTCGTCGCAGCCTGACGCGCAACCATCGTCCAGTACACTCGACGTGTTACTGCAGACCTTCGCCATCATGGGGCAAAGCATTAATCACTATGAACTGAAGGATGCGGACATTGTGATCCAGCCGCGCTTGGGCGCCATGAAAGGAAATGACTTTCCAGGGCGGAACACGGCAATCCTGGCGGGGGAGCAGGCGACGTCAGCAGCAATGGCCGAGATCCGGCGCAAACTTGCGGCAAAGCGGGAGCAGTAATTACTCGTCTTGACTAATGCGGCGCGCGCCATTGAAGCGCTTCTGCCAGTAACTGACATCCATATTTTCAATGCGTACCTGGCCGCCCACCGAGGGCGAATGAACGAATTTGTTATCGCCCAGGTAAATGCCGACATGCGAAAACCCGCGGCGCAAGGTGTTGTAAAACACCAGATCGCCCGGCTGTAATTCTTTGGTATCGACGCGCTCGCCTAGTCGGCTGATTTCCTCGGATGTGCGCGGCAGATCCGTCCCCCACACTTCCTTGAACAGATAGCGCACCAACCCGCTGCAATCCAGGCCGTTTTCTGGCGCCGTGCCACCGTATTTATAACGAATGCCGATCATGCCCACTGCGCGTAGCGCAAGCTCGGATGCGCGCGCCGTCAGGTCTTGAATTCGTGTCGTCAATGTCGTGTTCTGTTCGCCCACCATTGGCTCAGTCGCAAAAGCTGGCGTAAGCAGGCACAACGCCAAAGCGCTGGTGCATAGACACGACCGGAGATTACGGCGAGCTATTGTCATTGTTGTAAGGTTTGCAAGGTAACGGTTCAATGTAAGGAAAGCGGGCGGCACTGTCAAAATTTATTGTCCAAGGTTATTCTTGTGGGAAAGCTCCCAATGACAAAACGCATGACCACACAGACATCAATCGACATTCCTGTCAGACCCCGGATTTTGATCGCCGACGACTCACGCATCGTGCGCGCGACGCTGATCAAGCATATTGAAGGCATGTTCGAGTTTCGCGAGGCGCTCGATGGTGAGCAGGCATGGGAAACCCTGCTTCTTGATCCTAGCATACGTGTCGTCATCACCGATCTAACCATGCCCAAGCTGGATGGTTACGGACTGCTGCAGCGCATTCGCAGTTCTAGGATCAGCCGTATTCGGAACATCCCTGTGGTTGTCATTTCAGGCAGTGACGAGAGCGAAGAGCGTGAGCGGGCGAAGGCAGCCGGTGCCACCGATTTGATTACAAAGGGCATTGGCACGGCGCAATTGCTGTCCCGTTTAGACATCCTGTCTAAACTGGTCGGAACGCAAGGAGAATTCGAGCGCGGCCTCGAAGCATTGGTACGCAACGCGGCAACCGGGTCGCCAACCCAATTGCCGTCGGCCGACGTGCTGAACGAGGAGGGCGAAACGCTTTTGGAGAATGCACGCAAGTCCAAGAAGAATTTCGTCATCCTTAATGTGTGCATCGGGCTGAAGCATCTTGGCCTGGAAGGCGCCGGCGTGCAGCCACCTGCTGTAGTGGTTGACGCGATAGGGCAGCTTTTGCAGCGGACCGTAAGACAAACTGACCAAGTAAGCAAAACGGGTCCAGCCGAGTTCACAGTGGTGACAGGCGGCATCAACCTTGATGCTGCGCACTGTTTCGCGCAACGCATTTGTCGCGCTGTTGCCAGCGCCCACCTGGTCCAGGACGAGCGCATGGCCTTTGTGGCCAGTTGCGGCCTGGTTTCCTTGGATGACGGTAGCGTAGAAAGCGACAAACTCAGTCTCCAGGAGCTTCAGAATGTCGCGCATCGACGTGGATTGCTCGGACTGAATCGAACTATCACAGGCGTGGTGGGCCACGCAGAAGAAACAGCGCTAGAGCGGGGCGAGCAGATTGAAAGCGATGCGAACGCTAGCGAGCCCGAGGGCAAAGCAATGGATGCAGTGACTCCCGACCTGGCGACGCTGCTTCAATGGATCAAGGATGGTCGGCAAAACGAGGTCCTGCCGCATATTGGCAAATTATCGGCAGAACTGCAGCCGCTGGTTGATCTCCTCCTAAAGCAAGACAAGCGATGACCTGCGGCGTGCGAAAGCCGTCGCGCTGTCGTACAATCCTGCCTTTTCCACGGAGGGGCAATGCAATCCAAACCAGTTCTGACGCTTGACGAGGTCAAGAAGATCGCCGCCGCAGCGGAAACCGAAGCCAAGGCCAATAACTGGGCCGTCACAATCGCGATCGTCGACGATGGTGGTCACTTGCTATGGTTGCAACGTTTGGATGGCGCAGCGCCGACTTCTGCGTTTATTGCGCCGGCAAAGGCCAAAACCGCAGCGCTTGGTCGTCGCGACACCAAGGTATTTGAAGACATGATCAACGGCGGCCGTGTCTCCTTCGTCACCGCTCCGGTTCTGGAGGGGATGCTGGAAGGCGGCGTGCCGATCATGGTGGACGGACAATGTGCAGGAGCCGTCGGTGTCTCCGGCGTCAAGTCCACGGAAGATGCGCAAATTGCAAGGGCAGGCATCGCCGCACTTGGCATCTGATCGCTTGAAGTGGAAATTGCCGCGCTATCGGGACGCTTGGAAAATGCCCTCGTAAAAGCACCTTACCGCAAGCTTACAAGGTTTGCAGGTGAGGGCGATTTCGGCTATAATCTTTGGGTTTAACTAATTCAGTCCGCCGTAGCGCATACCCCTTCCATTTCGTCCCAAAAAGACCCACGACATCCAGCGCAAGCCGTTTGGTTGACGGTCGTTCTGGCGCGGCGCAGCGGCGGTAACCATCTCAGGAGTTACCCTTGCTGCCATTTTTTTCTGGCCAATCAGTTCCGGCCATCCTAGCGCTTGCAGACGGGTCGATTTTTCAGGGCTTCTCAATTGGAGCTCCCGGTCATACGATCGGCGAAGTCGTGTTCAACACGGCCATGACCGGCTACCAGGAAATCCTGACCGACCCTAGCTACAGCCGCCAGATCGTCACGCTCACCTATCCGCATATCGGCAATGTCGGCATCAATGAAGAAGACGTCGAGGCGAGCAAAATCCACGCCGCCGGCCTCATCATCAAGGATTTGCCGCTGTTGGTATCGAATTTCCGCTCCAAGCAAAGCCTGTCCGAATATCTGAAGGCCGAAAATGTGGTTGGCATTGCCGGTATCGATACACGCAAGCTGACCCGCATCCTGCGCGAAAAAGGCGCTCAGAACGGCGCAATTATTGCCGGCGAATCGGCAAGTGCCGAAGAAGCACTGGCGTTGGCAAAATCCTTTCCCGGCTTGGCCGGCATGGATCTCGCAAAGGTCGTGTCTACTGCCAAGTCCTACGTCTGGACCGAATCGGAATGGAAGCTCGGCGAAGGCTACGGCAAGCAGGAAAATCCGAAATTCCACGTGGTCGCTTACGATTACGGCGTCAAGTACAACATCCTGCGCATGCTGGCTGAACGCGGCTGCAAGGTCACGGTGTTGCCTGCACAGGCAAGCGCTAGCGATGCGCTGGCACTGAACCCGGATGGTATTTTCCTGTCGAACGGCCCCGGTGATCCCGAGCCGTGCGACTACGCGATCGCCGCATCCAAGGAATTAATCGAGCGCGGTATTCCAACTTTCGGTATCTGCCTTGGTCACCAAATCATGGCACTGGCATCCGGCGCGAAAACCCTGAAAATGAAATTCGGTCATCACGGCGCCAACCACCCGGTGCAAGACCTGGATACCAAGCAGGTGATGATCACCTCGCAAAACCACGGCTTCGCGGTTGATGTTGATACGCTGCCGTCCAACTGCCGTGTGACCCATGTCTCGCTGTTCGATGGTTCGCTGCAAGGTTTTGCGCGCACTGACAAGCCCGCGTTCTGCTTCCAGGGCCACCCGGAAGCATCGCCCGGTCCGAATGACATCGCCCCCCTGTTCGATCGCTTTGTGGCGATGATGGAGAAACACAAAAATGCCTAAGCGCACAGACATAAAAAGCATCCTGATCATTGGCGCCGGCCCAATCATTATCGGCCAAGCCTGCGAATTTGATTACTCCGGCGCACAGGCCTGCAAGGCCCTGCGCGAAGAAGGCTATCGCGTCATTCTGGTTAACAGCAATCCGGCCACCATCATGACCGACCCGGAAATGGCCGATGTCACCTACATCGAGCCAATTACCTGGCAAGTCGTCGAACGCATCATCGACAAGGAGCGCCCGGACGCGATCTTGCCGACCATGGGTGGCCAGACAGCGCTTAACTGCGCGCTTGACCTGCATCACAACGGCGTGCTGACCAAGTACGGCTGCGAACTGATCGGCGCGACACCTGAAGCCATCGACAAAGCAGAAGACCGTTCCAAGTTCAAGCAGGCGATGACCAAGATCGGTCTCGGCTCTGCGCGTTCCGGTGTGTCCCACACCATGGAAGAATCGTGGGCAGTGCAAAAGGAACTCGGCTTTCCGGTCATCATTCGTCCCTCTTTCACCATGGGCGGAACCGGCGGCGGCATCGCGTACAACCCGGAAGAATTCGAAACCATCTGCAAGCGCGGTCTCGAAGCGTCCCCGACCTCCGAACTGCTGATCGAAGAATCGCTGATTGGCTGGAAAGAGTACGAGATGGAGGTTGTGCGCGACAAGAAGGACAACTGCATCATCGTCTGCTCGATCGAAAACCTCGACCCGATGGGCGTGCATACTGGCGACTCGATTACTGTTGCGCCGGCGCAGACATTGACCGACAAGGAATACCAGATCATGCGCAACGCGTCGCTCGCGGTGCTGCGTGAGATTGGCGTCGACACTGGCGGATCCAACGTCCAGTTCTCGGTTAATCCGAAAGACGGTCGCATGATCGTCATTGAGATGAATCCGCGCGTCTCGCGTTCATCCGCATTGGCATCCAAGGCAACCGGTTTCCCGATCGCGAAAGTCGCCGCCAAGCTGGCAGTCGGCTTCACGCTCGATGAGCTGCGTAACGAAATCACCGGTGGTGCAACGCCGGCATCGTTCGAGCCGAGCATCGACTACGTTGTGACCAAAGTGCCGCGCTTCGCATTTGAAAAGTTCCCGGCTGCCGACAGCCATCTCACCACGCAGATGAAATCGGTCGGCGAAGTGATGGCGATTGGACGTACATTCCAGGAATCTTTCCAGAAAGCCTTGCGCGGCCTGGAAGTCGGGGTCGACGGCATGAATGAAAAGACCACCGACCGCGAAACCATCGAAGAGCAGCTTGGCGAGCCAGGCCCGGAACGCATCTGGTATGTGGGTGATGCGTTTGCCCAAGGCTTTTCGTTGGAGGAAGTTCAGCAACTGACGCATATCGATCCGTGGTTCCTGGTGCAAATTAAGGAAATTGTCGACATCGAATTGTGGCTGGAAACCCAAAAGCTGGATGCCCTCGACAAGACCACCCTGTTTAAGTTGAAACAGAAAGGTTTTGCCGACCGTCGTCTCGCCAAGCTGTTGAAGACCACCGACAAGGCGGTGCGCGAAAAGCGGCACGAACTGAACGTGCGTCCGGTGTACAAGCGCGTCGATACCTGTGCGGCGGAATTCGCGACCCGGACCGCCTACATGTACTCGACCTACGATGAAGAGTGCGAAGCGCAGCCGACCGACAAGAAAAAGATCATGGTTCTCGGCGGCGGTCCCAACCGCATCGGCCAAGGCATCGAATTCGACTATTGCTGCGTGCATGCTGCGCTGGCAATGCGCGAAGATGGCTATGAAACCATTATGGTCAACTGCAACCCGGAAACAGTTTCCACCGACTATGACACGTCGGATCGCCTGTACTTCGAGCCGCTGACATTGGAAGACGTGCTGGAAATCGTCGACAAGGAAAAGCCTTATGGCGTCATCGTGCAGTACGGCGGCCAGACGCCGCTAAAGCTTGCACTTGATCTTGAAGCCAATGGTGTTCCCATCGTCGGTACGTCGCCGGACATGATCGACGCCGCCGAAGACCGCGAGCGTTTCCAGAAGCTGCTGCAGGATCTGGCGCTGCGCCAGCCGCCTAATCGCACCGCGCGTACCGAAGAAGATGCACTGCGCCTGGCGCAGGAAATCGGCTACCCGCTGGTAGTACGCCCTTCGTATGTGCTTGGCGGCCGTGCAATGGAAATCGTCCATGAACAACGCGATCTCGAACGCTACATGCGCGAAGCGGTCAAGGTATCGAATGATTCCCCTGTACTGCTTGATCGCTTCCTGAACGATGCGATTGAAGTTGACGTCGATTGCCTGTCGGATGGCCAGCGTACCTTCATCGGCGGCGTAATGGAACACATCGAACAGGCCGGCGTGCATTCTGGCGACTCCGCTTGTTCGCTGCCACCGTATTCGCTGTCGAAGGAAACCATCGAAGAACTCAAGCGCCAGACATCGTTGATGGCCAAGGGGCTCAACGTGGTTGGCCTGATGAACGTCCAGTTCGCGATCCAGCAAAAGGAAGTCGACGGCAAGCTGCAGGACGTCGTGTTCGTGCTCGAAGTGAACCCGCGCGCTTCACGGACCGTTCCGTACGTGTCGAAGGCAACCGGCCTGCAATTGGCAAAGATCGCCGCGCGTTGCATGGTTGGTCAATCGCTGGACAGCCAAGGCATCAAGCATGAAGTCGTGCCGGAATACTTCTGCGTCAAGGAGGCGGTTTTCCCGTTCAACAAATTCCCGGGCGTCGATACCATTCTCGGCCCGGAAATGAAGTCGACCGGTGAAGTCATGGGCGTGGGCAAGACCTTTGGCGAAGCATTCGTCAAGTCGCAGCTTGGCGCAGGCGTGAAGTTGCCGAAATCCGGCAAGGTATTCCTCAGCGTCAAGAGCAGCGACAAACCGCGTGCCGTTCAGGTCGCGAAGGATTTGGTCGAGCTTGGTTTTTCCTTGGTAGCCACCAAGGGTACCGCTACCGCAATCGCTTCTGCGGGCATTCCGGTCACGGCCGTCAACAAGGTAGTGGAAGGGCGCCCGCACGTCGTCGATATGATCAAGAATAACGAGATCGTATTGGTCATCAACACTGTGGAGGAAAAGCGCACGGCAATCGCCGACTCGCGTGCAATCCGGACCTCGGCATTGATGGCGCGGGCAACCACGTTTACCACTATCGCCGGTGCGGAAGCTGCAGTCGAAGGCATGCGTCATCTAGACGTGCTACATGTCTACGATTTACAAGGTTTGCATAAATCTTTACACTAGGCCTCTACAGTTAAACCTTTGCCACAGAGGTCACAGACGATTCCGTGAATTGCGGAATTATTTGTGACCTCTGTGGTTTTCATTTGTCTACAGAAAATCATGAGCACAGTTCCGATTACCAAGCGTGGCGCAGAACTTCTGAAGGAAGAGCTGCACCGCCTTAAAACCAAGGACCGTCCGGCCGTCATCAATGCAATCTCGGAAGCGCGTGCGCAGGGCGATTTGTCTGAAAACGCCGAATACGATGCAGCGAAAGAACGTCAGAGTTTCGTTGAAGGCCGTATCGCCGAACTGGAAGGCAAACTGAGCGCCGCACAGATCATCGATCCGACATTGCTGGATGCGGAAGGTCGCATCGTGTTTGCGTCGACCGTGGATCTGGAAGATCTGGAATCCGGCAACAAGGTTACCTACCAGATCGTGGGCGAAGACGAAGCCGACCTCAAGGAAAAGAAAGTCTCGATCACATCGCCAATCGCCCGCGCCTTGATCGGTAAGCATGCGGGAGACGTGGTGGAAGTGAATGCGCCGTCCGGTATTCGCGAATACGAGGTTCTCGAAGTCCGTTATATCTAATCCTCATGCTCGCTGCGCGCGCACGGTTGCTGATTATCACGCTATGGATCGGCAGCCTGTGGACGACAGGCTATGTCGTCGCGCCTACCTTGTTTGCTACCTTGTCAGACAAGGTGCTTGCCGGGACAATCGCGGGCAAATTGTTCCGAATTGAAGCCTGGTTATCCCTTGCATGTGCAATCCTCATGCTCCTGTTACTCAGGTTCTATGCGAGCGAAGAAAATCCTAAGATCCGCAAGCAGATGTTCTGGCTCGTCCTCGGCATGCTGGCGTGTACGCTGGTTGGATATTTTGGCCTTCAGCCCTTCATGTCCACGCTGCGTGAATCGGCTGGAGCAGGTGGCGTGATGAGCCCGGGAGCGAGAACGCAGTTCGGCATTCTGCATGGCGTATCGAGTGCGTTCTATTTGATTCAAAGCCTGCTGGGCGCAGTGCTCGTGTGGAAGCTGCGTTGACTGTGAAAGGCGACCTTGTTGCGTGTCGCCATGCATTCAATGCGGTTCAGGCCCTGCCCAGTGCGGATTTTTTTGAGCTAGTCTGGCGTTTCTTGGCGCGTTTGATCGTGCCACCGGCCGTGACCCGTTCATTGCCCTTCAGTATGACTTTCTGCACCGTCGGCTTTTTTGTTCCGCTGGGGCTCGGCTTGACGATGGTGACTTCACGCAAACCCTTGCCGCGTTTTTCGCTGCGTTCTTTCGGAGCATCCGCCTTAGGCCGATAGAGCACGAGGAGCTTGCCAATGTGTTGAATTGGCGCGGCGCCCAGTTTTTCGCAGACTGTTTCATAGATTTCAATGCGGGCTTCGCGGTCATCGCCGAAAACACGGACTTTGATCAATCCGTGGGCATTGAGGCTCGCATCGATTTCTTTGAGCACGGAGGGAGTGAGGCCTGCTTCGCCGATGATGACGACCGGATTGAGTGCATGGGCCTCTGAACGAAGCGCGCTGCGTTCGGCGGGTGTCAGTTTCAACATGATTATTAATATTCCTTAAAAACGGTATTCTACGCGAATGGCAAAGAACAAATTCAACAAAAACTGGGTGCATGACCACATCAATGACCCTTATGTGAAGCTGGCGCAGAAGGAAGGCTACCGCGCGCGTGCCGTTTACAAACTCAAGGAAATCGATGAAAACGAGAAACTGATCAAGGCTGGACAGGTTATTGTTGATCTTGGCTGCACGCCGGGAAGCTGGTCGCAGTATGTACGAAACAAGTTGGCCGGGAAGGCTGGCGGAGGGATAAACGGCACGATCATTGGTCTCGACATGCTGCCGATGGACCCGATCGCTGACGTTCACTTTATACAGGGAGATTTTCGGGAGCAGGAAGTCGTGGATCAGCTCGAAGTTTTGCTGGCTGGCCGAAAGGTCGACCTTGTCTTGTCGGACATGGCACCCAACCTGTCCGGCGTTGCTATTACCGATGCTGCGCGCGTCGAGCATATCATCGATTTGGCGGTTGAATTTGCGCGAGCTCACATGAAACCTTCCGGTACCTTACTCGTCAAATGCTTTAACGGGACTGGTTTCACCCAGTTAGTCGAAAAGTTCCGTGAGGACTTCAAGACCGTTTCGCAAAAAAAGCCGAAAGCGAGCAGGGATAAATCGTCGGAAATCTTTCTGCTCGGCAAAACGCTTAAGCACCCTTCTTGATTGCAACGCGTAAAGTTATTTCTTTGATAACCCTTGATTTCCATGGGTTTAGCCTCACATGCAGCCTAGCAAGCGCTGGTTAATGCAGGTAGAATCAATTTTACAAGCTATGTAAATGTAGGCGCGCCTGCGTCTAAGGAGTCCTAGTGAACAACATGTTTTCCAAAGCCGCCATCTGGGTGGTGATCGCCCTGGTGCTTTTCACCGTCTTTAAGCAGTTCGACGGTCGAACGCTGGCCGGCGGCGCAACGCCAATTCCCTATTCGGACTTCCTGGACGAGGTAAAAGCCAAGCAGATTCGCGAAGCAACAATTGAAGATCGAACGATTGTTGCAACGACCAATGATGGCAAACGCATCAAGACGGCAGTCACCTATCTCGACCGTGGCCTGATCGGCGACCTGATCAATAACGGCGTCAAATTCGATGTCAAGCAGCCAGAAGAGCAGTCCTTCCTGTCACAGGTATTCATTTCCTGGTTCCCAATGCTGCTTCTTATTGGCGTCTGGGTGTTTTTCATGCGCCAAATGCAGGGTGGCGGCAAGGGCGGTGCGTTTTCGTTCGGACGCTCCAAGGCACGCATGCTTGATGAGGCGAGCAATACGGTGACATTCGCAGACGTCGCCGGCTGTGATGAGGCAAAAGAAGAGGTCCAAGAGCTGGTGGATTTCCTGCGTGATCCGACTAAATTCCAGAAACTGGGTGGCCGCATTCCGCGTGGCGTGCTGATGGTTGGTCCGCCTGGTACCGGTAAGACTTTGCTCGCACGAGCGATTGCCGGCGAAGCGAAGGTGCCGTTCTTCACGATTTCCGGTTCCGACTTTGTCGAGATGTTTGTTGGCGTGGGCGCATCCCGCGTGCGCGACATGTTTGAGAACGCGAAGAAGCATTCCCCCTGCATTATTTTTATTGATGAAATCGACGCGGTCGGTCGTCATCGCGGCGCGGGTATGGGCGGCGGCAATGACGAGCGTGAGCAGACCTTGAATCAGTTGCTGGTGGAAATGGATGGCTTCGAAGCGAATTCTGGTGTCATTGTTATCGCCGCGACCAACCGTGCCGACGTGCTGGACAAGGCGTTGCTGCGTCCGGGCCGATTTGACCGCCAAGTGATGGTGGGCTTGCCGGACATCCGCGGTCGCGAACAGATCCTTTATGTGCACATGCGCAAGGTGCCGATCGCTCCGGACGTCAAGGCTGATATTCTGGCGCGGGGCACTCCGGGCTTTTCCGGCGCCGATCTTGCCAACCTCGTCAATGAAGCTGCGCTGTTTGCCGCACGTCGCAACAAGCGCTTAGTCGAAATGCAGGACTTCGAGGATGCCAAGGACAAGATCGTGATGGGGCCGGAACGCAAGTCGGCCGTCATGCGTGAAGAGGAGCGTCGCAACACTGCTTATCACGAGTCTGGTCACGCCGTAGTAGCGAAGCTGCTGCCGAAAGCCGATCCGGTGCATAAAGTCACTATCATGCCGCGTGGTTATGCACTTGGTCTGACATGGCAGTTGCCTGAGCATGATCGTGTGAATATGTACAAGGACAAGATGCTGGAAGAGATCGCAATCCTGTTCGGAGGCCGTATTGCCGAAGAAATCTTCATGCATCAGATGTCGACCGGCGCCTCGAATGACTTCGAACGCGCAACCAAACTAGCGCGTGCTATGGTTACCCGCTACGGCATGTCAGAAACACTCGGTACGATGGTCTATGAGGACAGCGAGCAGGATGCGTATTTTGGGCGAATGAGCTCCAAGACAGTGTCGGAAGCGACGCAGCAAAAGGTGGATACTGAAATTCGTTCCATCCTGGACGCACAGTATGCGCTGTCGCGCAGGCTGTTGGAAGAGAACAAAGACAAGGTGGAAATCATGGCCAAGTCATTGCTCGATTGGGAAACTCTTGATGCTGACCAGATCAACGACATCATGGAAGGCCACGAGCCGCGTCCGCCAAAAGCCGGTGTTCCGGCCAAACGGTCTGCAACCGACAATACTTCGGGCGGCGTTTCGCCGAACGCGACTGCGCCTGCATAAGTAATTGCCGCAACTAACTTGAAGCACAAGGGTGAGGAGCAATCCTCGCCCTTTTTGTTTGTAGGCATTAAGAATGAAATCACAGTATTTCCAATGCGGGCGTTACCGCTTTCCGATCAGTTCAGACGAGGGACGTCCCCTTGTGATGGGCGTCCTCAACGTTACGCCGGATTCGTTTTCCGATGGAGGGCAGTTTCATGCTCTTGATCTTGCACTGTCCCGAGCAGAACAGATGATCGCGGACGGAGTCGATATTATCGATATTGGTGGTGAGTCAAGCCGGCCGGGAGCGCCAGCCTTACCACTGGAGGAAGAGTTACGCCGTGTGATGCCGGTACTTTATGCGTTGCGGGACTGCGGCAAGCCGCTGTCCGTCGATACGTACAAGCCTCAAGTCATGCGTGAAGCGATCGCAGCAGGTGCTGACATGCTAAATGACATCAATGGTTTCAGGGCTGCCGGGGCGTTGAGTGTAGTCAACGAAAGCGATTGCGCCTTGTGTATCATGCACATGCAGAACGCGCCATCCACCATGCAGATCAATCCGGCATACGGGGATGTGGTTGCCGAAGTCTCCGAGTTCTTGCGCGAGCGAGTAAGCGAAATGGATCGAAATGGTATCGATCGGAGTCGATTGTGCGTTGATCCCGGCTTTGGGTTCGGGAAATCGCTGGAGCACAATCTTGCGCTTCTGAAGAATATAAGCAGGCTCGCTGCAGAAATCGGCGTGCCAGTGCTTGCTGGGTTGTCGCGGAAGTCCATGATTGGCGCAATTACCGGCAAGCCGGTGGAGCAGCGTTTGGCCGGCAGTATAGCCGCCGCGCTATCGGCAATTACGCATGGTGCACGGATTGTGCGAGTGCATGATGTCGCCGAAACGGTGGATGCGCTCGCGGTATGGCACTCAGTTGAAGACATTAAACAGAGGTAAGGCATGACACGCAAATATTTTGGCACCGACGGTGTGCGCGGACGGGTAGGGACGGCGCCAATTACCCCTGATATCGTGATGAGGCTCGGATACGCGGCGGGTAAGGTGTTGGCGCAAGCCGAAGCGGGGAGCGGCAAGCCCGTTGTGCTGATCGGTAAAGACACCCGTATATCAGGATACATGCTGGAGGCAGCGCTTGAAGCAGGCTTCGCCGCAGCCGGTGTAGACGTGATGTTGGCCGGTCCGATGCCGACACCCGCAATTGCTTACCTTACGCGTGCATTGCGCCTGTCGGCTGGTGTCGTCATTTCAGCGTCACACAATCCCTATGACGATAACGGCATCAAGTTCTTTTCTGCGTCAGGCAACAAACTTCCAGATGCAGTGGAAGCAGCTATTGAAGCTGCCCTCGACACGCCTATGGAATGCGTTTCTTCCGAAAAGCTCGGCAAGGCCAAGCGCCTGTTTGATGCGCAAGGAAGATATATCGAATTCTGCAAAAGTACTTTTCCCAATGAACTTGACCTGCGCGGGTTGAAAATCGTGGTGGATTGCGCGCACGGTGCCGCCTATCACATCGCCCCGGATGTTTTCCATGAGTTGGGTGCTGAAGTGGTCGCGATCGGTAATAAGCCGAACGGTCTGAACATCAATGACTGTGTAGGCGCAACCGCGCCAGCGGCCCTGTGCGCTGCGGTAAAGGAAAATGGTGCCGACCTTGGCATTGCCTTGGACGGCGATGCAGATCGCTTGCTGATGGTCGATGCAAGCGGCCGCGCCTATAACGGTGACGAGCTGCTATATGTCATGGTCAAGGACCGTATGGCTACCACGCCGGTGCAGGGCGTCGTGGGAACTCTGATGACAAATATGGCGCTTGAGGTTGCATTCAAGCGAATGGGCATTGGATTTGCACGCGCCAAGGTTGGCGACCGCTACGTGCTCGAAGTGCTGCAGGAGCGAGGCTGGTTGATCGGCGGTGAAGGCTCTGGACATTTGCTCTTTCTCGACAAGCACACGACCGGCGACGGTATCGTGTCGGCGCTCCAAGTATTGTCAGCATTGAAGCGCAGCGGGCAAACCTTGGCGCAGGCAACGGCGGACCTTCCGCTGTTCCCGCAGACGCTGATTAACGTGAAGGTGGCGGCGGGGTTCGACTGGCAGAAAAACAATGCAGTCTTGGCCGAGAAGGAAATCGTGGAGGCCGAGCTGGGGGATTCCGGTCGTGTTCTGATTCGCGCATCCGGAACCGAGCCGCTGATACGCGTGATGGTCGAAGCGAAAAATGCCGACGATGCTGCCAGGATGGCGCGGCGAATCGCCGACAAGATTGCGGTCTGAATCTATTGCCGATCTTCCGGGAACAGGAAACGTGCAACCGGAACGTGAGTAAGCGTGCCTGCGTCGTGCGCGAGCACATATAAGCCGAACCGGTCACACACAATTTCATGACGTGATACGGCCACTCAATGGTTCTGTCGCGTTGAAATTCGCCCGGAAATAGTCCCGAACCGCATGGTCGATACGGATAATCCTGCTCCGGTTGACAAGTGATCGGTCAATAGGGCTATTGCCGTCTCGCCGCCGGCAAGTTGATCGTCCAAGATGCCCAAGCCTATGATGATCGCCAGTCGCGGTGCGCTTCGCCGTGCCTTGGCGAAAGGCGATTTCCAATAGATTCTTCATGCCGGGATACCCCGCACTACGCGGCCCAATTCATCTCGGACATGGCACTTAGCGGAGTGGTTTTTCCGAAGTTGAGAAGACGCTTGGTGCCTCGCATCAGGTTTGCTACCGTGAGGGCAAATGCAGTGTGTTTTCTGAATCATCGCCGACAACCGTCTCGGGATCGGGGGTAGGCCGATGCGCCAGTCTATGGAAATATATTGGCATTTTGAAAACGCCTGCCGTTATTGCAATCTCTGCCAGCGCAATAAATGCAAACGGATTCGTCCGGCCGGTCGAAATTTTGCAAAAAAATACCGAAGCGGCGATTACCAAGGTGTTTTAGCGCACGTCCTCTAGGAATGCTTCATGCTGCATCGCCACTAAAAACGACACGGATAGGCAATATATTTCTTGCGAAAGGTAAGGTCGTCGTGGCTAAACGGTAGCAGACATTGGGGCTGCAGCAGTTTTCAGTCGAGTCTTCGAGCAGTGACTTCGCCTGGGAAAGGTGCGTACTGTGAATAATGAAAAGCCCGTCGAATCGATGAAGTGAAGTTATAAATTGACCGGGACGCCTCGTACCGGTATGATGCACGTCTTTCGGGGCGTAGCGCAGCCTGGTAGCGCACCTGATTTGGGATCAGGGGGTCGCAGGTTCGAATCCTGCCGCCCCGACCAATAAAACCAAGAACTCGCATAGTCTTCGGATTCATGTAGAAGTCAAAACAGTAGCCATGCAGACGCCACGTAGAACGTGCTCTGCATTCCCAAGGCAACTAACGAAAAGCCCCAATCCATTGGGGTGGCTTAGAATACAGTGGCTGGACGGTTGATCGTCTTGCCATGACAAGAACATCGAGCGGCGCGGATCACTGGTTTTCCCAGGGGCCGCGCCGTTTTTTTTCTTGGACTTCGCTGACGCCTTTACTGCCGCTGTTTGTAATCATATAAGCGCTATTCTTCTGATGTCACTAGGCAGCACAGGCATCTTGCTGGCAAAATGTACTGCGAGAACTGTTTCTGCCTGTCACCTGTTCGCCCAAGTGTAATCGCAGGCGATAAAGCGGCTACGACCGTTGGTGCATGCCTTTTTCCTGGCAGCAAATCGATTGATTAAAAAGACCATTCAATGGGAGCAACGTTGACGCCTTCGTGTACGCGAAAAATTGCATCTATCGTTGCCTGCGGAGCCCTTGCATGAAAAATGTAGACCAGCTTGTCGATTTGATCGCTGGCGACATAGGTCTGGATCCAGAAAATATTGCACGACGCAAGGCAGTTCTGGAGATTACCGATGCAGATATCGCGCTGCTGCGCAAACTTCATCGCCAGCTCGAGTTGCATCAGCCTGATCTGGTCAACGCCTTTCATGATTACTTAATGCGCTTTCCTGCCTTGCATGACATGCTTGGCGATACGCACAAGTCGGAGCGCCTCAAGCGGGCGCAAACTGTCTATTTCGATCGGTTGACCCTAGGCCTCTATGACGCATCCTATGTAAAGGATCGTTTGCGTGTCGGTGCCGTGCATCAGGCGATTGGACTGGAGCCGATGTGGTATATCGGCGCATACCGTAAATATCTTTCGGAGCTGATGCCGCTGTTGTCCACGTTGATGGCCGACGAGCCGCAACATTTTTTTGCTACGTACGACGCATTGCTCAAGGTAGTCTGTTTCGACATGGCGCTGGCATTAGACACCTACTTCCAGGCCGACCGCATCGAAATCCTGCGCATCAAGAATTATGCTGAACAGATCATCGCATCAATGCCGTCCGGCGTGATGGTGGTCGACGCTGAGCTGAAGGTTCGCTCCCTCAACCATGCAATGTGTCGCATGTTCAAGATCGGGGCTGAACGCGACGTCGTAGACAAGCCCATGACCGGTGTTATCTGGAGCCGGAAGCTATCCGATTGCTTGAAGCAGGTGCTTGCATCCGGCAAGGACCGGCACGGGCTGCAAGTGAGTCTGCCTGACGAAAATAATAAGCGCCATTTTCAATTCGACGTCTCTGCAGCACTGCTGGCACAGGAAAATGTCTTGTTGCTGATGGCACAGGACATCACTGAACGCGTGCGTTCGCAAGAAGAGCTTCACCGCTTCCGTATGGCACTCGATAGTTCGATCGACGCGGTGTATCTCATCGACAGGGCTGAGATGCGATTCGTTGATGCCAACGAGACCGCGCTGGCAAACCTCGGCTATAGCCACGCAGAGTTAATGCAACTCGGGCCGCAGGACCTGAAGCCGGACGAGGGTGAACTGGAAAAAATCCTTCGCCGTTTCGATGAAATCATTCAGAGCAAGTCCAAAGTAGGAATGATCGAAACCGTCCACCAGCGCAAGGATGGAACGCGTTTGCCAGTCGAGGTGTATCTGCGCGCAGTACATTCCGAAGGTAGGCAGTTGCTGGTCGCCGTTGTGCGTGACATCACTGCGAGGATTCAGGCAGAGACTGTGTTGCGCGAGAGTGAGGAGCGGTTTCGCGTTGCGTTCAACCAGGCCGCCGTCGGTCTCGCGCATGTTGCCCCGGAAGGTCGCTGGCTGATGGTCAACAACAAGCTGTGCGAGATTGTCGGATATTCGCAAAAGGAATTGCTGGGGATGGCGTTCCAGGATATTACGCATCAGGAAGACCTGGTTGCCGACTGGGCGCTCGCACGACGCATGATCGCCGGAGAACTGGACGAGAAAACCCGCGAAAAGCGCTATCGTCACAAAAATGGCCATTACATCTGGGTCAATCTCACCAGTTCGATGGTGCGCGATGCTGATGGCAATCCGAAGTATTACAGCACTGTCGTAGAAGACATATCACGGCGCAAGCAGATTGAAGAAGAACTGCTGCATCTTGCGAACCATGATGCACTGACCAGCCTGCCTAATCGTTCATTGCTGCTCGACCGACTGGCGCAGGCGCTGGTCTTCGCCAGTCGTTCCGGCAGTCAGGTGGCTGTCATGCTGATTGACCTTGACCGTTTCAAAAATATCAACGACAGCTTGGGGCACGACGTTGGAGACAAGATCATCATGGAAATCGGACGCCGGCTTACCGCAACTGTAAGGGCGGGCGATACGATCGCGCGGCTCGGCGGCGACGAGTTCGTGCTGATTGCGCCCGACGTCGTGCGCGAAGACGCGGTGGCAATCATTGCCCAGCACGTCCTTGAAGAGTTAGCGCGCCCGATGACAATTCAAGGGCATGAATTCTATCCGACGGGCAGTATCGGCATCAGCATGTTCCCGAAAGACGGGCTGGACAGCCAGGCATTGCTGAAGAATGCAGATACGGCGATGTATCGTGCCAAAGATGCCGGACGCAATAATTTCCAGTTTTATGCACATGAGATGAATTCCAGAGCGCTGGACCGCCTCAAGCTTGAGGGTGGTTTGCGTCGTGCGCTGGCGCGCGAAGAATTCGTGCTGCACTACCAGCCGCAGATGGATATCGCGAGCGGCTGTATCGTTGGTGTCGAAGCCTTGCTGCGTTGGCAGCCGCCAGAGCGGGCCATGGTTTTTCCCAATGATTTCATTCCCATCGCAGAAGAGACGGGCCTGATCGTGCCGATCGGCGAATGGGTATTGCGGACCGCATGCATGCAACGGAAGGCCTGGCAGGATGCCGCGATCATGCCGCCGGTAAAAATGGCGGTCAACTTGTCGGCACGCCAGTTCAAGCAGCAGGATATTGTCAAAATGGTGTCGCGCGTGCTGGATGAAACTGGCTGCGATCCGGCATGGCTTGAGCTTGAAATTACCGAAAGCGTCGTCATGGAAAACCCCGAAGCGGCAGCGGAGACATTGCACAGGCTGAGCGATATGGGCGTGCATTTGTCGATCGACGACTTTGGCACCGGGTATTCGAGTCTGAGCTACCTGAAGCGCTTTCCGATTAATTCACTCAAGATTGATCGGTCCTTCGTGCGTGACATTACGACCGATTCAGACGATGCTGCCATCGCGAAGGCAGTAATTGCACTTGCTCATAGTCTGAAACTTGCAGTAATTGCAGAGGGTGTTGAAAGCATCGAACAGCTCAATTTTTTGCGCGCGCAGAAATGCGACCAGATGCAAGGGTATTATCTCAGCCGCCCCTTGGCTGTCAATGAACTGGATCTTTTTCTGCGCGAAAGCAAACAGTAGCGAGGGCGCAGTGTCCAGGGTCATTGAAACCGGCCGTCATTAGATGTAATATCCGCAAGCTTCACTTTCGGCGATGCGCGTTCGCGAAACTCCTTCTGCGCATCATCGTCGCCGATTCATGCTGCCCATAGCTCAGTTGGATAGAGCAACGGCCTTCTAAGCCGTAGGTCGCAGGTTCGACTCCTGCTGGGCAGGCCATTTCCTGCTGCGTCCCTTTTTCGTTGCGCCAACTTTGTGCCGTGCCCCGACTGGCATGCATTGTCTAAAAGATATTTTCTAGATGAGGCAGACCAGGCACAGGAATACTAACGGGCGACACTCAGTTCGCGTGCCGGCCATCGTCCGCATGCTGCTTCGTAATCCTCTGTCACTCGGCGCGACTTCAGTTTTGCTTTTTCATTCGCTTTTCCGACCGAACGCCTTACATCGTCTACAGCGCGTTCCTGCCGGCGCGACAGTGCATCGCATTTTCGCTGACGCGCTGCGCTTGCGCGATTAGCGCTTTGCGCCTGTCTTTCGTCTTTCGCCTCGCGTTGATGCCGTTCTTTTTCGAGTCGCTTGAGTTCACGTTTTTGCTGTGCCCTTCGCTGTCCGTCGGCGGATGAATCTGCTGCCGGAGCGGTATTCAGGTCGAGTTGTTTTCCGCCAGTACAAGACTCGTCGCTATAGGTAACTTTTCCGCCGGCTTCGCATTTGTAGATAGCAAATGCTGGCGCGGAAAATAGCGCGAGTGCGGCCAGAAGTGTTACGGTCACTGGATGGTTCATAGTACTTTGCCGGGGTTCATCAGGCCCAGCGGATCGAGCGCCTGTTTCAGTGTTCGCATCAACTTCAGTTCCACCTCTGATTTGTACTGTCGCACTTCGTCCCGCTTGAGTGCGCCCAAACCGTGCTCGGCGGAGATTGAACCACCGAATTGATGAACGCTGTCGTGTACGACGCGATTGATCGCTTCCTGGCTGGCGATGAAGGCATCAGGCGAGCTGTTTTCCGATGGGGATACGTTGTAATGCAGGTTGCCGTCGCCAAGATGGCCGAAAGTCACCATGCGGCAATCCGGAAAACTGTGCTGCAACAATGCGTCGGTGGTGCGGATGAAATCGCCAATGCGGGAAATCGGCACGGAGATATCGTGCTTGATATTCTTGCCTTCTTCGGCTTGCGCGAGCGAGATATGTTCGCGCAGATTCCACAACGCCTTTGACTGTGCGATCGATGATGCGACCACAGCGTCTTGAATAATGTCTTGTTCCAGCGCATCGGCGATCAACGCTTCAAGCATGCCATTCGCGTGGTCATCCGATTCGCTATCCGATAATTCAAGCAATACATATTGCGGATGATTTTGCGAAAACGGCAGACGCATTTGCGGAAAATGTTTAGCGACCAGATACAGGCAATAGTCCGACATCAGTTCAAATCCGGTCAACGCGGCGCCACATTGGGCTTGTGCGGCAGACAGCAGTCGCAGAGCGTCGTCCGGTGTGCGCACCGCTGCCAACGCGGTCAGTTGCGCGCGCGGTTGCGGAAACAGTTTTAGCACCGCAGCTGTAATGATGCCCAAGGTGCCTTCCGCGCCGATGAACAGATCGCGCAAGTCATAGCCGGTATTGTCCTTGCGTAGTCCGCGCAGTCCACTCCAGATTTCCCCTTGCGCCGTCACGACTTCAAGGCCCAGACAGAGTTCGCGCGCATTGCCGTACCGGAGAACTGCAGTGCCGCCGGCATTGGTCGACAGATTGCCACCGATTGTGCAGCTGCCTTCTGCCGCGAGCGATAACGGAAACAGTCGCCCGGCATCCGCGGCGGCGTTCTGCACGTGTTCCAAGATGCAGCCGGACTCCGCTATCAAAGTGTTGTTGACCGTGTCGACCGTGCGAATACGGTTAAGCCGCGTCAGCGACATGACGATTGCGGTACCGCTCTCATCAGGGACGCTCCCTAAGACCAAGCCGGTGTTGCCGCCTTGCGGTACGACCGGTACCTGGAATGCGTTGCATAAACGAACCAGAGCGGCGACTTCGTCTGTCGTCGCGGGTTTTACCACGGCAAGCGCCTTGCCGCTGAAGCGGCGGCGCCAGTCGGTTAGATACCCGCTCATATCGGCATGGTTGGTGAGTACATGCGCGGTGCCGATGGTGTCTCGGCAACGCTGGAGAAAATCGTTCATTTGGACGCCTTCTGTATCACTTGCTGCGCCAGTTTTTTTGCCGCCTTCTTGAATGGGCGCAGATAGAGGACGGTGCAGAAGAAAAAGATGCAGGTCAAGGCGACTTCCACCCAGCCCAGACTTGCAGAGAAGCCCTTGTCGCTGGTGGCACGCACGATCCCTTCCGTGAAATACAGTAGGATCAGCATCGATGCCCACTGCATTGTATAAAGGTCGCGCTTCACTACGCCACGCAACGGCAACAGCAGTGGCAGCACCTTCAAGACCATCCACGAACCGCCGGGGCGCAATGGGGCGAGCACCAATTCCCAGGCAACACAAAGCAGGATCAACAGCGCCAAACTCGAGACAGCGCCGATGTAATAGATTTTTTGCATAGGAGTTTGCATCAGTGACAAATTATCCGGGACGCTGTTTCCGCAAGCCGACGGCCAAGTGCGACAGCCAGCAGGCGCGTGTCTTCGGAGATCGCATGCGATCCGTTTGCGCCGGACCAATGGCTTGCGCCGTAGGGCGTTCCGCCGCTGGTGGTGGTCATCAGTTCCGGGTGGGTATAGGGCAGGCCGAGCAACAGCATACCGTGATGTAGCAGTGGCAGCATCATCGACAGCAGCGTTGCTTCCTGCCCGCCGTGCAGACTGCCGGTTGACGTAAATACGCAGGCGGGCTTGCCGGCGAGTGCACCGGAAAGCCACTGCACAGACGTGCCATCCAAAAAATATTTCAAGGGTGCAGCCATGTTGCCGAAGCGAGTAGGGGAACCGAGTGCAAGGCCGGCGCACTCCTCCAAATCGCGAAGTTCGACATATGGAGCGCCTTCCCGCGGGATTTCGGGCTCGGTGGCTGTCGTCACTGTGGACACCGCTGGAACGGTACGCAGGCGCGCTTCACAGCCGGAAACGCTTTCCACGCCTTGGGCAATCAGCTCTGCCAGTTTCCGTGTTGCGCCGTTCCGGGAGTAATACAGAACAAGAATGGTAAGGTCGGTTGCAATCATGCTTGGTATTATAGGCTGCTTTATTCCTCGAAAATTGATGCAGGATGCAATGCCGAATCACCAGAAGAACGAACGCATAACCCTGCCTGGATTACAGGTATTGCGCAGTTTGCCGCTCGACGACGTGCGCGGCCTGATCCGCTTTGCGGCCAGGCGCCTGAACGAGGAGCGCCTGCCGCAAGTGGCTGGCAGCCTCACGTTTACGACGGTCCTGGCGCTGGTGCCGATGTTGACCATTGCACTCGCGATCTTTACCACTTTTCCGATTTTCAATACTTTTCGTTCGTCGTTGGAAGCCTATTTCGTGCAGAGCGTGATGCCGAAGGGGATTGCCAATACGATCCTCGGCAACCTCAATCAGTTCGCAAGCAAGGCGACACGTTTGTCGGCATTCGGGGCGATCGGCTTGATCGTCACTACGCTCATCATGATGCTGACCATTGATCGTGCATTCAATCATATCTGGCGCGTGAAGGCGGCCAGGCCGCTGGCGCAGCGCGTGGTTGTCTACTGGGCCATCATGACGCTCGGACCGCTCATGATCGGCGTGTCGATCACGGTGACGTCTTATCTATTTACGGCGACCAGCGGGATTGTGAGCAGCATGCCTTTCGTCGGGGTAATGACCTATACCATCGTATCCGTCCTGTTGACGACCGCTGCCTTCACCTTGCTGTATATGGTCGTGCCGAACCGGATGGTGGACTGGCGCGATGCAGCAGCAGGTGGTTTGCTGGCGGCGGTTGCGTTTGAAATCGCCAAGCGCTTTTTCGTCGTGTTCATCACGAAATTTCCGACCTACACAGTCATCTACGGCGCCTTGGCGGCATTGCCGATTTTTCTGTTGTGGATGTACGTATCCTGGCTGGTGACGCTGATGGGTGCGGTGCTTACGGCAGCGCTCCCCGTGGTGAAGTATGAGCGCTGGTGGCATGTAGGTTCGCCTGGCAGTGCATTCATTGACGCCATGGCGATTCTCGAAGTGCTGCATGATGCCCGCATGGGGGCTGCCAATGCTGCCGTTGACGCACGCGCCATTCGGTCGCTGACACGGCTCGGGTTCGATGAATCGGAAGCCCTGCTGCAACGCATGCTCGATGCAGGTTGGGTTGGTCGCATCAAGTCGGACAGGCCGAAACGCAAGCAGTTCGGCAAACGCCTTACCGACGGACTGGATCGGTGGACGTTATTGGTCAATCCGGAAAAGTTGAAAGTGGCGGATGTGTACCGGCTGTTCGTGTTCAACACTGCCGGCAATGAAAAACTCGCAAAGAAGGTCGAAGGCGCGGTGGAGCAGGGACTCGATCAGACGCTTACCGCCCACTTCACGCAAGCCAGCCAGGTGGCCACCAGCTAGCTTGTCAGGCACTGTAGAGGCTTTTTTTGCGACCGGCTCCGGCCAAGGAACATGCAGCCGGAACCTATCCGCCAACAGACCGCCAAGCTTTATCCTGCAATGAACCCGAACAGCGAGTCCAGTACAGCGTCAGGCTGTTCTGCCATCAAGGCATGTCCACAATTGTCAATGTGCTGAACACGGCAGCCGGAGATGGCCTTCGATAAAGCTGCAGTCGCCTTGGGCGGCGTCATCATGTCGCGTTTTCCCAAAAGCAGCAGTGTGGGGCAGGCGACGGATTTTGCTGCGGCTTCGCCATTAGCGTAGGCGTTGCACGCCGAGAAATCGGTGTGAAATACCTTGGCAGGGTTCAGTTGCGAAATCCGTTGCATCAAACGCTGATTGCCATTCATGACATAGAAGCCCGGACCCGGTGAAGATGGTTTGTGTGCGATCGACGTATGCGACCAGATATTGACCATGTCGATGGCCATCTGCTCATTGTTCATCGATGCGTCGAGAAGGGCATCCGACACTTTCATTGGGTAGGCAGTACCGACCAGCGCCAGTTTGCCGACCCGATCAGGTGCGCGGAACGCTGTTTCGAGAGCAATCAGAGAGCCCATGCTGTGACCGACTAGTGCTGCGTTTGGTACCTTGGCTGTGTCCAACAGTGCGAGCAACCAGTCGGCCATCGTTTCCACGCTGCCCAGCGGCGCGCCCTTGCTGCGACCATGGCCTGGCAGGTCAACTGCCAACACGTTGAAACCGTGGTGCGCAAAATAACGCGTCTGTAAAATCCACACCGAGTGATCGTGCTGCGCGCCGTGGATGAAGACGACGGTCGGCAACCCGGGATTGAAGGTTTTGCCGCCGGTATAGCAGTAGGCGTCATGGCCTTGTACGTTCAGCAGCATGTCAGCCCCCTTTCTGTGCGGCCTTCAGTCCGCGTTGCAGGTCTTCGATCAAATCGTCCGCGTCTTCCAGTCCAATTGACAGGCGCATCGTCCCTTCGGTAATGCCGGATGCCGCAAGTTGCTCGTTTGGAACGCGGAAATGCGTGGTCGATGCCGGATGGATTACCAGTGATTTTGCATCGCCGACATTGGCGAGATGCGAAAAGATTTTGAGCGATTCGACAAAGCGCGTGCCGGCGGCACGGTCGCCCTTGATGCTGAACGAAAATACCGCGCCGCAACCCTTGGGCAGCAGCTTCTTTGCCAGCGCATGGTCCGGGTGCGACTCAAGTTCAGGGTAGGCGACCGATTCAACGGCCGGATGGGTAGTGAGGAACTCGACGATCTTGCGTGTGTTTGCCACATGCCGGTCCATCCGCAAACCAAGTGTTTCAATCCCTTGCAAGATCGCGAATGCATTGTGCGGGCTCATTACCGCGCCAAAATCGCGCAAGCCTTCGCGCCGTGCGCGCAGTGAAAACGGCGCAACCGTCGACTCTTCCGAAAACACCATGCCGTGAAAGCCATCATACGGTTCGCATAATTCGGCAAAATGGCCCGTCTTTTCATACGCCTGCTGCCAGTCAAAGGTGCCACCATCTACCAGCAAGCCGCCGATTGCAGTGCCATGGCCACAAAGGAATTTTGTCGCCGAATGGAAAATCAGGTCGGCGCCATGATCGAATGGACGCATCAGGTAAGGCGTCGTGAAGGTCGCATCGACCATCAACGGCAAATGGCGCTCGTGCGCGATTGCGGCAATTTCCGGGATGTTGAGTACATCGAGACCGGGATTGCCCAGCGTTTCGCCGAATAAGACCTTGGTATTCGGACGAATCGCATTGCGCCACGCATCCAGGTCGCGCGGATCCACGAAAGTGGTATCGATGCCAAAGCGCTTCATCGTGTAGGCGAGCAAATTCTGTGAACCGCCGTACAAGGCACGCGACGCCACGACATGGGACCCGGCGCCGGCGATCGTGGCGAGACCGAGATGCATGGCCGCCTGGCCGCTCGCGACAGCGATGCCGGCTACACCGCCTTCCAGTGCGGCAATGCGCTCTTCCAGGACAGCATTGGTCGGATTCGAAATGCGAGAATACACATGGCCAGCGCGTTCCATATTGAACAGCGAAGCCGCGTGATCGGAATCCTTGAAAACAAATGAGGTGGTCAGGTAAATTGGCGTGGCGCGAGCGCCAGTGGCCGGATCGGGCGCTGCGCCGGCGTGCAGCGATAGGGTGTCAAACCCTGGATATTTGGGGGCGCTCATTGGGGCTTTGTCTCCAAAACTTGTTCTAGATCAGCTTTGTTTCGATGTTGTTATTGAATCTTCGCAATCGTAGCATCGAACAAAGGTTCAAGCTGTCATGCGGATGACAGCGTATGCGCTGGATTTTTCATGCCGCTTAGGCTACATTTCAAACAGGGCAACAACAATCAACCACTTGGGACGACCCTATGAAAGTATCTGAAATACTGAAAGTCAAAGGCGACATCCTCTATACCGTGACACCGGACTCGCCGATGGCGAAGGCGGTTGATACGATGGCCGAAAAGGATATCGGTTCGCTGGTCGTGATGGAATTTGGCGAGCTGGTTGGCATGCTGACCTTTCGCGAGGTCATGAAGACCCTGCACATGAACAAGGGAACCATCGGCAGCGACACGGTGCGCAAGCATATGGATGATCATCCGATTACTATTACACCCGACACCGAAGTCAACGAAGTGCGTCGTCTGATGCTGGAGCGGCACGCGCGCTATGTGCCGGTCGTCAGTGCAAAAACGCTATACGGCGTGATTTCCTTTTACGACGTCGCCAAGGCGGTGTTCGAAGCGCAAAGCTTTGAAAACAAGATGCTCAAGGCCTATATCCGCGATTGGCCTGCCGAAGGCGACGAATAAATTTTGCCGCTCAATGCAAATCGCAAAGCCGTTCATGGACACACCATGAACGGCTTTTTTATTAGTACTGCATTCAAGAATTGAACCGAAAGGGATCACCTATGCATATCGCCATTATCGGCGCCGGCCTTGCCGGCCTCACGTGCGCTCGTCACTTGCAGCAACGCGGCCATTCCGTCATCGTGTATGAAAAAAACGCTGATGTCGGCGGCCGCATGGGCACACGCCAGACCGAATTAGGCGGTTTTGACCACGGTGCGCAGTACTTCACTGCCTCCAGCGAACGATTCAAGAAGGAAGTAAGTGGCTGGCGCAAGGCCGGATGGGCTGCGCCTTGGGACGGCAAACTCGTCAATCTGGATAAGGGCGGCGTTAAACCGGCTGGAAAATCAAACGCAAACCAAAGGATGGTGGCCGTCCCCGGCATGGCTGCGCTTGGTCAGCATCTTGCGGAAGGTGTTGAAGTGCGCACAGAGCACGCTGTCAGACGCATTGAGCGTCACGGTGAGCAATGGCTGCTTGCTGTCCGGTGCGACACCGTGCCCATTGATGCCACTGCCGGACCGTTCGATGCAGTCTTGCTCGCCGTGCCGGCAGACCTGGCACTGCCTCTGTTGCAGCCCGTTTCCGCGCTTGCGGAGCAGGTGGGCCAGGAACATCTGGCGCCGTGCTGGGCATTGATCCTCGGCTTTCAGCAATCGCTTGGGTTGAAATACGATGGCGCATGGGTGCAGGGATCTCGCCTGAAGTGGATTGCACGTGATACGTCGAAGCCGCAGCGGCGTCCCGGCGAACATTGGATAGGCCATGCATCGCCGGAATGGAGCATGGAACATCTGGCGGACGATCCTGAACGTGCAAAGGAAAAATTGCTGAAAGCCTTTCACGAAGCGACCGGTTCACAAGTGCAACCAGTGTATGCCGATGTGCACCGCTGGCGCTATGCGCAGGCAACCAGTACGCTGCCGGGCGACTGTCTGTGGGATGCGGACGGGCGCATTGGTGTCTGCGGTGACTGGTTTGCAGCCGGACTTGATGGCAGTGGCCGGGTCGAAAACGCATTTCTGAGTGGACTCGCGATGGCCGGCATCGCCGCATAAACTTGCGGTATCGATAAAAGCGACTTTTCGCAAGGCGCGGACAAGAACTTCGGTGTCCTCTACACTTGCGCGGTCAGTGTCCTGGTGCGGCGGCGCTGTATCAGGATGTTGACCGTCTCTGTCTGCTTTTCATTTTTTCGAACTCGATCGCCATGAGCCAATCCAGTCAATTTGCTTTGCTTGCGCAACGCCGTTTCGGTCCGTTTTTCTGGACACAATTTTTCGGCGCATTCAATGACAATGTCTTCAAGACGGCGCTGCTGACCATTCTGACGTACGACGCCTTGAGTTGGACCAGCATGGATCCGGGCCTGCTCAACAACCTGATTCCGGGCTTGTTTATTTTGCCGTTTTTGCTGTTCTCGGCAACGGCGGGTCAATTGGCCGACAAGTTCGAAAAGGCCGGGCTGGCGCGCTATGTCAAACTGCTCGAAATCGCCATCATGATCCTGGCAGCATTCGGCTGGTTGAGGAAGGATTTGTGGCTACTGGTTGGCGCGGTCGTCGGCATGGGTATGCATTCGACCGTATTCGGCCCGGTCAAATATGCCTATTTGCCGCAACACCTGAAGCAGGAAGAGCTGGTCGGCGGCAACGGTGTCATTGAGATGGGTACCTTCGTCGGCATTCTTCTCGGCGAAGTGTTGGGTGCGGTACTCGTGGTACATAAGCCGTGGGGGATTGGGCTGGTCGCGTTCGGCACCATAGGCATCGCAGTCATCGGCTGGCTCTTTAGCAGGCGGATCCCGTATTCACCGGCATCGGAGCCGGACCTGAAGATCAACTGGAATCCAATTACCGAAACCGTTCGCAATATCCGCTTTACGCGACAAAATCGGCCGGTGTTTCTGTCTGTGCTCGGCAATTCCTGGTTCTGGTTTTACGGCGCGGTCATTCTTGCGCAGTTCCCGGTCTATACGAAGGATTATCTGCACGGCGACCACAGTGTATTTGTATTGTTGCTTACCGTGTTTTCATTGGGAATTGGTGCCGGTTCCCTGTTATGCGAACGTCTGTCTGGTCACAAGGTGGAAATCGGCCTGGTGCCGTTCGGCTCGATCGGCTTGTCTGTGTTTGGCATCGATCTATTCCTGGCCAGCATAGGCTACGTTAATACCACGGCCGTCGACTTCGCCGGATTCATTGCTCAGCATGGCAGCGTGCGCATCCTGTTCGACATCGTCATGATCGGTGTGTTTGGCGGCTTTTACATCGTGCCTTTATTTGCTCTCATTCAGACGCGCTGTGATCGCAAACATGTGTCGCGCACGATCGCGGGCATGAACATCATGAATGCCCTGTTCATGGTGGTAGCAGCCCTGTTCGCGATGGTCCTGCTGCGCATGGGCTTTACTATTCCGCAAATTTTCATGGCAACCGCGTTGCTCAATGCAGTAGTGGCAATCTACATATTCTCACTGGTGCCAGAATTTTTGATGCGGTTTCTGGCGTGGATGCTGATTCACACGATTCACCGGGTGCACGCGGTCGACACGGATCGCATTCCGGAAGAGGGCGCAGCCGTCCTGGTGTGCAATCACGTCAGCTATGTCGATGCAATCGTGATCATGGCAGCCAGTCCAAGGCCAATTCGTTTTGTCATGGACCACCGGATTTTTAAAATACCGCTGCTGTCATGGATTTTCAGAACGGCAAAGGCCATTCCGATTGCGCCAGTCAAGGATGATCCATGGCTGACCGAGAAAGCCTTTGTTGATGTCGCCCAGGCGCTGCATGAGGGCGAACTCGTCTGTATTTTTCCAGAGGGGAAGCTTACTTCAACCGGCGAAATGAACGAGTTCAAAGGGGGCATTCGGAAAATCCTGGACCGCACGCCGGTTCCTGTGATTCCAATGGCATTACGCGGCTTGTGGGGCAGCATGCTGACGCGCAGTCCTGGGAATCCGTTCGAACGATCTTTTCGGCGCGGGCCGTTTTCGCGCCTCTCGCTGGTGGTGGGAAATGTACTAGATCCGGCGAATGCAACGCCTGAAACCTTGCATGAGCAGGTTCGCCATTTACGTGGTGACTGGAAATAACACGGCGTTTAGGTGAAGGACGACTGGGTGCAAATAGCGTCTTCTTCGTTCTGCAATTGGGGCGCGACCAACGGCAAACTAAGGATGAAGTCGCTGCCGACACCAAGTTCGCTTTGCACATGGATGCGGCCGCCGAGAATGCCGGTCACGATGTTATGCGCGATATTCAGTCCGAGACCAGAACCGCCGGCCCCAAGCTTGGTGGTAAAAAAGGGATCGAAAATGCGATTCAGGTTCGCCGACGGAATACCAATGCCGTCATCGTGGATTGCCAGTTCCATCCATCCATCGCCGCTATTCTGTGCCGATATCGATACCGTGCCCGACTGACGGCCGTCAAAGCCGTGCAGTAATGCGTTATTGATCAGGTTAGTGATGACCTGGCCGAGCGGTCCGGGGTAGCTGTCCATCACCAGCGAGTCGGGGATATTCTGCTTGACGACAAACGAGGTTTTTTTAAGTGTCGGCCACAAGGTCAGCATGATTTCGGAAACTACTTCCGCGACTGAGAACTTGCGACGCTGAGAGCTAGTCTGGTCCACCGCCACCTGCTTGAAACCAGTGACAAGGTTGGCAGCGCGTTGCAGATTGCGTACCAGAATGTCGCCTGCTTTGCCGGCATCGCCTATGTAGTTCTCCAAGGTGGAACGACGCAGCCCATTATTGTGGTAGCCGTCAGCCAGCGTGCGCGTCTGATCAACCAGCGTACTGGCCACCATCAGACTGTTTCCGATCGGCGTATTGAGTTCGTGCGCGATGCCGGCCACGAGCGAACCTAGCGCAGCCAGTTTTTCGCTGCGCACCAGTTCTTCTTGCGCCTTGTTGAGCGTCTCCAGTGTGCAGGCAAGTTCTTCATTGGCCTGTTGCAACTCCTCCGTCCGTTCGATCACACGTTGCTCAAGGTTGGCATTGAGCTCGCGAATTTCGTTCTCAATGCGTCGTTTGTCGGTGATATCCGCGCATGCCAGAATGCCGAATCGTTCGCCGGCAAGCGTGAAGGTGTGACCGGCGAACTGCACCAAAACCTTGCTGCCATCGCCCCGGTACATCCAGACCTCGTGAAGATTTTCTGTCTTCCCTGTTTCTTTGAGTTCGTTGATCAGTGACGCCCTGTCGTTCGAATCGCAATACAGCGACAAATCGACCGTATTCCTTCCGACGACCAAGTCGCGGTCGCGCAGAAATAGTTTCTCAAATGCGCGGTTGACATCCTTAACGACGTAATTGCCACGTACCTGCGTCACAAACATGGCGATCGGCGACGACTGGAAGATGGTTGAGAAGCGTTGTTCGCTGCTACGCAGCTCCTCCTCCGCACGCTTGCGCTCCAGCTCCGCTGATGCCCGTTCGCTGAATACCTGCAGCAGCGACTTGACGAGATCCGGATTGCTCATGGATTCGGTATGCAGTACGGCCAGCACACCGATTGTATTGCCGGCCGTATCGCGCAGTGGCGCCCCGGCGTAGCTTTCCCAGCCATAGTCGCCGAGTGCGAGGGCGTTCGGGAAACTCGTCGGGATATTCGAAGGCAGCACGCAAATATCGCCTTCCAGCGTGCGCTCGCACGGCGTTCCTGTGCTGAGGTACTCGAAGTTATCGACCGTGTGTCCTCTGACATGTGCTGCAATGGTACGCAACGTGCTCTGAGCGTTGGATATGCGCAAGCCGATAAAGGCGCAATCCGTGCGCAGCGCCGACGCCAGGTCGGCAACCAGCAGATCGAAAAACGACTCACCCGCGATATCGCGAGTGCCTTGCGCAAGTCGCAGCAAGGCGCGGTCGGCTTCCGCCTTGCGCTCTTCCAGCAGGCGCTGATCGGTAATGTCCCGTATTACGGCCAGCATATAACGCTCGCTGCCGGCGCTGAAGATCGTGGCGTTCGTCATGCATTTGCGCAGCGATCCATGCTTGGTGCGCATATCCCACTCATAATTGCGCGCCATTTTATTCACGCCGAGTTCCTGCAGCAGCTTGTGGCGCTGCGCCGGATGCACCCAGATATTGAGTTCGACAGTCGTCTTGCCGACTGATTCATCACGCGTATAACCGGACATTTCTTCGAACGTCTCGTTAATGTCGATCAGCATGCCATCGCTCATGCGGGAAATAGAGATCGAGTCCGGGTTGCATTGAAACGCGCCGGCAAACTTTGCTTCCGACAGGCTGAGCGCTTCCTCCGCACGCCGTTTTTCGGTGATATCTTCCGCAATCGACAGCAATCGACCGGAGGTGCCGGATTCGTCAGCAATCTGTGTATGACTCCACTGGCAGGTAATGATCTGCCCGTCGGCGCGCCGGTTCTGGCTGATATTGCGGCTGTCTCCTCTGCTGGAGGCCAGCCGGCGAAAGGCCGCATCTACCGATTCGCGGTTTGGATCGGGGATGATGAAGCTAGCATGCTTACCGATGGCTCTTTCACGCGGATATCCGAAAATGCGCTCTGCCGCTGCATTCCATTCGATCACCTGGTATTGGCTGTCCCATTCGATAATGGCGATCGGACTTTGTTCAACCAGCGCGCGAAAGCGCTCTTCGCGTTCGTACAATTCCTGTTCGACACGCTTGCGCTTGTCGATATCCTGTTCCAATTCGCGGTTTTTCCAATCAAGTTCCTCAAACAGCTTTCGCAGGCTGATCCGTGTATCTTCCATCCGGCGGCTGAGCAAACCGATCTCATCCAGACGCTGCCACGTAAATGGCACATCCAGTTGTCGCCCTGCCAGGCGTTCCGCGCCAATACCAAGCCGCTGCAAAGGGCGCACCAACCGTCGATCAAGCAGAATGAGAATCAGGACAATGGACAGGACGGCTTGCGCAATCACTGCCGTCATCGATTCCAGCAAGCCCTTCACCATGATGGAACGCAACCTGGTGCTGCCAACCTCGATCTTGACGGAGCCGATCGTGCTGCCACGATAAACGACCGACTTTTCTGTTGTTGCCGTAAACCCAGCGCGACGCTCCGACCGTTCACCCGATACGAATACGCCTAGCGCGTTGTCGCGTACTTCGATGCGCACGATGTCCTCGTTACGCAACATCATCGCGTCCATCAGTGCGCTGCCACTTTCCTGATTGATGTTCCATAGCGGTTCCTGCATGCCGTTGGACAGGATCTCCGCGTTTTGCTGCAGCAAGTCTTCCGTCTGCCGCTTGATGTCGTCGTTGTACTGCTTGAACCAGGAATAGCCGCTGATTAACAGGGCAGGGGCAAGCAGGCTAAGCACTACGACTAGCACGATCGCACGTCGTAACGTCAGAGTGCGTCCGGTCATGATCATTGCGGTTCCGTTCCCGAGTGGGTCATTGCGTAGTGCAGGATGAGACGCGAGGTCTGGGAAGCGCTATTGCGCGCCATTGTCTTTCAACCAGGCGGTCAGTTGATCGACTGTCATGGGCCGCGCAAACAGGTAGCCCTGCGCCAGGGGGCAGCCGAGCGCGGACAGTATGCTGGCCTGTCGTTCGTCCTCGACGCCTTCCGCGACCACGGACAGGCCGAGATTGCGCCCAAGCTGGATCACCATTTCGGCAATGCTGCTGCCGCGCGACGCATTGGTGATTTCTGTCACGAAGCCACGATCGATTTTGAGTCTGTCTACCTGCAGACGCTGCAGATAACTGAGCGACGAGAATCCGGTGCCGAAGTCGTCAATCGCAATGCTGACACCGGTTTGCTTGATCTGGCCGAGCAACTGAATCAGCGCGTCGGGCTCTTCCATCGCGATCGATTCGGTAATTTCGAGTTCGACACGTGACGCCGGTACCTGCGTTTCTTCCAGCACCTTGCCTAGCATATCGAGGAAGCGCGGATGGCGAAACTGCACCTGCGAGACATTGATCGACATCGTAAGTTCGTTGTAGCCAAGATCTTGCAGGCGTACGAGCTCATGGCAGGCTTCGCGCATCACGCGTTCGCCGATTTCAATGATGAGCCCGGAATATTCGGCGATCGGAATGAAGCGGTCGGGAGGAATGAATGTGCCATCCTTTGTCCGCCAGCGCAGCAGCGCTTCGGCGCCAACCGGAAGGCGCGTGGCCAGATCGATTTGCGGCTGATAGACCACGAACAATTCTTTTTCTTCAAACGCGGTACGCAACGCATGCATCATGCGCACCCGTTCGCGGATATCGACGCCCATGCTGCGCGAGAAATAAAAATGCCCGGCACGCTGCATCAGCTTGGCGCGTTTGAGTGCAATGTCGGCATCCTTGAGCGCATCGGTGCCGCAGCCTTCATGATCTGCCAGGCGCACCAGACCGGCCGTGGCCGATAGCTGCACGTCTTGGCCGTCAATGCTGAATGGCTTGTCGAACAGGCTCAGCAGGACCACCGGATTGACAAGCGATGCATTGCCGAGGACGCCGAAGGTATCGCCGCCGACGCGGGCCAGGGTTAATTGGCTGCCGAATTGCGTCTGCATGCGCGCCGCAACTCCCAGCAGCAACAGGTCACCGAACTGGTGTCCCAGTGCATCATTGGTCTCTGCGAAGTGGTCGATATCCACTAGCGCCAGCGTGGCGTCTGTCCGGTTCGATGCCGTCAGCGCCTCTTCCAGCAACTCTTTCAGGCGCGTGCGATTGGGCAGCTTGGTGAGCGGGTCGTAAAAAGCATAATTATGCAAACGTGTCACCAACAACACATTGTCGAGACCGACCGCGATATTGCGACAAAAGACATCAAGCAGTCGCTTGTCAATTTCGTTAAGCGGAAAATCGGTGTCAAAAAAAGCGACAAAATCACGATTCGCATTGCCGCCGAAATACAAGGCGCTGAAATTTTCACCGTAGATATTGCTGCGTCTTTCCAATGAGTCGCGCAGGATGCCGGCGATGCGCGTACCGCGAACGCCATGCGTGGAGGCTTGCATCAGTCCAGCATAAGCGCCGGCCGCGGCAATCACGAACAGTTCATTCTCGTGCTCATTTGAATGCTCTTGCACACATACCAGGCCGTTGGCTTCCAGTTCAAGCAGTTTCGCGACCTGCGCGATCACGCCTGCAGCAAAATTATCCAGGCCATGCAAGGCCATCAGTTCGGTGCTCGCTCGGACGATCCGGTCCAGTCCGCGCCGGCTGGCGCTAATCGCACGAATCTGCTCGTATGAGCGAATCGCTGCGGTGACCGTGGTATAGAGCTTGATACGGGTGAGTTCGGATTTGGTCTTGTAATCGTTGATGTCGAAATCGCGGATGGCGTCGATTTCCGGCGCATATCCTGGTTGCCCGGTGCGCAAGATGATGCGTACGTCGGTCAGTCGCAGCACTTCGCGAATATGGCGCACCAATTGCAGTCCCGAGTCTTCCTGCTCCATCACGACGTCGAGCAGGATGACGGCAATATCCTCTTCCTGCGCGAGCAATTCACGGGCTTCTGCCGCCGAATAGGCATGAACGAACTCGAGCGGCCGGTGTTGCATTTCCAGATTGCTGAGAGCAAACGTGGTCGCGGAATGCACGTCTGTATCGTCGTCGACAATCATCACCCGCCAGACATCCGTTGCAGCGGCTAATTCTGACGTGTCGGACGGCACGCATGTTTCATCCAGAAATATGAGATCGTCGTCGGCTGACGCAGTCGATCCGCTCATTAGTACTCTCCAGGGTGCCTTTGTTCTCTACCGGAAATGGATTTCGATTATTCGATCAAGAACAATTCTGCAATTGCGTCATGACTGGACCTGACTTTCTATTGCAAATAATGCAATGAAAACACGCCTTTATGATGTGCGATCCATCCTAAGTCTATTGTTACAGCAGATTTCCACCTGACAACTGTTATGGATGGTGCACGAAATTTCCTGGACGTGCAATGCCGCAGGCGTCATTCGTGTGACGATGCGTTGTATGCCATGCATTTGCTTGCATGATTACATCAATGCCATTGGCGAATTAGCGAATACACAGGTCGATAAGCTAAAATCAAGGCTTTCCAGATCAATTTCCCACCATCATGTCCGGCAACACTTTTGGCACGCTCTTTACCGTCACTACATTTGGCGAATCGCATGGACCGGCAATCGGTTGCGTCGTCGATGGGTGCCCTCCGGGCATGGTGCTGTCCGAAGCAGACATTCAGCCGGAGCTGGATCGACGCAAGCCTGGTACGTCACGCCACGTCACGCAGCGTCAGGAGTCGGATACTGTCGAGATCCTCTCCGGCGTCTTCGAAGGCAAGACCACCGGCACGCCGATCGCGCTGCTGATCCGGAACGAAGATCAGCGCAGCAAGGATTACGGCAATATCGTCGACACATTCCGTCCCGGTCACGCCGACTACACGTACTGGCACAAATACGGCATTCGCGATCCGCGCGGCGGTGGGCGTTCTTCGGCCCGTTTGACGGCACCGGTGGTGGGCGCGGCGGCAATCGCCAAGAAATGGCTGCAGCAGCAGTATGGCACCAGCTTCAAGGGCTGCATGAGCCAGCTTGGCGAGATCGCCATTCCTTTCGAATCCTGGGATCATGTGCAGTCCAATCCCTTCTTTGCCGCCAATGCAACCGTACTCCCGCAACTGGAAGAGTACATGGATCAGTTGCGCAAGGACGGCAATTCCTGTGGCGCCCGCATTGATGTCGTTGCGCAGAATGTGCCAGTTGGCTTGGGTGAGCCCATCTATGACAAGCTCGATGCCGAGATCGCGTATGCGATGATGGGTATCAACGCGGTCAAGGGTGTGGAAATTGGTGCGGGATTCAAGTCAGTTGCGCAGAAAGGTACGGAACACGGCGATGAGTTGACCCCGAGCGGCTTTGCGACCAATAACGCCGGCGGCGTATTGGGTGGCATTTCGACCGGACAGGACATTACGGTGTCGATTGCCATCAAGCCGACTTCCAGCATCCGCACGCCGCGCCATTCCATCGACAAGGCCGGCAACCCGATCAATGTTGAAACGTTTGGCCGTCACGATCCCTGCGTCGGCATCCGAGCCACGCCGATCGCAGAAGCGATGCTGGCGCTGGTGCTCATGGATCACGCATTGCGTCATCGCGCCCAGTGCGGTGACGTGCGCGTTGCCACCCCAAAGATCGCAGCGCATATCAATTAATGCGTTGAGAGCGCGACCCGGTCGGAGCGAAGCGCAAGCCGGGGCGCGTCCGCTGTCCTTATCAAGAAATATCCTCGTGCAGCCTCCAGCCTGGCCCAAGCAGTCAATCAGCTTCGCTCTATTCTTTTTCGCGTACTACGGTTACGTTGGCGTCTTTTCGCCCTACGCCAGTCTTTACTTTGCAGAGAAAGGGATGACCGCGGCGCAGATTGGCGTGCTGTTGTCGCTGACACAAGTAATGCGTATTTTTGGCCCGAATCTCTGGGGATGGGTAGCGGATCGGCACCAGCAACGGGCCATTGTATTGCGGATCACGGCGGTTGCCGCCGTCGCGAGTTTTTGTGGTGTGTTCTTCGGACAGAACTTCACCCAATTCCTTATTGTCATGGTTGCCGTTAATCTTTTCACCAGTGCGCAAGGACCGCTGTCGGAAGCCTTGATGCTGTCAGAAATGCGTGGCGATCTGACACACTACGGCAAATTGCGATTATGGGGATCGGTCGGATTCATTCTGACCGTCACGTTGGCCGGCCCGTTTCTCGATTGGTACGGCATCCACCTGATGCCGTGGATAGCGCTGGCTATGCTGGCGCTGGTTTTGTTGTCCAGTTTGCGCATGCAAGAGTCGGTGCATGGTGAATTGCACAAGGACGCACCTTCCGTCCTGACGTTGCTTAAGCAGCGTGAAGTGATCGCCTTCTTTACATCGACCTTCCTGATGATTGCAGCGCACGCTTCCTTGTACGTGTTCTATTCGCTGTATCTTGCGCAGATTGGTTACAACAATACTGTGATTGGCCTGATGTGGTCGCTTGGCGTTGTGGTCGAGATTGTTTTCTTTTTCTACCAGGCACCGATTTTCAAACGCTTCGGCGTGCAGAAATTGATGATTGCGAGCCTGTTGATTGCGGTAGTTCGATTCCTGATGATTGGACTTGGCGCACACTCTCTCCTGGTGCTGCTCGTGGCGCAGGTGCTACATGCGGCGACCTTTGGTGTGCATCATTCCGCTTCCGTGGTAACGCTGCAGCGATGGTTTTCCGGACCGCTTCAGGCGCGCGGGCAGGCACTGTTCACCAGTATTTCCTACGGGCTAGGCGGCACGCTGGGGGGACTGATTCTAGGTGGTTTTTGGGATTCATTCGGCTCGCAGACGGTCTATTTAGTTGCTGCGATTTTCGCGCTCGGAGGCGCTGCAGCAGCAGCCTTGTCCTATCGTTGGCAACCGCACCGTCAAGAGGAGAAGAAATGAGAACAATCATCAAACGTACCTATTTCAGCCAGGTATTCGCGGCCGCAGCAATCCTTACCCTTGCCGCATGCGAGACCGTTCAGACAACGCAGAGCGGTGTCGTGGGCGTCAATCGTGAGCAACGAATGGCCGTGTCGGCCGAGGCAATCGATCAGGCAGCCAACCAGCAATACGCCGAATTGATGGCCAAGGAAAGGCAGAAGGGCACGCTCAACCGGAATCCTGCACAGGTGCAGCGCGTCAAAGCGGTGGCGTCTCGGATCATTCCACAGACCGTGAATTTCCGCCCGGATGCGCGAGCTTGGTCATGGGAGGTGAATGTGCTGACCTCGCCTGAGGTCAATGCATGGTGTATGCCCGGTGGAAAGATGGCTGTTTACACCGGGTTAATTGAAAAACTTCACATTACGGACGATGAACTGGCTGCCGTCATGGGGCATGAGATTGCGCATGCCCTGCGCGAGCATGCACGTGAACGTGCTTCAGAGCAGATGGTCGCCGGCGGCTTGATCTCGGTTGGTACAGCGTTACTCGGCCTTGGGGATATTGGCCAGCAAGGAGCGGAATTTGCCTATATGGGCTTGCTTGGACTGCCCAATTCGCGCCGTCATGAAACGGAAGCCGATCGCGTCGGTATCGAGCTTGCCGCTCGCGCCGGCTACGACCCTCGCGCCGCCGTGAGCTTGTGGCAGAAGATGGGGCAGCTTGGCGGCAGCGAGCCATTGAAATTCCTGTCGACCCATCCGTCCCAATCCGACCGCTTGAGCGACCTCACCAACTATTCGCAACGGGTCATGCCCTTGTACGAGCAGTCCAGAAAAGGACGCTGATTGCAAAACAGTCAATAAAACGCCCGCGCCTTGGTCCGCGGGCGTTTTTCATTGGTGCGCCGCGGCCCGCCGCTTGGTTTTGCGTTGCACAACTATGGCATAATCGAAGACTATTTTTATCGTTTTGCGCTGCATGGCGCACACTTTTGGCACGCTTCGACACATGGCTCAAACGCTCTACGACAAACTCTGGGAATCGCACGTCGTCCATACTGAGGAAGATGGCACGGCCATCCTCTACATCGACCGGCATCTCTTGCATGAAGTGACCAGTCCGCAGGCATTCGAAGGCCTGAAACTAGCCGGACGCAATCCTTGGCGCGTTTCTGCCAATCTAGTGGTGGCCGACCATAACGTACCGACTACCGACCGCGTCAACGGCATCGCCGATCCAATATCGCGCCTGCAAGTCGAGACGCTGGACGCAAACGCCAAGGAATATGGCCTGACCTATTTCAGTATGCGCGACAAGCGCCAGGGTATCGTGCACGTCATCGGGCCGGAGCAGGGCGCAACGCTGCCGGGCATGACGGTGGTGTGTGGTGATTCGCATACCTCGACTCACGGTGCGTTCGGCTGCCTCGCCCATGGCATCGGCACGTCGGAGGTAGAGCATGTGCTGGCGACTCAGACACTGCTCGCCAAGAAATCCAAGGCCATGCTGGTGCAGATTGACGGTACGTTGCCTTTTGGCGTTACCTCCAAAGACATCGTACTGGCCGTGATCGGCAAGATCGGCACGGCTGGCGGTACCGGTTATGCAATTGAATTTGCTGGCTCGACGATCCGTTCGCTGTCCATGGAAGGCCGCATGACGATCTGCAATATGGCCATCGAAGCGGGCGCCCGTGCCGGCATGGTCGCGGTCGACGACACGACAATCAATTATGTAAAAGGCCGCCCGCTATCGCCGGTGGGGCCGCACTGGGAGCGTGCGGTTGAATACTGGCGCACGCTGCATTCCGACGCAGGCGCGAAATTCGATCTGGTGGTGACGCTGAATGCCGCTGAAATCAAGCCACAAGTCACTTGGGGCACCTCGCCCGAGATGGTAGTGTCGGTTGACGACCGCGTGCCGGATCCCGACAAGGAAAAAGACGCCGTCAAGCGCGATGCAATGGAGAAGGCTCTGGTTTACATGAACCTGAAGCCCAATACCGCGATTGCCGACATCCGCATTGACAAGGTATTCATCGGTTCCTGCACTAACTCGCGTATCGAAGACCTGCGCGCTGCCGCTGCGGTTGTTCGTGGGAAGTACCGTGCATCCAACGTCAAGCTGGCGATGGTAGTACCGGGCTCTGGTCTGGTGAAGGATCAGGCTGAGCGCGAAGGACTGGACAAAATTTTCAGGGACGCCGGTTTTGAATGGCGCGAACCAGGTTGCTCCATGTGTCTGGCAATGAACGCCGATCGCCTCGAGCCGGGCGAGCGCTGCGCTTCCACGTCCAACCGCAATTTCGAAGGCCGTCAGGGACAGGGCGGTCGCACGCATCTGGTGTCGCCTGCGATGGCTGCCGCGGCGGGTATTACAGGACATTTTGTCGACGTACGTGTGTTGCGCTAGCGTTATTCAGGGGAGAAGAAAAATGAAAAAACTATTCTTGTTTGCGGTTTCCTTGGTTGTCCTGGTCGGTTGCAATACGGTTCAGGGCATCGGCAAGGATGTGAAGAAGGCGGGCGAAGTTGTCGAAAGCGCCGGCAAGAAATAAATAAAGTGTGGCCGTTTTCTTTCGCGAGGAACGGCGCTTGAGATCAGGATCATGGATAAATTTACCGTACACGATGGTTTGGTTGCACCGCTGGATCGCGCGAATGTCGATACCGATGCCATCATTCCGAAGCAGTTTCTGAAGTCGATCAAGCGGACTGGCTTTGGCCCGAACCTGTTCGATGAATGGCGTTATCTCGACCATGGCGAACCGGGCATGGATAACAGCACTCGTCCGCTGAACCCGGATTTCGTGCTGAATCAGCCGCGTTATCAAGGTGCATCGATCCTGTTGACGCGCAAGAATTTCGGCTGCGGTTCGTCGCGTGAACACGCGCCATGGGCATTGCAGCAGTACGGATTTCGCGCGGTAATCGCACCGAGTTTTGCCGACATCTTCTTCAATAATTGTTTCAAGAACGGTGTGTTGCCGATCGTCTTGTCGGAATTGCAGGTCGACCAGTTGTTCAATGAAGTCAAGGCATTCCCGGGTTATCGTCTTGTAATCGACCTCGAGAAGCAGCTTGTCAGTACCGCAAACGGCAGCGCCAGTTACGCATTTGACGTCGACGGATTTCGTAAGTATTGCCTGCTCAATGGATTGGATGACATCGGCTTGACTTTGCGCCAGGCGGACAAGATCCGCACGTTCGAAGAACGTCACCTGACGACGCAACCTTGGCTTGCCAACACGATTTAATTCTCGATTAGAAGATCAAATGAAGATTGCAATTCTGCCCGGCGACGGCATCGGCCCCGAAATCATCGAACAAGCGGTGCGGGTGCTGAACGCACTTGATGAAAAATTTGAAATGGAAACTGCGCCGGTCGGCGGCGCAGGCTTTGAAGCATACGGTCATCCGCTGCCGGAAGGCACGCTCAAGCTGGCTCTCGACGCCGACGCTGTCCTGTTCGGTTCGGTCGGCGACTGGAAGTACGACACGTTGGAACGCGCACTCCGCCCGGAGCAGGCCATCCTCGGCCTGCGCAAGAACCTGAATTTGTTCGCCAATTTGCGTCCGGCCATTCTGTATCCGGAACTGGCAGGCGCGTCGACACTCAAACCCGAAGTCGTATCCGGCCTCGACATCCTGATCATCCGCGAACTCACCGGCGATATTTATTTTGGCCAGCCGCGCGGCGTTCGCGAGTGTCCGGACGGTCCGTTCAAAGGCGAGCGTGAGGGTTTTGACACGATGCGCTATGCCGAAACGGAAATCCGCCGTATTGCGCATGTTGCATTCCAGGCCGCGCGCAAGCGTGGCAAGCGCTTGACCAGCGTCGACAAGGCCAATGTGCTGGAAACCTTCCAGTTCTGGAAGGACATCGTGACCGATGTGCACAAGGAATACCCCGATGTCGCCCTCGACCATATGTATGTCGACAATGCCGCTATGCAACTGGTCCGCGCACCAAAGAAATTCGACGTGATCGTTACTGGCAACATGTTTGGCGACATCCTGTCTGACGCAGCCGCGATGCTGACCGGCTCGATTGGCATGCTGCCGTCGGCATCGTTGGACGCCAACAACAAAGGTTTGTACGAGCCGTCGCACGGTTCTGCACCGGACATCGCCGGCAAGGGCGTCGCCAATCCACTGGCCACGATTCTGTCGGCTGCGATGATGTTGCGCTTTTCGCTGAACAAGGCGGAGCAGGCCGACCGCGTGGAAACGGCGGTCAAGAAAGTTTTGGCGCAAGGCTTGCGCACGCCGGATATCTACGAGGTTGGCACGACCAAGGTCGGGACCAAGGAAATGGGCGATGCAGTTGTGAAGGCGTTGGCGCAGTAAAGTTTTTTGAATGTACCTGAGGGAGAAAATCGTGAAGTTAGTCGGTCTGGTAGGTTGGCGCGGTATGGTGGGCTCGGTCCTGATGCAGCGCATGCAGGAAGAGGGCGATTTCGCCCATATTGAGCCGGTGTTCTTTTCGACATCCAATGCAGGCGGCAAAGCCCCGGCAATGGCGAAAAACGAAACCACACTCAAAGATGCCAACAATATTGACGAACTCAAAAAATGCGAGATCATCATTACCTGCCAGGGCGGCGACTACACCACCGAGATTTTCCCGCAATTGCGCGCGGCCGGCTGGAACGGTTACTGGATCGACGCAGCATCTACACTGCGCATGAAGGATGATTCGATCATCATTCTCGACCCGGTTAATCTGGACGTCATCAAGAACGCGCTGTCGCGCGGCGTGAAGAACTACATTGGCGGCAACTGCACCGTGTCCTGCATGTTGATGGGTCTGGGCGGCTTGTTCCAGAAGGATCTGGTCGAATGGATGACCTCGATGACCTATCAGGCGGCATCCGGCGGTGGCGCACAGCACATGCGTGAGCTGTTGACCCAGTTCGGTTCGATCAATGCGGAAGTCAAGGCGCTGCTCGATGATCCGGCATCTGCCATCCTCGAAATCGACCGCAAGGTACTGGCCAAGCAGCATGCGCTGACCGCCGACGAGACCAAGCAGTTCGGCGTTCCGCTGGGCGGCAACCTGATTCCGTGGATCGACAAGGACCTCGGCAACGGGGTGTCGCGCGAAGAGTGGAAAGCCGGCGCGGAAACCAACAAGATCCTCGGTCGTGGTGCCGGTTTCGGTGCATCCGCCAAGGCTGCAATTCCGGTGGACGGCCTGTGCGTGCGCATTGGTGCGATGCGCTGCCATTCCCAGGCGTTGACGATCAAGCTGAAGAAGGATGTGCCACTGGACGAGATCGAAGGCATCATCGCTGCTACCAATCAGTGGGCCAAGGTCGTGCCGAACAATCGTGAAGCATCGATGAAAGACCTGACTCCGGCCGCCGTAACCGGCAGCCTGACCATTCCGGTCGGTCGCCTGCGCAAGATGCAGATGGGTGGCGAGTATCTTTCGGCTTTCACCGTCGGCGACCAGTTGCTGTGGGGCGCGGCCGAACCGCTTCGCCGCATGCTGCGCGTCGTGTTGGAGAACTGACGAGTCATATAGTTAGTCGAGATTGCTGGGGCCTGTCGGCGGTCGGTTCGGTGAACCGGTTCGCGGCAGGCCCTAGTTGCGTTGCCAATGCACAACACGCTTATATGTATGCCAAAGGTTTGTGGGAAACGGACATGCCAGTTTTACACCAGTTAGCAAGTTGGTTACACTTGCGCGCCTAAGTCCATGATGATATGGTGAAAGTTCCCCCAAACAATGTTAAATTGGTGCGGTGACTGTGCCTGCCCTAGATACGCAAACGGAATGCCCTCTTATGCCATCAAAAATGCATTCAGATAAACGCCCGAATGTAGGCTCGTTCAATTTGAAGACACTAAGCGCCGCGGTTGCTGCGGCGTTGTTGTTTTCGAATGCGTATGCCGCGGGTTTGGGAAAGCTGACAGTACTGTCGTCCCTCGGGCAGCCGTTGCGAGCCGAGATCGAATTGAGTTCCGTGTCCAAGGACGAAGTTGGCGCCTTGAGCGCGAAGCTCGCCTCGACAGAAGCATTCAAGCAGGCCAGCATCGACTTCAATTCTGCATTGTCGACATTGCGGTTCGCTATCGAGCAGCGCGGCGATAGACAGCTCATTCGTGTAACGTCGACACAGGCTTTGAATGAGCCGTTTGTCGATATGTTGCTGGAGCTGAGCGGACCGAATGGCCGGTTAGTGCGGGAATATACCTTCCTTCTCGATCCGGCAGATTTGCGCACTACTCAGTCTGCTCAAGTAGCACCGGTCCCCGTTCCTGAATCGACCGGTTCGAGACCATCGGCGCCTGTAACACAGGCACCTCCGGCTCCGTCGGTGTCGCGAGCAGAGCGTCCGCGCAAAACCCCAGTTGAACCGGCGGCCCGACCGGCAAAAGCTATGCCGCCGCTCATGGCAGAACAGAAACCCGAATCGGCGCAAGGCGACTACCGTGTACGCAGCGGTGATACGCTTGCGAAAATTGCAAATCAGGTAAAACAAGGCGGCGTGTCGCTCGACCAAATGCTGGTCGCGCTATACCAAGCCAATCCCGATGCCTTCGTCGGCAACAACATGAACCGCCTGAAGGCCGGCCAGATTCTGTCCATACCGGATGCCGATACCGCTCGCGGCGTCAGCAACCCGGAAGCACGTGGCATCGTCGTTGCCCAGGCCGCTGATTTCAACAGTTACCGGAGCAAGCTGGCCGGGCAGGTAGCCACATCAGCCGCCCAGAAATCCGTCGAAAGCAAGCAAAGCGCCGGTGGCAAGATTACCGCGAAGGTTGAAGAGAAGGCGACTCCTGCATCGGAATCCAAGGACAAACTGAAACTGTCGAACGCTGCTCCTGCAGCCGGCGCGAATGCTGATAAGGCCGCAGGCGCTTCTGCTGAAGAAAAGATCGCAAGGGAAAAGGCCGTTGCCGAAGCCAATGCCCGTGTAAAGGAACTTGAAAAGAATGTCGGCGAGCTGCAGAAGCTCCTGGAAGTGAAGAACAAGAGTCTCGCGGAGCAGCAGAAACAGGCAGACGCTACCAAGACGGATGCCAAATCGGCTACGTCACCGGTTCCGCCAGTAGCGATCGCGCCAAGCTCTACTCCTGCACCGGCGGCGACTGCGGTCCCGACACCGGTGCCTGCAGAGGCGTCGCCAGCAAAGCCGGCTGAGACCAAACTTGAAAAACCGGTTGCGCCGCCCGCTCCGCCAGTCGTCACGGCACCGCCAGTGGCGAAACCGAAGCCTGCTGCACCGCCGCCGGAGCCGGAACCTAGCTTTGTTGACGAACTATTGGGAAATCCACTCGTCTTGCCTGGCATCGGCGCATTGCTGGTGGCACTCGGCGCCTTGGGCATCTACCGTGCACGTCGCCAGAAGCAAAGCAAGCAATTTGAAGACAGCATCATTTCGGATTCCAGCCTGAAGGCAAACTCGCTGTTCGGATCGACCGGCGGCCAGAGCGTGGACACCAACAACAGCGTATTTAACTCCAGCTTTTCACCGTCCGCCAGTCAGCTTGACAGCAATGAGGTTGATCCGGTCGCTGAGGCCGACGTCTATATCGCGTATGGCCGTGACGCACAAGCGGAAGAAATCCTGAAGGAAGCGCTGCGGACGCAGCCGGAACGTCATGCAGTCCGCGTGAAGCTTCTTGAAATTTACTCCAATCGAAAAGACTTGCGCGCGTTTGAAGTATTGGCGACCGAATTGTATGGTATGACCAAAGGTGAAGGCGACGACTGGGCGCAGGCGGCTGCGATGGGCGTGGCAATCGATCCAAACAATCCTTTGTACGCCAGCGGCAAAAAGGATACCGGCGATGCGCCAAGCGTACTTGTCGCACCGACGCAACCATTGGACGAGCAGGGCCTAGCAACATTGTTGTCTTCTACGCAGCCGGATACGACTTCGCTGAATACCCTCGATGCCGATACATCGTATTTCGGCAATACTGCAATGGCAACAGAGACACCGCTGGAGCCATTGCCTGAAGAGGTTCCAGATCCAGATCCGGTGCCGAAAGTATCGTCGAACGATCTCGATTTCGACCTCGACGGCATGCAGGAAATGGCTGTGCCGAACACGATGCCGCGTCCGACGCCTGCTGAGCCACCGGCTGAGTTGACGTCCATCGATTTTGACTTCCTCGATACGCCGGCAGAAAAGCCTGCGGAACAGACAGCCGAACCGGTTTTCGAAACAATGCCTGAACTGGAACCGCTGCCTGACCCCGCACCAGTAGCGGATGCGCCGTCGATCCCGGAAATTCAGGACCTGGAATTCATGCTTGGCGATGAGAAGCCAAGCGAAGAAACGATTGTCAGTGATATTTCGCTCGATGCTGGCACACCTGCGGTTGAAGAGACAGCGCTCGACATCAATATCCCGGATCTCGACGAGCCGTTAATGCCGCTGGAGGAAACAAAACCTGAGACTGCGGCAACCGATCCACTCGATTTCGACTTGTCGGGAATCAGCCTTGAACTGAACCCGTCCGCGTCGAAAGCTGCGGACGATAACGGCTCTGCAACAAATGATGCCATATCCATGTCCGACTCGGTACCGTCCGAGCCGCTGCACGATCTCGATTTCGAGGCAATGGATACGCAGATGCTGACCGATGATGCATCGTCCAACAGCTCCGAAATGGCAACCAAGCTGGATCTCGCCATTGCTTACCAGGAGATTGGCGACAAGGAAGGCGCACGGGAATTGCTGGACGAAGTGCTTAAGGGCGGGACACCTGAGCAAAGCGAGCGCGCGAAAAACCTGTTGCTCGAACTGGCATAGTCAGGGTTGTTGTTTGAGAGACGGGCGCAGCGCGATGCTGGCGCCCGTTTTGTTTTACAGAGAGTGATTTTCGTCTGGAGTGGAATTGAAGCGCATAGTGCTCGGTGTTCAATATGACGGTCAAGCCTGGCACGGTTGGCAGACCCAGCCGTCCGGCCGCACGGTGCAGGATACGCTTGAGACGGCGATGAAGCGCTTTGCACTGACGGAAATTGCAACGACGTGTGCGGGGCGAACGGATGCAGGCGTACATGCACTAGAGCAGGTGGTGCATTTCGATACGACGCTGGATCGCGACATGTTTTCATGGGTGCGCGGCGTGAATGCGTTCCTGCCGCCTTCAGTTGCTGTGCGCTGGGCATGCGAAGCGCCGCCTGATGCAGGGGGCGAATTCCATGCTCGTTTCAGTGCGACCGCGCGTACTTATCATTACGTCATCTACAATCACCCGGTTCGCTCGCCGCTATTGGCCGGCAAGGCTGGATGGGTATTCCGGCCGCTGGACGTCGATCGGATGCGTACTGCGGCACAATACCTTCTCGGTACGCATGATTTTTCCTCGTTCCGTGCTGCCGAGTGTCAAGCCAAATCACCGGTCAAGACCATGCATGAGATACGCATTGCGCAGCGCGGAGACATTATCGTTCTCACACTGACTGCCAATGCTTTCTTGCATCACATGGTGCGCAATATTGTTGGTTCATTGATCGTGGTCGGCAACGGCAATCAACCTCCGGAATGGTTGAGCCAAATTCTCGGCTGCCGCGATCGCAGTCGTGCTGCGCCGACATTCATGCCGGACGGCCTGTACTTGGCGACGGTGAGCTACGATGCCAAATGGCAGTTGCCGCAAACGGCAACGAACGTTTTGCCGTGGCTGTAAACGTTGCTGTTTTTCGCCTCGGTGCATAATAGTGCGGATATCATTTTTTGAAATAAATCGATGAATTCCCGTACTCGCGTAAAGATTTGTGGCCTGACACGCCTCGAGGATTTGCACGCTGCCATCGCGGCAGGTGCGGATGCTATTGGCCTTGTGTTTTACTCGAAAAGTCCGCGTTATGTCGCACCGGAAACTGCTGCGGCGTTGATTGCAGCTGTACCCTCTTTCGTAACGACAGTCGGACTATTCGTGAATGCCAACGCACAAGACGTGACATCGATTATCGGTCAGTGTCCCGTTTCACTTCTGCAATTCCACGGAGATGAAACGCTCGAACAATGTGTTGGAATTGCTAACGCAGTAAACCGGCCTTTCCTGCGTGCAGTAAGAATCGGACCGGAAATGTCCGGCGCGGATTTGCTAAAATACGAGCAAAGTTATCGCGCCGCCAGCAAGCTATTCGCCGGTTTGTTGTTGGATGCCTTTGTTGAAGGCTATGGTGGCGGTGGAAAGGTTTTCGATTGGTCTCTCATTCCAGAAGAGCTCGCGCCTCGGGTCGTTTTAAGTGGTGGCTTGAGCGCGCAAAACGCAACTGAGGCTGTGCTACGGGTGCGTCCCCATGCCGTTGATATCAGCAGCGGCGTCGAACAGTCCAAAGGCATCAAGGACCCCGCCAAAATCCGTGCTTTCATCGAAGGCGTGCGTCGGGCAGATGCGTCATTGAGCAATGAAAAGAGAGAATCGCCATGAAAGAACTGAACCCGCTTGAGAACTATGCCGAGCGCCAGGCAATGATGACCACGGCCTTGTATCAGGCAGCCCAGTACAACCTGCCCGATGCGCGTGGCCATTTCGGGCCCTACGGCGGCAGCTTTGTATCCGAGACGCTGACCCATGCGTTGACCGAACTAAAAGAAGGCTACGCGCACTTTCGCAAAGACCCTGAATTCCTTGCCGAATTTGAAAGCGAGCTCAAGCATTTTGTTGGGCGACCCAGCCCGATTTATCACGCAAAGCGCTGGTCCGAAATGCAGGGCGGCGCGCAAATTTATTTCAAGCGTGAAGACCTCAATCATACCGGTGCGCACAAGATCAACAACGTCATCGGACAGGCGCTGCTAGCGAAGCGCATGGGCAAGCCACGCGTGATCGCTGAAACCGGTGCCGGACAACATGGTGTTGCCACGGCGACGATCTGCGCGCGCTTCGGTCTTGAGTGCGTAGTCTATATGGGGAGCGAAGATGTCAAGCGCCAAGTGCAAAACGTCTATCGCATGGAATTGCTGGGTGCCAAGGTCGTGCCGGTCGAGTCGGGCTCGAAAACGCTCAAGGATGCGCTTAATGAAGCGATGCGCGATTGGGTTACCAACGTCGAGAATACCTTCTACATCATTGGCACCGTTGCCGGCCCACATCCCTATCCTATGATGGTGCGCGATTTCCAGTCGGTCATCGGGAAGGAATGCATCGTGCAAATGCCTGAGATGGCAGGTCGCCAGCCGGACTACGTGGTGGCATGTATCGGCGGCGGATCGAACGCGATGGGCATTTTCCATCCGTATATCGATTACAAAGACGTCCAACTGATCGGCGTTGAAGCCGCAGGCGAGGGACTGGAAACAGGCCGGCATTCCGCATCGCTAATCGCCGGTTCTCCCGGTGTCCTTCATGGTAATCGAACTTATCTGCTGCAGAATGAAGACGGGCAGATCATCGAAACACATTCTGTGTCCGCAGGCCTCGATTATCCTGGAGTTGGTCCAGAGCACGCCTATCTGAAAGATGCCGGTCGCGCAAAATATGTCGCGGTTACCGATGACGAGGCGATACAAGCCTTCCATAACTGCTGCCGTATCGAGGGCATTATTCCGGCACTCGAATCAAGCCATGCGTTGGCATATGCCGCAAAGTTCGCTGCGACATTGCCAAAAGACCAAATTATTCTGGCAAATCTGTCCGGGCGCGGCGACAAGGACATGCACACCGTGGCCGAACGCATGAAGAAAATTATTTAAGACCGGGTGCATGAATAAATCAGGCTGCAATTCATTGATTGCGCTGTTTCCGTTATATCGGAACCCAGTGCTGCGAGAACATGAAAACTATTGGGTTCCGGTTGTTTCCGGCTCAGCATAAAAGCGAACACCACCATGTCCAGAATTAAAACTACTTTATCCGCGCTTGCCGAAACGAACCGTAAGGGTTTGATCCCTTTTATTACTGCCGGCGATCCCTCGCCGGAAATGACCGTCCCTCTGATGCATGCGCTCGTAGCCGGCGGGGCAGATATCATCGAACTCGGCGTGCCTTTCTCTGATCCAATGGCCGACGGCCCCGTCATTCAACGCGCGTCTGAGCGTGCTTTGGCCAACGGCGTTGGCTTGCGGCATGTATTGAATTTCGTGAGGGAATTTCGTGTTACGAATCAGACGACGCCCGTGGTGCTGATGGGGTACGCGAATCCCATTGAGCACATGGGTATCAATGCGTTTATTCAGACGGCGAAAGAGGTCGGTGTCGATGGCGTGCTGGTGGTCGATTACCCGCCGGAAGAGTGCCTTGAATTCGCCTCAACGATGAAGGAAAACGGCCTTGATCCGATTTTCCTGCTGGCCCCAACCTCGACTGAAGAGCGGACTGAGGAGGTTGGTAAAGTTGCAAGTGGCTATGTTTATTACGTTTCACTGAAAGGTGTAACCGGTTCAGGGCATCTAGATCTCGAAGGGGTGGCCGCAAAAATCCCTGCTATCAAAAAACACGTCCAAGTCCCCGTCGGTGTCGGGTTCGGTATTCGCGACGCCGCTACGGCAAAAGCGATTGCATCTGTTTCCGACGCAGTTGTGATCGGCAGCCGGATTATCCAGGAGTTGGAAAACACGCCGCGTGAAAGAGCAGTCCAGGCGGTACAAGACTTTATTGCAGGAATTCGCAAGGCCTTGGACGAGTAATTCAGTGGTCGAAATGTCAACGGCCAATTGCAGCCAGATATTGGCGTCACGCAAGGCGAACGGTACAATGCGGCAACCCAAAAAATTGAGAAGAGGTCACTATGAGCTGGCTTGAGAAACTGCTTCCTCCGCGTATTCAGCGGTCCGATTCGGCAAACCGCAAATCCGTGCCGGAAGGGCTTTGGGTCAAATGCCCGTCCTGCGAAGCAGTCCTGTACCGTACTGACCTAGAGTCGAATATTCACGTTTGCCCGAAATGCGACCATCACATGCGCATTCGCGCGCGTGAGCGCCTGGACTCGCTGCTTGATGCAGGCGGTCGGTACGAGATCGGCCAGGAAGCCCTGCCGGTCGATACACTGAAATTCAAGGACAGCAAGAAATATCCGGATCGCCTGAAGGATGCAATGGAAGCAACCGGTGAAACTGACGCGCTGATCGTGATGGGTGGTGCCATCATGACTCTGCCGGTCGTGGTGGCCTGCTTCGAATTTGAATTCATGGGTGGATCGATGGGTTCGGTGGTGGGCGAACGTTTCGTGCGCGGCGCGCAGGTCGCGCTGGAACAAAAGGTTCCGTTCATCTGCATTACCGCAACCGGTGGCGCCCGCATGCAGGAAGGCTTGCTGTCGTTGATGCAGATGGCGAAAACAACGGCGATGCTGACCAAGTTGTCTGAAAAGAAGCTGCCGTTTATTTCAGTGCTGACGGATCCGACCATGGGCGGCGTTTCCGCCTCCTTTGCATTCATGGGTGACGTGGTGATCGCAGAACCAAAAGCGCTGATCGGATTCGCCGGTCCACGCGTGATTGAAAACACTGTGCGCGAGAAGCTGCCAGAGGGCTTCCAGCGCGCCGAATTCCTAGTGCAAAAAGGCGCTGTTGACATGATCGTCGATCGCCGTAAGATGCGTGAAGAAATCGCGCGTCTCCTGGCGCTGCTCCAGAACCAACCTGCGGAAGTCCTGGCGTAAACGACGCAAGCTTATGCAAGCCCGGACTTTTGCGGTCCGGGCTTTTTAATTTCGGCTCTGCCTTTCTAGTTTCGTTTTCTCATGCAAAACCTTCCCACTACACTGGCTGACTGGCTTTCCAGACTTGAGACAATGCATCCCAAGGCAATCGACATGGGCCTGGAACGTGTCGCGCAAGTCAAAGATCGCCTGGGTATTCATTTCGATTGCCCCGTAATTATTGTTGGCGGCACCAACGGCAAGGGGTCGACTTGCGCAATGCTGGAATCAATCCTGCTTCAGGCAGGATATCGTGTCGGGTTGTACACCTCACCGCACCTGCTGGATTTCAATGAGCGCGCGCGGATCAACGGGGAGCTTGCGTCCAATGAGATGTTAACGGAGCAATTCGCGGCCGTGGAAGCGCAGCGCGGCGATGTGTCACTGACTTATTTCGAGTTCACCACACTCGCCATCCTGCGGCTGTTCGCGCAGTCTCAACTCGATTGCGTCATTCTCGAGGTCGGTCTGGGTGGTCGGCTCGACGCAGTCAATGTGCTGGATGCAGATGTTGCCATTGTGACCAGCATTGATATCGACCACACGGAGTATCTCGGCAATACGCGGGAACAGATTGGCTTTGAAAAGGCTGGCATCTTCCGGCCCGGAAAAACTGCGATCTGTGGCGACCCTGTGCCGCCCCAGTCCCTGATTGACCACGCACAGGCTATCGCTGCCGACTTGTGGATTTTTGGCCGGGATTACAACTATTCCGGTGACAAGCAACAGTGGAATTACGGTGGGCGCAGCCAACGACGCAATTCGCTTGGCTACCCAAGTCTGCGCGGTGCCAACCAGTTATTGAATGCCTCTGCAGCGCTTGCAGCGCTCGAAGCCTTGCGTCAGCGCTTGCCTGTTGGCGCGCAGGAGGTCCGCAACGGACTCGTGATGGTGGAGTTGCCCGGCCGGTTCCAAGTGCTGCCGGGGCGTCCGACAGTCGTCCTGGATGTGGCTCATAATCCGCACGCGGCAGCGACACTGGCGCAAAATTTGCGCAATATGGGTTTTCATCCGTACACCTACGCGGTGTTCGGCGCGATGCAGGACAAAGATATTGACGGCGTCATCGCCCACCTGAAAGACATTGTGGATCACTGGTGCCTGACTGATTTGCCGTTGCCGCGCGCTGCCAGCGCAGAGCAATTGAAACAGCGCCTGATCGATGCCGGAGTCGTGCCACAAACCGGGGCAGGAACCGAGCGCAGCATTGAAACGTTCAGCTCTCCGGCTGCTGCATTTGAGAACGCACGAAGCAGAGCGGGGGAGAATGATAGAATTGCGGTTTTCGGCTCTTTCCTGACCGTCGCCGGCGTAATGGAAGCGAGAAAGCGCTCGCCTTAATTAACATGCTGTTTTTTCAAGGCCGCTTCCGATTTTACTGATGGACTTCATTTTTATCGCATGAGCTTGTTCTCGTTCCTTCGCAAAAACAAGCAGGAATCGCCTTCCGACGACAGTGCGTTTTACTCTCGCGCAGAGGAAGACTCCAAGGCAGTGCGCAGCCGAAGCCGGCGCAAGGCTGGCCAGAACAGCAAGAGCGACGATCCGGTCGATCCGGTTCTGCCAGAAAAGAAACGCGCCCGCCGTCGCTTGATTGGTGCTGTGGCGCTGGTGCTCGCGGCCGTCATTGGTCTGCCGATGGTGCTTGATTCCGAACCGCAGCCACTGGCCGACGACATCGCCATTCAGATTCCCTCCAAGGACAAGCCCGTCTCCGGCAACATCGCCCGACCGGCTGCGCCTTCAGTCGCAAGGATTGCTGCATCGAGTTCGCTTGATCCCAAAGAAGAAATGATGGAATCGCCGCCAGCCGCGACTGCTGGAAACACGGACAAACTTCCGTCCTCGACAGCGCTCGCGCCATCCTTAAAGGCAAGCGTCGAATCTAAGGAGGAAAGCAAGCCTGCAGTCGAGCCTGCGAAGATGGCCAAGGCAACGGAAAAGCCTACCGTCCAAGTGCCCAAGCCGGACACCAAGCCAGTGGACAAAGTGGACGACGCAGTGCGCGCCAAAGCCCTTCTGGAAGGCAAGGCGGATCCGAAAGCCCTCGAAAAGAAATCGGGTAAATTTGTAATCCAGGTTGCTGCCTTGGCGACCAAAGAAAAAGTCGATGAACTGCAGACCAAGCTCAAAGGCGCAGGAATGAAGTCTTACACGCAAAAGGTTGCTACCGAGTCAGGCGATCGTACGCGCATTCGTGTTGGACCGTTTGGCAGCAAGGATGAAGCTGAAAAAGCTCGTGCAAAGATTCTCAAGCTTGGGCTAAACGGCACACTGGTGCCGGCTTGACGTTTTTCAAAACGTGACCATTTTTGATTATCTGGTGCTCTTCGTGGTGGCGTGCTCGATTGTCATCAGTACCTTGCGCGGACTCGTCAAAGAGATATTGTCGCTGTTGAGCTGGATCGTTTCCTTCGTACTTGCGAATGCCTATGGTGAAGCATTGGCAAAGTTAATGCCGGAGGTGATACCCGGCGGAACGACGCGGTTGATTGTGGCGTTTATTTCATTGTTTATCGGCGTTCGCTTGCTGATGATGTTACTGACCATGGCGATCGACGCCGTGATCAAGGCGAGTGGTCTGACGCTCGCGGATCGCGGCCTCGGCGGATTGTTCGGGCTGGGACGCGGACTTGTCCTTGTGCTAGCGGCTGTTTTGCTTTGCGGTATGACGGCTATCCCGCAACAGGCGTTCTGGAAAGAGGCACTTTTGAGTCCGCTGGCGGAAACTGCAGCGAGGACCGTCAAGCCATTTTTGCCGGGCGATGTCGCGCGGCATGTACAGTTTTAAATTGCTCTAGTGAGGAGTCCACCATGTGTGGCATTGTTGGCGTTGTTTCCCACGGTCCGGCCAATCAGCTGCTCTACGACGCGTTGCTGCTGCTGCAGCACCGTGGTCAGGATGCAGCCGGTATCGCAACCAATCACGGTAATACCTTCTCGATGCACAAGGCCAATGGCCTGGTGCGCGACGTATTCCGTACTCGCAACATGCGTTCGCTACCCGGCAATGCCGGTATCGGCCAGGTGCGATATCCGACTGCAGGATCGGATAGTGAAGAGGAGGCGCAGCCGTTTTACGTGAATGCGCCTTTCGGCATTATCCTCGCCCACAACGGTAACCTGACCAACTGGGAGCAGCTCAAGATCGAGATGTTCCAGAACGACCGTCGCCACGTCAATACCGATTCTGATTCGGAAGTCTTGCTCAATGTGCTGGCGCATGAAATCCAGCAGGCGACAACCGGTTATTCACTGGATCCGTCGGCACTGTTCAAGGCGGTCGCCATGTTGCATAAACGCGTGCGTGGATCGTATGCCGTCGTGGCACAGATTGCGGGCTATGGTTTGCTGGCGTTCCGCGACCCGTTCGGTATCCGTCCGCTGTGCATCGGCTTCAACGAGACCGACAAGGGGCCGGAATACATGCTGGCCAGCGAATCAGTAGCGCTTGAGGGCTTGGGATTCCGCTTCCTGCGTGACGTCATGCCAGGCGAGGCAATCTTCATTGACCTCGACGGCAAGCTGTACAACCAGCAGTGCGCCGAAAATCCCGTACTGAATCCGTGTGCATTCGAATTCGTGTATTTGGCCCGCCCGGACTCCGTCATTGACGGCGCATCGGTCTACGCGACGCGCCTGAAGATGGGCGAATATCTGGCCGAGAAGATCAAGCGGCAATTTTCGGCCGGCGATATCGACGTTGTCATGCCGATTCCCGACTCGTCACGCCCTGCAGCGATGGAACTGGCGCTCAAACTGAACCTCGATTATCGCGAAGGCTTCATCAAAAACCGTTATATCGGTCGTACTTTCATCATGCCCGGCCAGGCGCAGCGCCGCAAATCGGTGCGCCAGAAACTTAATGCCATCAGCAGCGAGTTCAAGGGCAAGAGTGTCCTGCTAGTCGACGATTCGATTGTGCGCGGAACGACGAGTCGCGAGATCGTGCAGATGGCGCGCGACTCCGGCGCCAAGCGCGTGATTTTCGCCTCGGCGGCCCCGCCGGTAAAATTCCCGAACGTGTACGGCATCGACATGCCGACGCGCAACGAGCTGATTGCACACGGCCGTACCGACGAAGAAATCTGCCGTGAAATAACGGCAGACGCGCTGGTGTATCAGGATATCGACGCGCTCAAGCGCTCGATTTCCGATGTCAACCCGCTGCTGAAGAATTTCGAAGCCTCCTGCTTCGACGGCGTGTACGTTACGGGCGACATTTCGCGCGATTACCTGGATCGCATTGAGTTTGCGCGCAACAATCCCAAGCCGGTCAACGAAGATGCAGTGCGTTCGCAGCTGAACCTGAATCTGGCACGGGTCGACTGATCTGTCGCACTAAATGCAAGCTCGCCGCTCCGGTCTGGACGGCGAGCTTTTTTACGCCTGCTGGAGGAGGCAGGCGAATTCATGGGCCGGCAACGGCTTGCTGAAATAATATCCCTGCATCTCGTCGCAATGGTGATCACGCAGGAAAGCGACCTGTTCTTCAGTTTCGACGCCTTCGGCAATGACCTTGAGATTAAGGCTATGGCCGAGCGAAATGACGGTGCTGGTAATTGCGGCATCATCGGCATCCGTCGCGATGTCGCGCACGAATGATTGGTCGATTTTCAGGTGATGCAAAGGAAAGCGCTTGAGGTAGCTGAGGCTCGAATAGCCCGTGCCGAAGTCGTCGATGGAGAGCTGCACGCCGAGACCTTCCAATTCTTTCATCTTGGTGATGAAGAGCTCGGCGCTGTTCATCACAATGCTCTCGGTCAGTTCCAGTTCCAGATGTCGTGCATCCAGCCCCATGTTCTGCAAGGCATCCGCGACGGATTCGACCAAACCTTCCTGCTTGAACTGGCGTGCGGACAGATTTACCGACACGCTGATGTGCGGCAGGCCGGCATCCTGCCATGCCTTGTTTTGCGCACAGGCAGTATGCAGGACCCAGTCGCCGATCGGCACGATCAAGCCAATTTCCTCCGCCATCGGAATGAAGCGCGTGGGTGATACCAAGCCCATCTCGGGATGGTGCCACCGAATCAAGGCCTCCGCGCCGATAATGCGGCCGCTGCCAGTATCCACCTTCGGTTGGTAGAAGAGTTCGAACTCGTCACGGTCCAGCGCGCGGCGTAACGCACTTTCGAGTTCTGCACGTTCCAGCGCGCGCACGCTCATTTCACGTGAATAGAACTGGAACGCGTTGCCATGCTCTTCCTTGGCGCGATACATCGCGGTATCGGCATTGCGCAACAGCGATTGCATGTCGTCACCGTCATCCGGATAAAGTGTCGCACCGATGCTGGTCGTGACAAACAGTTCATGTCCATTGATATTGAACGGTGTGGAGAAGGCTGCAAAAATCTTGTATGCAACAGCGGTGACGTCCTGCGGTCGCTGAATATCGGTGAGAAGTATGATGAATTCGTCACCCCCCTGACGGGCAACCGTATCGCCTTCACGCACGATCTGTTTCAGTCGGCTCGACACTTCCAGCAGAAGAGCATCGCCTAGCTCATGTCCAAAACTGTCGTTGATGCCCTTGAACCGGTCGAGGTCAAGAAACAGCAAGGCCAACAGCAAGCCGTTGCGGCGCGAATGGGCCATCGCCTGCCTGATACGATCACCGAGCAAATTGCGATTGGCAAGATCAGTGAGTGCGTCGTGATCGGCAAGGTATTCGATACGGGCTTCATAAGCCTTGCGTTCCCCGATGTCGATCGCGATGCCATCAAAACGCACCAGTTTTCCGTCGGGCGCGCGTATTGCACGTGCGCGTTCCTCGATCCAGCAGATCGTGCCGTCCGGGCGGATGATTCGATACTCTTGCGTGAAGCTGGAAGCATGCGCGAGTCCTGCGTGCGCTTCGAGAGCGATTGCCCGGTCTTCCGGATGGATGACCTTGAACCACAGACTTCGGTCCTTGTAAAACTGCTCGATGGGCCTGCCGTAAATTTTTTCGACCATGGAGTTCAGATAAATGAACTCATGCTCAGTCGCAGACCAGACGACATTGTCAATGGAGTCAAGGATGCTGGAAAGTTTTTCTTCCGTCGCGCGCAAGGCGTGCTCCGCCTGTTCACGCGCGGCCTTGGTGCGTAGACTCACCACGCCGTAAGAAATGTCGTCTGACAACTCCTCCAGCATCCTGATCTGTTCGGTATCAAATGAGTTTGGCGCCGCTTCGCAAATCGTCAGCACGCCGAATACCTTGTCATGGTCTTTCAGCGGCAGGGAAACGGAAAAGTCTTGTTCTTGCTTTGTCGACGATAATGTAAAGTCGCTTGGCGGTACACCGTCGGCGACGTCGATAACAACCCACGGTCGCGCGGGGGTCATGCTGACCGTTCCATTTGGCATGGGCCGGGAAACCATACCGGAATAATCGCCCGCCCGCGCAACCGGAACGACGTCGCCATCTTCGTTGACGTACCCAATCCACGCCATGCGGTAACCGCCGGCTTCCACGACGGTATCGCACATGTGCTGCAGCAAATTGACTTCATCCGTCGCATGTACCATCACATGGTTGCATTCGGCCATGACGGTGCGTGCGCGCAAGGTTTTGCGCAATGCTTCTTGCGCCTGCTTGCGGTCGCTGACTTCTATTTTCAGTTGGGTATGCTGTTTCTGGATTTCGCTGTACAGAGCGAGATTCTCGTAAACCACGGCTAATTGCGCGGCGACCGTGGCCGCAGCGCGTTCATCGACTTCACTGAATTCGTCCGCACCCAGCTTATCGATCAGATAGAGCCAGCCGAATACTTTTTCCTGGGAGGCGATGGGGACAGCGAGAAAGGAATGGACCGGAGGATGCGTAGCGGGCAGTCCAATGAACGTCGGATCGCCTTCCAGTCCGCTCATGCGCCTGGCGCTGCGCTTGGCCAATACCTTGCCAAGCACGCCGTCGCGCGGCGAGGGCGTCTGCAACTGCGCGAGTATCCGTTCGTCCATGCCGCGGGTGACAAAATGATCCAATTCAAACTCGTCATTGCCCAAAATGCCGATGGCCGCGTATTTCGCGATGCAGATGTCCTGCACCACTCGACAACTGATTTCAAGCAGGTGTTGCGGGTCGCGTTCCGCTGCAAGCTCAATCCCCAGTTCAATCAGCGCGGTCAAGCGCAAGCTGACTGCTTGCAGGCTCGACAGTGCCTTGGAGAGGCGTTGCACGACTTGCTGCAAGCCTTCGATATCGCCATCCGCAACGTCGCCGCTGTGAGCAATTTCGGACATCAGGTGGCTGCTGGTCTCAAGTTCGACCAGGTATTCCGTCAATTGATTGTCGAGGCCCGTGAGGCGCGCCGGTTCTGGCGGAGCACTGGCAGCGATGTGTGGCGCCGGGATCTTGATCGGCATGCCCAAGGCTTCATGCACGGTCTTGAGTATCAACTCGGGGTCGGAGGGCTTGGGAAGTATCCATTGCACACCGCATGCCATGGCCATGATGCTGGCCTCCCGCTCATGGTAAGCGGCGGTGTAGAAGATGACTGGCGTGTCGGCAACTGAGGGTATGGCGCGCAGACGCGTGACGAATTCGTATCCGTCCATGTTTGGCATGAGGATGTCCGCGATAACCAGGTCGGGATGTTTGGTGCAGGCCATTTCCAAGCCTTCTGCGCCGTCAGTCGCCTCAATCAGACGATGACCGCTGTAACCAAGCAAAACCATCAGGAACTGGCGATTCAGAACATGGTCGTCAACGATCAGAATTGTCGCCATCTTTACTCCTTGTCCGTTGATGCCAACGCGCCGCGATTATTCATTTCCATCGAGAGGCGCGCCATCGCCGGTGCCCCGTACACTGGGCATGACCCTGAAATGGCTCTCGATTTGTGCAACAAATGTCTCCGGATCGATCGGTTTGCTGATATAGCCATCGAAACCGGCAGACAACAATTTTTCTCTGTCGCCCACCATGGCAAGTGCGCTGACGGCGACAACAGGAATCGCTTGCAATGCGGATTGCCTTTTAAGGGAACCTACTACGCCGTATCCGTCCAGTCGTGGCAGGTTGACATCGCAGATAACCAGGTCAGGCATCACCTGTAAAACCAAGGCAAGTCCTGCAACACCATCGCATGCGCATAGCGCATCGTGTCCGTAGGCCTGCAGCAGGTAGACCATCAGTTCCATGTTGGCCGGGTTGTCCTCGATTACAACAATACGTGCAGGCACTTGCATCGCCCCTCATCGGCTGAAAAGAAGCTCGGTTGGCACTGCACTTGTGTCATGCGCCGTCTTCCTTCAAATGAAGCGTGAAAATGCTTCCTTCACCAAAGCGACTCTGAAATGACAATTGTCCGCCGATAAGCTCAGCCAGTTTTTGACTCAAATACAAACCTAGACCTGTACCTTCAAAACGCCGTGTCGATGTTGAGTCAATTTGCGAGAACGCCTGGAACAGTCTGGTCTGGTCTTCCGGCATGATGCCGACGCCGGTATCGGACACAACTATGTCGACCAAGTGTCGCCCATCGTCTTCATGCTCGGACAATATGATCCGTACTTCGCCCTTATCGGTGAACTTGATGGCGTTATTGACCAGATTGATCAATATCTGGCTAAGCGCGCGACGGTCGGTATGGATCGTGACATCATGATCCGGAAGTTCGACCTTAAACAGCAATCCTTTTTGCTTTGCCAGCGGCGACAGTGTGTCGGTCAGTCCGTGGATCGCTTCCTGGCATGACACCGGTTCCACATGAAGCTGGATCTTGCCCGATTCGATTTTTGCCAGGTCCAGCAAGTCATTGATCAACGATAGGAGATGCCTGGCGCTGGTTTGAACGGTCTTTAGCTGCTTTTCCTGATCATTGGTGAGCGGGCCCGGAAGACGCATCAACAGGGTGCCGGTAAACCCGATAATGGCATTCAGCGGGGTACGTAACTCGTGCGACATGCTTGCAAGAAAGCGATCTTTCGCCAGATTGGCATTCTCGAGTTCGATATTCTTCTCATGCAGGGTACGCTCGATACGTTTGCGTTCTGTAATGTCGCGGATGGCACTCGACACCAGCACCCCGTCTTCCGTTTCCAGGGGGCTCAGACTAATTTCCACCGGGAATTCTGTGCCGTCCTTGCGCAAGCCATACAACTCGAGTCCAACGCCCATTGCACGCCTGCGCGGCTCCTCAAAAAATCCATTGCGGTATTCAGGGTGTTTTTTCTCGAAACGCGCCGGTACCAACACATCCACTTTCTTGCCAAGCAGCTCTTCGCGCGGATACCCGAACAATTTCTCCGTCTGCGAATTCACCAGCACGATTTCTCCCTGACGATTCACAATGACGAAGGCATCCGGTGCCGATTCCAGCAAGCCGCGAAATTTGCGTTCGGCTTTTATCCGTACACTGATATCGCGCACGGCGCTCATGATCAGCGTGCTTCCCTCTGTTTCCAACGGACTCAAGCTGATCTCAACGGGAAACTCCGACCCATCCTTGCGCAGGCCGTATAACTCCAGGCCAGCGCCCATGGAACGCGTCCGTGGCTGTCCAAAGTAATTCGAGCGGTGTCCAACATGTCCCCCTCTAAAGCGGGCAGGCAACAAGACTTCAACCGGTTTGCCGCGCAGTTCACCGAAGGCGTAGCCAAACAGCTTTTCAGCCTGTGTATTTGCCAGCACGATATGTCCGGTGGAATTAGACATCACGATGCCGTCAGGAGTGGATTCCAGTAAGTCACGAAACTTGGCCTCTAGTAACTTAGCGTCCCGTAAAACCTTCAGCGATGTAACGTCTTTTTGGCTCGTCAGGATGAATGCGACGCGATTTCCCGCATCGCAAATCGTCTTGCTTGAAACGTCAACGTAGATCAGTGATCCGTCCTTCCGGCGCCGAATCGACTCGTAACTACACGTCCCGGATTGCAACGTCGTCGCCATGTAGCGCTGCTCTTCGGTAACGTGATCAGCCAGTACCAGCAGACTTGTAGCGTAATTGCCGATTGCTTCGGTACTAGCATAGCCAAAAACGGTCTCGGCGCCTTTTGTCCAATGCACGACTTTACCGTCAGGCGTCATGACGACCACTGCGTCAGGCACCTCCTGCAATACCAGGTTTTCAAAGTCCGTCGGCATAAATTGAGTTGGTCGCCGGCACGATACAAATGTGTCCATAGATGCTACCGGCACGATACAAATGTGTGGCAGGAAACGGCTGTTATTTGATTAGGATCACTGCTTCAGTAATTAGTGCAAAATTATTTCCGCGGTAATTCGGCTGCTCGCAGGAATGGTTGAAACCTTGCAACTCATACCGCGTGGTTTTGCGTTCAGGGCATTTTGCGTTACGATGGACGCTGCGCCGATTTGATTCTGATTGCGGGCGCCTGGGTAAAGTCCCACAACAAGTGCAGCTAAAACGGATGCCAGTTTTATCGACAACCCGTTTTGCGCATGCTGAACGGGTTTTTTTATTGAACATGACCGACACCAAAAAATACGGCTTCACCACCTCCATTTTGCATAGCGATCGCCAAAAGCCAATTGAGCATGGATCCTTGCACAAGCCAATCCACACTTCCGTCACCTTTGGATATCGCGACGCGCGCCAATTAGCCGAGGTTTTTCAAGGCAAGCAGCCGGGCTACCGCTACGGCCGCCAGGGAAATCCGACGGTTTCCGCGCTGGAAGACAAAGTGACAAAAATGGAGCAAGGCCTCGCAACCATTTGTTTCTCCACTGGGATGGCGGCTATTGGGTCTGTGGTGCAGGCGTTGCTGCGTGAAGGCGACCATGTGGTTTCTTCCGGATTTCTATTTGGTAACACCAACAGCTTGTGGCAGACCGTAAGCGGGCAGGGTATTGATGTCGCGATGGTCGATGCGACCGACGTAAAAAACGTCAAAGCAGCCCTGTTGCCGACGACGCGCATGGTGTTTGTCGAAACCATCGCGAATCCCCGCACACAGATCGCCGATCTCAAGCGTATAGGACAACTATGCCGTGACCGGGGAATTCTCTACGTGGTCGATAACACGATGACGTCGCCATACCTGTTCCGCCCGAAGATGGTTGGCGCCAGCCTGGTTGTCAATGCGCTGACTAAATCGATTGGCGGTCATGGCAATGCCTTGGGTGGCAGCCTGACGGATACCGGATTGTTTGATTGGACGCGCTTCCCCAATATTTTTGACACATACAAGCGTTACGTTCCTGGCCAATGGGGCATGGCCCAGATTCGTGCAAAGAGCCTGCGCGACTTCGGCGGTGCGCTCGGACCGGAAGCGGCGCATCATATTGCGGTTGGCGCCGAAACGATGGCGCTACGCATGGAGCGCGAATGCGCGAATGCACTTGCTGTTGCCAAAATGCTGGAAGCAGACGAGCGTGTCGCTGCCGTCTATTATCCCGGCCTTGCATCGCACCCGCAGCACACCTTGGCAAAGGACCTGTTCAAGGCGTATGGCAGCCTGTTCAGCTTCGAACTGAAAGACGGGATTGATTGCTTCGATTATCTGAATCGCCTGAAGCTTGGCATCCCGGCGAGCAATCTAGGCGACACGCGCACTCTTGTCATTCCGGTAGCGCACACGATCTTCCATGAAATGGGACCCGAGCGCCGCACAAGCATGGGCATCGCGGAATCACTGATTCGGGTGTCAGTCGGGATCGAAGACACCGAAGATCTGATTGAAGACTTCAGGCAGGCATTAGATGACTAAAAAGTCACGTTTTCGGGGATTTCCCATTTAAAACAATTCACTTCGGAAAGTAGATTGTCGCTAAAATACGCGAGTGATTTTCCGTCAGTAAGGAGCGCGTATGGCACGGCCCGAGAAAGTCCGCCTCGGTGAAATCCTGGTGCAGCAAAAGCTACTTTCCGAAGAGCAACTTCAATTCTCTCTGAGCGAGCAAAAGCGGACCGGACGTAAACTCGGACGCATTTTCATAGAAAACGGTTTCGTCACCGAAGAGCAGATTTCCGGCGCGCTCGCCAAGCAGCTCAATATTCCTTATATCAATCTCAAGTTTTACAACATCAATGCGGACGTCGTACGCCAGTTGCCCGAGACCCAGGCACGCCGTTTCCGTGCAATCGCGTTGGAGAATCGTCCAAGCGGTTTGCTGATCGGCATGGCCGATCCTACCGATTTGTTCGCGTACGACGAGATTTCGCGATCGGTAAAGCGCAATATCGAGCTTGCTGTGGTGAATGAAGGCGAGTTGCTGCAAACAATTGACCGGATCTATCGGCGCACGGAAGAAATCACCGATCTGGCGCGCGAACTTGAGCAGGAACTGGGCGATAGCTACGTTGACTTTGGTGCGTTGGTTGGCGCTGCCACTGGTATTGAAGAGGCGCCAGTTGTCAAACTTCTGCAATCGGTATTCGACGACGCTGCCCAGGTACGCGCTTCGGATATTCATATTGAGCCGCAAGCCGAACGATTGCAAATTCGTTTTCGCATTGACGGCGTATTGCATTTGCAGACTGAAGCGGATATCAAGATCGCCTCGTCGCTCGCCTTGCGCCTAAAGCTGATGTCGGACCTTGATATTTCAGAAAAGCGCCTTCCCCAGGACGGACGCTTTGCCGTCAAGGTGAAGAACCAGCAAATCGATGTCCGTATTTCCACGATGCCTACGCAGCACGGCGAGTCAATCGTAATGCGCCTGCTAAGCCAGGGAGGAGGGATCCTCAAGCTGGAATCAATTGGCATGCCAGTGGCCATGGTCAAGAGATTTCGATCAATTCTCGCGCGGCCCAATGGACTTGTGCTCGTTACGGGGCCGACCGGAAGCGGCAAAACCACGACTTTGTATGGCGCACTTGCCGAATTGAACTCCATGGAACGGAAGTTGATTACCGTGGAAGATCCGGTCGAATATCGCTTGCCTGGCATTAATCAAGTGCAAGTCAATGAAAAAATCGAACTTACTTTCGCCAAAGTATTGCGTTCTGCTTTGCGGCAAGATCCCGACGTCATCTTAGTCGGCGAGATGCGTGACCAGGAAACTGCCCAGATTGGCATGCGCGCAGCGCTCACGGGCCACTTGGTACTGTCTACGCTCCATACGAATGACGCCGTAAGTACGCCGGTGCGTTTGCTTGACATGGGAGTGCCGCGGTTCATGGTCGCGACTTCGTTGCAGGCAGTTCTTGCGCAACGCCTTGTACGCGTCATTTGCGAAAGCTGTACGGAACCGTACCAGTTGAAGCCAAATGAGCATGAATGGTTGAAATTGGAGTTAGGAGACACAGTCGCAGCACGGAACTACATGCACGGGCGCGGCTGCTCGCATTGCAATGGCACTGGCTATCGTGGACGAACGGGGGTGTACGAAATGCTGGAAATGACAGCGACGGTATCGGACGCGGCAAACCATCATGATCCTGCGCATTTCATGAAGGTGGCGCAAACCCAAATGAATGGTCAGACCTTGCGCCGACACTCAGTTGCATTGGTAATTTCGGGACGGACGACGGTCTCCGAAGCGATGCGAATCAGTAACCAGTTCGAGGACTGACGTGCCGTTTTTCGCATATAAAGCGCGTAACGCTCGGGGAGAGTTGCTGAACGGTGTACTTGAAGGCGTGGATAGTAGTGCAATTGCTGATCAACTGTTGAGCACAGGAGTGACGCCGGTTGAGATTCAGCTTACAAAAAAGCCCACGACAGGAAAGGAAAGTAATCTTTTTACGCGACTGTTTGAAGAAAAAGTCGCGCCGATGGACGTGCAACTGTTCAGTCGACAGATGTATACGCTGCTGAAGTCTGGCGTGCCGATTTTTCGTGGAATGGCCGGGCTGCAGGAATCAGCGATCAATAAGGCATTTGCCAAGGTGTTGCAGGATCTGCGGGAAAGCCTGGACGCCGGTAGGGAGCTGTCCGCGTCGATGCGACGGCATCCGCAAGTATTTTCAGCCTTTTATGTGAGTATGGTGCGTGTCGGTGAGATGACCGGACGCCTTGATGAGATCTTCTTACGCCTTTTTAATCATCTCGAGTTTGAGCGCGATATGAGGGAAAGGATACGAACGGCGTTGCGCTATCCCTCATTTGTACTGGCTGCCATGCTTATCGCAATGGTTGTGATCAATATTTTCGTCATCCCGGCATTTGCGCAGGTCTATGCGGGGTTCAAGGCAGAGCTGCCTTTGATGACGAAAGTCCTCATCGCGAGTTCAAACTTCACCATTCATTACTGGCCGTTGCTTCTGGTCGGAACTGCCGGTGCTTTTTTCGCATTCAATCTGTATGTCGGAACGCCAGCGGGACGATATAGATGGGATAAGACAAAGCTGCGTCTGCCGCTTGCCGGGGTCATCATCAAGAAGGGCACTCTGGCTCGGTTCGCACGTAGTTTTGCCTTAGCGTCCCGCAGTGGTGTCCCGATAGTTCAAGGGCTGAGCGTTGTTGCTCAGGTCGTTGATAATGCCTATATTTCCGGACGCATCGAGCAGATGCGCGACGGTGTGGAGCGAGGCGAAAGTGTATTGCGAACCGCCGTAACCACGGGGGTATTTACCCCAATTGTCCTTCAGATGATCGCCGTTGGTGAGGAAACTGGCGAGATCGATGACCTGATGGAAGAGATTGCGGGAATGTATGAGCGGGAAGTGGATTACGAAGTCAAAACATTAAGCGCTAAGATCGAGCCCATCCTATTGGTAGGACTTGGTGTGTTGGTATTAGTCCTTGCACTTGGTATTTTCTTGCCTATCTGGGATCTTGGCAAAGTCGCCATTAGCAAATAAAGATGAAACGGACGACTGTTGCAGCCGGGATGAAAAGCGACCTATCGTTCCAATGAAAAAAGAAACTAATGCCTGAAAAAGCGGAAGGCAGTGTAGTCGCATACCCACGAATCCGGGCTTTATCGAAAGTTCGTGGTGGCGGCTTTACGCTTTTTGAACTTATTGTTGTCGTTATTTTAGTTGCGGTTTTTGGCGGAGTCTTGCTCGGACGTTTCCTCCTTTATCAAGAAATGGCCGAAAAAGCAGCTATGGAGCAAACCGTGGGTGCAATACGCAGTGCGCTGAACCTTCAGATGGCCGGACTGATTACAAAAGGACGCGTCGCGGACCTACCAAAACTTGCGGAAGTAAACCCGTTTACCTTTCTTACCGAGACACAGAAAAACTACGCAGGCGAATACTACGATGCGGCAGAAGTACAAACCGGAAACTGGTATTACGACGTAAAACTGAAGCAGGTAGTGTACTTGGTGCATCGCGGCGATCACTTCACCGCAAGTACCACAAACACGAAGGCTGTACGGTACAAGGTGGTCCTGGTCTATAACGAGCTTTTCGCCAGCGAGCCCAAGTCGCTTAAAGACGTAGGCGGGGTGGCATTTCGTGAAATCGAACCATATCAATGGCATACCCAATAGGAGGGCCAATGTGTCGGACGCCGATATGCCTGGTTGCGGTTGTCACGCCTCTTTCGCCCAATTCGCCCAATAGCCGCCGTACGATATGAATATCATTACAGAAATCGCGTGGCATTCACTTCTGCTTTTTCTGTGGGGAGGTGGGATCGCTGCAATTTGTGTTGGCGCAGGGCTCCTCGTTTTTCCAGCAAAAATCGACAATATCAATCACTACTTGAGCCGTTGGATTGATACCGAAAAAATGGAAGCTGAGCTTGATCGTCCCCGGAAGTTGGAACGATTCATATATCGCCACCACCGCTGGTTTGGCGCAGCGCTATTAGGCGCATCCGTGTTTATTATTCATGCTTTTCTCATCCGGCATATTGGTCAACAAATTTCAAAAGCGTTTCCAAAGGACGTGCTCGGATTATTGGACGCGGGCGTTGCAATTCTGGTGATTGGTGGGGTAATTGGCGCACTGATCGGATTAATCATGTTTTCCAAGCCGAGTCTCGTTCGTGAACTGGAGGCAGCTTCCAATCGCTGGGTGTCCACAGCATGGCTCTCTGACCTGTTAAACCGTTCACATTTGTCGTTTGATGGCTACATACGCCGGAGAAGAAAATTATTCGGAGTAATGTTGACCTCGGCGGGGTTTTACATCGTGTGCCGCCTTGGAGCAGTGTTATTTATGGATAAATGGCATTTTTGATTTGATTTGGCCCGGTAGAGGGCTCTTTCAATGAATTGACACGTATCAAAAACCCTGTAACATGTTTCCACTGGGATGCAATCCCGGACGGGGTCGCGACCCCCAATGGAGAGGCTGAGGCCTTAATTTCGTTAAGGAAATAAATATGAATATGAAGCAAAATCAGCAGTCTGGTTTTACCCTGATCGAGCTGGTGATGGTGATTGTCATTCTGGGAATTTTGGCAGCAACTGCCTTGCCGAAGTTCGTTGACTTGAAATCGGATGCTGAATTGGCGGCGATTAAGGGCGTTGCAGGCGCTGTTAGTTCTGCATTTGCCGTTAATTATGCTGCTTATCAGGTCGCAGCGACTAAAGGAACGCAAATTACAGGAACCTCATTGGATGCGCACGCCGCAGCTGGAAGCATTATGGCTGGTGGTTTGCCTTCTGGTTATTCAGTTGTCGTGGGCGCTGCGACGGTCAGTACCGTGAACTGCGGTACGAGCATCGGCACAGCAATTAATGTGACAGTGTCCAATTCAGGAAATACCACGAATAAATCTGCGCCTGCTACCTTGATCTGTACCGGCTAATCGACTGTTCGTTTTGCTTTCATGAGGCGCCTCGCAACGACTGCGACGCGCCTCTTCATTTTTATAAAGAGTGTTTATGGGAAAGACACAAGGCCCTATTCAGGAAATCAGTGAAAAGCTTTGTGATGAGTTTCAGCGTGCAGTCCCTCTGCATCCCGACAAGATCAAGCGTGGAAAGAAACTCTCCGACAGCGAAATCAAGGCGGATTCTGAAGCCGCACTGAAGAAGTTTTATCAGCTTGCGCACGAGGAGCGGCTGCGCCACCGCCTTGGTGTCATTGGACGCGCTCGTGTCGCCCTCAATCTCCAGCAACGCTTGCTTAAGGCGGGATATTCTGCACCCCTTGTCAAGCAAGTCCTTCTCGCCATGCTAGCTTCCGTTTTTGTCGGTAACAAACGGTAATCTGAGCCAATGAAAAATCCGTTTTCGTATTTGCATGGGCTTAGCAGCCCATTTTGGCTTTATGCCAGTCGCTGGTTGGATCAGAGGGGTATGGTTACGCTTGCCGAGTCCTGTCTACGTAATGCCGCGACTACTGGAAAATCCGGCGCAGAGGCGGCATTTCATCTTAGCCAGCTGCTGCTTGCAAGTGATCGCAATCGCGAAGCCGCTGTTGTCTGTGAAAAGGCGCTACAGTCTGCTCCCTATCATGCAAGGCTTTGGTGTGCATTAGGTGCCGCACAAAGACGACTTGCCGAGATGGATTCGGCGCGAGCGTCCTATGAGAGAGCTGTCGCGCTCGATCAGAAATATGCGCAGGCCTGGAATAATCTTGGCGAATGGTGGCTGGTGAAGGGCGAGATACCAACGGCGCTCACAAGCTTTGAACGCGCATTGACGTCTGAGCCGCGCCTGGTGCAGGCGTTGAACAATCGCGTGGCTGCTCTCTACGAACTGGGAAAATTCAAGGATGCAGAGGCGGCGGCGCGGAATGCAATTGACATCCATCCCGATGAGGCCGCATTGCATGTCAATCTGGGCAATGTGCTACTGCACACCGGCAAGGCACGACTTGCTGTAAAGGCCTTCCAGAAGGCTTTGGATTGTGATCCCGCTTGTCCTGCGGCCCACATGGGACTGTCTACCCTCCTTGGCGAATCTCATCGTCTTGCCGAGACCCTGGAGTACATCAAGCACGAAATTGCAGTAAAAGGCGAAAGCGCGCAACGCTTTGCGTCATTGGCGCTCGCTCAGCAGGCGAAAGGCGATTGGGCGGCTACCGAGGTGACCTGCGAAAAGATCCTGGAGATGCAGCCGTCCAATGTTTCTGCGCTCGTTACGCTTGCCAGTTGTTTGAGTACGCGTTCCGATCACGCCGGCGCTATTCGGCTGTACGAGAAGGCGTTGACCGAAAACCCCGATATGCCGGGCATTTATTCAAGTATCGCCTTTGGTGCCACCTATCTGCCCAACGTCTCTACAGATGAGGTTTTCGCGTACCACCGTGAATGGGCTCGTCGCTTCGAGACTGGTGACAAGCCAACGTTTACCCACGAAAGGGGCGAGCAATCCGAACGGCCTTTGCGTATCGGCTACGTGTCGGGGGACTTTGGGACGCATCCAGTCGGGTTTTTACTGCGAGATGTGGTGCGCAATCACGACCGTGATCAGTTCCGCATCTATTGCTACTCCATGATGCGCAATAATGGGGACCACATTACTGCGGCCATTCGTGAGAATGCGGACGTTTGGATCGATGCCTTGTTCTTGAGCGACGACGAACTTGCGGACCAGATTCATGCTGATGGCATCGATATCCTTGTTGATCTCTCCGGCCACACTGCCTATAACCGCTTACCGGTATTTGTCCGCAAGCCTGCGCCCGTGCAGGCCACATGGATAGGCTATTTCCATTCTACCGGTCTGGACAACATTGATTATTTCATTACCGATCCTTTCACCACCCCGGCAGGAAGCAAGCAACGGTTTTCTGAAGCACCGGTTTACCTGCCGCATTCCCGTTTCTGCTATGCGCCGCCGGACTATGCGCCGGATGTCGCTCAGTCTCCTGTGCTCACGCAGGGCAGGATAACGTTTGGGTCCTTCAATCGCGCTGACAAGTTGGTGCAACCCGTGATTGAGGCTTGGGCAAGAATCCTCATCGCTGTGCCGGGCAGCAGACTATTGCTTAAAGCTAGCGTATTTGAAAATCAGAAGGTCTGTGACGAATTGCATCACCGATTTTTTGCCTGTGGCGTGGACAAGGAGAGAGTTGAGCTTAGGGGGCCTTCTCTACATCAGGCAATGCTGGAACAGTACGGCGAAATTGACATTGCCCTTGATCCGTTCCCATTTAATGGGGGAATGACGACGCTGGAGGCATTGTGGATGGGAGTCCCCTTGGTGACTCTTGCGGGCGACAGCGTTGTATCACGTCAGTCCGCATCGGCGCTAAGCAATATCGGATTGACCGAGTTGATTTTCAACGATCTTGATTCGTACATTCAAGGCGCAATTGCATTGGCCCACGACACGGCGAGGTTGACGAAATTGCGGTCGGGCCTACGCCAGAGAATGGCAAACAGTCCGCTTTGTCAGCCGGAGCAGTTTGCGCAAGACTTGGAAACTTTGTATCGGCGCATGTGGCAGGCCTGGTGTAAGGGCGAGAAACTGGGAGCCGAAGTGGTGCCGGGCCAACCGGTTCAACTGAAGACTGTGCTGCATGTTGGGTGCAACCGTGCAGATCGTCGCTCACTTCCGAAGATGTTCCAGAGCCGATGGCGCGAAATTCGGCTGGACATTGATCCTGAGGTCATGCCGGATATCGTGGCAAGCATGCTTGATATGTCTCCGATTGACTCTGCAAGCGTGGACGCACTTTATTCATCCCACAACATCGAGCATCTGCACCCGCACGAAGTCGAGATAGCGCTCAAGGAATTCAGGCGCGTTCTTAAACCAGATGGGGTTCTGGTGTTGACCTGCCCCGACTTGCAGTCAGTGTGCGCATTGGTGGCTGAGGACAAGCTGGAGGAACCTGCATATATCGCGCCGGTTGGACCGATTGCGCCAATCGACATCCTTTACGGTTTTCGTGTCGCGATGGCAAATGGCAACCTCTTCATGGCACATAAGACGGGCTTCACTGCGAAAAGCCTCAGGCGCGCTCTTCAGGAAAGCGGTTTTAAAACGACCGAAGTACATCGGGGAAGAAGTTATGACCTATGGGCATTAGCGTATCCGGGTGACACACCGGCCAGCCAAATTGAAGAGCATAAGACTGCGTGTTTCCCAAAGGCTTAAGAGAAATAGCGTGTGCCGTCTCTGAGTTTGATACACTTTCCAAGTAGAAAAATTGATCTGTTTTTCACCTAAACTAGGTTTGTGCGATGAAAACACGCGGTTTTACCCTCATCGAACTGATCATGGTCATGATTCTCGTTGGCGTGCTGGCAGTTGCAGTAATTCCAAGATTGTTTGATCGCACCACCTTTTTTGCACGCGGTTTCTATGACGAGAGCCTAGCGGCCTTGCGCTACGCTCAAAAGCAGGCAATCGCGCAGCGCCGGACCGTATGCGTGGCCTTTGCGAGCGCTACGCAGTTCACACTACGCGTCGCATCGACCGCTGGTGCCACAACGTGCGACACCAATCTGGCCAGTCCGGCGGGTGGTTCTCCTTTCACGGTAACGGCAAAGACCGGTGCCGCCTTTTCGAGTCAGCCGACTGATTTTTCCTTTAACGCCTTTGGTCAACCGCAGACCAATATCTCAAGGACACTGACCGTCACTGACGTGGCAACAATCACGATCGAAAAGGAAACCGGTTATGTGCATTAAAACCGGACCGAAAAATCTTCGCCTGCAAGCAGGCCTGACGATGATTGAACTGATCCTGTTCATCGTTATTGTGAGCATCGGCGTCGTGGGCATCCTGTCGGTGATGAACTTCACGACCTCGCGAAGCGCCGATCCGCTTCCGAGAAAGCAGGCAATTGCTATTGCAGAATCCCTTTTGGAAGAGATTCAGATTCAGCCTTTCACCTACTGCGATCCCGATGACGCAAACGTCAGCACGGCAACCAGCGCAACCGTCGGCGCAGGAATAAGCAATTGCCAAACGACGGCCCAAATACTAAAAACCGTCGCGCCTTATACGAGCCCTTCCGGCGAAGGTCGGTATGCCGACCCTTTGTTTGATAACGTCGCCGATTACAACGGCTTGAATATGTCAGGGATCCGGGATATTACCAATACTGCGATTTCCGGGCTGGAGGGATATAGAGCAACGGTAAGCATGACCAACGCGGGTGCAACGTTTGGTCTTACTGCCGCCGAAGTCCTGCAGATTGATGTACAGGTTACTGGGCCGTCCGGTACGGATGTGACCCTGCGCGGCTATCGCTTCCGCTACGCCCCTAATTCCGCATGATCACCATGTCAAAGGCACGCATCCAACAAGGATTTACACTGGTCGAAGCGATTATTGTCATCGCAATTACCGGCGTCATTGCATCCATTGTTGCTGTGTTCATTGTTGCGCCGATCAATGGCTATTTCGATACAGCACGTCGCGCCGAACTGACCGATCTCGTTGATACCGTGGCGCGTCGCTTGTCGCGGGACTTCCATATTGCGCTGCCTAACAGCTTCCGTACGCCGGATCCGAAATGTATCGAATTGCTGCCGACGGTAACGGGCGCACGCTATCGCTCGGACCAGAACTGCAGTGGCGCCTGTACTGGCGACATACTGGATTTTGCGACATCCGATACGAGCTTCGACGTCATTGGCGGACTGGATTCCGTGCCGGTAGCCGGCGACCAGGTTGTCGTCTACAACCTCGGTATTTCGGGCGCCAGTGCCTACAGCGGCGAAAATCGTACGGCGGTGACGAGTGCTACCGCCACTAACGTCTCTGTCAGCGCCAAACTTTTTCCTTTTTCGTCGCCTGGAAATCGATTCCATATCCTTTCCAAGGATGAAATGGGCTTGTTTTACGTTTGCAGTAATCCTGGAACTGATGCTAATGGAGATGGCACAGGCATTTTGTACCGGTATTCGAACTACGGAATCAATGCCGCCTCGCCCACGTCGTGTCCGGCCGTGCCTGCCAATACTCCTGTGCTTGCGACCAATATCAGCAGTTGTGCATTTACTTATGTGGCCGGTGCGACGCAAAGTAGGGCGCTGGTTTCATTGCTGCTGAAAGTAAGAAAAAAAGGTGAGGAAGTATCGCTCTATCACGAGGTGCATGTTGATAACGTGCCCTGATAAAAAACGAAAGTCCGCGAGCCGGACCGTTCATCGCGCCGCGCAACACGGCTTCTCAATCATTACGGCGATATTCCTGCTTGTGATCATGGCCGCCTTGGGGGCATTCATGCTGACATTCTCCACAGTACAGCACACCACTTCAATACAAGATCTACAAGGAAGTCGCGCATACCAGGCAGCGCGTACCGGAATTGAATGGGGCGTGTACAAGGTAATGTCCGCGGAAAACACGACGGCCACGCCTTACGACTGCACGCCGGCATCGACGACGCTGCCAGACTTGGGTGGCGGTTTATCGAACTTTACCGTTACTGTGCAATGTGCAATGACGTCCGATATTGAAGGAACCAATACCATTCGCGTCTACCGCATTACGTCCACTGCAACATCCAAGGGCTTAACTCCAGGGAGCGCGAACTACGTAGAGCGTGAGCTACGCGCGATTATCCCGACCTGCCGTGTATCGGCCGCAGCAACGGCGGCAACGTGTTGAACTGCATGGTACGGAATGCGAACAAGTCATTCGGTAGTCGTATGAAAAATAAATAGCAATAAAGTGAAAAAACTACTTCAAATCTTTCTGCTGCTGGTATTCATGATTGGCGTCGCCGACAAAGTGGATGCGGCGACGGTCAGGACTCGGTTGGCCGGTGCGCAGAACTGGGGGACGGCGGCTACCTGGATACAACTTCGGACCGGCACAATTCGTTTCTCTAAAAACAGCCAAACCGTGACCGGAACCGGCACCTCGTTTACAACCGAACTCCAGGTTGGAGATGTACTCATGCTGGATGGATCACCGGGCACGGAGCGCGGCACGGTGGCATCCATTACAAGCAATACTTCGCTTGAACTTGTAGCAGACGCCGGCGCCAATGCAAATGGAACGTATGGTAGGCAAGCCACGCCAACGATAAATGACGATGTGGAGATTGGAAATGCCGCATTAGGAGCGGTGTCGGTAAGCTTAAACGTTGCTTCGACGACGATTAATTCGCTGACCCTTATTGCAGATAACGTCGGTCATTCGCTAACGCATGTCGGTACCAACAACCTCGATATTCGAAACAGCGTAACAGTCAACCAGCCGACCGCAAACGGCGTGACAATTTCTTGGAATATTGATGGGGGGAGCGCCACCGTGTCCTCTAATCTATCTCTAGGCGGAAGCAGCGGTACGGCAAGCCAAATCGCACGAGTTCGGACAACTACCGGTTCATTAACAATAGGCGGCAATCTTACGTTTACGACCGGAGCCTCTGCTGCGGTCGCGCGTCTGGATATGTCCGGTGGTGCAGGCACCCTCAATATCGCCGGATCGATAAACGCCAGTACATTGGGTACCCTTGCGGCTGGGACCACCAGCACAGTTAATTTCAATGGAACTTCGTCACAAACTATCCCTGTTGGGGTGAGTTCGATTGTTTACAACAACATCGCCGTCAACAATACAAGTGCTAGCGGCGCCACATTAAGTGCGGCCATCTCCGCTTCCAATGTCACCGGGAATATTGCGGTCCAAAGCGGAACGCTAAGCAATGGCGGATTTGCAATTGCCGGGATTAACACAAAAACTTTTCAAGTGAGCGATAACGCGACCTTGAAGCTGACCGGTACCAGTTCGATGGTTACCGGCTTCGCATCGAAATCCTTCAGTCCTAATAGTACGGTGGATTATGCCGGTGCGGCGCAGACGGTAAGCAATGAAATCTACGGCAACCTGACCTTGAGCGGCACGGGTGTGAAAACCATGCCTGCTTCCGCGCTGACAATCAATGGCAACTTAACCATGTCCGGCACGGGCGCCGCTGAATTAGGTGGCAATGCGCAGGTAGCGGGAGATATCAATGTAAGCAATGGGACGCTTGATCTATCGACTTTCTCTGCCAACCGTACGACATCCGGTGGATCGACTACTGTTTCAAGTGCCGGCACACTCAGGATCGGCGGTACGAATGGATTGCCTGCCAACTACGCTACTCGTGCCTTTAGCATTGACAGCACGGTGGAATATTACGGGTCCGCTCAGACTGTGGGAAGCCAGACCTATGGCAACCTGATACTAAGTGGAAGTGGCGTAAAGACCATGTCTGGCGCAGTGACGACTGGCGGAAACTTCATCATGTCGGGTACCGCGACCACAAGTGCGGCCGGACCGCTAACCGTAAATGGAAACTTCGTTGTTGGAATAAACAATACGCTGGATGCGAATTCTTATTCGCACAGCCTTAAGGGAAATTTCACCAATTCAGGGACGTTTACATCATCAAGCAGCACATTTACCTTCAATGGTTCCGGCGCTCAAGCGATGACCGGCGCCACGACATTCAACAACCTGGCGGTGTCCGGCACGTCGACCGTTACCACTGCGAACGCGTTGACAATCAACGGAAATTTCAGTCTCGGATCGGGGACGACCTTTAATGCCGGTCCTTCTTCTCACAGCATTCAAGGAAGCTTTTCCAATGGAGGGACGTTTGTTCCTTCAACAGGAACAGTGACGTTCATAGGTTCGGGTTCTCCAGTGATTACTGGCGACACCAATTTCAATAACCTATCGACGTCTGGGACCTTAACACTAACTGCTGCCAGCGCGTTAACCATTGGTGGCAACTTAACGCTGGGCGCAGGAACCACCTTTGTCGCGGGTTCCAATTCTCATAGCATCGGTGGAAATTTTATCAATAACGGTTTATTGACCGCATTGAATAGCACGTTCAGCTTCAATGGATCAAGTGCCCAGAGTATTACAGCAAGCGTTAGCGCGAACACGACATTTCATTCGCTTACAATCAACAATGCCTCTGGTATTTCTCTTTTGGGCGCCAGCAGCAATATCACCGTCGGCAATGTATTGAACTTCACGAACGGAAAGATTACTACCGGCACCAATAAAGTAATGTTCGGATCATCTGGTGTGGTGTCCGGTGCCAGTACGACGAGTTACGTCGTAGGGACGGTGCTGAAATTTTATTCATCCACCGGGACGATGACTTTTCCAGTTGGTGACTCTAGCAAATACGCTCCCGTTGTCATTACCGGTACAAGCGGTTTCAGTATGGGTAGTCTGTCAGTGAGCACGATAGGATCGGAACATCCGGCAATTGGAACCTCGTCGTTGAATTTAGCTAAGAGTGTCAATCGATATTGGACACTAACGGCGAGCGCATTGCCGGCAGGGTCTACCTACGACGCGACGTTCAATTTTTTCAATGGTTCTCCGGTAGATTACGATAGCACTGCTACACCAGCGTCTTTTGTTGCAAAAAGATATGAGAGCCCCATCTGGTATTCGACGGCGGCGGGTAGTGCCACTTGTACACCGGCTGGAACGAATAGATGCAACAAAATTACAGGCGAGACGGGGTTCGGAGACTTTGTCATCGCAGAAACCGGCAGCTCTGGATTAACGTGTTACAACGACGACTTTAATCGAGCCGATGGTGCCCCCGGCTCAGACTGGTTCGTGGGTAATGAAGGCGGCGGTTTTACTCCGCAGATTGTCAATCAGCGTTTGCGTTTAACAACTGCGACCAACTCCGTATCTGCATACTCGACACTGCAGCGACTGTTTCCGGGAGCCGGAAACAAGATCGAAGTGACGTTCCAACATTTTGCCTATGGGGGCACTGCTACCGGTGCCGATGGCATTGGCGTCATCCTGTCGGATGCTTCGCAGGCGCCGGCAGCGGGGGCGTTCGGTGGTTCGCTTGGGTATGCACCCAAACGAACGGATGCTGGCGGCGATACGACGCATGTTGGTTTTAATGGTGGCTGGATTGGCATCGGTATTGACGAATTCGGTAACTACTCGACTGCCACCGAAGGACGCACCGGGGGCATTGGGCTGAGTCCTCAATCCGTTGCCATACGAGGATCAGGTTCCGGGTATGCCGGATATTCCTACTTGCGTGGTACGACTCTATCGACACCAGTTGATGATAACGGGTCGGCGTCGCCGGCTCATCAATACCGGATTATTGTCGATCACTCGAATGGTACAAATGCATGGACATCCATCGAGCGTGATATCGGTGATGGTAATGGTTATACATTCGTGATAAACACGTTCGATGCCAAGGCTCAGCCGGGGCAAAATTCGGTACCGGCAAACTGGAATTTATCGTTTACCGGGGCAACGGGAGGTAACACGAATATTCATGAGATCGATGGACTGCAAATTTGTACAAACTCGATCCAGCCAATAAGCTTGCATCATATCGAGTTACATCATGGTGGCACCGGCTGCGGAGCGCAGACAGTAACCGTGAAGGCCTGTGCCGATGAAGCGTGCTCTGCCTTATATATCGGAAGTGTAACGGTTGACCTCACCAACATCACCGGTGCTACTTGGTCCGCCGATCCCGTCACGATAACTGGCGGTCAGACACAAGTTACCTTGACCAAAGCGACCACAGGTGCAGTGACACTGGCGACAAGTTCAGTGACTCCGACCCCGACTTCGACCACGCTGTGTAACAGCGGATCGACTACCAGCGCCGGCGCCTGCACGCTCAATTTTGTGAGTGCATGTTTTGATGCGGTTGAGCCTGGTGCGGCTCCCGTTAATCCTATCTATACGAAGCTCGCCGGTACGCAGTTCTCTCTCGATGTGTTGGCAGTTACGTCAGCCGGAACAACAGTCAATTCCGGGTTCACGGGGCCGGTCACAATTGATCTTGTTGACCCCACCAGTACTGGCGGGAACTGCAGTAATACGGCAGCGGGACTGAATACCGCAACATCGTATAGTTTTGTGGCTGGGGATGTCGGGCGAAAGACGTTCAATTTTACTTATGCCAAGGCAGCGAAGAACGTCAAGGTACGGATCATCTCGTCCGGGCAATCCATATGTTCAAAAGATAACTTCGCGATAAGGCCACAGCAATTTGCTTTATCGACGAGCAGTGCGCTTAATCCAGCCCTGAATAACTCGATGGCAGCAGGTGCTAGTTTCAATTTGACGGCAAATGCCGGCGTGAGCGGCGGGTACGTCGGTACGCCAACCGTGGATACCGCAAAAATTGTGGATCACAACAACGCGGCGATTACGAGTACAAATTTTTCCGGCATTTTTTCAAACGGCACGGGGACGAATGCTTCTGGAAATTTTCAGTATGCGGATGTCGGCACAATCACCCTGAACACAAATGCTGTTTTTGACTCGGGTTTTACCGCAGTCGATCAGGTTACGGGAACGGTCAACGGCATCAACCATGGTACGGCCGGAGACTGTGTGGCGGCGAGTTCGTCCAATACTTTGGCATCCTCAAAATATGGTTGCAATATCGGTGCTCCGGCAGTATCGCCGAGTCCGACAGTTGCCCTTGGGCCGCTTGGCCGGTTCCGACCAGATCACTATGAAGTTACAGCAACGCTTACGCCCGCGTGTAACGGCTTTACATATATGGGGCAATCCGCGCTTGGGATAGACCTCGCAGTACGGGCAATGAGCAGTTCGGGCGTACAGCTTGCCAAGTACACTACGGGGGGGAATTTTTCCACCCTTTGCGCTCCGCAGTCGTGCCTTGCTACTCTTAACGTGGCCGGTGACAATTCTGGAACTGCAATTACGCCTTTATCGAGCTGGCTGACCCCCGTCTTGCCAAGCTTCACATGGACGAATGGTGGATATTCCGCCAGCGGGTCAACTTATAGTTTTGCCCGCCTAGGAAGCCCTGAAGGTCCGTACGACAACTTTGCATTAAACGTCGCCGTGACCGACACGGACGGGGCCTTTATTACAAAGCTCAACAATATCAACATCGCCAATGCATCATCGGTGCTGTCTGGAACCACCAAACTAAGATACGGACGATTGCTTATAGACAATACCTTTGGGTCAGATAAGTTAAACCTGCCGGTGAATATCACGGCCCAATACTGGGATAGTTCTCAAAGTCGTTACGTCACTAATACTGACGACAATAATTGCACCGTGTTGACGAGCGGCGGCAACTTGAAATTTGCAAATTATATTGGCGGCATATCAAGTACCAACATGGGAGATTCGCATATACCGGCGTCAACCTCACTGACGAACGGAAAAGCAACCATTATTTTGGCCAAACCCTCGCCGACTCCTAGCAGCAAAGGAAGCGCTGATCTCACTTCGCAGCTTAATTACCTTCCGGGGTACGGTCGGGAAACGTTCGGGTTATATAAGGGCGGGCCGATATTGTATTTACGGGAACGTTATTGATTGGCGGATTTGTTCGGCATGCTATGCAATGAAGTTTCCGTTCAGAAAAGTGATTGACAACAATAACTTATTGCCCTAAGTTCAGGTGGTTTGTTCGTTAGAGCTACGGGATGCGTTTACTTCGTAAAACCAAGAAAGTTAGCGGTTGGATGGCCTTAAGTTTCCATGAGGATGCTATCCATATTGCCCATGTAATTCGTTCGCAAGGCGGCAAGCCTTCGATTGAGTTGGTACACACTTTCCCCGTCGAAAAGCAGTCACTATCTATAGTTTTGGATAAAGTTGCAAAGGAACTTCAGGTCCAACGATATGAGTGGACAACCGTTCTTGGCTACGGTGATTATCAGTTGCTATCTGTCGACGCCCCAAACGTTCCGCGAGAAGAACTGAAGACGGCGATTAGGTGGCGACTCAAAGACCTGTTGGACTTCCACGTAGATGATGCAACCATCGACGTTTTAGACGTGCCCGTCGAAAAGAACGCTGCGACCCGGAATCATTCGATGTATGTCGTTGCCGCAAAGAATCAAATTATTCAAACGCGGCAGGCCCTCTTCGCAGACGCAAAAATTCCACTATCTGTAATCGATGTTCCAGAGATGGCCCAACGCAATGTTTCGGCAATGCTGGAACCTGACGGGCGTGGTGTTGCCTTTCTTGCGTTTGATGCGACAGGCGGTCTGCTAACTGTCAGCTTTGCCGGTGAACTTTACCTTTCGCGTCGTATAGATGTTTCCTTTGGTCAACTAAATGAAAGCACTCAAGGCGAACAGAATCCATACTTTGAACGCGTAACGCTGGAGCTGCAGAGGTCACTCGATCACTTCGACAGGCAGTACCACTTCATTACAATTTCAAAGCTAGTGCTTTTGCCATTTGGGGCGGCGAGTGTGAGCTTGCAAGCGTATTTGGCGGCAAATCTCTACATTGCGGTAGAGGCGCTCGACCTCGAATCGATAATGGATATTTCAAAGATTCCTGAACTGAAAAATGACGAAGTTCAAAGCCGCTATTTTGTAGCGATTGGTGCAGCCTTAAGGCACGAGGAGAAAGTTCTGTGAGCCAGCAGATCAATCTCTTCAACCCCATTTTTCTCAAACAGAAAAAGTACTTCTCCGCACTAACCTTGGTCCAAGGCTTGACCTTGATTTTGGTCGGCGCAATCGTCATGGCTATCTATGCTCGTCTTCAATTGGCCGGTCTGGAAAACGAGGTCGCAGCAACAAGTTCCCAGCTTACTCTGACAAGAGGTCAGCTCGCTCGAGTAACGGCGGACTATACGCCTAAGGAAAAAAGCAAAGAACTCGAAGAAGAAATTCAGCGTACGGAAGCTGAGCTGCAAGCGCAGCAGCAAGCGTATGACATTGTGCAGCAGGGGGGAGTTGGGAATACAAAAGGCTACTCGGAATACATGCGCGCATTCTCGAGGCAGGCATTAAATGGCTTATGGCTTACCGGTTTCAACATTGTCGGCGCTGGAACTGAAATCGAACTGCGAGGGCGCGCACTACAGCCTGGCCTGATTCCGGCGTATATCAATCGTCTTAGAACCGAGCCGATAATGAAAGGCAAATCTTTCTCCGCATTATCGATGGAAATGCCGGACGCAGAACTTAATGAGAAAACCGGAAAATCAGATGCTGGCTTGCCACCGAAGCTGCGTGCTATTACCGGCTTCATTGAGTTCAATTTGCGATCATCTGACGAAAACCCGGAACATGCAAACTCCGGGAAGGTAAAAAATTTCCCTCGCTCAGTAATTTCTGGAGCAAAAGATTAAATGAAGCAATATTGGCAACGACTAGAGTTAAAAATTGATAGTCTAACTCTACGCGAGCGGGCAATGGCCTTCGGTATTGCGGCGCTTGTGCTCATTACCTTAATTAACACCGTAGTTTTAGATCCATTGCTGCAAAAACAAAAGCAGCTCTCCGAGCAAGTAAAGCGCGACCAACAGCAAATTGCGGCGCTTCAGGCAGATATCCAGGCACGCGTTAAATCCCATCAAAACGACCCCGATGCAGTCGCTCGTACGCGTCTACAAAGTTTGAAAAAACAATCTGCGAAGGTCCAAAACGAGTTGGCAGGGATGCAAAAAGGGTTAGTTTCTCCTGATAAAATGAGTGTATTACTTGAAGACTTACTACGGCAAAACGGTCGCCTGCAATTGACGTCGCTCAAAACGCTTCCGGTAACGTTGCTGAATGAGTCGCCTTCATCCTCACCCAAAGATGGAGGGCAGGCTCCGGCGGCAAAGAACAGTTCAAACGGCAGACCATCGATAGAAGTCGTATATAAGCACGGTGTCGAATTAGTCGTTCATGGTGAGTATCTTGACTTAATGAACTACTTATCGCAGCTTGAGGCAATGCCTTGGCAGTTATTTTGGGCAAAAGCACGGTTGAACGTCGATACATATCCTCAAGCCAGCCTGACGCTCACCTTATTTACACTGAGCTTGGATAAAAAATGGCTCAATATTTGAACAAATTAAACAAAAGCCTCAAAATGCAGGCTTTCTGCTCGGTATTAATTCTGGCGGTAGATTCCCAGGCGCAACCATTGAGTGATCCAACACGGCCACCTACCTCCGTCGGGGGCGCGCAAGATCAGAGCGCTGGGAAAGGTGCATCAAGTCTGGAATTGCAATCAGTGTTGATATCACCCGGTCGTCGTGTCGCGACTATAAATGGACAGACCGTGAAATTGGGTGAAAAGATAGGTGAGTCGCGTGTTGTAAAAATTGCGGAAGACCAAGTCGTTATTCGAAGCGGTCAAGATATAAAGGTATTAAAGCTTTTTCCTGCAATCGAAAAGCGCAAGGAATCCAGTCGTGGTGCTATCAAGAGTGAGATCAGGTGACAATTAACGTTAGATATAGCGCGAAGAAATTCATATCCTCGATCATTATTCTGAACTTGATCGGGTGTGCGTCCGCACCGCCAAAGCACGAAACTTTTGATCTGATTAATACTGAACTAACTAAAGCTACGCAAAACAAAGGCCCTGTTGAACAACCAGATGCCGTTACGTCCGCGTTATTTCCCCCGCTTAGAATAGAAATTCCCAGAGCTCGTGAACCACTGGAAGAGCGTTTCGGCATAACATTCAATAACGTACCGGCGGCACAGTTCTTCATGGGGATAGTTTCCGGAACACGCTATAGCATGCTCGTGCATCCCGATGTAACCGGTACGATTTCTGTGAATTTGAAAGATGTAACAGTACGAGAAGCGTTGGATGCGATTCGTGAGCTTTATGGCTACGACTATAAAATTGAAGGGACGAGGATCTACGTCAAACCTCTCACTCTTCAAACGCAGGTCTTCCAAGTCAATTACTTGACCGGAAACCGAAAAGGTACATCCGATATTCGCGTAACGTCCGGCTCCGTAAGCGACGCATCGTCCACGGGCGGCTCCACTTCGAATAACAATAATGCGAGCCAAGCTAATAATCCTGCTTCCGGGGCGACGTCACAGGCACTAAATACGAGCAAGATCAGTACAACGTCGACAAGCGACTTCTGGGCCGAATTGAAGGCATCCTTGGAAACGATTGTCGGTAACAACAAAGATGGTCGAAGTGTTGTAATCAGCCCGCAGTCGGGTGTTGTCGTTGTCCGTGCGATGTGGGATGAGCTTCGAAACGTTTCGGCTTATCTTAAAGCGACTCAGCTTTCCGTCGACAGGCAGGTAATTCTCGACGCAAAAATTCTCGAAGTCGAACTTAACGATGGTTTTCAATCCGGAATAAATTGGGCAGCGTTCCGCATTGGGGGAAATAGTGGACTGTCCATCGGCAGCCTGTCGCCTGGATTAAATTTCACACCATCTAACGCTGCTGGTGGTACTGCCGTTGGTAGTGCAAATGCTCAAAGTGCGCTAACAGCGCCCATTGGAAGCGTGCCCGGCTCTTCGCTCGGAGTCGGCAGCGCTGCAGCCGGATCTTTATTTGGATTAAGTTTTCAAACAAGCAACTTCGCAGGTCTCATTTCGTTTTTGGAGACGCAGGGGACGGTACATGTCTTATCCAGTCCGCGCATTGCTACCTTAAATAATCAAAAAGCTGTTTTGAAGGTGGGTAAAGACGAGTTTTTTGTGACAAGTGTGAGCACGACCACCACTGCCACAGGTTCAACCAGTACCACTACGCCGTCCGTAACAGTACAGCCGTTCTTTTCGGGTGTTGCCTTAGACGTGACGCCACAAATAGACGATATCGGGAATATTATCCTTCATATCCATCCTTCAGTAAGCAACGTCACTACAGTAGATAAACCGATTAATCTCGGTAGCGCCGGTTCTTTCAGCTTGCCATTGGCGTCAAGTACCGTTTCTGAGACGGACAGTGTCGTGCGAGGCCGAGACGGTCAGATTGTTGCCATAGGAGGTTTGATGCGGCAAGCAAGCACCTCAGATCGTTCACAAATTCCCGGGGCAGGAGATGTTCCTGGTGTTGGCGCCTTGTTTAGAAATAATAAGCAGGCCATGCAGAAACGCGAATTAGTTATTTTGCTCAAACCTACCGTTGTTCAAGGTAGTGCAACGTGGGCGCAAGATATGCTGGAGACACAACAGCGTGTTCAGGGTTTGGCACCACGAAATACGTTGGAACACTGAGCTGGCATGTACAAGAAACACTTTGGTCTACGTGAATTGCCATTCGGAATTACTCCGGATACCAGCTTTTTCTTTGCTTGCACTAACTATCAGGAAGCGCTGAATACCTTACTTATTGCCGCAAAAAACGGTGAGGGGTTTATTAAGATTACTGGAGAAGTCGGGCTCGGGAAAACCTTACTTTGTCGTAAATTCATGGCGACGCTCGACAAAGGATTTGTCACTGCATATATCCCAAATCCCTTTCTCGAACCACGAACCTTGATGCTCGCCCTTGCGGAAGAACTTGAAATACCGCAGGACAAGGATGTTGACCAACATCAACTATTAAAGGCAATTAACTATCGCCTTTTAGTGTTGGCGCGGGAAGGTAAGCGAGTAGTTTTATGCCTTGACGAGGCGCAGGCCATGCCGATTGAGGCGCTCGAAGCACTACGCTTGTTAACGAACCTTGAAACGGAGAAGCGTAAGCTGCTTCAAATCGTCATGTTCGGACAACCAGAGCTCGATAAAAAACTTCAGCAGGAGGCTATTCGCCAGTTAAATCAGCGAATCACCTTTCACTATCATCTCCGTCCTCTTACCAAGGATGACATGGAATTTTATGTCTCGCACCGCCTGAGCGTTGCCGGATACGCTGGGAGTCGTTTGTTTAATACTGCCGCAGTAAAGGCATTGTACGCATCAAGCGGAGGTGTACCGCGCTTGGTGAACATCCTCGCACACAAAGCCCTAATGTCGGGATTTGGAGAGGGCAAGCAGCAAATAACAGCGGCCCACGTACGTGCTGCTGCAAATGACACCGGTGCAGCAAAGAAACGTTCGTGGTCCTGGATATGGACGAGCGTCTTATTGTTGCTCGGGGCGAGCACTGGTTTAGGTTGGGCTTACTTCAAATGAGCCTAATTAATCAGATGTTGCAGGATTTGGAGTCGCGTCGCTCCGAAGTAGAAACTGACGGCCTCTTTGGCCGACAAATTCGGGCGGTGCAAGAACAGTCCGGTATCCATCCTGCTTGGTGGACTGCCTTGGTACTTGTTATTGTCTTGATCGGAACCTTGCTTTGGGCATTTCTGCGATCAGACTCTGCAGCGACTCAAATGTCGCAATTCGGCAATACGCAATTGCCTCTTAAACTCGACGTTGGCTTGAACGTTGCGTCTCCTATGGCACGCGTTTCAGAGGTGCCGACGAATAGTAGTGAGGCAATTAAATCTGGAAGCGTTTCCATCACCGCCGATAGGCAGACTATTCCCGCTCCACTAGCCGAGAATAAGGAACCAGCAGCCGTATATGCAGGAGAAACATTATCTGTCTTACCTAAGGCAACTAAAAGTACGGACGCGGCGATAAAAAGAATCGAATCAGGAGGCTTTCCCAAAGAGCGGGGCGTACTTTCGGTACCAGAACTGACTAATATAATTCCTGCCGCCAAGGTTCTTGCGCCTGCAAATCCAGTTCGTCCTGCGGCGCTGGCAGGTAGTACATCTGTTGAATCAAATAAGCAAATAAAAGAACTCACACCAATTCAACGCGCAGAAAATGAATATCGCAAAGCGATGCAACTCCTTCAGCAAGGAAAGCCCGCCGATGCCTCCAATGGATTGGAACTTGCACTGCAACTTGACCCTTTGCATCTCGGTGCTCGCCAAGCATTAATTGGGCTACGACTCGATACTAGTCGTTTGGACGAAGCGCTACGTCTTGCAAGAGACGGGTTAGAACTTGACATTGCTCAGCCAGGTTTGGCAATGATTTTGGCTCGGTTGCAATTGGAAAAAAATGAGCTTCGTGCTGCAGTCGAAACATTAGAGCGCACATTACCCTATGCCGCGGACCGTCCGGATTATCAAGCTTTTATTGCTGCGCTATTGCAGCGCGACGAGCGTCATAAGGCGGCGGTAGAGCATTATCTTTTAGCCCTACAAAAAGCGCCGCAGAACGGTGTGTGGTGGATGGGCCTTGGAATTTCGTTGCAGGCCGATCGGCGCATAGCTGAAGCCAAGGAAGCGTTCAAGCGTGCGAAAGCGACGAATACCCTATCTCCCGAACTGCTTGAGTTTGTGGACGGCAGGTTGTCTCAGACGCTACGATAGCTTTAGTTCTGAAGTCGACCGACAAGTCATAGGATTTTTTCTGCTGTGACTGCATCGAGCATTTTCGTCCGCACGGGTGGGACAAAGTCTTTTATCTTCTTCAGAAGCATATTCGGCTCAGATTGGTGGATAAGCAACGCTGCTTGTTCCGATCTCAAAAAGCGCTCATCCACGATATGCTGCAAGAAGGCGATAAGACCATCGTAAAAACCCTCGACATTCAATAGTCCGATCGGCTTGTCATGCAATCCGAGCTGAGACCAAGTAAACACTTCGAATAATTCCTCAAGCGTGCCAATCCCTCCAGGCATGGCAATAAACCCATCGGACAAGCTCGCCATCATCGCTTTGCGCTCATGCATATCTTTCACGATATGCAGACGTGTCAATCCACTATGCCCAACTTCCTTGTCCATCAGGGCCTTCGGAATGATGCCGGTTGCCTCTCCACCCAAGCGCATGACTTCATCCGCGATGACACCCATCAGCCCGACATTGCCGCCACCATAGACAAGCGCGATGTTGTCGTCGACCATCGCTTTGGCTAACGATCGCGCCGCGTCTGCATATACCGGTGACGCGCCGACGGATGAACCGCAATATACGCAAAGTGTTTTCATTTGAATTCAATAGTAAATGTCGGGCAATGCCTGGCTCGGTCATGTCGACGAGACCCAGGTCAGATCAGCACATCATGCCAGAATGGCGCTCCGGAGAACATCAGTCGGCCAATTCTTCCTTCGCCAGTTCCACATCCAGCCGCTCCATTGCATCAAGCGGTTCGCAGGCGGCGGCTCCTTCGTATAGCTTGACCGCGTCATTCATTTTCTTTTTGCCTTCGAGCATCACAAGACCGTTTGCATACTCGACGCGGGCGATCGCCGAATGCGGATTAAGTTTTAATGCCGATTTGAAGAAATTCAGCCCCTCGTCCTTCTTTGCGCCATAAGTCAATCCGCCGATCATTGCGCCAACCTTGTCGATGATTTCGGCGTGATAGGTGCCGAGCCCGATATGTGCATCGGCGTGTTTCGGCGACAGCTTGATCGTGTTATCCAGGCTCGTCTTTACCTTGTTACCGATGCCTTGCGAAAGTGCCTTCATGATTGAAATGCCCTGTGCATAGCGGCCAAGGGCATAGGCATGCAAATAATAGGCGGCCGGATTTTTTGGTTGTTCGGCTTGCTGTTCCTCGCAACGCGCTGCGACTTCCTCGAACAGGGCAAGCTTCTTCTTCTCGGATTTTTCCAGATAGTTGGCGTAGATTGCCGTCGCCTTGTTTGCTACCGAGTAGCCGTCCAACCCCAGCGCGAGGCCAAGTTTGGCGGCCTTTTCAAATTCGCCTGCATGGTACGCGATCCAGGCATCGACCAGCGCCGCATTCTTGGGAAACGGCTCTGCATCACCCGCGTGCAGGCGTGCCCATGCCTTCTTCAGGCTGGCTGCGGTATAGACGTAAGAATCGTCGGCGAACGGGAATTTGGTCCATGCCATGGTGTCGTCCTTATTTCAGTTTTTTCAGATATTCTTCGGCCAGCTTTTCGAACAGCAGGTGCGTCTCGCCGCGCAAGTAAGGGCCTATCAGTGAGAGCACCTGATAGCAGCCGCGGGCGAGCGCTTCGGCCATGGCTTCCTGCTCGGTGTACTTGCGTGGATTGCGCACATACTCATACGAGAGCCAATAGGTTGCGACGACCACCATGTTGGTCGCAAGGGCGTCAATTTCAAGGTCGCTTGCTTCCAACGCGTCATCGCCGCGTAAACCCATGCATAGCTGCTGAGCCACCTTGATCTTGTGTGCCAGGATTTGCTTGAAGTGCAGTTCCAGTTTTCGATTGCGCGACAACAGGTCACTCAAATCGCGATAGAAAAAGCGATATCGCCACACCAATTCGAACATCAGGTGCAGATACAGCCAGACGTCCTCAATGTTTGGACGTCGGTCTGCTGGCACAGCCAGCATGCGGCCAATCTCTGCCTCAAACTGAGAAAACAGCGAGTTGACGATGTCATCCTTGTTGCGGAAATGGTAGTACAGATTGCCGGGTGAAATATTCATTTCCTCGGCGATGACAGTGGTAGTGATGTTCGGTTCGCCGAACTCGTTAAACAGTCGCAGCGACAGTTCGAGAATCCGCTCGCGCGTGCGCCGAGGGGCTTTGTGTTGCATCGTGACTGCCTCCCATTTTTGCTTTGATTATTGTTTGAATCCGTTCGTCCGTACGGGCTGGGGTGATTCGATTTCTAGCATAACACCGATGAATCGATCCAGAAATGACGGCAATCATTATCGTCCTGCGATCTTCAGATGGCGCTCCAGTCTATCGAGCGATTCGGTCAGACGCGCAAGGCCAATGCGATCCACCTTCTCCGTCGCCGGCTGCTTTACTAAGGTCAAGCTGCTGTCGCGCAGGACGGGAAGTTTTAATTTAAGTCCGTGCCGCTCGAGCTTCGGACCAATCTCATGACGGCGCTGCCAGAGCATCATGCGCGTGTTCTGGTACGCACTTTCGCACATACGGCGGCGACTGTTGTAGCTGAACAGATTGGTGAAGAACATGTCCGCGTCTTCCGCACTCGGTTCAATCAGGACAATGTCGCTTTTAGGGTAGTTGACGACGTAGTTGGCCATGCCGATCTCAACACGCGAATGAATGATCGCGCGCAGCGTCTGCGATAACACTGCCAGCAGTCCACCCTGTGCCAGCTTGCCGGGTGTATGCAGTGACCGAGCGTTGTACGGGACGATCGGATTAACGCAAATCAAGAGGTCGACTTCCTCATCAAGGGCAATGGACGCATGCAGGGTTTTTCTCAATGCCCCATCGACAAAGTAGCGGCCGTTGATTTCCACCGGCGGGAACAGTCCGGGCACTGCGGCACTGGCCTGCGCTGCCCGGGATATCGGTACATGATCGAAGCCCGGCTGGCCGAAACGAACCGGCTCGCCGGAATCAAGATCGGTCGCCACGATGATCAGGCGTTGCCTGAGGCTGCGGAAGTCGTTGGTCCGTCCATGTGCCGAAAATGTATGCTGCATGAATTCATGGATTCCATCGCCGGAGAATATCCCGGTTGGCAGGGCGGTCTTCAGTCGTTCGAGGGAATTGGCTACGCTGGCTTTGCCGCGGAGGGTGACGTAGTGAAGCAGACCGCCAGTCAATAACACTGGGAGCGCTGCGGCGCGCACTTTGAATTCATCCCATGCGGGCCTGAGCAGGATTTCTGGTCTGAAGAGGCCCTCTTCGTTTTCGCCAGCATCGCTTTCCACGAACAACCGGCACATCTCGTGTGGTGTTATGCCATTCGCCAATCCTGCCGCAATGATGCCGCCTGCACTGATGCCGACATAGATTGCCGCGTCATTCAGGTCCAAGCCCTCTACCGATTCCTCTAGCGCTGCCAAGGCGCCGATTTCGTATACGGCGCCAAGCGGCCCACCGCCGGCAAGGGCCAAACCAATGCGTGGGGCAACTTGTTTTACATCTCGTCTTGATGGGAGATTGCGCGAGACGCTTTTGGATGTCCGCTTGGATGTCATTGGCCTTGGCATGCAGTTTTTTATCCAGCGTTTGCAATGAAAAAGGGCTCATGCACTGCACAAGCCCTGTGGTTGCGCAACGAGCGCGACGAATCAATTTGGTTTACTTCGCCGCCGACTTTCTTGGGGTGGCTTTTGCTGCGGCTTTTTTTGTCACAGGCTTAGCTGCAGGTTTTTTGGTTGCTGGCTTGGCCGCGGCCTTCGTGGCAGCGGGCTTCTTGCCAGAGAGCGTAGCGACCGCCTTGGTCAGTTCCTCGACACGTTTGGTCAATGTCTGGATGTCCGCTTGGGTCGGCACACCAAGACTCTTCAACGAACGCGATACACGGTCTTCAAATACCTGTTCGAGCTTGTCCCATGAGCCGGCAGCCTGTTTGCTAACGTTGTCTGCCATGCGCGTGACGGTGTCGGTGACTTCGGAGACTTTGCCGTTGGCCAGTTTCTGTGTGCGCTTCTGCAGCTCTGTGCCTTCCTGGACCAGTTTTGCAAACACCTTGCCGCCTTCCTCCTGTGCCTTGGCGAATGCGCCTAGGCCGGCTTGCCAGATCTGCTGTGCCGATGTTCTGACTGCATCAGCCAGTTGCTTGTCGTCGGACTTGGCCAGTGATTTCAGTTTTTTGACCATGATGGTCTCCATTCGTTGGTTGGTTCAAACGCCGGATGGATTAACCGACGCGCTTTTTGATGAATGAAGTGTATGCGGCAAAAGTAGAGACGGCATTCTAAACCGGTAGAGCGCAGGTTCTAAACGGGCGGCGGATGGGCGAGGAGTCTTGCCAAGCGGCGGCGGGCCTGCAATGATCGGCGTGTCGCGCAAGTTCAAATAAAAAGGGAGGGCAGCATGCAGTACTTCGTCACAGGTGCAACCGGATTCATTGGTAAACGGCTGGTCAGAAAACTGTTGGCTCGCAAGGGCAGCGTCGTCTATTTTCTGCTACGGGAAGAGAGCAAGGACAAAGTGCCTTCGCTGCTCGATTATTGGGGCGTAGCGAAAACGCGCGCCATTCCTGTCTATGGAAACCTGCGTGCAGCCAAGCTCGGCATATCGAAAGAAGACACCAAAACCTTGGCGAAGCATGTCGACCATTTCTTTCATCTCGCAGCGATTTACGACCTCAAGGCGCATGCCGAAGAACAGATGGCAGTGAACATCGACGGCACGCGTAATGCCGTCGCGTTTGCCAATGCCATCGGCGTTGGTTGCCTGCACCATGTCAGTTCTATCGCCGCTGCCGGTCTGTATGAAGGGATCTTCCGCGAAGATATGTTTGATGAGGCAGAAAATCTCGAGCATCCTTACTTCTCATCCAAGCATGAATCCGAAAAAGTCGTGCGCAAGGAGTGCAAAGGCGCTTTCCGCATATACCGTCCTGGAATGGTCGTCGGCGATTCCCGGACCGGTGAAATGGACAAAATTGACGGGCCGTACTATTTCTTCAAGCTGATCCAGCGCATTCGCCAATTGTTGCCGCCATGGATGCCGACCATTGGTCTTGAAGGCGGTCGCATAAATATCGTTCCGGTCGACTATGTGGTGGACGCGATGGACCATATTGCGCATCTGCCGAAGCTCGACGGCAAATGCTTCCATCTCACTGATCCGGAACCAATGCGGGTCGGCGACGTGCTTAATACCTTTGCGCGCGCCGCACATGCACCAACCATGAGTTTGCGTATCAACGCCGCATTGTTAGGTTTTATTCCCAAATCGATCAAGAAAGGGATGATGTCGCTGACACCGGTGCGACGTGTGCGTGCTGCAGTGATGAAGGATCTTGGACTGCCGGAAGACATGATGCAGTTCATTAACTATCCGACGCGTTTTGATAATCGCGATACGGCTACGGCGCTCAAAGGCAGCGGCATCAGCTGTCCGCATTTGGATGACTATGCGTGCCGGCTTTGGGATTACTGGGAGCGAAACCTCGATCCTGATCTGTTCATCGATCGCACCCTGCACGGTCAAGTCGGCGGCAAGGTCGTGCTGGTCACCGGAGGTTCTTCCGGAATTGGCCTTGCGGCGGCGCACAAGCTGGCCGAAGCCGGGGCAATTACGATCATTTGCGGTCGTGACGAGGACAAGCTTGCGGATGCAAAAAAAGAAATCAAGGACCGCGGCTTTGATGTCATTACTTATGCGGTCGATGTCGCCGATATGGACGATTGCGATCGCTTCGTACAATTGCTGATCGAGAACCATGGCGGTGTTGATGTGCTGGTTAATAACGCCGGTCGTTCAATCCGTCGCGGTATCGAATCCAGCTATGAGCGCTTCCATGATTTTGAGCGCACCATGCAACTCAACTACTTTGGCGCACTGCGCCTAACCATGGGATTGTTGCCGAAAATGATTGCGCAAAAACGCGGTCAGGTAATCAATATTTCTTCGATTGGCGTGCTGACGAATGCGCCGCGCTTCTCCGCCTATGTGGCATCAAAAGCAGCGCTGGATGCGTGGACGCGCTGTGCTGCGTCGGAGTTCGCTGACAGGAACATCAAATTCACGACCATTAACATGCCCTTGGTACGAACACCGATGATTGCACCTACCAGGATCTACCAGAACGTTCCGACATTATCGCCGGAAGAAGCGGCCGACCTGATTGCGCAGGCGATTGTGTATAAGCCGGTACGCATCGCCACCCGTCTCGGCGTTCTTGGGCAGATGGTGCATGCACTTGTCCCGCGCATTGCGCAAATAGTGATGAATACCAGTTTCAGGATGTTCCCGGACTCCGAGGCGGCCAATATCAACGGAGAAAAGAAGGGACCCCAGATGAGCGCCGATCAAATCGCATTGCAGCAGTTGCTTCGTGGTGTCTATTTCTAGCGATATTAGAACGCACGCAAGACGAAAGAGAAGTTGCTTAGAACGGCAGCCGGCCTCGCATTGGCCGACTGCCGTTTTTTATTTGTCTAGCATAACGATCGCGTCGATTTCATGAATCACCCCGTTATCGGCCATGAGATCACTCTGAATGACATTCGCGTTATTTACGGTTACCTTGCCGTTGTCCGAGGTAAGTGTCACCGGATCACCTTGTATCGTTTGTATTTTTCCCGGCTTTACATCTGCTACTGTCACCTTGCCTGGAATGACATGGTGTGCCAGTATTTCGGCCAGCTTGGCCTTGTCTTTCATTAGTGAATTTACGGTGCCGGGCGGTAAATGGTTGAATGCGGCATCGTTTGGTGCGAAGACGGTGTAGGGGCCGGAATTCTTTAGCGTATCCGCAAAGCCAGTTGCTTTCGCTGCCGCAAGGAATGTTTTGAATGAACCCGAAGTGGAAGCGGTTTCAAGCAAGTCGGCTGCTTGAAGTTGCGGGGAAAGGAAGGAGAGCAGGATGGTAGAGGCAATCGCCGCGACGGATTGTTTCATTAGAAATCCCTTAATTGCATAAGGCAACAGAATCGCGGCAATGCCGCGGACGCGTAATATATGGTTATTAAGGTAAGTTGCGAACCTAACAGAAAAGTTCAAACATCACGGCATCGCATCGAGGCCGCTCATGCTTCTTGCCGTTTGTAAATTCATCCAGGAACTTCATGTGACTTCACTCGTATCGACACTTGATCATCTCGTCATTGTGGCGGCCACGCTGGAGCAAGGCATTGGGTTTTGCGAGGACCTACTCGGCGTGCCAATGCTTAAGGGCGGCGAACACGTTCGCACCGGTACGCACAATTATCTGTTGAAGCTCGATCGGGGTATTTATCTGGAAGTAATTGCGATCAATCCGGCAGCGACGACGCTGACATGCCCACGCTGGTTCGGAATGGACCACGCAGCGCAACGCTTAAGAGCGAAGGAGAGACCTTATCTTGCTACCTTCGTGGTCAAGACGAATGACATTGCGCGCGCCGTTGAAGCATTACCGGCACTCGGGCGGGTAAGAGACATGCAGCGTGGGACATTGCATTGGCAAATTACGATCCCAGACGATGGCGGGCTTGTCGAGGGCGGGGCGATCCCGACCGTTATCGAATGGCCGGAGAACGTTCATCCGACCCGGACCATGCCTGACGCGGGCTGCCGCCTTGAGCGGCTTGAGGTTTATCACCCCCATCCGGCGGACCTGAAGGCGGCTTGGGGATCTGCCGGATTTCAACCGAGTGAGCAGTTGCTTATCGTTCCTGGCGATAGTGTCGCGCCTCGCTTGGTCGCTCATATTGCTACACCGCAGGGTATGCGCACGATTTCCTGAAGGCTAATGGCATTTTCAAACCAAGAACACGATGCGATCGCATCAAACACTCGGAGAATTTCATGCTGATTAATTGTGTCGCCTATCAGGATGGAAAGCGCTTGGCTGACGTACCGGTCCCGCAAATCGGGGAGTTTCTCCATCATCCTGATTGCTTTGTGTGGGTCGCGCTAAAGGATCCTGATCAAGACGAGCTCAAGCAGATGCAAACCCAGTTCAGTCTGCATGAACTGGCTGTGGAAGACGCACTGCACGGCAATCAGCGGCCAAAGATCGAGGAGTACGGCGATTCGCTATTTGCCGTTGTCCACACCATTGAAATGCTGGATGGTGCTTTGCATGTTGGCGAGCTCGATATCTTCGTTGAAGAGGATTACGTCGTATCGGTAAGGAGTCGAAGCGAACATGGATTCCTCGGCGTGCGGGCGCGCTGTGAACGCGAGCCCCATTTGCTAAAACAAGGTTCGGCATTCGTCTTTTACGCATTGATGGACGCGGTGGTCGATCGCTATTTTCCAGTGCTGGAAGAACTGGAAGCAGAGCTGGAGACCGTCGAAGAAAATATTTTCATCAAGGGTTCCGAACGCGCCAATATCGAACGCCTGTATCAACTCAAGCGGCAAGTTACCGTGCTCAAGCATGCGGTGACGCCGCTGATGGAGGCGGTATCAAAACTTTACGGCGGGCGCGTTCCTCATATTTGCATGAATACCCAGGAATATTTTCGGGATGTATATGACCATCTGTATCGGATCAACACCTCCATCGATAATATTCGTGACACGATCGGCACTGCGATTCAGGTCAACCTGTCTATGGTTACGATTGAAGAGAGCGAAGTGAACAAGCGCCTTGCCGCTTGGGCCGCAATTTTCGCGGTTGCCACGGCGTTCGTCGGTATATGGGGGATGAACTTCGAAGTCATGCCCGAGCTGAAATGGAAATACGGCTATCCGGCGGCCATTTGTTTCATCGCGGCCTTGTGTGGCTATCTTTATTGGCGCTTCAGAAGATCAGGCTGGCTTTAAGTTCGTTGTTCGCAATCCCGTCGTACATTCGTGATGCGACGCTTCGCGGATTTCCCGAATTACTTGCGCCTGTATGGCTGGATCGAAGGCCAGCGCGACGTGGCCGACCGCATGGAATTCGATATTCTTCGCACCTTCCAAATGTGAGGACGTCTGGGGTGAAATGATATTGTCGTGATGCGAATATATCGAGGTAAACAAACGATAGACAGCCGGATCTTCTTCCGCCGCAAGCGTACGCAACCATTCACTGGCACGGCCTTCCTGCTCGGTTGCGGTCCAACGCATTTGATGCGTATTCAATCCCACGCCAAAATGCGCCAGACCCGTGCCATGATGCGGCGTGCCAAGTGTGACAATCCTGGCAATGCGGCCGCTACCATGCTTGCGTAAGTAAGCGCGCGCCGCTAGGCCGCCCATGCTGTGCGCAACGATGATAATCCGGTTGCTGCGTGTTCCCTGGCAAAGTTGTTCGACCGCTTGGTGAATCATGGGCACATACTCGTCTATGCCACCTATGACCGGTTCAAGGTCGATCGCAGCGTGCACAATATTTGCCTTTGATAACGCCTTGCTCATCGAATGCCAGTACCCGCTGTTGCATCCATAGCCGTGGATGAGAAGCACCGGCAGGCCCTCCGGATTGTCTGGCTCTCTCTTCGTGAAGAAATGGAAGGGCATGGTCCAGGAAGATGCCGTCATTGTTGCCCGGAATTCTCCGGCGAATAGCTTGCACGCTTGCCATCCGCCGATACGATAACTATCCGGGGTTTCACTTCGATAGCGCGATGCCAAGATAAAGTTGTTTGCCGTGATCAGCATTCGTAAAAAAACGACGGCGCCGACCGCTATTGTTGCTGCCGTAAGCTTGCTAAGAGCATCAAATTGCGTAGTGATGACAAGGTAGGTGCTGCCGGCTATCAGCAACTGAAACAGCAGCAATAATCTCGTAATCCGGGCAATCATGTCAGGCGATGAATTTAGGTGCCGGCTTGCCGGTCAATTGCGTGGCCAATGTACTCGCGAGTTTTGCGGTAATGCCGTAGATGGACAATTGCGGATTGGCTCCGATCGACGTCGGAAAGAGCGAGCCGTCATGCACCGACAGATTGGATACCCCGTGATAGCGGCCACTAGACGAAACGACCCCCAGATGTGCGTCATTCGACATTGTGCAGCCTCCCATTACATGGGCTGAAACAACGCGTGTCATGAGAGGTTTGTATGGGAGCGAGTCAATCGCTTTTTTTGCCGTGGTCCAGGTCGTATAGCCTTCTGCCATCTCGTGTACCGGATATACGCTCTTTGCCCCCGCAGCGAATTGAATTTCGGCCATCGTCAACAGTGCGCGTTTCACACCGTCCCACACAAAGTCGCTGATCGGGTAATCGAGCACTGGATAGCCGTCATTGCGTAAGTGTACGGTGCCGCCCACCGATTGTTCGTGAAAGCCGTCGCGTAACAATGCCAGCAATGCATGGGTATGTGCGAACTGCTGCATCATTGCAGAGTGCTGCGCGCCGAAGCCATGCATGGTTGATGCAAACAGGAGAGGGTGCAGAGGTGGCGCTTCCAATTTGTAGCCAATCGGTCCGGTAATCGCTTGGGTCTCCAGGAAATGGTCTGAATAAATAGTCTGAGGCGCGCCAGAAAAGCCCTCGACTTTTTGCTCGAACAACGCGGCGGAAATCACTGTCGGGTGAAGGAAGGTGCGTTTGCCAAGTAAGTTATTCGGATCAGGTGCTTTGGAGCGCATCAGCAGGGCAGGCGAATTGATTGCACCACCAGCAACGACGTAGTGCCTGGCGTGAACTTTGATCATTTTTCCAGACGGCGCCAGTCCATCTGCATTGAGACCGACACAGGAAAGGCCGACAACAGTGTCACCTTTGAAAATCAACTTGTCTGCGCGGGTTCGTGTAAGCAGCGTCGCCCCATGGGAAAGCGCGGATGGAATGGTGGTCACTAACATGGACTGCTTGGCATTGGTCGGACATCCCATTCCGCAATACCCGAGGTTCCAGCAGCCCTTCACATTGCGCAGGATAGCAGCGGCCGGGATGCCGAGTTTTGCAGCGCCGCGTTTGAGCAAATCGTTGTTCTCGTTGGGCGGGGTTAGCCACACGCCGATATTGAGCCGCTGCTCCATCATCGAAAACCACGGTGCCAACGCCTCTGAAGAATATTCCCCCAAGCCAAAGTTTTTCTGCCAGTGATCGAGCGTACCGTTCGGGGTGCGGAAACTGGAGGTCCAGTTCACAGTCGTTGATCCACCGACCGTGCGGCCTTGCAGGATATTGATCGCCTTGTCCTTCGTCTTGCGTGCGCCTGATTCCTGATACAGCATGGGATAGGCTTGCGCTTCGCGCATCTTGAATTCCCTGGACGACTTCAAGGGACCTTCTTCAATCACAAACACTTTCAGGCCGGCAAGCGCGAGAATTTCGGCAGTAACGCCTCCTCCGGCGCCGGTACCGATAATGGCGACGTCAGCTTCAAAGTCGCGATCGGTTGAAAACGCCGATGCATCAAATACCTGCCATCCGGAAGCCAAGCCTGCCTGAATCGGATCTGCGATTGGATGCTTTGCTGAAGCGGTCATGTGTGATCTCAACCCAATGTTTTGATCGGGCCTGGATAGCCAATTGCAGCCCAGCTCGATTCATGCGAATACCAAGTGCCGGTAATTAAGTCGTGTAGCCCGTGGTATGCGCTTTGCAGCAAGGCAAAGCGACTCAGGCGCCAGCTCTGCAGGAATGCAGCAACGTCCTCCTGCCTCGCTTTTGGCCAGTCGTCTGGAAGGCCCGTCAGTAAACGGCGCGATGGGCCCAACGTCAGCAAGCCGAACAGATCCTGAAGTTCTCTTTGCGCGGAAAGGGATAAGCCAGAGATTGCTCCATACACGCGCATAACCGTGGCTTCTACCTCAGACGGCGTTGCGTTGATGGCTCCTTTTAACATCACGGGAATGATTGCAGCCAATACTGATTTTTCTGCGTCATTCAAGATGAAGTTCCCAGAGGAATCTGTGCGCCCGATTACGCGATACAGCCCGCCTGCTGTGGCAAGTGCCAATGCGCCAAATAAGCCCACCTTCAGAAAGGTGCGTCTCGATGAGGTAATTGTCATGTCTCGGTGTTGTTATCTGTTTTATCCAGTGTACCGCATGCCTATTGAGCTCAACATCGGCAAAATAGAGCTCTAGTTCTAGATCCGCTTTTCACCGTTTCTCTTGCGAGCGATCATGCACAATGCTCATAAAGACGCATTGCAATAGATCGGTCCAGCTTACGTATGAAAAAACAGAACGCCGTCGAGACCATTCGGAAAGAACTTGAAGCGGTGATCGAAACAAGGAAGGCAGCAAGGGAAGACCCGGCTGTGCTCTCTGCTCGCGTTGCATTGCGGCTGTTTCAGGCAAAACGGATGGCGGATACGCATGCCGATTTATTGAACGAGCAGGGAACGAGGGCGGCAGCGCAGTTCTTCCTCAGTGACCTGTACTGCGCCGACGACCTGACGCAACGAGACGCCAATTTGCAGCGCGTTATCCCGGCAATGGAACAGCTACTGCCTGCAGCCGCGCTGGCAACAGTCGCCGAGGCAGTTGCGCTCGATGCTCTGTCTGAGCGACTTGATGCGGCGATGGCACTTCGGCTCGGCGAGAAATTTACGGAGTCAGATTATATTGCGGCGTACCGACATACTGGCACGCGCGAGGGTCGCGAACGCCAATTGCGCCATGTTGAGTCAGTTGGAACAGCTCTGTGCGAATTGGTGCGTGTTCCGCTTATTGGAAGTACGCTGGTAATGATGCGCAGCCCGGCAAAGCTGGCAAGACTCGGCGAGCTTCACAGCTTCCTGGAGCGAGGCTTCAAGTCTTTCAAGGAGTTAAAAGATCCGAACGCCTTTGTCGCGACGATTGTTTCTCGTGAACGCACCATCATGAATAATTTATACGCTGGAAGGGTGCCGGTTTTTGCGTTCGAGACGTAGTCGGTGACCAACGTAGAATCACTTACGAAAACGTATTATGACTTTTTGAGCCCGCCTGCAAGCTCTGGAACGCTAACGATACGTGTTCCTGCGATGCGATCGTGCAGGAACTGGCGCTGTGGATCGAAAAAGGCGGTCATTGCCCACAGCAAGATATTTGTGGCGGGTATAAATACTAGCATCCAGTTCTTCGCGCCAAGCGCCCATGCTGCAGCAAGCCCGGGCAATACCCACAGCCAGGCGAGCAGGTACCGGCCAATTGCACGCTTCGCGCTCACTGTCTGCCCGGTGTTTGTCACGAGTCGCATGCGCCAGGTCTTCATCGCAAGAGTTTGTCCGCCATGCGTCCAGAACCAGACGAAATAAGCGCCGATCACCAGGAAAAGCCAATCTTGCATGATGCCGCGCAGATATAGTGCGTGCCGTTGTTGCAGCAGGGTCGAGAAAAGCCATCCTGAAAAAAACAGCACACCGAACATCAGCATTGCTTCATAAAGCATGCTTGCGAGGCGTCGCCTCAACGTAGGTATCGAAAGAGAATCCAAAATTTGCACTATTTAGAAGAGGGTTGCGCGGGTTGCTGAAGCGGAGCCTGGCTTGCGGCCTGCGGGGTGACCGACTTTTCTAGCACTGGTTTAGGCGCGGATTTGATGGGCGGAATGGTCTTGCTTTGTTTGCGTTCTGCCGCGGGTGGCGGCAGCGTGGCTACATTCTTCTTGGATGCGGCATCCGCAGCGAGCTTCTTTTTCTCATCTTCCGGTAGTTGCTGGTACTGCTCCCATTTTGCCGACTTCTGATCCGTTCCCAGCTTTTTCGTGCGCGTATAGTTCTCGCGCGCCGTGCGTCGTTGCTCGGGAGTGAGTTTGACCCAATCGCGCATGCGTTCCTGTACCCGCTGCTGCTCATCCGGCTTCATTGATGCGTACCGATTACCAATGGCAAGCCATTTGGTTTTGCGGAATGCATCAAGCTTATCCCACTCACTTGCCAGCGGCGCCAACCCCTGTTGCTGGGCTGGCGTCAACTCAGCCCATAGCGGTTTTGCCAAGGGCTGCGGTGCATTTGTCGGCGCAGCGGACGCTTTAGTGTTCGAATTCGGTGAGGGTGACACACCCGAAGCCGATGTCATTGAAGAAGTTGACAATGACATGGCTAAAATGAACACCGCCCGCAAAAAGCGGGCGGTCGACATGGTGAAGGTTTGCACCATATCATTCGCCTCGCGAGTCGAGGTAGGCATTGAAGCCGTGATCGAGATAAGCAGACAATGGAAGTTCGTCGGAAAGCACTTCTGCATCCATTTCAGCAGTATCACTGATACGACGCTGTTGTTCGTACTGATAGATACTGGTCAATCCCACGGCCAGCACGATCAAGGGAACGGCAAGCCCCATCCGGGCCAGCCAGGACAGCGGCTCATTGAAAAAGCTGCCAACATGTCCAGCCACGAGGCGTCCGGTCACCAAAGCATGTAGCGCAGAATCCTTCTTTTTGCGTGATAGCGCAAGTTTGCGTGCAGATGCCAGCTTTTGCGTGGTGGTTGCAGGCAATGCATCAATATTTTCATTTAACGCATGCCGGACTTTGTATGCGAAATTCAATTCTCTTGTCGTATTCATAAGGTGATTCCTTTGGCTCTCAGCGCTTGGGCCAACGCATGTGTGGCACGAGAGCAGTGCGTTTTCACGCTGCCCTCGGAACATCCCATCGCCGCAGCCGTTTCTGCTACATCCATGTCCTGCCAATAACGCATGAGGAAGGCCTCGCGTTGACGTGTCGGTAGCTTTTGAATTTCTTGGTCTATGGCAGCCAGCACTTGGTCCCGTTCGACTTTGTCTGCACTCGATTCGGCTGCTTCGGTGCCTTCTTCCGCCTCATAAGTTTCCAGCATGTCAAAACCGTCAGCATCGTCCGTATCGCTGCCCAGTCCGGAAAACAGGCTGACCCACGTGCCGCGTACTTTTTCACGGCGAAAATAGTCGTGGATGGTGTTTTGCAGTATTCGCTGAAAAAGCAGCGGCAGCTCCGATGCCGGTTTGTCGCCGTATTTTTCGGCCAGCTTGATCATTGCATCTTGAACAATATCGAGCGCTGACTCATCCTTTCGAACCGCGTAGACGGCCTGTTTAAAGGCGCGGCGTTCCACGTTTTCCAAAAAGTCGGAAAGTTCTTTATCAGTTGCCATGTGATGCGGCGTATGGTCTCTTTTTGCTGCTCGTGGGCAAGGAATATGGCGGCTTTGATGCTATCAGGTACTGAATTCAAGCTGTCCGCATCGTAGCAAAAAAGTGCAGCACTGTCCGTAAATTTTGCGGAAACCGCTTGATTTCTAAGGCTTTTAGAGGAAATTAGCTTGACCAAAATGGTGCGACGCATTAACTTATCAATCCCTTCGCATCCTCGAAGGAATTGCTTTTTCGTGTGCAGCGCATAATGCTGCCTGTCGATAAGGCGCGCTTTACTTTTAGAAGCTGTTTGCTCTAACCCACGCCACAAGCGTGAGAAATTCGTACCGGTACTTCAGATACGCTGGCTGAACGAGTCGCGTTTAGCGTCGCTTTGAACCGCATCTACGGGTGTGCAACGAACCGGCGTGACCGCACAAAGAAGGGAAGCCTCCGCACTGTCGTTCCTGGCGATTTCGCAAGGAGAGAGCATCCGATCAATCTCCAATGGATCTTGAAAGGAACCTAGCAATGAGTTTAGAACTTACAGGCGCGGAAATAGCCGTGCGCTGCCTAGCCGAAGAGGGCGTCGAACATGTGTTCGGATATCCCGGTGGCGCGGTGCTCTACATCTACGACGCAATTTTCAAGCAAGACAAATTCCAGCATATCCTGGTACGCCACGAGCAAGCTGCAATCCATGCGGCCGATGCCTATTCGCGCAGCTCGCAGAAGGTCGGCGTCGCCATTGTGACCTCCGGTCCGGGCGTGACCAACGCGGTTACCGGCCTGGCGACGGCCTACATGGACTCGATCCCGATGGTGGTGATTTCGGGCCAAGTGCCGTCACACGCGATCGGTCAAGATGCGTTCCAGGAATGCGATACGGTGGGTATTACTCGCCCATGCGTAAAACACAATTTCCTTGTCAAGGACGTCAAGGATTTGGCCGCTACGATGAAAAAAGCTTTTTTCATCGCCAAGACCGGTCGTCCTGGCCCCGTGCTGGTCGATATTCCGAAGGACATCTCGATGCACAAATGTGCATACGAGTATCCGAAGGAACTCGAAATGCGCTCCTACAAGCCAGTCGACAAAGGCCATGCGGGACAGATCCGCAAGGCGGTACAACTGCTGCTGGCCGCAGAGCGTCCAATGATTTACACCGGCGGCGGCGTCATCCTGGCCAATGCTTCGGCTGAACTGAACACGCTGGTCGATAAGCTCGGTTTTCCGTGTACCAACACGCTGATGGGACTCGGCGCCTATAAGGCATCCAGCGACAAGTACGTCGGCATGCCAGGTATGCACGGCACGTATGAAGCCAACATGGCGATGCAGCACTGCGACGTTCTGATCGCAATCGGTGCACGTTTTGATGACCGCGTGATTGGTAATCCGAAGCACTTCGCGACACATCCGCGCAAGATCATTCACGTCGACATTGATCCATCATCGATTTCCAAGCGCGTGAAGGTCGATATTCCGATTGTCGGTAATGTGAAAGACGTGCTGCAGGAACTGCTGTCGCAACTTGATGCGGCTGAAGCGACCGCCAAGCCAAATGTACCAGCGCTTGCTGCATGGTGGAGGCAAATCAACGAATGGCGCGGTCGTGAATGCCTGAAGTTCGCAAACTCCGACGAAGTAATCAAGCCGCAGTCCGTGGTGCAGAAGTTGTGGGAAGTGACCAAGGGTGATGCATTCATTACTTCCGACGTCGGTCAGCATCAAATGTGGGCTGCGCAGTACTACAACTTCGACAAGCCGCGTCGCTGGATCAATTCCGGCGGCCTCGGCACGATGGGTGTCGGTTTGCCGTACGCGATGGGCGTGCAGATGGCCAACCCTGGCGCAACCGTTGCCTGCGTGACCGGTGAAGCATCGATCCAGATGTGTATTCAGGAGCTCGCGACCTGCAAGCAGTACCACCTGACACCGAAAATCATCTTGTTGAATAACCGTTTCCTTGGCATGGTGCGCCAGTGGCAGCAGATTGACTACGGTTCACGCTATTCCGAGTCCTACATGGATTCGCTACCCGACTTTAACAAGCTCGCAGAATCGTTCGGCCACGTCGGCATGAAGATCGAGAAACCAGGCGATGTCGAAGGCGCGCTCAAAGAAGCATTTGGCATGAAGGACAGGCTCGTATTCATGAACTTCATTACGGATCAAACCGAAAACGTCTGGCCGATGGTGAAAGCCGGCAAGGGCTTGACTGAAATGCTTCTCGGTTCGGAGGATCTGTAACATGCGACATATCATCTCTGTTTTGCTTGAAAATGAAGCAGGTGCATTATCGCGTGTAGTCGGATTGTTTTCTGCTCGCGGTTACAACATCGAAACGCTGACGGTGGCGCCGACTGAGGACGCTACGCTTTCGCGCATGACGATCGTGACTACCGGTTCTGACGACGTAATCGAGCAGATCACCAAGCACCTGAATCGCCTGATCGAAGTCGTGAAAGTGGTTGACCTGACGGAAGGTTCGCACATCGAGCGCGAGCTGATGCTCATCAAGGTGCGTGCCGTCGGCAAGGAACGCGAAGAAATGAAGCGAACTGCGGACATTTTCCGTGGCCGCATCATCGACGTGACCGAGAAAACGTACACGATCGAACTGACCGGTAACAAATCCAAGCTCGATGCCTTCATTGAATCGATCGACCGCACCGCTATCCTCGAAACTGTCCGTACCGGCGGTTCAGGCATCGGCCGCGGCGAACGCATTCTCAAAGTTTAAATCCAGTACCAACAACATCATAAGTTAGGAAGATCAATGAAAGTTTTCTACGATAAAGACTGTGACTTGTCCCTCATCAAAGGCAAGAACGTCACAATCATCGGCTACGGATCCCAAGGCCACGCTCACGCACAAAATCTGAACGAGTCTGGCGTAAAAGTAACCGTCGGTCTGCGCAAGGGCGGCGCCTCGTGGGAAAAGGCAAAGAATGCCGGCCTGAACGTCGCCGAGGTCAACGACGCGGTCAAGGCAGCCGACGTCATCATGATTCTGTTGCCCGACGAGAATATCGCTCAGGTCTACAATGAAAACGTTGCTCCGAACGCAAAACAGGGTGCGGTACTGGCGTTCGCGCATGGCTTCAACGTTCACTATGGCCAAGTTGTTCCGCGTGCAGACCTGGACGTCATCATGGTTGCGCCGAAGGCTCCAGGTCATACCGTGCGCGGTACGTATGTACAAGGCGGCGGCGTGCCGCATCTGGTGGCGGTGTATCAGGACAAGTCCGGCAGTGCTCGTGACATCGCCCTGTCTTACGCAATGGCTAACGGTGGTGGGCGTGCCGGTATTATCGAAACGAACTTCCGTGAAGAAACCGAAACCGACCTGTTCGGTGAACAGGCTGTTTTGTGCGGCGGTACGGTTGAGTTGATCAAAGCTGGCTTTGAGACACTCGTTGAAGCCGGCTATGCGCCTGAAATGGCTTACTTCGAATGCTTGCACGAACTGAAGTTGATCGTTGACTTGATCTATGAAGGCGGTATCGCCAACATGAACTACTCTATTTCGAACAACGCTGAGTACGGTGAGTACGTCACCGGACCGCGCGTCGTGACCGAAGATACCAAGAACGCAATGCGTCAGTGCCTGAAGGACATCCAAACCGGCGAATACGCGAAGAGCTTCATTCTTGAAAACAAGGCAGGTGCACCAACCTTGATTTCTCGCCGTCGTCTGACTTCTGAACATCAAATCGAGCAAGTTGGCGAAAAGCTCCGTGCAATGATGCCGTGGATCAAGAAAAACAAGCTGGTCGATCAGACCAAAAACTAAGTTGTATAACTTAAGCAATCATTCGATTGCCTGAGTTAAGTAAAATGAATGGGGCTGCACGAAAGTGCAGCCCCATTTTTTTGGAGAAATGCATGCACCGCAATTCAAACGTACTCATCGCTCTTCTACTTTCGGTGGGAGTGACTGCGCAGGCTCAAACACCGATTCCGACGACAGGCACGCTCTTGGTAATTCCAGCGTTCGGTGAAGTCAGGCATCCCAATGATGAAGCGCGCGCCACGCTGATGATTGAAGAGCAGGACAAGGACAAAACCGCTGCAGCATCGCGGGTCAATCAGAAAATGCGGCAAGGTACGGAAATCGTTAAGCGGGAAGATCCACTAGCGACCCTGAAAACTCGTAGCTATTACACGTACCCGATATACGCTGATGAGCAAGTGCAGCCGCGTCAGAGCAGTCGAACAAGGCAAGCAATTGGCTGGCGTGTCGGTCAGTATCTTGAAGTTACCACTACCAATCTTTCTAATTTACCGAAGACAGTCGCAGCGGCGCAGCGAATTCTCGCACTTAACAGTCTTACTTTTGGATTGGCCGAGGATACCGCCAAAAAGCTTGAAGAACGGCGCATTGCGGCCGCGTACAGAAATCTCACGGATCGCATTACTGCCGCTGCCAAGGCAATGGAGCGCAATATATCCGATGCCGTAATCGATACGGTGGATTTTGAGGGTTCCGGTTCCTACGCCCAACAGGAAGCGCCCGCACCAAAGCTCATGCGCGCTGCGCCGATGGAGGTAATGCAAGTTGAAGAACCTAGTTTCGAACCAGGAGAAACAAACATGAGCATGCGCGTGATAGGTAAGGTTAGATTCAAGTAGTCGCCATAATTCTCTAAAAATTTGCACGGTTTGCAATAATTGGCATCTAGGCTGCGAGCGCTGATGAAATATTTGGCAACTTGCCAGGGGTTACTTTTAGGCCTTGCTCGTCTAGAATAGCGACGCCTTTGCCTTTTCATCATTAAACGGAGCAAAGTTGAACAATTTCCGCACGCTGAAATTGCGCGTAACGAGCATCCTTTATTGGATCTTTCAAAGCGACTAAACAGCGTGTCCTCATGGCACACGTGACCGCAGACGAGAATGTATCTCCTGCTGAAACGATTTTGGCCGCGTTGTAATCTTATTTGCACATAATTGATACGGATTCGGCATGGCAACCTTCAATCGCCGTAAAGCGAAAAGTACCACTGGGATAAGCCCGAGAGCAGGGCGCTTGAGCAAGCGCACGTTGCATCACACGCAGCTTGATGAGGGTATTCAACCAACTGCTCCCACATTGCGTCGGCGCGGCATTTACCTGCTTCCCAATGCTTTCACCACGGCCAATCTTTTCTGTGGTTTCTTCGCCATTGTGATGGCGATGAATTTGAAATTTGATTACGCAGCCGTCGCAATTTTTGCTGCGATGCTACTCGACAGCGTTGATGGCCGCGTTGCCAGACTCACAAATACGCAGAGCGAGTTCGGTGCGCAGTACGATAGCTTGTCCGACATGCTTTCCTTTGGCGCCGCGCCGGCACTCGTTGTATATGAATGGTCATTACGCGGAATGGGCAAGCTTGGCTGGCTTGCGGCATTTGTGTATTGTGCCGGGGCAGCACTTCGCCTGGCACGCTTCAATACAAATATTGGCGTGGTCGACAAGCGTTACTTCCAAGGCTTGCCGAGCCCAGCGGCGGCGGCCCTCGTTACTGGCTTCATTTGGCTGATGCACGACATCGGCTTCGCTGGTCCAGATCTAAGTTGGTTTGCATGGACTATTACGCTTTATGCAGGCTTGACAATGGTGACCAATGTACCGTTCTACAGCTTTAAGGAAATCAACTTCCGAAAATCGGTTCCCTTCATCGCCATTTTCGTGATTGTATTGGTATTCGTACTGGTTTCCAGCGACCCACCTAAGGTGCTATTCGGTATGTTCGTTCTGTACGGCTTGTCTGGATACGTTATTTATTTCTGGCGATTATTCAAAGGCAAGCCGGTAAGCATTGTCCAGACCAGCGAAACAGAAATGCACGACGCTAAAGACTGACAATGTTTGTTTTAGATCACATGGCGCCTATGGTTTCGCGGCGCGCACACTGACATCATGGCTCTTCAATATCACAGAGGAGTCCAATATGAGTTTGATTTCATTCCTTAAAGACGCTGGCCAAAAACTGTTACATGCCGGCCCCGCAAGGCAAAATGCAGAAGCGCAACAACCTCAACCATCGCCGGTCGATATCGAGGCGAAAGAGCGGGCAATGGAGCAAGCATTGCTCGATTACATGAGGAGCCAAAATCTCCCTGTAGAAAACCTTATAGTTGCATTTGATTCTGCCGCAGCAACCGTAACAGTGAGCGGGTCAGCGCCCGATCAGGTTACGCGTGAAAAAATTGTCCTTTGCTGCGGCAATGTGCAAGGTGTGGCACATGTCAATGATCAGATTCAAGTCGCCACAGGTGCGGCGGACGAATCCAAATGGTATGAAGTCAAAAACGGTGACACGCTCTCGAAAATCGCCAGAGAATTTTATGGCGACGCCAATCGCTATAGTGCAATCTTCGAAGCGAACAAACCGATGCTGAGTGATCCAGACAAGATTTATCCGGGACAGATGCTACGCATACCCGCGCAACATTGATGGCAAGACGCATGGTGTCTGCCACCATGCGCCTCACTTTTAGATATCGCTGGAAAAACCGCTTGTTTATCAAACAGTTGCACTTTTCCACGATTCCGCTTATAGTTTTTCGCATGTCCCGCGAAATCTACATTTCCGCATCCGCTTTTTCCGGCAGCCTTTTGCTAGGCCTGCTGCTGCCGCTGTTTCTACTAGTGCGTTAACGCGCGCTAAATCCCATACCCCCACAATTTGTGTAGTGTCTGGCTCATGTCGAAGATGGCAAGGGCAGGCGAAAAACCATTTTAAAAACGGTCTTATTACCGAATTTTCCTAAAGGAGTGCAGCATGGCCGATAAATTGATCATCTTTGATACCACCTTGCGAGATGGCGAGCAATCGCCTGGCGCGTCGATGACCAAGGATGAAAAAATCCGCATTGCAAAGCAACTGGAGCGTCTGCGGGTGGATGTGATCGAAGCCGGTTTTGCTGCCGCGTCGCCGGGTGACTTTGAATCGATCAAGGCGATTGCCGGCATTATTAAGGACTCCACCGTTTGCTCTTTGTCGCGCGCCAATGACCGCGATATTTCGCGCGCGGCCGAGGCATTGGCCCCTGCAGAGCGCAAGCGTATTCATACGTTCATCGCTACTTCTCCGCTGCACATGGAAAAGAAGCTGCGCATGACGCCCGACCAGGTATTCGAGCAGGCAAAGCAGGCAGTCCGTTTTGCCCGCAAGTTTACGGATGATGTTGAATTCAGCCCGGAAGACGGCAGTCGTTCCGACATGGATTTTCTGTGCCGTGTCATCGAAGCAGTGATCGCTGAAGGCGCGACGACCATCAACTTTGCCGACACCGTGGGTTATGGCGTGCCGGAGTTGTATGGACAGATGATCAAAACGTTGCGTGAGCGGATCCCGAATTCGGACAAGGCAGTCTGGTCCGTACACTGCCATAACGACCTTGGCATGGCAGTGGCGAACTCCCTCGCCGGCGTCATGATCGGTGGCGCGCGTCAGGTTGAGTGCACCATCAACGGTTTGGGCGAACGCGCCGGCAATACCGCGTTGGAAGAAGTCGTGATGGCGGTCAGAACCCGCAAGGATCACTTCAATCTCGAACTCGGAATTGATGCAACACAGATCGTGCCAGCATCGAAACTGGTGTCGCAGATTACCGGTTTTGCCGTGCAGCCGAACAAAGCTGTCGTGGGTGCGAATGCGTTTGCACATGCGTCCGGTATTCACCAGGACGGCGTACTCAAGGCACGGGACACCTACGAAATTATGCGCGCAGAAGATGTGGGCTGGACTGCGAACAAGATCGTGCTCGGCAAGCTGTCGGGACGCAATGCATTCAAGCAGCGCCTTGAAGAGCTCGGTATCGAGCTGGATTCGGAAACGGAAGTTAATGCTGCCTTTGCGCGCTTCAAAGAATTGGCTGATCGCAAGTCGGACATTTTCGATGAAGACATCATTGCGGTGGTATCTGATGAGCAGCATTCGCACGATAACGAATTCTATCGTTTCGTGTCGCTCTCCCAGCATTCGGAAACCGGTGAAAAGCCATCGGCAAACGTCGTGTTCACGATGGACGGCAAGGAGCTTGCGTGCGCAGGGCAGGGCAACGGCCCGGTCGATGCGACTGTGAATGCAATCGAAGCAGAAGCCAAAAGCGGTGCAGAATTGCTGCTGTTCTCGGTGAATGCAATTACCACCGGCACGCAATCTCAAGGTGAAGTAACCATGCGATTGTCAAAGGCGGGTCGTATCGTGAATGGTGTTGGTGCAGATCCCGATATTGTCGTGGCATCTGCGAAGGCCTATCTGTCGGCACTCAATAAACTGCATTCAAAGGTAGACAAGCTGAACCCACAGCTGTAAGGCTTGCCACGGAGGGGGAGGGAAAGCGCCTGCATGACAGGCGCTTTTTATTGGCCCTTTCCGACTGACCTACATTCGCGACAGCCCGAGTGGAAAGCGAAGATCTGGATCGAAGCGTGGGTCCGGACCATTGAGCATCTGCCGCACAACGCCAGTCTTATCGAAATGGACATGCATGATGGAATTCCATACGCCGTTTTCTTTGTAAGGATAAGACCAGACTTCAAGATCTCTTAGCGCGAGATAAGAGGTGTCGCTTGGACTGCCGATGGTGTGCAGAACATCGTCTTTACGGGATTCGCCTACTTTAATGGTGCCGAATTTTTGTGTGGTAAGTACTTGCTCAAATGAAATTACTCTTCCATTTGCATCTAATCTAGCCATGAAGGTCTTTTGCCCCCATGGTCCTTGTGCATACTCTAGCAAACGATCTTTCCCGTCTTGATAACGGTGCGTCGGCTCACCACGCTTCGCAAGCAAAATCGCTTCAGAATCGCCGACATTGACGGGGGGCGGCATGAAGGATGCGCACGCCACCAGCGTTGTCAATAATGCAGCTAAGAGAATACTTGTCAGAGACTTTTTCATCTTTCCTCCATCCGGCCGTTATAGGCAACGCAGCGAATCTAATTGATCTTCGCACCTATTTCGACGTGCCCTCGCGAGCAATTCGAATTAACACCATTCAACTTGGTAAGTATTTGAATCTTCGAGTGATTTCCGATATACTGCGCGTCTTGGTTGATTTGACCAAACATTTTTATCAATTGTTCACGGTGTGTAGGGTCTCGACTCTGTTCACCGCATGTGAAAGGTAGTTCATGTCAGTAGAAAACATCAATAAGGCCGCAATTATTGCGGACAATGCCCGTGGTACGAACGATACGGGCTCCCCTGAAGTGCAAGTCGCGTTGCTGACTGCACGTATCAACGAACTCAACGGCCATTTCAAAGCCCACGCCAAGGATCACCACTCCCGCCGCGGCTTGATCATGATGGTTAATCGCCGTAAAAGCCTGCTTTCCTACCTGAAGGGCAAGGACGCAACTCGCTATCGCGCCCTGATCGAAAAGCTCGGTCTGCGCAAGTAATCTCGTTGCGATATTCGCTCGGTTTATAGACAAAATGCCTGCGTCAGTTTGCTGATGCAGGCATTTTGTCATTTGGCAGTTTGTATTTGATAGCGATTCAGCAGTGTAGATGGCAAGTCATGCGTGGCCTGCCATCCGTGGTGAGGTGAACGACAGCGCCTGAAAATCTGTCGGCAAAAATAGAAAGGAAACACCGTGTTCAATAAAGTTACCAAGACCTTCCAGTACGGCCAGCACACAGTCAAACTGGAGACCGGCGAGATTGCTCGTCAGGCATCCGGCGCCGTACTCGTTTCGATTGAAGATACCGTTGTATTGGCGACCGTCGTTGCGCGCAAAGACGCAAAACCTGGCCAAGACTTCTTCCCGCTGACCGTCGATTATGTCGAAAAGAGCTACGCTGCTGGCCGTATTCCCGGCGGCTTCTTCAAGCGTGAAGGCCGTCCGTCCGAAAAAGAGACCCTGACTTCGCGGCTGATCGATCGCCCGATTCGTCCGCTGTTCCCGGAAGGTTATTTGAATGAAGTACAGGTCATCATCCATGTCCTGTCCGTCAATCCGGAAATCGATCCCGACATTGCATCGATGATTGGTGCTTCTGCTGCGATTTGCGTCGCTGGCATTCCGTTCAGCGGCCCGCTGGGTGCTGCGCGCGTCGGTTACATCGACGGACAATATGTGTTGAATCCGACCGCTTCGCAACTCGTCAAATCCGAAATGGATCTGGTGGTTGCCGGTACCGAGCAAGCGGTGCTGATGGTGGAATCCGAAGCAAACCAGTTGTCTGAGGAAATCATGCTCGGCGCCGTGGTCTACGGTCACGACCAGATGAAAGCCGTGATTGATGCAATCCACGAACTGGTGCGTGATGGCGGCAAGCCGGAAGTGCAATGGAGTCCGGCAGCCAAGAACGAAGCGCTGATTGCACGTGTTGTGCATTTTGCTGAATCAAAACTGCGCGAAGCGTATCAGACCAAGGACAAGCAGGCGCGTACCGCCAAGCTCAACGCAGTAACCTCCGAAGTCAACGCTGCACTGGCAGCTGAAGCGGCGTCAAGCGGCGTCGCTACGCCGGACGCTGCTGAAGTTGGCGGCATTCTGTTTGACCTTGAAGCGAAGATTGTTCGCTCGCAGATTCTCGAAGGCGAGCCGCGTATCGATGGCCGCGACACGCGCACTGTGCGTCCGATCACCATTCGTAACAGCGTGCTGCCACGTACCCACGGTTCCGCTCTCTTCACCCGCGGTGAAACACAGGCGCTGGTGGTGGCAACTCTTGGTACCGCGCGCGACGAGCAAAAGATCGACGCGTTGATGGGCGAGTACTCGGACCGCTTTATGCTCCATTACAACATGCCTCCGTTTGCTACCGGTGAAACTGGCCGCGTCGGTACCCCGAAGCGCCGTGAAATCGGACATGGTCGTCTAGCCAAGCGCGCACTGGTGGCAGCATTGCCGTCGCCGGAAGAGTTCAGCTATTCGGTACGTTTGGTTTCGGAAATTACCGAGTCCAATGGATCGTCATCGATGGCGTCGGTCTGTGGCGGTTGTCTGGCACTAATGGATGCCGGTGTACCGATGAAGGCACATGTCGCCGGTATCGCGATGGGCTTGATCAAGGATGGCAGCAAGTTCGCGGTTCTGACCGACATCCTCGGCGATGAAGATCACTTGGGCGACATGGATTTCAAGGTTGCCGGTACTGCGAACGGCATTACCGCACTGCAGATGGACATCAAGATCCAGGGTATCACCAAGGAAATCATGCAAGTCGCATTGGCACAAGCCAAGGAAGGCCGCATGCATATTCTGGCAAAGATGCAGGAAGCTATGCCGCACGGTAAAGCAGAGTTGTCAGACTTCGCGCCGCGCCTGATCACCATCAAGATCAATCCGGAAAAGATTCGTGATGTCATCGGTAAGGGCGGCGCAGTCATCCGTGCCTTGACGGAAGAAACTGGAACACAAATTGATATTACCGATGAAGGCATCGTCACGATCGCGTCGGTTGATGCAGCTGCAGGCCAGGAAGCCAAGCGTCGCATCGAAGAACTAACTGCGTCAGTTGAAATCGGTAAAACCTATGATGGTACCGTGCTCAAGCTTTTGGACTTCGGCGCAATTGTCCAAGTCATGCCGGGCAAGGACGGTTTGCTGCATATCAGCCAGATCGCAAATGAACGCGTGAATGCGGTGTCCGACTATCTGAAGGAAGGCCAGCAAGTCCGTGTCAAAGTACTGGAGACGGATGATCGCGGACGCCTGAAGCTCTCGATGAAAGCAGCGGCAGCGGAAGAAGGCGCCGCCGTTCAACAACAGCAGTAAATCGCGCTGCAGCCGCAGCATGATTCTAAAACCGCCTCCGCGAATCCTGAGGCGGTTTTTTTGCTTTAGGGCGTGCTTTTTGCGGCACCACCAGCCTTGTCGCGAACACCCTAGTTATATTGCACGAAAGTTTTTTCTTCCCGCTGCAATAAGAGCGGTATAGAAAATAACGGCAGCTTTGCTTCTCCTGATGTGATTTGGGTCGAGTGGAATTGGAAGGCGTTCTTGCCTTGTTCTTTGGCTCGATACATCGCCTTGTCGGCATTTTTCAACAGTGTTTGACCGTCGCCACCATCGTCTGGGTAAATACCGATGCCGATGCTTACGCTCAGTTGACATGCCTTATCACCAATCAGTATTGGTCGTATGGCCTCATCAAGGAGCTTTTGTGCCACGTCTGCCGCATACCGGCCATCGCTCAGCTCTTCGATCAATACATAGAACTCGTCTCCACCCATGCGTGCAATCTTGTCTGTGTGCCGAAGGCAAGAGCGCAATCGACGCGCCATTTCGCGCAGCACCAGGTCGCCGGCATCGTGGCCAAGCGTGTCGTTGATTTCCTTGAATTTATCCAAATCCAGAAATAGTACGGCAAACTTTTCACCATGCCGCAAGGCGTTGTGTAGCGCGAGATCGAGGTATTCCTTGAAGAGGAATCGATTCGGCAATGACGTCAGGCCGTCATAGTGTGCGAGATAGCGAATTTTTTCTTCTGATGCTCGGCTCTCGATAGCAATGCCCGCAAGATCAGTGCAGACGCTGAACAAATCAAGGTCGGTTTCATCTGGAGCGGTTGCGTCTCGGAAGTAAAGAGCGAAAGTGCCGAGTATTTTTCGACTTCTCCCTATGATTGGCCATGACGTGCAGGCTTTCAGCCCATGCTCCAGTGCGAGCTGGCGATGCGATACCCACAGTGGATCCGATGCAATATCACTCGTGACAACCGGCGCGCCCCGAAATACCGCTGCGCCACAGGAGCCATTGCAGGGTCCAACTTCTACATCGCCAATCTCATCGAGATAGCTCTGCGGCAGACTGGGTGCAATTCGATCATGTAGTAAGGTACCAGCTTCATTGAGCTGCAGTATGGAGCAGATGCCGTCGTTCGACTGGTTTTCGACGAAGCGTGCAATTTCGGCCAGAATCTCTGGCAATGCCACTCCCGTTGCCACCATGTTGAGAATTCTGGTCTGGGCACGCTGCAATATTTCTGAGCGTTTGCGTTGTGACTCCCATTCATAATTGGCGATTGCAAACGAAACGTCGCGCATCATTCCTCTTAGCAGATCAATCAGTTCAGCATCAAAGAAATTTTGATCCGTCACATACAAGTTGAGTGTGCCCAAGACGCTTCCATCAAATTCAAACGGAAAGCTGGCGATTGCGCCATATTTGCCTTGTGCAGTATTAATCGGCCGATTCTTCAGTGGCTTTTCGGCGCTATCGTTCTGTATAACAGGCTTGTTTTCCCGTACCGCCGTTCGTATTACACAGGACTCTTGATGCGCTGATTGAGCCGATGAGATATCGATTTTATATAGCGTTTCAAGGCCAAGTCTATGGGACGCCACCGGTAATACGTATTTACCATCGGGATCGACCAATCCAATCCACCCCGCTTGGAAGTGCCCCTGTTCGACGACAATGCGGCAAATTTCCTTGAGAAGGGCGTCGCGTTCTCTGATACGTACGATTGCCTGATTGGTTTGGCTTAGGGCGAGATAAAGATTTCGCATCTTCGCCACTTTATTTTCCGACTGCTTGCGTTCATCGATATCCGAGAAAGTGCCCACCATGCGTATCGCCCGCCCGGCGGTATCTCGCTCGACAATTCGCCCTCTGATATTCACCCAACGCCATCCGCGAATCGCATCCTTCAATCGAAGTTCAGTTTGGTAATAGATGTCGTCGCCGTCTTGGCATCCTTTCATTGCTTCATGAAGGCGTTTGCGAAAATCTTCCTTGTCGTCGTCATGAATGATTGACGGGAGAGCGCCCGAATTCCATGTCTTGGATGTGTCCAGCATCAGGCCATTGAAACTGTCCGCTAGAGTGCCACTGAAGTAGAGCCGGTCAACAGGGATTGTCCAATCGAACGCAACCTGACGCGAACTTTCAAGCGCAAGGCCGAGAAGATCATTTATTGCAGACGAGATTTCTGCCGTAACAGTAGGCTTGTTATCACCAGGCATAATCAAAATGGGCCGCATGGAATTTGCCCAATTCATAAGGTATTTCCTGTTGGAAATTGCATGTATTAATTAGTTCCCATTATTTTTGTAACCACGTAACGCGCGTTTGTTACAGTTCTGCAATTTTTAGGGAATAAGCTTTGCTACATAGACTTTATTGTTGCTCATGCCTGTGAGAAACATATTGTGCTCAGTCAATGCGCGATACGAGAGCGCGACATATCGAAGTCATCCTTTGCATTTAGGCGTATCCCATCTGTTCTCGCTTGAAATGATGAGGACATACCGCACGTTTACCTTCAGTGTGTCCTTGCGACTGCTCGGCGTCCTGAGATTCATTAGGTTTTCGCCGAGGCCGTGCAATGCTAAAACTCACCACTGCTTGTCTATTCCGATTCCCCGCGTCGAAACGTAGTGGCCCTGCATCTCAACGAGTCCTGCGTTCATGTAAAAACACCGCTTTTAGGTTTAGGAAACATATTAATGAAGGCTGAAATTTTGTCTGTCGACTCAAAAAAATACGGAACATCCAGTTAGACGTCCGGTCGAAAAGGGTTGCTCGGTTTGACCGCGGATGCTGCGGCGCGTTAAAATCAAGGGTTATTGAAAATTCAGGCCCTTTATGCGTCGCAAACTCATTGCCGGTAACTGGAAGATGAATGGCAGCCTGTCTGCCAACACCGTTCTGTTAAATGGAATCAAAGGTGGACTCAGTGAGTCGGCTTGTGACATCGCAGTGTGTGTGCCGGCGCCATATTTTGCGCAATGCCAGGCTGCGCTAAACGCAAGCGCTATTGCTTGGGGTGGGCAAGACATTTCTGTGCATGAGTCGGGGGCATATACCGGCGAAACGTCCGGTGCAATGCTAAAGGATTGTGGCTGCACCTATGTCATCGTGGGACACTCGGAGCGTCGCACCTATCATCTCGAAAGCAATGAACTGGTTGCGCAGAAGGCAATAAGGGCGCTCAAGTCGGGGCTTGTGCCAATCGTATGTGTAGGTGAGTCTCTAGCCGAGCGTGACGCTGGCCAGACAGGTGGCGTAGTCGGGAATCAGATTGATGCCGTACTGTCGATGATTGACGCGGCCGACCTCGACAAGCTTGTTGTTGCATATGAGCCGGTTTGGGCAATCGGTACAGGGAAAACCGCTACGCCACAAATGGCGCAGGACGTGCATGCAATGTTGCGTGCCAAACTGACTTCCAAAAATCCTGCTGCAGCAGCAAAGGTGAAAATTCTTTATGGCGGCAGCATGAAACCGGACAATGCGGAAGAGTTGTTGGCAATGCCTGATATTGATGGTGGATTGATTGGTGGTGCTTCATTGAAGGTTGCTGATTTTCTCGCAATTATCAAAGCTGCCGCTTAAATAAAATTACTGCGGAATTAACCTTAGATTGGAAAGTAAGTAATGAACGCTTTGTTCACATTCATTGTTGTGGTTCAGGTGCTGTCCGCGCTTGCGATTATCGGTTTAGTTCTGCTTCAGCATGGGAAGGGAGCCGACATGGGGGCTGCATTTGGCTCCGGAGCATCGGGAAGCCTCTTCGGTGCAACTGGCTCATCGAATTTCTTGTCGAAGTCTACCGGAATTGCTGCCGCAATCTTTTTCGCTGCGACGCTCGCGCTTGCGTTTGTTGGTAATAAGCGGACTCCAGTGAGTGGCGGTGTGATGGAAAATCTGCCGCCTGCAACGGTCCCCGCCGCTCCAGTCGCTCCAGCGACTGGAGTGCAAGTGCCGGCGCCAAATGCGGCGGCTCCTGCGACTGGGACGTCTTCAGGAGCAGCAGGCCAGGCCAACCAGATACCAAAATAATTGATCGACGTCTTGATATGGAGCAATTGTGCATTGAACAAACGCTCTAAAGCAGGTTAAAATAGACGTCTTTGAGCCGACGTGGTGAAATTGGTAGACACGCTATCTTGAGGGGGTAGTGGCGAAAGCTGTGCGAGTTCGAGTCTCGCCGTCGGCACCAATAATATAAGGCCAGCAAGGGACATCCCCGAGCTGGCTTTTTATCGAGGAATTTTGGTTTGATTTGCAAATCACTCAATTAACCAACATCCGGCCCACATCGTGAACCTCGAAAACTATTTCCCCATTCTTCTTTTCATTCTGGTTGGTATCGGCGTTGGTGTCGTGCCTCAAGTTCTTGGGCGCGTTCTTGCGCCTCACAAGCCGGATGCTGAAAAACTTTCGCCGTACGAGTGCGGCTTCGAGGCATTTGAAGATGCGCGCATGAAGTTTGATGTGCGTTACTACCTCGTAGCTATTCTGTTCATCTTGTTCGATCTGGAAACCGCATTTTTCTTCCCGTGGGGCGTCGCCATGCGCGACCTCGGATGGCAGGGCTTTATTACGATGATGGTGTTTATCGCCGAATTCATCGTGGGCTTCTGGTACATCTGGAAACGGGGCGCTCTGGATTGGGAGTAAGTCATGTCTATTGAAGGCGTATTGAACGAAGGCTTCATCACAACGACAGCGGATAAGCTGATCAACTGGACGCGCACCGGTTCGCTTTGGCCGATGACGTTTGGATTGGCTTGTTGTGCGGTTGAAATGATGCACGCAGGTGCTTCGCGTTATGACTTGGACCGGTTTGGTATCGTTTTCCGTCCGTCGCCGCGCCAGTCAGATGTGATGATCGTTGCCGGTACATTGTGCAATAAGATGGCACCGGCCCTTCGCAAAGTGTACGACCAGATGGCCGAGCCGCGTTGGGTTATCTCCATGGGTACGTGTGCAAACGGCGGTGGTTACTACCACTATTCCTATTCGGTGGTGCGTGGTTGCGATCGCATCGTCCCAGTCGATGTATATGTTCCGGGATGTCCGCCGACTGCGGAGGCCCTGTTGTACGGCATTATGCAACTGCAGAACAAGATCAAACGGACCAATACGATTGCGCGCTAAGAGGGCCGTCTAAAAAAGATATGACCACGAAAATTGAAACCCTCGAAGCTGCTTTGCGAAATGCGCTTGGCAGCCAAATCCGGAGCCTGACAGTTGCGTTGGGTGAAGTGACGTTGGTGATTGATGCTTCGGAGTATCTGTCGGCGATGCGCGTATTGCGCGACCATGCAGATCTGCGGTTCGAAGAATTGATCGACCTGTGCGGTGTTGACTATTCGACGTACGGTGACGGTGTGTGGGATGGGCCGCGATTCGCAGCTGTGTCCCATCTATTATCTGTGACTCATAACTGGCGTTTGCGCGTGCGTGTTTTCGCTCCCGACGACGAACTCCCTGTTGTTGCGTCTGTCACGGAAATCTGGAACTCCGCCAATTGGTATGAGCGTGAAGCGTTCGATTTTTTCGGCATCCTCTTCGATGGTCACAACGACCTTCGTCGCATCCTCACTGACTATGGCTTCATCGGTCACCCGTTCCGCAAGGACTTTCCGGTCTCAGGTTACGTTGAGATGCGCTATGACCCGGAACAGAAGCGCGTAATTTACCAACCCGTGACGATTGAGCCGCGTGAAATCATTCCGCGTGTGATTCGCGAAGAAAAATACGGGATGAAATAATGGCTGAAATTAAGAACTACACTCTGAACTTTGGTCCGCAGCACCCGGCCGCACACGGTGTTCTGCGTCTCGTGCTAGAGCTGGACGGCGAAGTGATTCAACGCGCTGATCCGCATATCGGCCTGCTGCATCGCGCGACCGAAAAGCTGGCGGAGCAAAAGACTTATCTGCAGTCAGTGCCGTACATGGATCGTCTCGATTACGTGTCAATGATGTGCAATGAGCACGCATACGTCATGGCCATCGAGAAGCTGCTCGGCATTGAAGTTCCATTGCGTGCGCAATACATCCGTGTAATGTTCGACGAGATTACTCGTATCCTGAACCACTTGCTGTGGATTGGTGCACATGGTCTAGACGTCGGCGCGATGGCTGTATTCTTATATGCGTTCCGTGAGCGCGAAGATTTGATGGACTGCTACGAGGCAGTTTCGGGCGCGCGCATGCATGCAGCGTACTACCGGCCGGGCGGCGTATATCGCGACCTGCCGGATACCATGCCGCAGTATTCGGCGTCCATAATCCGCAACGAAAAAACAATCAGGCAACTAAACGAGAATCGTCAGGGGTCGCTGCTTGATTTCATTGAAGATTTCACGAACCGCTTCCCGGGTTACGTCGATGAGTACGAAACTCTGCTGACAGACAACCGTATCTGGAAGCAGCGCTTGGTCGGTATCGGTGTGGTGTCCCCAGAGCGTGCCAAGGCAATGGGCTTTACCGGCCCGATGTTACGCGGCTCGGGTGTAGTTTGGGATTTGCGCAAGAATCAGCCGTACGAAGTATATGACCTGCTTGATTTCGACATTCCAGTCGGCGTGAACGGTGACTGCTATGACCGCTACCTGATTCGCGTTGAGGAAATGCGACAGTCAAACCGCATTATCAAGCAATGCGTCGAGTGGCTGCGCAACAATCCCGGTCCGGTAATGACTGATAACCACAAGGTGGCACCGCCGTCCCGTGTGAGCATGAAGTCCAACATGGAAGAGTTGATTCACCATTTCAAACTCTTTACTGAAGGCTTCCATGTGCCGGAAGGCGAAGCGTACGTAGGTATCGAACATCCGAAAGGCGAATTCGGCATCTACCTAATCTCGGATGGCGCGAACAAACCGTACCGCATGAAGATCCGCGCACCAGGCTATGCGCACCTGCAAGGATTGGATGAAATGGCTAAGGGCCACATGATCGCTGATGCTGTGACGATCATTGGCACGCAAGACATTGTGTTTGGTGAGATTGACCGATAACCCGCGCAAAGCACCGCGCACCGATGGCTGACAATATGCTGTTAAGTCAAGAAGCGTACAAAAAAATCGATCGCGAACTCGCGAAATTTCCTGCCGATCAAAGGCAGTCTGCCGTCATGGCCGCCCTCGCCATTGCGCAGGACGAAAAAGGCTGGCTATCGCCGGAAGTGATGCAGGACATTGCCAACTACATCGGCATGGCGGCTATCGCCGTGCAGGAAGTTGCCACGTTCTACAACATGTACAACACGAAGCCTGTTGGCAAACACAAGATTTCCGTTTGCACCAACTTGCCTTGTGCCTTGTCTGGTGGGGAGCGCGCTGCGCATTATCTGAAGCAAAAGCTTGGCGTCGACTACAAGGAGACGACTGCAGACGGTCAATTCACCCTGGTTGAAGGGGAGTGCATGGGCGCCTGTGGAGATGCCCCCGTCATGTTGGTGAACAACAAGCGCATGTGCAGCCATATGTCGAATGAAAAAATCGACGTGCTGGTGGAGGAATTGAAGAAATGACCAGCCTGCATCAACGTCATATTAATCCGCTGATTCTTGCTGGGCTGGATGGCAAAAACTGGCATCTTGCCGATTATGTCAAGCGTGGTGGCTACGAAGCGCTAAAGCGCATCTTGGACGAAAAAATCACGCCAGAACAGGTGATCGCCGAGCTGAAAGCATCTTCACTGCGTGGTCGCGGCGGCGCCGGTTTTCCAACTGGCTTAAAGTGGAGTTTCATGCCGCGTCAGTTCCCAGGACAAAAGTACCTCGTCTGCAATACCGACGAAGGCGAGCCTGGCACGTTTAAGGACCGCGACATCATTCGCTACAACCCGCATGCGCTTATTGAAGGCATGGCGATTGGTGCGTACGCAATGGGTATTACGGTCGGGTATAACTATATTCACGGTGAAGTCTGGGCCGAATACGAGCGGTTTGAGCAGGCGCTGGAGGAAGCCCGCGCCGCCGGCTTCCTCGGCGACAAGATCATGGGAAGCGATTTCAGTTTTCAGCTGCACGCGTTTCATGGTTATGGTGCTTACATCTGCGGTGAAGAAACGGCATTGCTGGAATCATTGGAAGGCAAGAAGGGGCAACCTCGTTTCAAGCCGCCGTTTCCGGCAAGCTTCGGCTTGTATGGCAAGCCCACCACGATCAATAACACCGAGACCTTTGCCGCTGTACCGTTTATTTTCCGTATGGGCGGCGAAGCTTACGCTGCATTAGGCAAGCCTAACAACGGCGGCACCAAGATTTTTTCCATGTCGGGCGACGTTGCCAAACCGGGCAACTATGAAGTGCCGCTTGGAACTCCCTTTGCGAAGCTGCTGGAACTTGCCGGCGGCATGCGTGACGGCAAAAAAATCAAGGCGGTCATCCCGGGCGGTTCATCGATGCCGGTTTTGACCGGTGACGTGATGATGAATACCGACATGGATTACGATTCGATCGCGAAAGCTGGATCGATGCTTGGATCCGGCGCCGTAATCGTCATGGACGAAACACGTTGCATGGTCAAGTCGCTGCTGCGTTTATCGTACTTCTATTTCGAGGAATCATGCGGACAGTGCACGCCATGTCGAGAAGGCACGGGCTGGCTGTATCGAATGGTGCACCGAATCGAACACGGCCAAGGCCGCGCGGACGATCTCGACATGCTGAACACCATCGCAGACAACATCCAGGGACGCACGATTTGTGCGCTGGGCGATGCGGCTGCGATGCCGGTGCGTGCATTCGTAAAAAATTTCCGTGAAGAGTTTGAGTACCACATCCAGCACAAGCGCTGCATCGTTCCCGCTTACGTTTGATGATCAAAGGGCGCGCAGCGCGCTCTACCAGTTGAATTGACGTGGTGCGCACGGCGCATCCTACAAATACTTAGGCAAGAAGCCATGGTTGAAATCGAAATCGACGGCAAAAAAGTTGAGGTGCAAGAGGGCAGCATGGTAATGGATGCTGCCAATAAGCTCGGCACGTACATTCCGCATTTTTGCTATCACAAGAAACTATCCATCGCGGCGAATTGCCGCATGTGCCTCGTAGAAGTTGAAAAGGCGCCCAAGCCGTTGCCCGCATGCGCAACGCCGGTGACTAACGGCATGATTGTGCGTTCTAACAGCGACAAGGCAATCAAGGCGCAGAAGAGCGTGATGGAATTTCTACTGATTAATCACCCGCTCGATTGCCCGATCTGCGACCAAGGTGGTGAATGCCAGTTGCAGGACTTGGCCGTTGGATACGGTCCAGCCGCGTCGCGCTATGAAGAAGAAAAGCGGGTCGTCGCGCCGAAAGATGCCGGTCCGCTGATCTCCATGCGCGAAATGGCGCGCTGCATTCACTGCACACGTTGCGTCCGCTTCGGGCAGGAAATTGCCGGCGTCATGGAATTTGGCATGCTGAATCGCGGCGAACACTCGGAAATCACAACGTTTGTCGGCAACACAGTCGATTCCGAATTGTCGGGCAACATGATTGACCTGTGCCCCGTTGGTGCACTGACTTCCAAACCTTTCCGTTACAGCGCACGGACTTGGGAGCTGTCCCGCCGTCGCTCGGTAAGCCCGCACGATGGTCTTGGTGCGAACCTGATTGTTCAGGTAAAAGGTGGCAAGGTGATGCGCGTGTTGCCGTTGGAGAACGAGGCGGTGAATGAGTGCTGGTTGTCCGACAAGGACCGCTTCGCCTACGAAGGACTGAACAGTCCGGAGCGCCTCACCGCACCGATGATCAAGCAGGATGGCAAGTGGCTGGAAACCGATTGGCAGACTGCACTTGAATATGTAGCGCACGGCCTGAAGAATGTTCGTCACGAACATGGCGCGGATGCAATTGCTGCACTGGCTGCGCCATATTCGACGCTCGAAGAGCTTTCATTGCTGCAGAAACTGGTTCGCGGCCTTGGCTCTGACAACGTCGATTTCCGCCTGCGCCAATCGGACTTTGCATTGGACGGTAAGGTGACCCCATGGTTGGGTATGTCCATTGATGAATTCGGTCAGTTGAATCGTGCCTTTGTTATCGGCTCCTTCCTGCGCAAGGATCATCCGCTGCTCGCAGCACGCTTGCGTCACGCTGCCAAGCGCGGCGCCAAAGTCAGCATCCTTCATGCAAGCGATGATGAGTTGCTGCTTCCCTTGACCAACCGCATGATCAAGGCCCCATCCGAATGGCTGTCTGCCCTGAGCGAAGTGGTTGTCGCTATTGCACAGGCAAAGGGCGTTGCTGCACCGGCTGGCTACGAGGGTATCGAAGCAGGCGAAGTGGCGAAGGGTATTGCCGCCAGCCTCCTGTCCGGTGATCGTAAGGCAATTGTTCTTGGTAATGCGGCTGCTCAGCATCCACAGGCTTCGCAGCTGCATGCTGTTGCCCAGTGGATTGCGCAGAATACCGACGCCAAATTTGGTTATCTGACTGAAGCAGGAAATACTGTTGGCGGCTACATTGCCAATGCCATTCCGGGCAAGGGCGCAAACGCGCTGCAGGCATTCGCGCAGCCGCGCAAAGCATATGTACTGTTGCATGCAGAGCCGGAATACGACTGCTACGACCCGCAAGCTGCTTGCGCTGCGCTCGCCGGTGCAGATATGGTTGTGGCGATGTCGCCGTACAAGCATGCCGCAGAATACGCAGACGTCTTGCTGCCTATTTCACCGTTCTCCGAAACCGCCGGTACTTTTGTCAACTGCGAAGGACGCGCGCAAGGTTTCAACGGAACGGTTAAACCTTTGGGTGAAACACGACCTGCATGGAAGGTCCTGCGCGTGCTCGGCAACATGCTGGAGTTGTCTGGCTTTCATTACGAGACGTCAGAAGAAATCCGGGTCGAACTGCTCGGGACGAAGATCGCCGAAGAGGCCGATCTCACATCGCGTCTGAACAATGTCGCAAGCGTGCAACCGCAAGCCGCAAAACCGGCCGCATCGGCGCAGATCGAGCGCATTGCTGATGTACCGATCTACTTTACGGACGCAATTGTTCGCCGCGCGGAATCCTTGCAGTTGACATCGGATGCCAAGGCGCCGAAAGCTTCGCTGTCAGCTGTGCTGGCTGCAAAACTCAACGTTGAGAATGGCGCACAAGTGCGGGTAACGCAAGGTGCGGGGACAGTCGTTTTGGTCGCTTCGATCGACGCCAAGTTGCCTGAGAACGTAGTACGTGTTTCAGCCGCTCATGCGTCTACACGTGCTTTAGGCGGCATGTTCGGCGCAATCAGTGTGGAGAAAGCGTAATGGATGAAATGTTCATGACCATCAACGCAACCGGGCAAAGTTTGTTCGGTGGTGTCTGGCCGCTGATTTGGACTCTGGCCAAAATCGTTGCTGTGGTGCTGCCTCTCATGGGTTGCGTTGCGTATCTCACGCTGTGGGAGCGCAAAATGATTGGATGGATGCACATTCGCCTTGGGCCGAACCGCGTTGGACCTGCCGGCCTGCTGCAACCGATTGCGGATGCGCTCAAATTGCTGCTGAAGGAAATTGTCGTTCCGGCGCGTGCCAACAAGGCATTGTTCGTAATTGCTCCGATCATGACCATCATGCCAGCACTTGCTGCATGGGCGGTGATTCCGTTCGGTCCTGAAACCGTATTGGCCAATGTGAATGCCGGTCTGCTCTTCGTAATGGCAATCAGCTCAATGGAAGTGTACGGCGTGATTATCGCTGGCTGGGCATCTAATTCGAAGTATGCGTTCCTTGGTGCAATGCGTGCTTCGGCGCAGATGGTGTCGTACGAGATTTCAATGGGTTTTGCGCTGGTAATCGTGTTGATCGTTTCCGGCAGTCTGAATCTCACTGACATCGTGATGGTGCAGAATAAAGGCTATTTCGCGAACATGGGTCTTTCGATCCTGTCTTGGAACTGGTTGCCGTTGTTGCCGATTTTTGTCATCTACGTTATTTCAGGTATCGCGGAAACCAATCGCCATCCATTCGACGTCGTTGAAGGCGAGTCGGAGATTGTCGCCGGTCACATGGTTGAATATTCAGGCATGTCGTTCGCCATGTTCTTCTTGGCCGAATACGCGAATATGATCCTGATTTCGATGATGGCATCCTTGTTGTTCCTCGGAGGTTGGGCTTCGCCGGTCGCCTTCCTTAATTGGATCCCGGGCTGGATCTGGTTGGGCATGAAAACATTTTTCGTAGTGTCACTGTTTATCTGGGCGCGTGCATCGTTCCCGCGTTATCGCTATGACCAAATCATGCGCCTCGGTTGGAAAGTATTTATTCCGCTGACGCTAGCCTATTTGGTTATCGTAGCTGCCTGGATTCAAACACCGTGGAACATTTGGAAGTAAAGAATAGAGGCTGATCAAGATGGAAGCCATTAAAGATTTTTTCGGTAGCCTGATGCTCCGAGAACTGCTCAAGGGCTTGGCCCTGACTGGGCGGTATATGTTTGCGCGCAAGATTACGGTGCAATTCCCGGAAGAGAAAACGCCGATGTCGCCCCGTTTTCGCGGCCTTCATGCATTGCGGCGTTATCCGAACGGAGAAGAACGCTGCATCGCCTGTAAATTGTGCGAAGCGGTCTGTCCGGCGATGGCGATTACGATCGAATCGACCGAGCGCGACGATGGTACTCGCCGTACAACGCGCTATGACATTGACCTGACAAAATGCATTTTTTGCGGCTTCTGCGAAGAATCCTGTCCGGTCGACTCAATCGTTGAGACGAATATCCTGGAATACCACGGCGAAAAGCGCGGCGATCTCTACTACACAAAGGAGATGTTGCTTGCGATTGGCGACCGTTATGAAAAGGATATCGCTGCTGCTCGCGCAGCCGATGCCGCATATCGTTAATTTGGCCTGCATACAGCTCTGACTACCTTGGTCCATTATGGAATTTAAAACTGCTTTGTTCTACGCGCTGTCGGCGATCCTCGTGTTCGCCGCAATGCGGGTCATCACAGACCGGAATCCGGTGCATGCCGCACTTTTTCTGGTGCTGTCCTTCTTTTCGGCCGCCGGTGTATGGCTTTTGCTGAAGGCGGAATTCCTCGCCATTGTTTTAGTACTGGTGTACGTCGGCGCAGTCATGGTGCTTTTCCTGTTCGTCGTGATGATGTTAGACATCAACATGGACAAATTGCGGGAAGGCTTCTGGGGATATTTTCCCTTGGCCGCAACGATCGGTGTAGTGATCGTCCTTGAAATGGCCGCTGTTCTGTTGCATGGTTTCTGGTCACACGATGCGCAAGTGCCGGCCGCGTCGGAACACATTGGCAACACCAAGGAACTCGGCAAATTGATCTACACGCAGTACATCTACGCGTTTGAAATTGCCGCAGTTGTTCTACTGGTTGCAATCATCGCTGCAGTGGCTCTAACGCTGCGTCGTCGCAAAGACAGTAAATACTTTGACCCGGCTGCGGCTGTGAAGGTCAAGCGCAACGATCGCCTGCGTATCGTAAGCATGAAAGCACAGTCAGAACGTGCAAATAGCCTTGCGCAGCCGGCTGCTCAGTCAGCAGAAAAAGAATAAGGGGAGCATCGTGGCTTTATCGCTTGCACACTATCTGATACTAGGGGCAATCCTGTTTGCGATTTCAATCGTAGGCATTTTCCTCAATCGCAAGAACATTATCGTGCTGTTGATGGCAATCGAGCTGATGCTCCTTGCTGTCAACATGAACTTCATCGCGTTCTCATACTACCTTGGCGATGCAGCAGGGCAGATTTTCGTTTTCTTCATCCTTACTGTGGCTGCCGCGGAGTCTGCGATTGGTCTCGCCATTCTGGTGGTGATGTTCCGTAATCTGGACACCATCAATGTCGAAGATCTCGATAGTCTCAAAGGTTAATCACAAAAATAACGACAAGGTCCATCATGGCGGGGCAACTCAACCCTAATGTTCTATTGGCTGTGCCGTTGGCACCTCTCGTGGGTGCCGCGATCGCGGGTCTGTTTGGAACTAAATTTTTCGGTAATAAGATTGGCCGCACGACGTCACACTCGGTAACGATCCTCGGTGTGCTGATTGCGTTCATCATTTCTTTCCAAACGCTGCTCGCAGTAATGGATGGTGCTACCTATACCGGCACTATTTATAACTGGATGACGGTGATGGGCCTGAAGCTGGAAATCGGCTTCCAGATCGACAGCCTGACGGCGATGATGATGTGCGTGGTGACCTTCGTGTCGCTGATGGTGCATATCTACACGATCGGCTACATGGCGGAAGACGAGGGCTACAACCGCTTCTTCTCATACATTTCGCTGTTCACCTTCTCGATGCTGATGCTCGTCATGAGCAATAACTTCCTGCAGCTGTTCTTCGGCTGGGAAGCCGTGGGCTTGGTATCCTACCTGTTGATCGGTTTCTGGTACACCCGTCCGACAGCAATCTACGCGAACATGAAGGCATTCCTGGTGAACCGCGTCGGTGACTTCGGCTTCATCCTGGGAATCGGCTTGCTGCTTGCCTACGCCGGGTCCATGAATTACGGTGAAGTGTTTGCAAAGCGGGAACAGCTCGCGACGCTGACACTGCCTGGCACGGACTGGATGCTGCTGACCGTTGCTTGTATCTGCTTGTTTATCGGCGCAATGGGCAAGTCTGCGCAGTTCCCCCTGCACGTGTGGTTGCCTGATTCGATGGAAGGTCCGACGCCGATTTCCGCCCTGATTCACGCGGCAACCATGGTGACCGCCGGTATTTTCATGGTCGCCCGCATGTCGCCGCTATTCGAGTTGTCTGACACCGCCTTGTCCTTTGTGTTGATCATCGGTTCAATCACGGCGCTGTTCATGGGCTTCCTAGGCATCATCCAGAACGACATCAAGCGCGTGGTGGCGTATTCGACACTTTCGCAACTTGGCTATATGACCGTCGCACTTGGTGCCTCAGCCTATTCAGTCGCGGTGTTCCATTTGATGACCCATGCCTTCTTCAAGGCGCTGCTGTTCCTCGGCGCTGGTGCTGTCATCATTGGCATGCACCATGATCAGGACATTCGCAACATGGGTGGATTGCGCAAATATATGCCGATTACCTGGATTACTTCGTTGCTTGGTTCACTCGCTCTCATTGGTACACCATTCTTTGCTGGCTTCTATTCTAAGGACAGCATCATTGAGGCGGTCCATGAGACTCAAATCGTCGGTGCGGGCTTTGCCAACTTTGCGGTGCTGGCTGGCGTGTTCGTGACAGCGTTCTATTCGTTCCGCATGTATTTCCTGGTGTTCCATGGTGAAGAGCGTTTTGGCAAGGCTCATGATCATCATGGCCACGATCATCACGATGACAGCCATGACGATCATCACCATCATGGTCTCGCCCCCGGTGAGAAGCCGCACGAGGCACCTTGGGTCGTAACCGTCCCCTTGATGCTTTTGGCAATTCCTTCAGTGGTCATCGGTTTCATCGCCATTGGTCCGATGTTGCATGGTGACTTCTTCAAAAACGTGATCTTCGTCGGCGAAAATCACCATGCCATGGAGGGACTTCACGAGGCGTTCCACGGCGCTTGGGCCATGGGGCTGCATGCGTTCACGTCTCTACCATTCGTGCTTGCGCTGGCTGGTGTCGTTGCATCCTACTACTGCTACATGGTGAATCCGAAAGTGCCGGCGTGGTTCTACAAGAAGTTCCATGGCATTTATACGATCCTCGACAACAAGTACTTCATGGATAAGATTAATGAAGTCGTTTTCGGCAAGGGTGCTGTCCTGCTCGGTCGTGGCCTTTGGAATGGTGGTGACCGTGCCCTGATTGACGGGCTGATCGTCAACGGCAGTGCAAAAGTCGTAGGCTGGTTCTCTGGTGTGATTCGTCACTTCCAAACTGGTTATATTTACCACTATGCATTCGTAATGATTCTCGGCGTGTTGTTCTTCCTGATCTATTTCATGCCGTTCCCGTCGTTTGCCAAATAAGTTGGCGAAGTAAAGCAAATAACAATCATGATGCAGTCAACTTTCCCTCTTTTGAGCCTCGCGATCTGGTGTCCGATTGCGTTTGGTCTGTTCGTCCTGGCATTCGGCCGCGATGAAAATCCTGGTCTGGTACGAGCCATGTCGCTGATCGGTTCCATCATTAGCTTCCTGGTGACCCTGCCATTGATATCACAGTTCGATAAGGCCGCGCACGGAATGCAGTTCGTCGAAAAGGCGGCTTGGATCGACCGGTTCAACGTCAATTATTTCCTCGGCATCGACGGCATCTCGGTTTGGTTTGTGCTACTGACAGCCTTTATTACCGTGATCGTCGTAATCGCCGGTTGGGAAGTGATTGAAAAACGTGTCGCCCAGTACATGGGCGCATTCCTGATCCTGTCCGGTCTGATGATCGGCGTATTCTGCGCTCTCGACGGTTTGTTGTTCTACGTGTTTTTTGAGGCGACCCTGATCCCGATGTTTATTATCATCGGTGTATGGGGCGGAGCCAATCGCGTGTATGCGGCAGTCAAGTTCTTCCTCTACACCTTGCTCGGCTCTTTGTTGACACTGGTCGCAATTCTCTATCTGTACTTCAAGTCGGGCGGCAGTTTCGACATTCTGACGTGGCACAAGCTGCCATTGCCATTGGATGCGCAAGTGCTGATCTTCTTCGCATTCCTGATGGCTTTTGCAGTCAAGGTGCCAATGTGGCCGGTGCACACGTGGTTGCCAGATGCGCACGTTGAAGCGCCAACGGGCGGTTCCGTCGTACTGGCCGCTATCATGTTGAAATTGGGCGCATATGGTTTTCTCAGGCTTTCTCTGCCGATCGCTCCCGATGCTAGTCATTCTCTTTCGGGCTTCATCATTACGCTATCGTTAATCGCCGTGATCTACATTGGCCTGGTTGCGTTAGTTCAGGTCGACATGAAGAAGCTGGTAGCGTATTCATCCATCGCGCACATGGGCTTTGTGACGCTCGGTTTCTTCATGTTCAATGACATGGCCGTGCAGGGCGGTATCGTACAAATGATTTCACACGGTTTCGTATCCGGTGCAATGTTCCTTTGCATTGGCGTACTGTATGACCGCATGCACTCCCGTCAGATTGCTGATTACGGCGGTGTGATCAACACCATGCCAAGGTTCGCTGCATTCTTTGTGCTCTTCTCCCTGGCAAACTGCGGCCTGCCCGCCACTTCCGGTTTCGTTGGCGAGTTCATGGTAATTCTTGGGGCCGTGAAGTTTAATTTCTGGATCGGCATGCTGGCAGCTACAGCGTTGATTTTTGGCGCGGCATATTCCTTGTGGTTGGTTAAACGAGTGGTGTTCGGTGACGTCGGAAACAAGCATGTCGCAGAGCTGCAGGACCTCAGCGGCCGTGAATTCTTCATGCTTGGCCTGCTGGCCATTGCGGTGATCGCCATGGGGCTTTATCCGGCCCCGTTCACCGACGTTATGCAGATTTCCGTCGATGACTTGCTCAAGCATGTCGCGATTTCGAAAGTGAACTGAACCATGAACAACATGAATATGCTGCCGGCTTCCCCGGAAATCTTCCTGCTGATTGCTGCGTCGGCAATCCTGCTGATTGACATGTTCCTGACAGACGCCAAGCGTCATGTCACCTATATGCTGTCAATTGTGACGCTGATCATCTGTATCGGCCTCAGCGTTGCGGATTTCAGCAACCCGGTCACTTACACATTCAGCAACATGTTCGTATCCGATCCGATGTCGAACTTGCTGAAGATCTTTTCATACGTCGCTGTTGGCATGACGTTGATTTATTCGCGTCAATATGTCACCGATCGCGGCATGCTCGGCGGGACGATCGGTGGCGAATTCTATGTCCTAGGTCTCTTTGCGCTGCTCGGTCAGATGGTCATGATTTCCGGGAATAATTTCCTGATCATTTACCTCGGTCTTGAACTGATGTCCCTGTCGCTGTACGCCCTGGTAGCGCTGCGTCGCAGCCATTCCGTGTCGACTGAAGCGGCAATGAAATACTTCGTTCTTGGCGCACTTGCATCTGGCTTCCTGCTTTATGGTTTGTCGATGCTGTATGGTGCGACTGGCTCGCTGGATCTGACGGAGGTCGCCAAAGCAACCGCATCCGGTACGGTGAATAAGACAGTGCTGGTATTTGGTGTGGTATTCGTCGTTGCCGGTCTCGCCTTCAAACTCGGCGTCGTTCCGTTCCATATGTGGGTACCCGATGTCTATCAAGGTGCGCCGACTGCAGTGACTTTGTTGCTAGGCGGTGCCCCCAAGCTGGCGGCGTTTGCCATTTGCATACGTCTGCTTGTTGAAGGGCTGTTCCCGTTGGCAATTGACTGGCAGCAGATGATTACCGTACTTGCTGTTCTGTCTATGGCAATTGGCAATATTGCGGCCATTGTGCAGACTAATCTGAAGCGCATGCTGGCCTATTCGACCATTGCGCAAATGGGGTTCATGTTGCTCGGCATGTTGTCCGGAGTTGTCGGCACAGACGTCTCTTCGGCTGGAAATGCTTACAGCTCCGCGATGTTTTATTCGATCGCGTACGTGTTGACTACGCTGGGTACTTTCGGTGCGATTATGCTACTGGCAAGATCGGGATTCGAAGCAGAAAATATTGATGACTTCAAAGGCCTGAATCAGCGCAGCCCGTGGTTTGCATTTGTTATGCTGGTGCTGATGTTCTCATTGACGGGTATTCCGCCGACGATCGGCTTTTACGCCAAGCTCGCGGTGTTGCAGGCAGTACTGAGCACAGGCCAAGTTTGGCTTGCTGTGCTGGCAGTGATGCTGTCGTTGATTGGTGCGTTTTACTACCTGCGCGTCATCAAGGTCATGTATTTTGACGAGCCGCTCGATACCAACCAAATCGTGGCAAGCAAGGACGTTCGCGTGACCTTGAGCTTGAATGGCATGGCAGTTCTTGCGCTCGGCCTGTTGCCGGGGCCGTTGATGACAATTTGCGCAACCGCGATTGTCAAAACGCTCGCTGCCTGATTCTTCTTCGCCGTTCTGTACCAGTGGATGTTTCGCTATCAAGCTGGTTCATTATCCTGTTGGCGGCGGTCGCCGCCAACTTGCCTTTCCTGAATGAGCGACTTTTCGCGTTTATATCCCTCGGACAAACGATCAAGCCATTCTGGTTGCGCTTCCTTGAGTTAGTTGCGCTTTATCTACTCGTTCGCGGCCTTGCCTATTTGCTCGAATCAAATATCGGCAATGTTCATCAGCAACGTTGGGAATTTTATGCGGTGACAGCTTGCCTGTTCATTGTGTTTGGCTTTCCGGGATTTGTGTTCCGATATCTGCGCAAACGGCATGGTTGATATGAAGTAATCTCCGCCAATCATCGCGCAGTAAAATAAGCCCATTCATCTTTTGCTTTGGAGCTTGTGCATGGACCTGCATCTCAAAGAACTCCAAGTCGACACTGAAGTCGCGTATGAAGGACATTTTCTGAAGGTTCAGCGTGATACCGTGCGCCTTCCCGATGGAAATCACTCAAAAAGAGAATACATCCGCCATCCTGGCGCGGTGGTCGTCCTGCCGTTGTTTGAGGACGGTTCCGTGTTGTTGGAAAGGCAATTTCGCTACCCGCTACATGAGGTATTTATTGAGTTTCCTGCTGGGAAAATCGACCCCGGCGAGGATCCGCTGGTCTGCGCGAAACGAGAGCTTCAGGAAGAGACTGGCTATACCGCAACTGATTGGCACTTCGTGTGTACTATTCACAATGCTATCGCTTATTCGGATGAACATCTGGATATCTTTATTGCACGTGGTCTGAAGGCCGGCGAAAGCAAGCTGGACGAGGGCGAATTTCTCGAGACATTCACTACTACCGTCGACGAAATGCTCGCTTGGGTTCGTGCGGGAAAAGTCACGGATGTAAAGACAATAATCGGCACATTCTGGCTTGAGAAAATCGCCAAAGGAGAATGGAGGCTGTAAAAGGATAATAAAAAAGCCGCAATGCGGCTTTTTTATTACATGCCTGAATAGTTCGGCCCGCCTCCGCCTTCCGGCGTCACCCATACAATGTTCTGCGTGGGATCCTTGATATCGCAGGTCTTGCAATGCACGCAATTCTGCGCATTGATTTGCAGTCGTTCACCGCTACCGTCATTGACAAATTCATAGACGCCGGCGGGGCAATAGCGACTCTCCGGTCCACCAAATTTTGCAAGATTAATTTTCACCGGCACTGAAGGATCCTTCAGCGTCAGGTGTGCCGGCTGATTTTCTTCGTGGTTGGTGTTGCTGACAAATACGCTGCTTAGGCGATCGAAAGTAAGTTTGCCGTCCGGCTTGGGATATTCAATCTTCTCGCACTGATCGGCCGGCAGCAGATAAGCGTGATCCGGTTTGTCGCGGTGTAGCGTCCAAGGCGGGCTCTTGACGCCGAGCTTCGGCAGCAGCCATTGCTCGATGCCAGTCATGAAGGAACCCATCCAGAAGCCTTTTTTGAACCAGGGCTTGAAGTTGCGCGATCCCGATAATTCTTCATGCAGCCAGCTTTTTTCGAATGCTTCAGGATAGGCGCTCAGCTCATCGTGCTGGCGACCAGCGACGACAGCAGCGAATACGGCATCACCAGCCAGCATGCCAGTCTTGATCGCTGCATGACTGCCCTTGATGCGTGCCGCATTCATGTAGCCTGCGTCGCAACCAATCAATGCGCCGCCGGCGAATACCGTCTTCGGAAGACTCTGCAGTCCGCCGTTGTTGATGGCACGTGCGCCGTAACTAATGCGCTTGCCGCCCTCGAGATATTGCTTGATGCTCGGATGCGTTTTCCAGCGCTGCATCTCTTCAAAGGGACTTAGCCAAGGGTTTTTGTAATCGAGGCCGAGCACCAGACCCAAAGTAACTTTATTGTCTTCCAGGTGGTAGAGGAAGCCCCCGCCGAAAGTATTGCTGTCCATTGGCCAGCCGGCGGTATGCACGACAAGGCCGGGCTTATGTTTAGCCGGATCGATTTCCCACAATTCCTTGATCCCGATCGCCCAGCTAGCCGGGTCGCGATCTGCATCAAGTTTATATTTGTTGATCAGGACTTTGCCGAGATGGCCACGCGCGCCCTCGGCGAAGATTGTATACTTGCCGTGCAGCTCCATGCCAAGCTGAAAATTTTCAGTCGGTTGACCATCCTTGCCAATGCCGAGATTACCGGTAGCGACACCCTTCACCGAGCCGTCCTCGTTGTAAAGGACTTCTGCTGCGGGGAAGCCGGGAAATACTTCCACGCCAAGTGATTCAGCATGCTGTGCCAACCAGCGGGTCAGGTTGCCGAGACTGATGACATAGTTGCCTTCATTGTGCATGCACAATGGCACCAGCCAGTCTGGGGTGCGCTTGGCACCGGTCTCGGTCAAGAACAGCACATCATCGGCAGTCACCGGCTGGTTCAATGGCGCGCCAAGTTCTTTCCAGTTCGGGATGAGTTCGTTCAGGGCACGTGGGTCCATTACTGCCCCGGAAAGGATATGCGCTCCGGGCTCAGAGCCTTTCTCGAGCACGACAACCGATACTTCCTTGCCTTGTTCAGCCGCGAGCTGCTTCACGCGTATCGCCGTCGACAGGCCGGCGGGTCCGCCGCCCACAACAACGACGTCATATTCCATCGCTTCGCGCGGGCCATATTGTTCTAGGATGTTCTGGGTCTGCGTCATGGTCTTCCCACCGTAAAATGATATTATCGAACGAACGTGCTAATTGTCGTGGATTTCGAGTGAGATTGCTAGATACAACACTCTAAATACCGTTCTTTCATGTAATGATAACGTCTTGAATCTGGTCGTACAGTCAATTGCGAGACAATAACAGGAGAATCTTGTGGGTATCGAAGTCAATTTTGAAGGCAAGATTGCCTTGATTACTGGTGCTTCAAGCGGCCTCGGCGCGCGCTTTGCCAAAGTGCTTGCAGAAGCCGGTGCGCAAGTAGTTCTGGCATCGAGACGGGTGGAGCGACTGAAGGAATTGCGCGCAGAAATCGAGGCTGGCGGCGGTGCTGCCCATGTCGTGGCACTCGACGTTACCGACTATGCGAGTATCAAATCAGCGATTGCGCATGCAGAAACCGAGGCGGGCCCGATCGATATCCTGGTCAACAATTCCGGCGTGTCAACCACGCAGCGATTGGTTGATGTCACGCCGGAGGACTATGCTTTCGTCATGGACACCAATCAGCGTGGCGCTTTCTTTGTTGCGCAGGAGGCAGCAAAACGGATGATTGCCCGTGCCAAGGGCGATCCAAAAAAACAGCATCGCATTATCAACATTGCCTCCGTTGCGGGATTGCGTGTTCTGCCGCAAATCGGCATTTACTGCATGAGCAAGGCTGCGGTCGTGCACATGACCAAGTCGATGGCAGTTGAATGGGGCAGGTACGGTATCAACGTCAATGCAATTTGCCCTGGCTATATCAGCACGGAAATCAATGAAGAACACTTTCAGACCGAACAGGGCCAGACATTGATCAATATGCTGCCTCGCAAGCGCCTTGGGCAGCCAGAAGACCTTGATGGATTGCTGCTCCTTCTCGCGTCCGAGGAATCGCGCTTTATCAATGGCGCAATTGTCACTGCCGACGACGGAATGAGTGCGCAGTAACAAGTCATCCAGCCATTATTGAAATCCAATGATTCGAAAAAAACTCGTGCACACGATGCGCATGCCGATCCGTTGGGGTGACATGGATGCGATGGGCCATGTCAACAATACGGTGTATTTTCGCTACCTGGAACAGGCGCGTATCGAATGGTTCACACAAGCGGGATGCGAGCCGGATCCGAATGGAGACGGTCCAGTCATCATCAATGCGCGCTGTACCTTCATCAAGCAGTTGAAATATCCGGGAGAGATCGAGATCAGCACCTACGTTGGCATTCCGGGGCGTTCCAGTTTCGAGACCTATCATGAGATCAGGCGCGTTGATCAACTCGAGATATTGTCCGCCGAGGGCGGCGCCAAAGTGGTGTGGGTCGATTTTCCCTCAGAAAAATCCACGCCATTACCGGAGCGAGTTCGCTCCCTTCTTGCGGAGCCCGATCACTAATCAGGCCGGATCAGCCTGCGACACCGACCAGCCGATGCACGAGTTCGCTCGACGTAGCGGCTGAGAATTTTCGCATTAGCTTGGCCCGATGCATTTCCACCGTGCGTGGGCTTAAGCCGACTTGGCGGGCGATCAGTTTGCTCGTTTTGCCTTCCACCAGCAATGCCGCGATTTCGCGCTCTCGCGGAGTCAGTTCGGCGGTAACAGGACGTTTTGCACTCAAGTCTTCAAAAGTCCAGATCCCAACAGCATGCGGGTCATCATGTGTCAGGGAGCGGCCGCTTACGTGACACCAGAATAATTCCTGGTTACCTCGCTTCATGATCCGCTCGTCGGAGTAATAACCCTTTGCGCTCATGATCGGAACGATACGCGCACCAGTGCGCTCGAACTCGTCCAGGGTCGGGTAAAGCACACGAAACGATTGCCCGACCAATTCGTTGGTCTGGTAGCCGAACATATTGGCCAAGGCATCGTTGCACGCCTGAATTACCCGTTGCTGGGAAACGCACATGCCGACCGGAGCATGCCGGAAGATGGATTCGTAGTTGATCGCCAATGGAGCGCTCATAGGATTTTTTTGCCCTTTTTGTGGCTAAAATTCGTATTTTTACGGTATTGCGCGGTGTAGTCCACCATCTTATGCTGGCAAACACATTAAAACAGCCTTTATATAGGCATTTTCCAAGAGAAGAGGGTCGGTATGAATAAAGTTTATCCAGACGCCGCCAGTGCCTTGGCAGGCATTGTCAAGGACGGGCAAACCATTGCCGTCGGCGGATTCGGCCTTTGCGGCATTCCAGAGGCACTGATTGCCGCGCTTCGTGATTCCGGTGCCAAGAACCTGACCGCGATTTCAAACAATGCTGGTGTGGACGGTTTCGGCCTCGGCCAGTTGCTGACGACGCGGCAGATCAAGAAAATGATTTCGTCCTATGTTGGCGAAAACAAGGAGTTTGAACGCCAGTACTTGGCAGGCGAGCTCGAATTGGAATTTACCCCGCAAGGTACCCTGGCCGAAAAACTGCGCGCAGGCGGCGCGGGCATCCCGGCATTCTTCACCAAGACCGGTGTCGGCACCATCGTTGCCGAAGGCAAGGAAGTTCGCGAGTTCAACGGCGAACAGTACGTGATGGAGCGTGCACTGACCGCCGACGTATCGCTGGTCAAAGCCTATATGGCAGACACGGTCGGCAATCTGGTATTCCGCAAAACAGCGCGCAATTTTAATCCGAATGTCGCCATGGCCGGCAAGATCACCGTGGTTGAAGTCGAAAAGCTGGTCGAGGCCGGTGAAATCGATCCGGACCATGTCCATACCCCGGGCATCTTCGTACATCGCATCGTTGTCAATGCGAACCCGGAGAAGCGAATCGAACAACGCACTACACGTGCAAAGTAATACGGAGAACGAACATGGCATGGACTCGTGATGAAATGGCTGCGCGCGCAGCAAAGGAATTGCAGGACGGTTTCTATGTGAACCTCGGTATCGGTCTTCCGACGCTGGTGGCTAACTATGTACCGAACGATATCGAAGTGTGGCTACAATCAGAAAATGGCTTGCTCGGCATCGGTCCCTTTCCGACAGAAGAAGAAGTGGATGCGGATCTGATTAATGCTGGCAAGCAGACTGTGACCGCATTGCGCGGCTCGTCTTTTTTCAGTTCTGCGGATTCATTTGCAATGATCCGCGGCGGCAAAATCAATATTGCCATCCTGGGCGCAATGCAAGTAAGCGAGAAGGGTGATCTTGCCAACTGGATGATTCCCGGCAAGATGGTCAAAGGCATGGGTGGCGCAATGGACCTCGTCGCAGGAGTCGGACGCGTCGTGGTGCTAATGGAGCATGTTGCCAAGGCAAAGGATGGCTCGACATCGCACAAGATCCTGACCAAATGCGACCTGCCACTGACTGGCGTTGGCGTGGTCAATCGCATCATCACCGATCTGTGCGTGATCGACGTTACACCGAATGGATTGAAGCTGATCGAAGTCGCGCCTGGCGTGACCAAGGAAGAGGTTCTCGAAAAGACGGGCGCTGAGCTGGATGTGAGCGCGGTACACTGACCGTTCTCCACATTGCAAATTGAAACGGCGCTTACAAGCGCCGTTTTTTATTGCTGACATGCTGCCCAACTTTTTGGCGGTTGTCGGGGGCCGTTACTGCGCTACCCAGCCTCCATCCATATTCCAGGCTACGCCGCGCACTTGGCTTGCTGCGTCGCTAGAGAGGAAGACGGCGAGTTCACCCAGTTGTTCAGGGGTGACGAATTCACCCGACGGCTGTTTCTCCGAGAGCAGACTTTTCTTCGCATCGTCGTTCGATAAGCCCTGCTGCGTTGCACGCGCATCTACCTGCTTTTGCACCAGCGGGGTCAATACCCATCCTGGGCAGATCGCATTGCAGGTAACTCCAGTGTGTGCTGTTTCGAGCGCGGTCACTTTGGTGAAGCCAACGATACCGTGCTTGGCCGCGACGTAGGCAGATTTTTGCGCCGAGCCGACGAGGCCGTGCACCGAAGCAATATTAATGATGCGGCCCCAGTTCTTCGCTTTCATTGCAGGCAAGGCGAGTCGTGTTGTGTGAAAAGCCGACGTCAGATTAATCGCGATAATGGCATCCCATTTTTCCACCGGGAAGTCTTCAACATTAGCAACATGCTGAATGCCAGCATTGTTGACCAGGACATCCACTGCGCCAAACTTTTCGGCAGCAAATTTCATCATTGCTTCGATCTCGGCGGGTTTCGACATGTCCGCATTGTGATAAGCCGTTTGTACGCCAAATTCATCCCGTACATCGGCTTGCAGTTTCTCGATTTCCTTTGCGTCGCCAAATCCGTTGAATACGATATTTGCGCCTTGTGCCGCGAATGTTCTCGCGATTCCCAAGCCGATGCCGGAAGTGGACCCGGTGACCAGTGCTGTCTTCCCTTTGTGCGTAGTGCCTTGCATGATGTCCTCTGCGAATGAAATTTGGAATAGCGACGAACTTAAGTAGGATTTTAAGCGGAACGACCAGTAAAATGTGAGAATGACATTGGATAAGCTGATTCCCGACAAAATGACTCAACATCAGATCAAAACAGTCCAATGCCTGTCTCCGATGGGCCTGCATAAAATGGCCTACAAGGAATGGGGTGATCCACGGAATTCAAAAGTGCTCGTTTGCGTGCACGGCGTAACACGTGTATCAGATGATTTTGACAACATGGCTCATGACTTGTGTCAGGAATACCGGGTTATCTGTCCTGATGTCGTCGGTCGTGGTCGTTCAGATTGGTTGCGCGACCCGCAGTATTACCAGTTGCCTCAGTACGTGAGTGATATGGTGACCTTGCTTGCTCGCCTTGATGCGGAGACGGTGCATTGGGTCGGAACATCAATGGGGGGCTTGATCGGAATGGGACTCGCGTCATTGAGGGATAGTCCGATTCGTAAGCTGATACTAAATGACGTCGGCCCGAGCCTGAATCCGGCGGCATTGGCGCGCATCGGCGACTATATCGGGCAGGAAGTGCGATTTGCAAGCTTTAAAGAAGCTGTACATTACATCAAGGATATCTCGCTGCCATTCGGACCTCATACGGATGAGGAATGGAATAAGCTGGCTTCCGATGTGCTACGCCAGGACAAGGATGGTCAATGGAAGCGTCATTATGACCCCGGGTTAGCCATTCCATTCAAATCGACGACGCCGGAGAGTGCGCAAAAAGCCGAAGCAATGCTCTGGATGGCATATGACGCGATCACTTGTCCGACGCTCTTGATTCGAGGCGAGCAATCTGATTTGGTCACGCCAGAATTAGCACAGGCCATGACGAAACGCGGCCCGAAAGCAAAACTGATGGAAATTGGTGGTGTAGGACACGCTCCCACTTTTGTGCATCAAGACCAGATTGCCATCGCAAAAGACTTCCTGCTTGGGTAATTGAAGAAATTAAACAACATGACTATCAAACGCTTGCATGTAGGGAAAACCCTGTCGGAAGTCGCGATCCATAACGGCACCGTGTACCTGGCTGGTCAGATTGCTGAAGATTTGACGCAGAATATCGAGGGACAAACGCGTGAAGTGCTTGGTCACATCGACCGCTTATTGGCAGAAGCTGGAAGCGACAAATCGCACATTTTAATGTGCCAGATTTTTATCGCCGACATGAAGGACTTCGCAAGCATGAACGGGGTATGGAATGAGTGGGTAGCCGAAGGCAATTCGCCTCCACGCGCGACAGTCGAAGCCAAGCTTGCCAAAACCGAATGGCTCGTGGAAATGGTTGTGACCGCAGCACAAACGTAACATTCTTATGGTCTCCATTGTTGCAACGCCAAGCGAAACGCATGTTCAACTCTCCGCAGGATTGACACCCGAAGATAGCGCGCGCGTGCTGGGTGCGCTCGCGTTTGTCGAGCCGATTTTTCGCGGCAAGTCCGTACCTACCGGGCAGAATACCTTCGATTTTGCGCAAGGCACCGCGACTACACTGGCGCTGCTGAATACCGATGCGGACACACGGATTGCCGGGTTGCTCTTTGAGTTGCCGGTGATCGATCCAAAGACGGCAGAGAGCATCGAACAGCGCTTCGGAAAAGACATTGCGGATCTGATCAGCGGAATCAGGCAGTTGATGCGCCTGCACGAGCAAACATTCGGATACCAGGAGATCGGGCGAGGCAAGAATGCGTCGCAGCAGGCGTCCGAGCAATTGGAAACGCTTCGCAAGATGCTGCTGGCGATGGCATCCGACATGCGCGTCGTGCTCGTTCGTCTTGCCTCGCGCGTAACGACGCTGCGCTATTTTGCAGAGGTTAAGCTGGAGAACGATAGGACGTACCAGTACGCGCGCGAAACGCTCGATTTATACGCGCCTCTTGCAAATCGGCTCGGCGTCTGGCAACTGAAATGGGAATTGGAAGACTTGGCGTTCCGCTTCCTCGAGCCGGCAACTTATAAGCGGATCGCAAAAATGCTCGAGGAAAAACGCCTTGAGCGCGAGGCATTCGTTGAAACGGCAATTGCACGATTGAAGTCCGAACTTGCCGCTGCCGGTATTAAAGCCGATGTGTTTGGACGGCCCAAGCATATCTACAGCATCTGGAACAAGATGCGTGGCAAGGCGCTGGATTTTTCGGAGCTGTATGACGTACGTGCGTTTCGTGTCATCGTGGACGATGTGCGGACCTGCTATGCAGTTCTCAGCCTTGTGCATAACATCTGGGCGCCGATTCCCGAGGAATTTGATGATTACATCTCGCGGCCCAAGCAGAACGGATACCAGTCTCTGCATACAGTCGTGGTGGCTGAAGACGGCCGTGCGCTCGAAGTGCAGATCCGTACGCAGGAAATGCATCGTTTTGCCGAGTATGGTGTCGCCGCACATTGGCGTTATAAGGAAACTGGCGGCTCCAGTTTTTCCGCACAAAAATACGACGAAAAAATTGCTTGGTTGCGCCAGTTGCTTGCTTGGAAGAGTGAAGTCGCCGATGCCGTCGTCGGCCAGGAAGACATGCAGCGCGAGTGGGTGGAAAAGCTTAAATCTGCTGCGCTGGACGACCGTATTTATGTGCTAACACCGCAGGCAAGGGTCATTGAATTACCTAATGGCGCCACCCCTATCGATTTTGCGTATCACTTGCATACTGATGTCGGCAATCGCTGCCGCGGCGCACGGGTAAATGGCGCGATGGTGCCGCTCAATACGCCCTTGAAGAATGGCCAGACTGTGGAAATCATCACGGCAAAAGGGGCTGCCGCTGCGGGGCCATCGCGCGACTGGCTGAGTCCCGGTTATGTCGTGAGTCCGCGCACGCGATCCAAGGTTCGGGCGTGGTTCAATGCGATCGAACAGCAGGAAACTTTAGCGCATGGCCGTAGCATGGTTGAAAAAACCTTGCAGCGGGAAGGCAAGACCGCCATTAACTTGGAGGAGCTCGCACATAAACTGGGTTTTCCGAAAGTCGATGAGATGTTTCTGTCCGTCGGTAAGGAAGAGTTCAGCTTACGCAATATCGAAGTCGTTCTGCATGCGGATGACGCACACAAGTCTGTTGCCAAACCCCCAGAGGACGCCATCATCACCAACAAGAGCCGCGCCTCGAGCGTGACTCACGGCGGGCGTTCGGGTGTGCTGGTTGTCGGTACGGACGGTCTGATGACGCAACTGGCACGCTGCTGCAAACCGGCACCTCCGGATGAGATAGTCGGCTTTGTCACGCGCGGTAAGGGTGTGTCGATTCATCGGGCAAATTGCAAGAACCTTGCGCAAATGCGCATGAAGGCGCTCGAACGAGTGATCCAGACGACTTGGGGTGAGCCGGGCAGGGAGACGGTTTATCCGGTGGACATATTTATTCTTGCCAGTGATCGACAAGGATTGCTGCGTGATATTACAGAAATCTTCTCGCGTGAAAAAATCAATGTAATCGGGGTCAGCACGCAAAGTGCCAAAGGTCAGGCGCGCATGTCGTTTACTGCAGAAATCTCTTCCACGGCCCAGTTGCAAAAAGCCTTGATGGTGATTCGTGATGTGACCGGCGTACTGGAAGTGCAACGGCAGTAATCCCGTTCAATGGTTTTCTGCCATTCCCGGTAGCTCGGCCTGGAGTGTCACGTGATCGATCCCGTGTCGTGCCAACAGCATGGTTTTGATATCACGAAGCACGATCGGCCATTCTTGCAAGTCATGGATTTCCAGATGACCAATCAATGCAGGATGCCCTGCCGACATTTCCCATACATGCAGATCGTGTACCGAAACCACGCCATTGACTGCTGCAATGTCGGCACCGACTTGTACATAATCGATGTGGTGGGGAACTCCCTCCATCAATACATGGTAGGACTCGCTTAGTACGCCGAATGTGGATTTCAAAATCAGCATGGACACGACCAGCGACAGCAAGGGATCAATGGTCAGCCAACCGGTGAAATAGATTACCGCGCCGGCGATCAATGCAGCGACGGAACCCAGCAGGTCGCCGATGACATGCACCAGCGCGGCCCTCGTGTTGACACTCTTCTGATCATGTGACAAAAGCCACGCGACTATCAGATTGATCATCAGACCGATCAGTGCAACGATAAACACTGCTTTGCCTTGCACGGGCTCGGGATTTGCGAAGCGATGTACGGCTTCAATGATGATCCAGCCTACGACTGCCAGCATTGCTAAACCGTTGATGAATGCAGCAAGTGCCTCCGCACGTCCAAACCCGAATGAATTTTTTGGCGACGGCGGACGGGTAGCAATGTACTGCGCCAGCAAAGCAAGTCCGAGTGCAGTGCTATCCGTCACCATATGACCGGCATCCGAGATCAACGCGAGCGAATTCGACCAGAATCCTGCAACGACCTCAATCACAGCAAAGCTGAGCGTGAACATCACCGCCCACGCCAGGACTTTCGGGCTACGGCCCTCCGCTACGTGGTGGTGGGTCGAATCACCGGCGCGATGCGCATGGAGATGGCTGGATGGCGTTGAGTGAGGTTTGGTGGGCATGATGTTGGTGAAAAACGAATGCGGCCGAGTTTGTCAGGTATTTGCTAATATCTTGTCACTCGGTCCATGAAGATAGTTGCCGAGTGTACAGGATTCGTTGCGCATGATGGGCTGCCCTTTTCAGGGAGCAGAAAAGGTCGCGACGCAATTGCTCAACCTCTTCACTGGAAAGTGCCATGCCGAATTTCGCTGCCAACCTAACGATGATGTACAACGAGTACGATTTCCTCGATCGGTTCGCTGCTGCAGCAAAAGATGGCTTCTCCGGCGTTGAGTTTTTGTTCCCTTATAGCTTCGTCGTTGGTGAAATTCAGTCGCGGCTTAAAGACAGTAACTTGACGCAAGTTCTGTTCAACAGTCCTCCTGGGGATTGGGCAATCGGTGAGCGTGGCATCGCTTCGTTGCCCGGTCGGGAAGAAGAATTCAAACGTAGTATCGAGCGGGCGCTGGGCTATGCGCATGTTCTCGGCAATGCTCGACTGCATGTGATGGCTGGTGTGATCCGGGATGGACAAGATAAAGTGCGCCACTTGGAAGTCTATTTGCGTAACTTGGAGTATGCGGCACGGCAGGCCGCTCAGCATGGCATTACGATATTGATTGAACCGATCAATACGCGCGACATGCCAGGATACTTCCTCAACAGGCAAGATGAAGCTCATGCGATTTGCCGCGAAATCGGTGCACAGAATCTGAAAGTGCAGTTCGACCTATATCACTGCCAAATCGTTGAAGGTGACGTCGCGATGAAAATGCGGCGCGACATCGCGAATATCGGGCATATGCAGATCGCCGGAGTACCGGATCGTCATGAACCCGATATTGGCGAACTCAACTATCCTTACCTATTCTCAGTGATGGATGAATTGCGATACGACGGCTGGGTGGGATGCGAATATCGACCGAAAGCAGCGACATCCGACGGATTGGACTGGCTGAAATCGCTGTCGAGCAACTGACACTAGCTAAATAAAAAAAATGCCGCTATAATTTCGCTTCTTTAGGCTCGTAGCTCAGCTGGTTAGAGCACTACCTTGACATGGTAGGGGTCGTTGGTTCGAGTCCAATCGAGCCTACCAACGAATAGTAGTACCTTAGTAAGAGTGAGAAAGGCAATCCCGGTTATGACACCGCGAACTACAACCGTAAAGGTTTTAGTGCGACGCTAGTCGGGATCTTTTTCGTCTCTGAAAATTGAAAAAGCGCGGCTAGTCCGCGCTTTTTTTCGTCTGCAGTTTTTGATATTCAATCTTCTAGCGTTGGTGGCAATAGCGCATCGACATGGAGCGCAAAATGGTTTCAGTCCGACTTCCTGATGGTTCGCAGCGTCAATTCGAAGGTCCTGTAACAGTCGCGCAGGTCGCCGCCAATATTGGCGCGGGCCTTGCCAAGGCGGCCTTGGCCGGCAAGGTAGATGGCAAGCTCGTCGATACTTCGTTTCTGATCGAACGTGATGCCGACCTGGCAATCATTACCGATAAGGATCCGGACGGTTTGGACGTGATCCGTCATTCGACCGCGCACTTGCTTGCGTATGCTGTCAAGGAGCTATTCCCGGATGCGCAAGTCACCATCGGTCCGGTGATTGAAAACGGTTTTTATTACGACTTCTCATACAAGCGTCCGTTTACGCCGGAAGACCTGCAAGCCATCGAAAAGAAAATGGCTGAGTTGGCAAAGAAAGACGAGCCCGTTACTCGAAAAGTATTGCCGCGTGATGAAGCAGTTGCCTATTTTAAATCGATAGGCGAAGCGTATAAGGCGGAAATCATTGAATCTATCCCGCAAGGCGAGGATGTGTCGCTCTATGCGGAAGGCAAGTTCATCGACCTGTGCCGCGGCCCGCACGTGCCGTCAACTGGCAAGTTGAAAGTATTCAAGCTGATGAAGCTGGCGGGCGCCTACTGGCGCGGCGACTCGAAGAACGAAATGCTTCAGCGTGTCTATGGAACTGCTTGGGCGAAGAAGGACGAGCAAGACGCCTATCTGCATATGCTGGAAGAAGCGGAGAAGCGTGATCATCGCAAGCTTGGCAAGGCGCTGGATTTGTTCCACTTCCAGGACGAGGCGCCGGGCCTGATTTTTTGGCATCCGAAGGGGTGGACAATCTGGCAGCAGGTCGAGCAGTACATGCGGCGTGTGTACCAGGAATTCGGATACCAGGAAGTGAAGGCGCCGCAGATCCTCGATCGTTCACTCTGGGAAAAGACTGGGCATTGGGAAAACTATCGCGAAAACATGTTCGTGACTGAATCCGAAAATCGCAATTACGCGCTAAAGCCGATGAACTGCCCAGGCCATGTGCAGATTTACAACTCGGATTTGCGCAGCTATCGCGATCTACCTTTGCGTTATGGCGAATTCGGCCAGTGTCATCGCAACGAGCCGTCCGGTGCGTTGCACGGGATCATGCGTGTGCGGGGCTTTACTCAGGATGATGGTCATATTTTTTGTACCGAAGAGCAGATTCAGGGTGAAGTAACTGCCTTCCATCAGCAAGCAATGCAGGTTTATAAAGACTTCGGCTTTTCCGAAATCTCCATCAAGATCGCGTTGCGGCCCGACAGTCGTATCGGCTCGGATGAAACTTGGGACAGGGCGGAAGATACTTTGCGCTCGGCCTTGGGTGCTTGCGGCGTCACCTGGGAAGAATTGCCGGGCGAGGGGGCATTCTACGGTCCCAAGATTGAATACCATCTGAAGGATTCGCTGGGCCGTCCTTGGCAGGTCGGCACCATGCAGGTTGATTTCTCGATGCCCGGTCGCCTTGGTGCTGAATATGTTGCAGACGACAATACCCGCAAGGTGCCTGTCATGCTTCACCGTGCCATTGTCGGTTCTATGGAGCGGTTTGTTGGTATCTTGATCGAAAATCACGCTGGAGCATTGCCATTATGGCTGGCACCAGTGCAAGTCTCCATTCTGAATATCTCCGAAGCGCAGTCTGATTACGCGCAAAACGTCGCACAAAACCTGAAAAAACAAGGGTTTAGGGTTAACGTCGATTTGCGTAATGAGAAAATAACCTATAAAATACGGGAGCATTCAATCAAGAAGCTTCCTTATATCGTGGTAATTGGCGATAAGGAGCGGGATGCAAATACAGTGGCCGTGCGTGCGCGGGGCAACGTCGACTTAGGTGTCATGTCGGTCGACGCACTGGTGGAGCGACTCAAGAACGAAGTCGACACCAAAGCCTAAAGGGGCAGCCTGAGCGCTAGAGCACGGCTTAATTATTTGATTTTAAAAGGAAACTGCAATAGCTACGGACAAGTCGCACCGCATCAACGGCGAAATTACTGTGCCGGAAATGCGCCTATCTGGGGTCAATAACGAACCGCTTGGTATCGTAAGTCTGGCTGAGGCCTTCCGCTTGGCGGAAGAAGCAAACGTGGATCTGGTGGAAATTGCGCCTACGGCGCAACCGCCGGTATGCCGCCTGATGGACTATGGTAAGTTCAAATATCAGGAGCAGAAGAAAGCCCACGAGGCGAAGCTGAAGCAAAAGATTATCCAGGTCAAGGAAGTCAAATTCCGGCCGGGTACTGATGACGGCGATTACAACATCAAGTTGCGTAACTTGACCAAGTTCCTCGAAGAGGGTGACAAGACCAAGATCACTTTGCGCTTCCGTGGTCGTGAAATGGCTCACCAGGATATCGGCATGCGCGTGCTGGAGCGACTGAAGTCCGATCTGGAGCCGTATGGTCAGGTCGAGCAGTTTCCGAAGATGGAAGGTCGCCAGATGGTCATGGTGCTGGCGCCAAAAAAGAAAAAGTAGGAATTCGTGTCAACTGCCTGGCGACAGGCCGTTGATGCAATAGCGGTGGACTCGATTTCACCGCAAAACAAGTGAGAGTAGGCATCCAAGTGCAACGAAGTGTTGCCACCTGCAATCATGTTAAAAATGGAGCTGTCCGAAGGACAGATATTGTCATGCCGAAAATGAAGACGAAGAGCAGCGCGAAAAAGCGCTTCCGCGTACGTCCGGGCGGTACCGTCAAGCGCGGTCAAGCCTTCAAGCGTCATATCTTGACGAAAAAAACCACCAAAACCAAACGCCAATTGCGCGGTGCAACGGATGTTCATGAGACAAACATGAATTCTGTTCGCGCAATGATGCCGTTCGCTTAACCTCACTAAGGAGCTACTATGCCTAGAGTAAAACGTGGGGTTACCGCACGGGCCCGTCACAAGAAAGTTCTCGACCAAGCCAAAGGCTACCGTGGTCGTCGCAGTACCGTCTACCGCATTGCCAAGCAAGCGGTCATGCGCGCGGGCCAGTATGCATACCGCGATCGCCGCAACAAGAAGCGCGTATTCCGCGCACTGTGGATTACCCGTATCAACGCGGCTTCGCGTGAGCATGGCGTAACCTACAGCGTATTCATGAACGGCCTCAAGAAAGCCAACATCGAACTCGACCGCAAGGTCCTGGCCGATATGGCTGTGATGGACAAACCGGCATTTGCCGCGATTGTCAAACAGGTGAAAGCAAACATCGCTGCTTGAGTGTTGTAATCGTATGTGCTGCCGGTTGGTGGCGCTACATTAGGCGGGGCAGAGGTCATACACCTGTGCCCCGTTTTATTTTGAATCGCCGTTTCCGGATTCCCGTTTTTTGATCTACTTTTACGGGCGCTTTACGGGCGCAATAGCCGCATGAATTCCCTAGAACAAATTGTCGTCCAGGCACAAGCCGACTTCGCTGAAGCGCAAGACGCTGCTGCACTGGAGAATGCGAAGGCCAAGTATCTTGGCAAGACGGGCCAGATCACCGAGCAGATGAAGGGCTTGGGTAAACTGGCGCCGGACGAGCGCAAGGCTCAAGGCGCCGTCATCAATGCCGCCAAAGAACAAATCGAGACGGCATTGAATGCGCGTCGCGATGCGCTTGCCAATGCGCAGATGCAGGCGCGACTGAATGCCGAAGCAATTGACATTACCTTGCCGGGACGTGGTCGAGGGAAGGGGGGTATTCACCCTGTCATGCGCACCTGGGAGCGCGTCGAAGAGATTTTCCGTTCAATTGGATTTGACGTGGCGGACGGCCCAGAAATTGAAAACGACTGGACCAATTTCACGGCATTGAACAGCCCGGAAAATCACCCGGCGCGTTCAATGCAAGACACCTTTTATGTCGAAGGTAACGACGCGCAAGGCAAGCCACTACTGTTGCGCACGCATACCAGCCCGATGCAGGTCCGCTATGCACGTATGAACAAACCACCCATCAAGGTTATTGCTCCCGGGCGCACTTATCGTGTTGACAGCGATGCCACGCATTCCCCGATGTTTCATCAAGTCGAGGGGCTGTGGATTGCGGATAACATCAGCTTCGCGGATTTGAAGGGTGTGTACCTGAATTTTGTGCAGGCGTTTTTCGAGACGGATGATTTGCAGGTGCGTTTCCGCCCTTCGTATTTTCCGTTCACCGAGCCGTCGGCCGAAATCGATATCGCATTCGGCAGCGGGCCGCTGAAGGGACGCTGGCTAGAAGTGTCCGGCGCGGGGCAGGTGCACCCAACTGTTGTCCGCAACTTCGGACTCGACCCCGAGCAGTACATCGGCTTTGCTTTCGGTTCGGGGCTTGAGCGCCTGACGATGCTGCGGTACGGGATCAACGATTTGCGCCTGTTCTATGAAGGCGATTTGCGCTTCCTGAAACAATTCAACTAATTCTCGTTACAGAGATCGTCCGCGCCGCATTGGCGCTGGATCTTGTCTGTCAATTCTGGGCTGAAGGTTTTAACTATGCAATTTTCCGAGAGCTGGCTCCGCACCCTGGTTGATCCGAAGATGACTTCGGACGAGCTGTCGCATCTGCTGACGATGTCCGGTCTTGAGGTCGAAGAAGTCGAGCCAGTGGCGCCGGCATTTTCGAATATTGTGGTCGCAAAGGTCGTCGAAGTTGCGAAGCATCCGAATGCGGACCGCCTGAATGTCTGCCAGGTGGATGCTGGCACAGGTACGCTGCTAAACATCGTCTGCGGTGCGCCGAATGTGCGACCGGGCATGAAGGTGCCGTGCGCGAAGGCGGGCGCGAAGCTGCCGCCTGGTGAAGATGGAAAGCCGTTCGAAATAAAGGTTGGACAACTGCGTGGCGTTGAGTCGCAAGGTATGTTGTGCTCCGCGCGCGAACTAAAAATCTCGGAAGACCATGGAGGGTTGCTCGAGCTGCCGGACGATGCGCCGATCGGCCACGATTTTCGCGATTACTATCAGCTCAATGATCTCAAGTTCACCATCAAGCTTACGCCGAACAAGGCAGACTGCCTGTCGGTACTTGGTGTTGCGCGCGAAGTTTCCGCGTTGACCGGAACACCGCTAAAAGCACCGATCTGCAAGACGGTGGAGGTCACTACGCAGGAGAAATTGCCGGTCAGGATTTCCGCTCCTGATTTATGCGGACGATTTTCCGGTCGCATCATTCGCGGCTTGAATGCGCGCGCGCAAACTCCGGACTGGATGAAGCGACGCCTCGAGCGCAGCGGACAACGTCCCATCTCCGCGCTGGTGGATATCTCCAACTATGTAATGCTCGAACTTGGCCGTCCGAGTCATGTGTTCGATCTTGACAAGATTCATGGTGGCCTCGATGTGCGTTGGGGCAAGGCGGGCGAATCGCTGAAGCTGTTGAACGGGAATACTGTCGACGTTGACGGTTGGGTTGGTGTGATTGCCGACGACAAGGAAATCGAATCGCTGGCCGGTATCATGGGTGGCGATTCCACCGCTGTGTCGCTTGATACGCAAAATATCTACCTCGAAGCGGCGTTCTGGTGGCCGCAGGCAATCCAAGGCCGCGCCCGTCGTTATAATTTTTCGACTGACGCGGCGCATCGGTTTGAGCGCGGCGTTGATTTTGCGACGACCGTCGAGCACCTCGAACGCATTACCTCCCTGCTTGTGGAAGTTTGCGGTGGAAGCGATACCGTCGTTGGCCCGGTCGATGACCACGTAGTCAATCTCCCGCAACGCAAGCCGGTTACTGTACGTACCGCGCGCGCCGTCAAGGTGATCGGCGTACCGCTGACCGATGAGCAAATTGCCGACATCTTCACGCGTCTCGGCCTTGCGTTCACGCGCGAGGCGGGGACATTCACGGTCACTCCGCCATCCTATCGCTTTGACATCGAGATCGAAGAAGATCTGATCGAGGAAATCGCGCGCGTCTATGGCTTCGAGAACATTCCGACTCTCGCCCCGATCGCGCCGAATACAATGCGAATTGCGCCGGAAAATACACGCTCTCTGTTCGCCATTCGCCGTCAGTTAGCGGATGCGGATTATCAGGAAGTGGTCAATTTCAGCTTTGTCGAAGAAGCTTGGGAGGCGGATTTCGCAGGCAATACGAATCCGATTCGATTGCTTAATCCGATCGCCAGCCAGATGAGCGTCATGCGTTCCTCGTTGGTTGCCAATCTGATCGCGAATGTTCGCTATAACCTCAATCGCAAGATTAACCGTGTTCGCGTGTTTGAAATCGGCGCAGTGTATTTGCGTAATCCGGCGACGCTGGATGGCCCGCTTGCGGTTGCCGGTTACTATCAACCGAAACGCGTCGCGGCAATCGCCTACGGCCCCGTAGCGGAAGAGCAATGGGGAATTCCGACGCGCAACGTCGATTATTTCGATATCAAGGCTGACTTGGAAGCGCTATTCGCGCCGAAAACGCTCAAGTTCGCAAAAGCCGATCATCCTGCGCTGCATCCAGGGCGCTCTGCCCAAATCCTTCTGGATGGCAATGTCATTGGATTCGTTGGTGAGCTGCATCCGCGCTGGCAACAGAAATACGACTTGCCGTTGGCGCCTGTCGTATTCGAAATTGATGCGGTAGCACTACAGGTTCGCGATGTGCCGGCTTATCAGGAAATTTCCAAATTCCCTGCAGTGACAAGGGATATCGCATTGGTTGTCAAACAATCCGTGTCGGTGCAGGCGCTCGTGGATAGTTTTGTTGATGAACGGCAAGTCAACCCGGCGTGTGCTATCATGCAAGCCATTGTTTTATTTGATGAATATCGCGGCAAGGGCTTGGAAAATGACGAAAAAAGTCTTGCTTTCCGATTCACCTTGCAAGATACTCAAAATACCCTTCAAGACGACAAAGTGGACGCGGCAATGGCTGCTTTCATTACGGCCGTCGATAAAAAGCATGGCGCCAAGCTGCGTACTTGAGCGTAGAGCGACGGCAGGGCAGGGATAACCACTATGAATGACGTGAACTCAGCCGAATTTCAATCTGTTTTGGCCGCCGACCTCGATCGTGCAATGCAAGCGGCGCAGGCGCGTACGCAGGCTGAAAAAGACCTGCCGACGCTGACAAAGGCTGAACTGGCCGAGCTGCTTTTTGAGCAGGTCGGCCTGAACAAGCGTGAGGCGAAGGATATGGTCGAGACGTTTTTCGACGAAATCCGCAATGCGCTTGAGCGCGGCGAGTCGGTCAAGCTTTCCGGTTTTGGCAACTTCCAGCTGCGCGACAAGCCGCAGCGTCCCGGTCGCAATCCGAAGACGGGAGAAGAGATTCCAATCACCGCGCGTCGAGTCGTGACCTTTCATGCGAGCCAGAAGCTCAAGGGCATGGTGGAAACAGCCAGCAAAAAACCGTTGGCACGTGTCGCCTGACCTGATCCATGAACGAACGCACAAACAAGTCCGATGCCGTCGTTTTACCGCCGATTCCGGCGAAGCGGTACTTCACTATCGGTGAAGTCAGTGAGCTCTGCGGCGTCAAGCCGCATGTGCTTCGCTACTGGGAGCAGGAATTCACGCAGCTGAAGCCGGTGAAACGTCGCGGCAACCGGCGTTATTATCAGCATCATGAAGTGCTGCTAATCCGTCGTATTCGCGAACTGCTTTACGAACAGGGCTTCACCATCAGTGGTGCGCGCAACAAGCTTGACAGCCGCATTGCAAACGGCAATGGGAATGGAAACGGCAGCGTCCATGGAGAAGACTCCCTTGCGGCAGGATTGCCGGCGCTTGAAGTCAATACGGTGGCGATTCGCAATGAATTGTCGGAAATCCTGAACCTGTTGAAGCGATAACCATGCTTCTGTTTGTGACAAAGCCGCCATGAGCGGCTTTTTTTTCGTCCGTTCATCGCTAGCGTCGCATATCGGCTTGCGCCCTTCAATAATGTGCGAAGCTTGCTGGTGCCGAGTCTATGTCGCCGTCGAGTCTGCTTTGGCCTGTGCAGTGGTGCAGGCGAAGCGCGATCACGTGGCATCCACCTGCGAGGTTTTGGATTTGCGCCATGATGGTTCTCCCATGCCTCTGTACGAGGCAATGTCGAGGAGGCCGCTTCAACAAGCACAAAGATCCTATGCGGCGATAGCTACCTGCGCTTCGGGGAAAATGCCGCATCACGAAAGGAATCGTGCATGGTCGGCAGGGCGACCTCGATATAAGTCGTTTTTGGAGGATGTGCACATGTTCTTGCGCACAGTCGAAACACTACGTGACCGTAAGTGCGTAAATATCCGTCTTGTGTCCACCGCGTTTGCTTCTATGTAGACCTCGACGTAGCGTGATTTGTATCACTAATCGGAGGGCACAAGATAGAAGACGTGCGCACACATTGTTTCTCGAGAGCATCTATAATCGCCCTACGCCGGTTTATGCTCCAATGTGATGCATCGGCTGCGCTTACGCTTAATAGTCATGATGGGTCAGGGTGGAGATCATATGAAAACGTCGGTCGCATCGCCCTGGGACGTGGACAGTATCCTGCGGGTCGGCATGCAGTCCCTGCTGGATTTGTTCGACGATTCCTGTGAGGGAACGATGGCGGTCGATGATCAAGGACGCATTGCGTGGATCAATGACAAGTATGTGGCTTTCCTTGGCCTCAAGAGCGCCGATGATGCACTTGGGAAGCCGGTTGAGGAAATCATTCCCAACAGCCGCATGCGCGAAGTCGTGCACACCGGCAGGCCGATTCTGCTCGATATCATGATGATCCGCGACCAGCCTCTGGTCGTGATGCGCATTCCGCTCAAGGATGAAGCAGGGAAAATTATCGGTGCACTTGGCTTCGCGCTCTACGATCGCCTGCAGCGCCTTAAGCCGCTGGTCTCCAAATTCGCGGAACTGCAATGGGCGTTAGCCAATACCAAAAAGGAATTGGCCCAACTACGCCACACCAAGTATTCCATCTCCAGTTTTGTTGGCGTCAGTCCGGTGTCGCTGGAACTGAAGCACCGCGCCCGACGCGCAGCGCAACTCGACACCACTGTCTTGTTGCTTGGTGAAACCGGTAGCGGCAAGGAATTGCTGGCGCATGGCATTCATGCGGCATCCGGGCGGGCCGGAAAAGCCTTCGTCGGCATCAATATCGCCGCCGTACCGGAAACCTTGCTGGAAGCGGAGTTTTTCGGCGTCGCACCCGGCGCGTATACCGGCGCCGATCGCAAGGGACGTGACGGCAAGTTCAAGATCGCCGATGGCGGCACGCTGTTCCTCGATGAAGTGGGCGACATGCCCTTGCAGGTACAGGCCAAATTGCTGCGCGTGTTGCAGGAACAGGAAATCGAACCGCTCGGCTCCAACACCATCATCAAGGTGGACGTTCGCGTCATCGCTGCAACCAGTCATGATCTCAAGCAATTGGTCGCAGACGGAAAGTTCCGGTCCGATCTGTATTACCGATTGAACGTGCTACCTATCCTCTTGCCAGCACTACGCGAGCGCGTCGCCGACCTGGACGCCCTGTGCGAACACTTGCTCGAACAGATTGCGACGCGTACCGGCATGCCGCAGCGCGAACTGACACCGGCGGCGCGCACATTCCTTGCGTCCTATAGCTGGCCGGGCAACGTGCGCGAGTTGCGCAATGCACTAGAGCAGGCCGGCATGCTCACTGACAGCATCAGTCTGACTGCAGAAGATTTCGCAACCATATTGCCGATGGATGGCAATACCGTGCCGACAGAAAACGCGGCGGTCATGGCCAATCCTGCGCTGGGAATACGCCCACTTGCTGAGGCGGTCGCAGAAGTGGAAAAGAATCTCATCAAGTCTGCACTGGAGAGTACTGCCGGTAACAAGGCTCAAGCGGCACGCCTGCTCGGTATTTCCCGTGCTACGCTGTATCAGAAGATTGTTGATTTCAAGCTAGATGTATAAATAATAGACAGATGTTCAATAAGTAGACGTTTCGTAAAGTCGTTATAATTCAAGGACATAACAAGATATAACTAAAAAGTGTCTAATTTTCAGGCATATTTTTTGTCTTGGTCACGCCCAATTCAGGGCCTGCTTCTACCGTCCGGTGGAATTCTTCATATAAATCAATAACCTACGCCATCTGGCACGGCGATTGCCATACGTGTCTATCCAGTGATGGTGGCTAGCATTGCAAATCGCTTTAGCCTCCGTCGCTTATAAAAACGACATGGAGGCAAGGTGCGGCTCTCAAACAAAGTAGCGCTTATTACCGGCGCAAGCCGGGGCATCGGAAAGGCCACGGCGCTCAAGTTCGCAAAAGAAGGCGCAAAGGTCGTTGTCGGTGATCTTGATGATGCCGTCGCGGAGACTGTTGCCGAAATCCGTCTGCAGGGCGGTAGTGCAATCGGCTTCAAGGTCGACGTCACCAAACCGGAAAGCATCGAAGCCATGGTGAGTGGCGCGCTTACTACTTTCGGCCAGATCGATGTACTGGTGAACAATGCCGGCATCGTCGCCGACGCACAACTCAAGAAGATGACGGACGACCAGTTCGACAAGGTCATCGATGTCAACCTCAAAGGCACCTACAACTGCACCAAGGCGGTCGTGGATAGCATGATCGAAAGGAAGGGCGGCGTCGTTCTCAATGCATCATCCATCGTCGGTATCTACGGCAACTTTGGTCAGACCAATTATGCGGCCAGCAAATTCGGCGTGATCGGCATGGCCAAGACCTGGGCACGCGAGCTCGGCAAGCATGGCATTCGTGTCAATGCAGTTTGTCCGGGCTTCATCGAGACCTCCATCCTTAAATCAATGCCGGAAAAGGTCATTCGCGCGCTCGAAGAACGCGTGCCGCTCGGCCGCCTCGGCAAGCCGGAAGAAATCGCCAGCACTTTCGCGTTCCTCGCCTCCGATGAAGCGAGCTATATCAATGGCGCCGTCATTGAAGTATGCGGAGGTATGACCCTTTAAGGCAGCAGCTTCAGTTGTGTAGTACCCAGTTCCATAAAAAAGTAGTGCAACCCCGGCCGAGACAGCCGGAATAACTTCAAGGAGCGAGACAACATGGCAACACGCAGGACGATCGGTTTGACAGCAGTGATGACGGGTGTGCTGGCGGCATGCGGCGGAGGAGGCGGGGGCGGCGGAGGAGGCGGATCCCTGGCCCTCGGCGTAGCGAATGTATCCCCGAGCTTCCTCAAAGGGAATATCTCCAGCAAGACGTATGACGGCAACAGCGACGACCTGCTGACCGCCGGCCTCGGCGCGTCCGGAATCGCAAGTGCGACGCTTCCGACCGTCAGCGCTACACCGACCGCGGCCGAGCTGCGCCGTCTCGCCATTCACCAGAATTACCGCGCACTGGTCGACACGACGGCCAATGGCGGTTTCGGCACGCTCTATGGCCCGACGGTCGCCATCGCCGGCACGACAGCGTCTACCACCGGCAAGATCGCAGGCAAGGAATACATCGCCTATGCCGATGACGGCAATGGCGCGCAGAACGTGACGCTGATGGTGCAGGTTCCCGATACGTTTAATCCGTCCAAGCCCTGCATCGTGACAGCAACGTCGTCCGGCTCGCGTGGCATCTACGGTGCGATCGGGACTTCCGGCGAATGGGGCCTCAAGCGCGGCTGCGCTGTCGCCTACAGCGACAAAGGCAGCGGCAACGGCTTTCATGATCTGCAGACCAACAAAGTCACGCTGATCGACGGTACGACGGCGGATGCCGCTGCTGCAGGGCCGCTCGCACTGTTCAAGGCAAACATCTCTGATACCGCACGCACTGCATACAACGCGCTCTTCCCGAACCGCGTCGCCTACAAGCATGCACACTCGCAGCAGAACCCGGACAAGGATTGGGGCAAGAACACGCTGCAAGCCGTCGAGTTCGCGCTCTATGTATTGAACGACCTGCACGGCTCGACCATGGTCAACAGCCCCACCAAGCTGCGTTCAATCGTTCCGTCCAACACGCTTGTAATCGCATCCAGCGTCTCCAACGGCGCAGGCGCTGCGCTGCTGTCAGCCGAGCAGGATACCGAAGGCTTGATCGACGCGGTCGTCGTAGCCGAACCGCAGGTGCAGCCCAAGGCAACGCCGGGCTTGAGCATTCGCCGCGGAACAACGACGGTCTCTACGATCGGCAAGCCGATGATCGATTACGTCACCTTTGCCAACGTCTACCAAGCATGCGCGGCGCTCGCCGTGTCCAACAGCGCGTTTGCAGCTTCCTTGCCGACCGCGAGCATGGAGGCGCGTTGCGCGGGTCTGGCAAGCAAGAACCTGGTCGCCGGTGCGACGGCTGCAGAGCGTGCGGCCGATGCGCTATCCAAGATGCGCGCTTACGGTTGGGAGCCCGAGACTGACATCCTGCACCTGACGCACTACCGCTTCGCAGTACCGGCGGTCGCAACGACGTATGCGTATGCGTACGGACGCTTCAGCGTCACTGACAACCTGTGCGGCTTGAGCTTTGCCAATACAGACGCCGCTGGCAACGTGATTGCGCAAAGCGCCGCCCAGGCCACCCTGTTTGGCACCGGCAATGGTATCCCGCCGACCGCCGGCATTAACATCGTCTACAACGATTCGGTCGGCGGCGCGAAACTGGATCGCCTGTCCGTGTCGCCGTCGACCGGACTGGCCGACATGGCACTGGATTCCGCTCTGTGCCTGCGTTCGTTGGCGATCGGCGCCGATGCTGTCACTGGTGCAGCACTGACCGGCGACATGCTTGCCAAGTCCCTGCGCGTGCAGCAAGGCGTGGCCGAGGCACAGGCAACTGGCAACGTTGGCAGCCGTCCGACCATCATCTTGGCAGGCCGTAGCGATACGCTGATGCAGGTGAACCAGGCAGCGCGCGCCTACTTCGGCAAATTGAATGTGAACAATGCCGCAGCCAACGCGCGTTATATCGAAGTGGCCAACGCCAATCACTTTGATGCCTTCATCGGATCCCTGCCGGGCTACGACACCGCACTGGTACCGCTGCACTATTACCTCAACCAGGCGCTGGACATGATGTGGGCGCACTTGAACAATGGCACGGCCCTGCCGGGCAGCCAGGTAGTCCGCACTACGCCGCGCGGCGGCGTGGCAGGCGCAGCGCCGGCAATCACCACGGCCAACGTGCCGTCAATCGCCGCAACGCCGACATCGGGCAATGCCATTACGTTCGCCAACAACATCCTGACAGTGGCGGACTGATCGAACCCCAGCCGCGCGCGACTACCGACGAACCCGGTCGCGCGCGGTGGAGGGGTGTACCGGAAAAAACGTATTACCGCCCCGGCGCGATACCGGGGCGCATCGGATGTCCGCATTTGCGCGTACGCGCAGATGCACCAAGCAAAGCAGCAACATTGGAGAAAATGGATGGCAAGCGAAGTCATACTTGAAACACGAAACCTGACTAAAGGCTTCAAGGGATTTATCGCGGTAAACGACGTCAACTTCAAGGTCAAGCGTGGATCCATTCACGCATTGATCGGGCCTAACGGTGCAGGAAAGACGACGTTCTTCAATCTGCTGACAAAATTCCTGACGCCGACTACGGGCAGCATCCTGTACAACGGCGACGACATTACTGCATTGGCGCCGGAACAGATTGCGCACCGCGGCGTGATTCGTTCGTTTCAGATTTCTGCCGTTTTTCCGCACCTGACAGTGCTGGAAAATGTGCGCATTGGCTTACAGCGCGCGCTGGGTACCTCGTTCCATTTCTGGAAGAGCGAGAAGACGCTGGTGCAACTGAATCAGCGTGCTCTCGAGCTGTTGGCGGAAGTCGATCTCGAAAACTTCGCTAATACGATGACAGTCGACTTGCCGTATGGCCGCAAGCGTGCGCTCGAAATTGCGACGACGCTGGCAATGGAACCTGAACTGATGCTGCTCGATGAACCGACCCAAGGCATGGGACACGAGGACGTGCACCGCGTAACCGAGCTGATCAAGAAAGTATCTGCTGGCCGCACCATCCTGATGGTCGAGCACAACATGAGCGTCGTGTCCGGCATCTGCGACAAGATTTCTGTCCTGCAGCGCGGATCGCTGCTGGCCGAAGGCACCTATGAAGAAGTATCAAGCAACCCGCAGGTAATGGAAGCCTACATGGGCACGACCTCGGGCGCACTGGAAGGAGCACATTGATGGCAAGCGCAGCACTCGAAATCAGGAACCTCAAGGCATGGTATGGCGAGTCGCATATCCTGCATGACGTCAACCTGGTGGTGAAACCGGGCGAAGTCGTCACACTGCTCGGCCGCAATGGCGCCGGTCGCACCACCACGCTGCGCGCCATCATGGGTTTGACCGGCACACGCCAGGGATCGATCAAGGTCAATGGCGTTGAATCGATCGGACTGGCGACACACAAGGTAGCCCATCTGGGCATCGGTTACTGCCCGGAAGAGCGTGGCATCTTCTCTTCCTTGTCGGCGGAAGAAAACCTGCTGTTGCCGCCGCTGGTATCGCGTGCGTCCAAAGGCATGTCGATCGATGAAATTTATGAGATTTTTCCCAATCTGCACGAGCGTCGTTCCAGCCAAGGCACGCGCCTGTCAGGCGGCGAACAGCAGATGCTGGCCGTTGCCCGCATCCTGCGCACCGGCGCGAAGCTGCTGCTGCTGGATGAAATCTCCGAAGGCCTCGCGCCGGTCATTGTGCAGGCATTGGCGCGCATGATCACCATGCTCAAGGCCAAGGGTTACACCATCGTGATGGTCGAACAGAATTTCCGCTTCGCTGCGCCGTTGGCGGATCGGTTTTATGTGATGGAGCACGGTCAGATTGTCGAGACCTTTGCCTCGTCCGAATTGGAGTCGAAGATGCCGGTTCTGCACGAACTGCTGGGCGTCTGATTGTTTGAAAAAAATACGGCTGTACCACACCCTATAACAGAGGAGCAATAATGGCATTCAAAGCAAAAGTGATGACTCTCGCAGTCGCAACCGCATTCGCCGGCATTACCGGTAGCGCGCACGCACAGATCTCTGGCGATGTAATCAAGATTGGTCTGATCACCGACATGTCCGGCGTGTACGCCGACGTCGACGGACCGGCTGGCGCCGAAGCTGTGAAGATGGCGATCGCCGATCTCGGCGGCGCAATCAACGGCAAGAAGGTCGAATTCATTGTTGCCGACCACCAGAACAAGGCCGACATTGCCGCGTCCAAGGCACGCGAATGGATTGACCAGCAGGGCGTCGACATGCTAATCGGTGGCACCAACTCCGGCGCCAACCTGGCAATGGCCAAGGTCGCCGCGGAAAAGAAAAAAGTATTCTTCTCGGTTGGCGCGGCAACGTCTCGCCTGACCAATGAAGAATGCTCGCCGTACACCGTGCACTATGCCTACGACACCGTTGCGCTGGCGCGCGGCACGGGCGGCGCGATCGTCAAGCAGGGTGGCAAGGACTGGTACTTCCTGACCGCCGACTATGCATTTGGCGCGTCGCTGGAAAAAGACACGGCAGATGTGGTCAAGACCTCCGGCGGCAAGATTGTCGGCAGCGTCAAGCACCCGTTGTCGGCTTCCGACTTCTCTTCCTTCCTGCTGCAGGCACAATCGTCGAAAGCACAGATTCTCGGCCTCGCAAACGCCGGTGGCGACACCATCAACTCGATTAAGGCGGCCAATGAATTCGGCGTAACCAAAACCATGAAGCTGGCCGGCCTGCTGATGTTCCTGACCGATATTCATTCGCTCGGCCTCAACCTGACTCAAGGCATGTACCTGACCGACGGCTGGTACTGGGATACGAATGCCGATACCCGCGCCTGGTCGAAGAAGTTCTTCGAGAAGATCAAGCGTATGCCGACCATGCTGCACGCAGCGGACTATTCCGTCGCCACTCAGTATCTGAACGCTGTCAAGGCTGCAGGGACGGATGACGCGGACAAGGTAATGGCGCAGTTGAAGAAGACCAAGATCAACGACGTCTTTGCCAAGAACGGCGTGATCCGCCCGGACGGCCGCATGGTGCACGACATGTACCTGATGGAAGTGAAGAAGCCATCGGAATCCAAGTACCCGTGGGACTACTACAAGGTGGTGCAGACAATCCCGGGCGACCAGGCTTACATGACCAAAGCTGAGTCGAAGTGCGCTCTCTGGAAGTAGAGTGGCTTCCGGGCCAGCGAAAGGGGCCAATCTCGGACCTGCGGTGCTCGGCGTACGTCACGTACGCCTGCGCTCCTCGGTCCGACCTTGGCGCCCTTGCGCAGCCCCGCAAGTCACTCTGAGAGTTAGTTGAGTGGTGCGGCGCGGATAAAGCCGCGCCACCAGGATTACTCCCGCTACCCATGCCGCACGCGCTGCGGCACTCTTTTGCAAAGTCGTTATGGAAATCTTTGGCATTCCTCTACAAGCAATGTTGAGCCAGCTGCTGCTGGGCCTCGTGAACGGCTCGTTCTACGCGATGCTGTCGCTCGGTCTTGCAGTGATCTTCGGCCTGCTCAATGTCATCAACTTCGCGCACGGCGCGCTGTACATGATGGGCGCCTTCCTCGCCTGGATGGGACTGAACTATCTGGGCCTCAATTATTGGGTGATGCTTGTCGCCGCACCAATCCTGGTCGGCATCTTTGGCATCATCATTGAAAAAACCATGCTGCGCTGGTTGTACAAGCTGGACCATCTGTATGGCTTGCTGCTGACCTTCGGCATCACGCTGATGATGGAAGGGCTGTTCCGCTCTTTCTACGGCGTATCGGGACAACCGTATTCGGTACCGGATGCGCTCATGGGCGCGACCAACCTTGGCTTCATGATCTTGCCGAATTACCGTGCGTGGGTAGTACTCGCCTCGGTCGTCGTCTGCCTGGCCACCTGGTTCGTCATCGAGAAGACCAAGCTGGGCGCCTACCTGCGTGCCGGCACCGAGAATCCGAAGTTGGTAGAGGCCTTCGGCATCAATGTGCCGCTGATGGTGACCTTGACCTATGGCTTCGGTGTGGCGCTTGCGGCCTTTGCCGGTGTGCTGGCTGCGCCGGTGATCCAGGTGTCGCCGCTGATGGGCTCGAACCTGATCATCGTCGTGTTCGCGGTGGTGGTGATCGGCGGCATGGG